>Ga0181536_10004297_pt1 | contig 15130 bp, 11 predicted proteins | sample PEATcosm2014_Bin_41_FD_121105 | JGI IMG/M metagenome (GOLD analysis project Ga0181536, IMG submission 121105) | Peatland microbial communities from MTU Mesocosm Facility, Houghton, MI, USA - PEATcosm2014_Bin17_60_metaG | ecosystem: Environmental > Terrestrial > Soil > Wetlands > Peat | place... | reverse complement strand
TTTCTTTTCGACGAGTTTTTCCGTGTCCAGGACGACGGTGCGAAGAAGACCGCGGGAACGGGCCTGGGGCTGCATATCTCGAAGAGGATCGTTTCGGAAATGGGTGGAACCATCGAGGTCGCCAGCGAGCCCGGGGCCGGCTCTACCTTCAGTGTGCACTTGCCGGCCTGGCGCGAGCCGGATCGGGACGCCGGGAGTCAAAACGATGCAGAACAAGAAGCGATTACTGATGGTCGATGACGACCGGGACTTTGTAGCAGCCGTATCGTGTTATCTCGAAGCGAACGGCTTTACCGTCTTCCGGGCGCATGACGGCGCCGAGGGCATCCGGTTGGCGAAGCTGGAGCGTCCCGACCTCATCCTCATGGACATCATGATGAACGAGCGGACGGAGGGATTCTTCACGATACACGAGATTCGCCGCGACCCGGCCCTGAAGAGTGTGCCGATTTTCGTCCTCAGCTCGTTTTGCACGCGGCTTCCCGACTTCGAAATCCCGTCGAGCGGCGGCTGGCTGGCGCACGACATGTTCTTCGCCAAACCGGTTGACGTAGCTCAGTTGTTGGAAAGGATCCGCCAGCGTCTCGGCAAGGCGGCGTGAAGGCGCGCGGATGCTATGCGCTTCAGTTCCCCACGGCTGTCGCTCAAGGCAAGGCTGATCTGGAGCTACCTGGTCATCCTGGGGATCGGAGGATTGGCCACGTCGCTGGTCGGTTCGTGGATCGTAAGTTCCACGATTATGATGCAGGCGCGGCGGGCCGTGGATCATGATTTCGCCACCGCCAAAACCGTTTACGAACAGCAACTCCAAACTCTGCGGCTGTCGGTGGAATTTGCCGCGTCCGGCACCGTGCTCCAGCGTTATCTCGCCGGCCAGGACCCCGCCCCGCTCGCGCCTTATTTGGAACGGATTCGCCAGGATGCCGGTTTCGATTTTCTCAGCCTCGTGGATCGGACGGGGCACATTGTCTTCCGGGCTTCGCAACCTCACCGCTTGGCAGGCGATGCGTCTTCGCTGAGTGTTGTTCAAGAGGCTCTTTCCGGTAAAGTCGCCGCGGCCACCGAAATTCTCCCTGCCGGACTGCTCGGCAATGGCGATGCGAGCGCGGGTATGGCCCTCATGGCGGCTGCGCCGGTAACCTCAACTTCCACCGGCCCCGTGGGCGCCCTTTATGGCGGCATTGTTTTAAATGGGAATTTCCGGATTGTGGACCGTGTTTGGGAACTGCTCTTCCGGGGGGATCGCTTTAAGGATGTGGACAGCGGATCGGTCACAATATTCCAAAACGACCGCCGGATCTCGACGAATGTCAGGACCGGTGCGGGGGAACGGGCTGTCGGCACGCCGGCGGCGCGCGAGGTGGCCGATGCCGTCTTGACGCGCGGCGAGATCTGGAGAGGACGCGCGTTTATTGTCAAGGACTGGTACATCAGCGAATACGCTCCCATCCGCAACTTCAGCGGCAAGGTCATCGGAATGCTCTCCGTCGGGGTTCTGGAAAGCACGTACACGGCAATCCGCAACCAGGTGATCCTTTCGTTTTTTGGCATTGCCACTGCCGGCTTTCTTCTAATCCTCGGCATTACGTACTACATGATTCACAACATCACGCGCCCCATCGGCGAAATGGTCACCGCGACGCACAACATCATCGCGGGCCGGTTTGACCGGGAGGTGCGGTCGAATTCGCCGGGCGAGATCGCGCTGCTGGCGGAGTCCTTCAACGCCATGCTCAAGAGCCTGCGCCAGATGAGAGCCGATCTCGAGGAATGGGGCCGAACCCTCGAGGAAAAAGTCAAACAACGGACCGCGGAACTCGTCGCGATGCAGGCCAGGGTCGCGCAGTCGGAGAGGCTAGCCTCGCTCGGCATGCTGGCGGCGGGCGTCGCCCACGAGGTCAATAATCCCCTCGGCGGCAGCCTGGCCCTGACCGTCCTGACCATTGAAGATATGCCGAAAGAGGATCCCAACCGCGAAAACCTGGCGGAAGTGATTCGCCAAACCGAGCGCTGCCGCGACATCGTCCGGGGATTGCTCGAATTCTCCCGCCAGTCGAAGGCCAATACCGAACCGGTCGACCTCAACAAGGTCCTTCAGGATACGCTGGCGCTGGTGGAAAAACAGGCCATGTTCTTCAACATCGGGGTCGTCTGGAATTTGGAACCGCAACTGCCTCGCGTGATCGCCGACCGATCCCAATTCCAGCAGGTGTTCATGAACATTCTGATGAACGCGGTGCAGGCCATGAAGGAACGCGGCACGATAACCATCGCGACCCGCCACAACAGCGCCGGCAATTCCGTGGAGGCGTCCATCTCCGACACCGGCCAAGGCATACCGCCGGAAGCGATCGACCGCATCTTCGACCCCTTCTTTACGACCAAGGAGAGCGGGCACGGCACCGGCCTGGGATTGTCCATCGCCTACGGAATTGTCACCACTCATCGCGGCACGATATCCGTCCAGAGCGAGGTCGGCAATGGGAGCACGTTCACGATCCGGATGCCGGTCGAGGCGCAGGTAGCGCTGGAGCGCGAATAACAGGTCGCGCCGCGGAGCTTCGAGGCGAGGGCATGACGCTGCGGGGCCGGAAGCTCTACAAAAGTACAGCGCACTTCAGCCCTGCGGCGAAAGCCACAGCCGGTCCACATTCCACAACGCCTGTGGCCTTAGAATCGACGGAGAGAGGTTCCGCAGGCGATGGGAGACGGCCATCAATGCGTTCTTGTAGACCAGGTACAGGAACGGATCTTCGTCGGTGACGATCTGCTGTACACGATCAAAAAGAGCTTTTCGACGATTGGCGTTGCTGGTGGTAGCCTGCTCCCGCATGAGACGGTCGATCTCTGCTTCCCATACCGTTTCCGGGCTCTTCTGATTGGGGTTCCACTGGTGATTCGACGCAGCGCTCATCCACACGGCCATCTGCGCATCCGGGTCCAGGTCTACGTTGATCAGACCGAGCAGGCAGGACTCGTACTGGAAAGACTTGCTGATCCGCTCGATCAGAGAGGGGAAATCCAGGGTGACGATGTTCAGACGGATTCCCAAGGCGGTCAGGTCCTGCTGAAGCATGGCGGCGATGCGTTCGCGAGAGGGATTGCCGGCGTTGGTCACCACCGAGAACTCCACCGGGTGGCCTGCGCGATCGAGCAGCGAGCGGCCGTCGTTGTGAAAGCCGTCGGCCGCCAGCAGGCGGCGCGCTTGTTCGAGGTCGAACGCCTGCGGCCGCAGGCTGCGATTGAACCAGAAGAGATTGGCGGGCGAGAACGGGCCGATACCGGCTTGCGCGTGGCCGTGATACACCATGCGGCTGAGATCGTCGCGGTGGATGGCGTGCGAAATGGCGAGCCGGAAATTGCGCGAGCGGAACCAGTCCTTGCGGAAAGCGGGGATGGGAGCGGCGGAGTTCATATTGAACCACATCAGCTCGCCCTCCAGCGTCGGCCCGGCGTCCACCACGCTGGCGCGGTCTTCGGCGGCAAGCTGTTCGAACTGGTCCGGGTCGACCGGGGAGATGAGATCGATCTGCCCGCGGCGGAAATGCAGCAATTCGGCTTCGCGATTCTGTTGGATCTCCAGACGAACGGCATCCAGATAGGGCAGGCGCCGGCCGTGATCGGTCTTCCAGTAGTTCGTATTGCGCGCCAGCAGGATGTAAGAACCGGCTTTGTGCTCGGCGATGAAAAACGGGCCCAGGACGGCGCGCTCGCGCAACCGCGAAGACTGCGACATGATGGCCACCTGGTCGAAGAGCCGCGCCACGCCGGCAATGGCCTCGGGAAACGTCACCGCGATTTCGAACCTGCCGTGATCGATGGTCTGCACCGGCCCGCTGCCCGCGCGGAACGCATCGCCCGTAGGGGAGTGCAGGTTGGGATCCATCAGCACCCGCATGGTGTAGGCGACATCCCCGGCGGTGAAGGGCGTGCCGTCGGAGAAAGTTACGCCTTCGCGCAGCTTGAAGACGATGCTCTTGCCCGCATTTTTGACCTCCCAGGACGTGGCCAGTTCCGGTTCCAGTTGCTGGCTGACGCGATTCACGCGCAACAGAACTCCTCCCGTCAGATAGCGCACCGTTTCGGAAGCGTCGTCGTCCACCATTACCGGGTTGAGGGTTCGCGGTTCGTTATGCAGGCAGAAGCGGAGTTCGCCGCCCCATTGAGCCTGGAGATTGGCGGAACCGAGAACCCAGAGAATCAGGACGTTGAGCGTTTTCATGAGTGGTGGACCTCGCTGCTGTAGTGATGCAGATCCAGGGCCAGGGCTAAGTGGTTGATTTCGAGTGCGGAGGTGAATCGGGCCAGAGACAATTTGGCGCCGGAGGACAGATTGTCTCCGGCGCCCATTGGCAGGAACAGAGGAGAGGAACACTAGGAAAGCAGGGAGAACATAAGGTCAATTTTCGCCGTTGACCAGCAGGGTGATGGCTTCCGAAGCGGGATTGGTCGAGTCGCCCCAGGCGAAGCTGTCTCCCCAAGCGAGGGCGAAGCCCTGTGTGCCGCTGGTTCCCCATGCCGCCGAGGTCCCCCATGCCGCCGAGGAGCTGTTGAGGAACACGGACGATCCCCAGGCTATCGACGCTCCCCAGGCGATGGAGTCTCCCCACGCGGCCGACGAGGCGTACACCAGGTACACATTCTGGTCCGCCGCATTGTAAGTGGCAACCGGCGAGAGAGCTGTTTGTCCCGCCGGCAGCACGTCCGTGTTGTTCAATGCCGCCCAAACATCCAGGTACCCTGCGCCGATCGTGAAAATGTCGTACTGGCTGGTGTAGGTCAGTCCGGTGGCCGGATCGGTTGCCACGCTGTAGCCCGGAAAGGTCTTGTAGGCGGTTTTCATGAGCCGCGCCTTGACGAGGTCCGGCGTGAGGGCCGGATCCTTTTGCAGCAATAGAGCCGCCGCGCCGCTCACCATCGGTGTCGCCATGCTGGTGCCGCTGAGCATCATGTAGCATCCCGCGGGAGGACCGGAAACCTGGTTCGCCGGGTGCTCCCTGTACAAGTCGCTGACCGTATTAGTGGAGACAACGCGATTGCCGGGCGCAACCAGGTCGGGTTTGACCACGTGATCGATCAAGGAGGGCCCTTTGGAACTGTAACTGGCGATCAGGTCGTCGCTCCGCGTCGCGGTGCCCATGGTCTTCATCGCGCCCACCGTGATGATAAAGGGATCGTTGCCCGGAGAGTTGATGGTGCCGTAGCCGTTGGTTCCGAAAGTATTGTCTCTGCCATCGTTGCCCGCCGCGACCACCACCACGATGCCGGCCTTCCATGCCTGTTCGACTGCCTGGCAGAGCGGATCGAGGGTGTAGCTCTCCCACACCGGACGGCCCAGGGACAGGTTCATGACGCGAATGTTGTACTGCCCCTTGAGCTGGATGGCCGCCTGGATGCCGGCGATCACGGTGCTGTCCGTCCCCGTGCCACTGCCATCCAGGACCTTGAGGCCGATGATGTTGGCGTTGGGCGCGATACCCCGGTATACGGCGGGCAATTCGGCCTGTATGGAGCTGGAGCCGTTTCCCGCCAGGATTCCCGCGACGTGGAATCCGTGACCGTAGTTGTCGGCGGCGCTGGTGCTGAAGCTTTCGCTATAGACCACCCGCGACGCCTTCCGATCGGCGTTCTGCAAATCGGCAATGGTGGGTTTGACATAACTGTCGAGCACCGCCACGCCGATACCCGTCCCGTCCCAGCCATATGTGTGGGCGATATCGGCATTGACGGCCGTCATGGCGTAATTCAGCGAGCCGTGCACCGGCCGGTCCGGCGAGATGTATTCCACATCGGGATTGGCGGCAAGCTCCGCCAGGAAGGTGGCCGGCAGCGAGTAAGCTCCGCTCTGGATGAAGCCCATCTCGCGTTTGAGGGTGCCGCCGCCGTTGCGGATCCTTTGATGATTCGCCTCGGTTGGAGCAGCCTTGAAGCGGACGATCACGTCGACATTGCCGTTTGCGTCACGGACCTTCAGGTCGGGGGCGACTCTGGGGGTCTGCGCGGCAGCCAACCCTGCCGCCAGCAGCATGGATGCTAGAGCCAGAAAGGTTCTCATTGGATTCACCATTGATGCATCTGCATTCCCTTTCCGGCTACTTCTCCCCTTTCCCCGGGATGCTCGCCGCTCCGGGCGTCATGGTTGCCCACGCGGAGGAAGATGTCCAAACGACGCTGAAGCCCTGCGTGGTGCTCATAGTGACGGGCGTAGAGGCCGCGAAGGAGGCTACGTTGGTATCCGAGAAAAGCACGCTGGCGCCCCAAACCGAGGAGTCGCCCCAGGCTACCTGGTCGCCCCAGGCTACCTGATCGCCCCACGCCACCTGGTCGCCCCACGCCACCTGGTCGCCCCAGGCTACCTGGTTGGGATTCACGATGGTGACGGTGTCGGTGGAGGAGTTGAATACGGCGACCGGCGAAGGCGTGGTGCCGTTCGGCAGATTGGTATTGTTGATCGCCGCCAGGATATTGAGGTATCCGGCGCCCACCGTGAAGATGTCGTAGTAGGAGGTGTACTGGATGCCAGTGGTAGGATCGGTAGCCACGCTGGAGACCGGGAACGACTTATTGGCAGTCAGCATCAGCACGCCTTTGACCTGATCGGGCGTGATCGCCGGATTCTGCTGAATGAGCAGAGCGGCGGCGCCGGCCACCACCGGAGTGGCCATGCTGGTGCCGTTCAAGGTGAAGTATAACGCCGGGCCATTCGCGGGTCCGCCGTACGTCGCGGGACTCACCTGGTTGGTTGGATACTCCAGATCGAGCGTACTGCCGGGAACCCGCAAAGATGCGACGATGTTGCCGGGAGCCACCAGGTCGGGCTTCACGAAACTGTCCACCAGGGTGGGGCCCTTGGAGCTGTAGCTGGCGATGGTGTCGTCGGTCGGATCGGGGGTCCCGTTGGTTTTCATGGCGCCCACGGTAATGACCCATGGGTCGTTGCCGGGAGCGCTGATGGTGGCATAGCCATCGGTGTCGGCGCTGTTGTCGCGGCCGTCGTTTCCGGCGGCCACTACCACCACGATGCCTGCCTGATAAGCGGCTTCCACAGCCTGGCACAGGGGATCCTGCGCCCAGGATTCGTAAATATCGCGGCCTAACGACAGGTTGATGACGCGGATATTGTAAGTCTGCTGGAGTTCGATCGCTTCGTCGATACCGGCGATCACCCCGGCGTCGGTTCCGGAGCCGTTTTCGTCCAACACCCGCAGGTTGATCAGATTCGCCTGGGGGGCGATGCCGTGGTACAAGCCTCCGGAGTTGGTGCCGTTGCCGGCGATGATGCCGGCGACATGCGTGCCGTGGCCGTAGAAGTCGGTGGCGCCGGTGCCCACGAAATCCTGGCTATAGACCACGCGGCTGGCGGAAGAATTGGCGACGTTCAAGTCGGCATTGGTGACGTCGATGCCGCTATCGATCACCGCCACGCCGACGCCGGCGCCGGTCCATCCCAACTGGTTGGCCAGGGTCGAGCCTACCGTAGCGGTGGTGAGGTTCAGGTGGCGCACCACGGGCCGGTTGGGCGAGACATACTTGACGCCCGGCAGCTTGGCGATGAGGGGCACCATTTTGGCGGGCACGTTCAGCACCTGGATCTTGGGAAAGTGTTTGAACTGTTTTTGCGTGGCCGCGCCATTGCCTGCCAATGCGCCGAGCAGGGCGGCCGTGGGTGCACTGGAGAACTGCACCACGACCGTGATGGTGGCCGAAGAGTTAGTGGGTTTCAAATCGGGAGACACGTTTCCGGCGAATGCGGAAGCGGCCAGTAAGAGTGTACAAAGCAAAGTAAGTGAGCGTTTCATAGTGTCCTCGGGGAGACTAATGGCAAGTAGCTCTCCATGGGCTAAGCGGGTTGTTTACTTCGCATTGGCGGTATGACACGGGGACAGTTTGTCGCTGTGGGACAAAATGTCCAGCCGCCGCTTACTGAGGATTTGAAATGGGAGAGATGGCTGCCTGGGGGTTTCCCTGCAGGGAAGAGGAGAGCGCGGCCAGGTCGCCGGCGGTAGATCCGGCAAGCTCTTTGTGGGCCCGCTTGGTGAGATACATGCGGCGGTCCGCTCCCGCCAGCAGACCCTCGGCGTCCGTCCCGTTTTCGGGACAGAAGGCCGCGCCGACGCTGATGTTCAGCAGGCGCTCGCCACAGACTTTCCAGCCGGCGCCGACGGCAACCGCCTCGATCGCCTTGAGCTTTTCGGCAAGATCCGCGGGTTTAAAACCGGGGAACACCAGAACGAACTCGTCTCCTCCCATGCGCGCCACGTAGTCGGTATTCCGGCAGCATTCCTGTAAACCCGCGGCCACAAGTTGCAGGACTGTGTTGCCGATCAGATGGCCGAAGCGGTCATTGACCTGCTTGAATCCATCGAGGTCGCAAATCAAGACGGCCAGTTCCTCTCCGGTACGGCGGCAGCGGGCCAACTCGGCGTCCAGATGCAGAAACAGGGAGCCGGCATTGGGAAGCGAGGTCAAGCCGTCGATCGTGGCGGAAATGGTGGCCTCCTGGTAGTGCAGCGCGTTCTCGATGGTCAGCGAAAGTTTGGGTTTCAGCGCCAGTAAGACGCGCAAGTGATCTCTGGTGAAGGCATCCTTGGCGAGATGGTAGAGAGCCAGCACCCCCGTGAGGCCCACGGCGTTTTCCAGCGGGATGGCCAAAGCCGAGCGCAGCGTGCTGAACCTGCTGGGATCGTTGAGATAACCGAACTCGACGGAGGGGTTGCCGTTGACAATCGGCCGCGAGGTTTCCGCTACCCAGCCCGACAACCCTTGTCCGAGAGGAATCCGCAGGGCGGAGAACAGCCGGGAGTTTTCGCCGCTGACGTACTGCGGAATCAGCCGGCCTTCCTTATGAACATAAACCGCTATGGCATCGTAGGGGACCAGGCGGCGCAAGCGGCTGTCGAGGACGGATAGCGTTTCGTGCAGGTTGAGCGAGTTGCCCAGATCCTGAGTCAGTTCGTAGAGCGTCTGAGCTTCCTGGCGGGCGGCGGCGATGGAAACCAAAAACTCCGGTTGCTGCGTCTCGCTCATCCCAGCCTGAAGCCCGGCGTCGGGGGCGTGTCCGTTGCGGACGGCCGCGCCTTTGGACAGCCGGAAGTTTTGCGTGCCTTGGGCGCGCGCCAACTCTTCCCATTCGCGGTAATTTTCGTGCAGGAGCTTGACCACGCGCGGATCGTAGCTGATGCCGGCTTCGACTACGATGAACTCCATAGCGTCGTCGAGCGGCAGGGCGGGGCGGTACTGGCGGTCCGAAGCCAGCGCATCCAGGCAATCCACGGCAGCCAGGATGCGAGCTCCCAGAGGGATGTCCTCGCCCTTCAGCCCATCCGGATAACCGCTGCCGTTCCACTTCTCGTGATGCGCGCGAACCACCGGGACCACGTCATAGGGAAACTTCACCCGGTCCAGAATCTCCGCTCCCACGATGGGGTGGATCTTCATTTTTTCGAATTCTTCGTAGGTCAGCTTCCCGGGTTTGGAAATGATGTGCTCGGGAACGGCCAGTTTTCCGATATCGTGCAGAATGGAGCCTGCCCGGAGCGCTTGCATCTGGCCATCGTCCAACCCCAATTTCTTGCCGAGCTCGACTGCATAGATCTGGACCCGCCGCAGGTGGTCGTGAGTGGAATCGTCCTTGGCTTCGATCGCCAAGGCCAACGCTTCGATGGTCCGCAGGTGCAGAGCGGCAATCTGCTCGGCGTGCAGTTTTTCCGACTCCAGCCTGCCCAAATACTGCCGGTAGGAACGGAAGATGATATAGACGACCGGTAGGGCCAGAATCGTGGTTTGCCACCCCAACCGATGATTACAGAGGCTGATCAGGGCCGCGACGGCGCCGCCAACCAAGTAGTAAGGGAAGGTCCACATGTAGCATTCCCGCCAGATCTTGCGGATATCCTGAGACTCGGTCAGAGCGACCACCGCGGCGATGGATAGCGAGTTGGTCAGAAAATAACCGGTGGACGCCATGGCTACGCTGAGCAAAACCTGCCCCCACCCCGCGCTGAGGTGGTAGATGGCGTTGCCGGCGGTCACCGCAACCGCCACGCTGCCCACGTTGAACAGAGTATGGATCAGTTTCGGGCAGCTCTTGGTGCGCCATACAGACTGCAAAACCATCGCCAGGCAAGCCACCATGACTGTTTCCGGATAACTGAAGTCCATCATGCTCAAAAGCACGAAGACGTAGCTGACCGACATCGTTCCGGAGACACCCGGCAGAGAAACCTTGAGGCCGGCCGCAACCAGGGCGAAGGCGAGGTGACACGCGTAATGATAAGGATCCGGGCAGGTCCAGCGGGCCGCGGCATATGCCACACAGGCGAAGCCCGCGCCCACGACGGAGCCGACATAGAATTTGGCGCCGCTTTTCATGCCGCATCCTCCCTGAGGATCAGGAAGCCGCTCTCGACGCGTTCGCCCAGAACCCTCGTCCAGACCACGCGGGCGCGGCCATTCACCCCGGCCAGTTCGAATTCGACAATCTGGCCGGGAAGCAAGGCGGGCGAACGGTGCCGCACGCGAAAGCCCGATTTCGCGGTATCCAGCAGGTGAGCCGGGACCTTAAGGGAGGACCCGTTGAGCCAGAGGGTCACGCTTCCATCCGCCGGCCGGCGCGCTTCGGAGCGGCGCTCCTTGCCTCCGGAGCCGTCAATCGACATCGTCGGAATCCTCCTCCCCGAGCGTGCGGTACAGCTTCAATTTGCGAGTCAGCGTGCGCCGCGAAATACCCAGCAGATCCGCGGCTTTCTGGTGATGGCCCGAGGTCCGATGCAGGGCCGCAAGAATAGCCTCCCGCTCCACCTCGCCGAGGTCCGATTCGGCCGGACCGCGCACCGGCGCACCCTCCAGGGGAGGCAGGTCTTCCAGAGTAACCTGGTAATTGCGGGCATCCACCAGCGCGGCGGTCACCACGTTTCTCAGCTCCCGCACGTTGCCCGGCCAGTGGTAGCGTTCCAGAGCGGTCTTGGCCTCGCCGGAGAAGGTGGCCTGCCTGGCGTGCTGGCGCAGGAAATATTCGGCGATGGGAACGATATCGTCGCGCCGTTCGCGCAGGGGAGGCACGCGAATCCGGCATTGGTTGAGGCGGTAGAAGAGGTCGCTGCGAAACTGCCTGCGCTGGACGGCGTCTTCCAGATTCTGGTTGGTGGCGGCGACGATGCGCGCATCCACCGCCACTTTTTTCTGGCCGCCCACGCGGTAGTACGGCACGCCGTCGAGGACGCGGAGTAATTTGACCTGCATGCGCGGTTCCAACTCGCCGATTTCGTCCAAGAACAAGGTGCCGGTATGGGCCAGTTCGAAAAGCCCGGCCTTGGCCGTCTCGGCTCCGCTGAAGGCGCCTTTCTCGTGCCCGAAGAGCTCGCTTTCCACCAGGTGCTCGGGCAGCGCCGCGCAACTGAAATCGACCCATGGCCTGTTGGTCCGTAACGAGTAGTGGTGAATGGCGCGCGCCACAATTTCCTTGCCGCTGCCGGTTTCGCCGGTTACCAACACGGTCGCAGAGGTTCGGGCCACACGTTCGGTCAGTGCCATTACCAACCGCATCGCGGGGCTGGCGACGATGGCGGTCACACCGAGATAAAGATGCGCGTCCGGCATGCGCTCCTGACTTCTTATCGGATCTGCAGCTTATAAACTGTAGCCCCCCGGCACTCTAATGTTTTTTCCGAAAGCTCCGATAGAGGAGATATGCATGGCGATTCATGCGCCGAAACGCTACCGTGGCGAATGGTCCAGACGCTGGCGCAGGCCATCGCGGCCCGCGCCGGACGCGCCCCCGGCCGGCTGCCGCGCCTGGCGCACTATGCGCGGCAAATCGGTCTGCGCCTGGGATGGGAGGATACCCGCCTGCGGGCTTTGCTGGCGGCTTCGATTCTACACGATGCGGGGGAAATCGCGGCGCCTGCCTGGACCGCCGCTCTTCCGCCGGACGGGCGGCCCGGACCATGGAGTCCGCATGTTTTCGCGAGCGCGGAAATGCTGGAGAGCATGGGTTGTGACGGGGAAGCGGCGGCCATGGTCCGGTCGCACCACGAACGCTGGGACGGCTCCGGCTACCCCGACGGGCTCCGCGGGGAGGCAATCCCGGCGGGAGCGCGGGTTCTGGCGGTGGCGGACTGTCTGGCGGTCCTGCCGATGCCCGAGGCGCGGGAGGCTCTGCGGCGCGGAGAGGGCGCGGTTTTCGATCCCGGGGTCGTGGCGGTGGTGGAGCGGAGCCACGCCGACATCGAACGCGCGGCCGTGCCGCCGGACTGTCGGGCGGAGGCCGGCGGCTGGCTGCAATCTCTTGTGGCCGCCGCGCGGAAGGATCGCCTGCTGAACGAATTGATGGGCGTATTGGGCAACTCGCTCAACCTCGCCGAGACACTCGGCGAGGTGGACGCCCGCCTGCGGACACTGATCGTCTACCACTCGATGGCTATCTGGACTCCGCGCGAGAACCGTTTGGCCGCGGTTTATGTCAGTGGAGAAGAGGCGCGGTGGCTGTGCTCGCCGGAAATTGCCGGCGGCCGCGGCGTCCCAAGCCGCGTGGCGGAGACTCGTCAGGCGGTGTACAACGGCCAGCCGTCGGAGGAGGGCGGGTATGCGGGCGATGGAGCCGGGGCGAGCCCACCCCGCAGCGTGCTCGCCGTGCCGCTCGAGCGGGGCGCGGAACTGGCTGGGGTACTGGCGCTCTACCACAAGGAGGCGGCGGCCTTCCTGGCCGACGACTTGGAAATGTTGCTGCGCATCCGCGCCAAACTGGCCGCGGCGGTGGACAACGCTTTGCGATACGAGTCCATGGAGAGGCTGTCGATGCAGGACCCGTCAACCTCCCTGCCCAACGAGCGCGCGCTCTTCTTGAGGCTGGATGCCGACCTGGCCCGTTGCCGCCGCCATGGGGGCACCCTGGCGGTTCTGGTGTGCGATGTGGCCGGGGAGCCATGGACCGGCCAGCCCGGCGGCGCTTCGCGGGCGGTTGCCGCGGGACTACGCCGTCTGTGCCGCGAAGAGGATTGCGTGGCGCGCATGGGGGACCGGTTTGTGCTGGTGTTGGGCAGCTTTGCGCATCGACACCTGGCGGAGAAACGAAAACGGATGGAAGCGTTGATGGTGGAAATCGGCGCAGCCGCGGGCGGCCAACTCCCCCCGGTGGTGAACGTGGGAGAAGCTTTTTATCCGGACGATGGACGGTATGCCGAGGATCTGCTGGCGGTGGCGGACGCGCGCATGAACCTGGCACGGTATGGCAAGCCTTAGGAACAAATACCGATGAAAGACAACGGCGAATCCGGCGCTCTCCGGCTGCCGTTCTGGCGCGCCGCGCTCGGGCGGTTGCTGTGCCTGGCGTTGACCATCCTTCTGGCAGCCTTCCTGGCAGCGGCTCTGGTTCGCGTGGCGCCGGGATTCGGAGTGGACGAAAGGCGGCTGGATACGCGGCTCAGCGAAAGCAGCATTCGCGCCCTGGACGCGGAAAACGCGGGCAATGCGAACCTGGTCCGCTACTTCGGACGGTATCTTTCCGGACTCTGCCGGGGCGAGTTAGGCCAGTCGGTTTCCTTCGGCCAGCCCGTGCGCGAGTTGATCGCGGACCGCCTGGGCCTCACCGTGCGATCAGCCGCGGCGGGCGTGGCTTGGGCTTGGAGCGGTGCGGCCGTCGTGACGCTGGCTTTGGGCATCCTTAGACGCCGCGCCTGGGAACTGGCCGCCACGGTCCTCAGCGGCGGGTTGCTCTGCCTGCCGTCGGCTGTGATGGCGCTGCTGGCGCTTTACCTGAGGGTTGGGCCGGGGCTGGCCATTGGGGCTATCCTGCTGCCTCGCATTCTGCGCTACCTCCACAACATCACCGGCGCCATGACGCGGCGACCGCATGTGCTGGCTGCGCGCGCGCGGGGAATCGAAGGACTGCGGCTCGTTACGCGCCATGTGTGTCTGCCCGCTTCCGCCGAAGTGTTGGCCCTGGCGGCGGTTTCCGTGAACATGGCGCTGGGCGCGGCGATTCCCGTAGAGGCGCTGTGCGATTCGCCCGGGGTGGGCCAGTTGGTGTGGAAGGCGGCCCTGGCGCGAGACCTTCCGGTGGTGGTCAATGTCACCGTTCTGATCGCCGCGATCACGGCCTCGGCCAACCTGATCTCGGACGCCATTCGCGGCGCCATGCGGAGGGAGGCATAGATGCGGCGCGCTTCCATCGCGGTTCTGGGCGCAATCCTGATCGTCCTGTTATGCGCCGATTGGATTGCACCCTTCCCCTATGAGCGGCAGTTTCGCGCGGATGTGGCTGTCCCGCCGTGCCGCCCGTATCGCCTGGGCACGGATGCGCTGGGACGGGACCGCTTGTCGCGCCTGATCTATGGCGGCCGAGTCTCGATGGTATTAGCGCCGCTGGCGGCGCTGCTGGCGGTGGCGCTGGCGCTGCTCGCCGGGTTGACCGCCGGGTGCCTGGGCGGCTGGTGGGAGCGGGTTGTGACAACCGCCACGGACCTGTGCCTATCGCTTCCGTGGCTGTTCCTGCTCCTGGCGGCGAGGGCCATGCTCCCCCTCAACGCCGGCCCGGCCACTTCGATCGTGATCACGTTCGGATTGCTGGGTCTACTGGGATGGGCCGGCCCTTCCCGCATCCTCCTCGCCGCGGTAAAACGGCACCAGAGGTCGGACTTCGTCTTACTCGCGAGGAGCGAGGGCTGCCCGCCATGGCGCATTGCGCTGGTCCAGATCCTGCCCAATCTGAGGCCTGTAGCGGCGGCGCAGTTTTGGGTGACCGCGCCGGCATTCCTCCTCAGCGAAGCCAACTTGGGGCTGCTGGGTCTGGGGGTGGCCGAACCGGCGCCCTCCTGGGGCAACCTCTTGCGCGAGATGGAGAACCTTTCCGCGGTGGCGCGCAATCCCTGGATAGCGGCTCCGCTGGTGGCCCTGGTGATGGTGGTGAGTTGCTTCCAGGTGGCGATTTCGACGGGGGATTTCGAGGCATGAGTTCCGGCGGGCAAAGCTCGGCTGAGCGGGGACGAGCGGCCGTCTCTCGCGGCGGAGAGGCGCTGCTTTCCGTCCATCTTTCGGTAGATTACCGGAACAAGCCGGAAGTCTTGCGCGAGGTCGCGTTTGACATTCTCCCGGGCGAGGCTTTTGGCCTGGTGGGGGCGAGCGGGTCGGGCAA
>Ga0181536_10004295_pt1 | contig 15138 bp, 12 predicted proteins | sample PEATcosm2014_Bin_41_FD_121105 | JGI IMG/M metagenome (GOLD analysis project Ga0181536, IMG submission 121105) | Peatland microbial communities from MTU Mesocosm Facility, Houghton, MI, USA - PEATcosm2014_Bin17_60_metaG | ecosystem: Environmental > Terrestrial > Soil > Wetlands > Peat | place... | reverse complement strand
GCGGGTAGCCGCCGGGCGCGCCGACGATGGAGCCGTTTCCGTGCCTGGGGAAGAGGCGCTTGAAATGGATTCCACCATCGTCTTGACCTCGCTGACCTGCTGGTAACGCAGTTCCGGCTTCTTTTCCAGTGCGCGCAGCACTACCTGGTCCAACCGCACGTCAATATGCATCCCGCGCATGCGAGACGAAGGCGCCTCAATCGGCTTGCCGGGCAGTTCGCCGGTGAGCATCTGGTAGAAGACGACGCCCAGAGAGTAGATGTCCGCCCGATGGTCCACCTCGGTGGGATGTTCCCGCTGTTCCGGCGCCATGTATTGCAGGGTGCCCATGACCTTGCCCGCTTCCGTAAGGCTGGCAGGGGCGGCTGGCCCAGCCGTCCGGTCCCCTTCGCTTGGACGCCTCGGCGAGGTGTCCCCACCCTCCATAATTTTCGCCAACCCAAAGTCTGCCACCTTCACCCGGCCCTGCCGGTCCAGCAGGATGTTCTCCGGCTTGATGTCCCGATGAACGATCCCCTGGTCGTGGGCGTATTGCAGCGCATCGCAGATTTGCGGCACGATGGCCAGCGCCTCACGGGCCGAAATCCGCTCAACCTCCAGCAGATGCCGCAGGCTCATCCCATTTACAAACTCCATGAGGAAGAAGAACAGCCCGTCGGCCTGGCCGAACTCGTAGATCGTGACGACGCCGGGGTGGTTCAACCGGGCCAGGGCCTTGGCTTCGCGCGTAAAGCGTTCAGCGAAGGCCGGGTCCTTGCCGATGCCCGGCGGCAGGATTTTGAGGGCCACGACGCGGTCCAGCGCCTTCTGCCGGGCTTTATAGACCGCGCCCATACCGCCCTGGCCGATGAACCCCAGGATTTCAACTTGCGGAAACAGGCGGGCCACCTCTTCCAGCGAAGGGGCCACGAACGGGGTTGGCCCACCTTCCGCCTGGCTATCGGGCCCAAGGTCCACGCCGGTACCCAGGCCGGCCCTGAGCAGGCACTCCGGGCAGAGCCCGTCTGGCGCGTTCGCCTCGAGTGGCTTCTGGCAGCCCGGACATGTTCTTTTCGTATCCATGACAGTCAATCCACCCCTATACACTACGGATTAGACGGAGAACGTTACAGGCGAAGCAAAGGGATGTTCAACGCCGGGCCATCACCCGAAGCAGGTGGCGCAACTCCTCGTCCACCTCCTCTGCCGAGGCTACCGTATGGGCAATTTCGGCTTTCAGGCACTCCCGATACCGCTCCCGCAAGCGGCACGCCGCCACTCTGGCCGCGCCTTCAGACATTCCCAGTTCCGCTCCCAGGGCGGCATACGGTTGCGCGTCCCGGCTCCCGATCAGGCAAGGCTCCAGCGCCTGGAACAACGCGCCCTTGCCCTCCCGCCCGTAGTCCTCGCGCACTCGGCTGAGCACGGATTCCAGCAGCGTCAGCGCCCACTGCTTTTCGAAAACCTGCTCCGGCGTGCGCATGTCCGCCAGTTCCCGGGTGTAGCGGGTTTCGGCCGTGTCCAGTTGGAGCGGAACGAACCGCACCTGCCCGCCCCGCTTGAGCGTCCTGACCTTGTCCCATTCCTTGGCCAGGAACCGTTTCATGGCCATCAAAAGGAAAGAGCGGAACCGCCCCTTGTGCCGGTCGGCATGAGCAATCCAGTTGTGTTCAAGCAACCGCGCGAAGAACTCCTGCGTCAAATCCTCGGCATCCGGCGGCGAGTGCCCGCTCCGCCGCACGAAAGCGTAGAGGGGATACCAATACGACGAGCAAAGACGCTCGAGTGCCGCCGCCGATTCCGGCGAAGGCCTCCCGCCCGCCGCCAAGACCGCCGTCCACTGCGTCGCCGGGAACATCCGGGGACGGTTTTCTGATGTTGCACTATCAGCCATTTCTATTCAGTCCGACAGGTGGTGCAAAAGGCCGCCCCGGTCGCGTCCGTCCGCGGCCTGGTTGCGGAGGCAGATTCGGTCGTCATGCGTAGCGGCATGATACCCATTCCTGCCGTTTTTTGCCAGAAGGCTTCCAGGTGTGGCGCTTCCGGCCAAGCGCCGAGGCCAGGCCCCGGTCCGCAAATAAGGCAGCAACCGCTCCTTGAGCCTCGCGCGGCCGCTGTGAATGAGCGACCGGATGCCTGGGGCCTCGTGCTGGTCAATGCCAACGATTAAGGCGGCGCGTTTCATGGTGCCGATGATCCGGTCTCAAGGGCTAAGAATTAGCGTGCGTCGGCCACCCTGTTCAGACCAGAACATTCTGGAGCACTTCACGGGCTGGCCGACGACCCGTTTACACCCTGCCGCGACGAATCCGGAACTGATGAAGCAGCCGGCTTCAACCGAGGCCCCACAAAGTAGCTTGCTAACAACCCGAATGCATGGAAGCCCGCGATTCCACCTGGGCTTTAGCGCACTGCTCAGGTTGCAGACGGCTTACTGGCCGAGGTCAGGAGCGTTGGTGTCCAGGAAGAGGCCGCTGAAAGTGCCTTGCTGCAGGATAAACGGGAGCATCGCGGCGACTTGAAGGGCATACCAGTCAATGAGTTTTGCCAGAGGCGCTATCATGCGTTGTTTTTTCGACCGGCTTCCAACCTCGGTTCCAGCCAGCGGAGGACGGGGCTTATCAAGCCTGTCAAGCATAAGCTGAGGCTGTTGTGCCCGTGCGGCAGCCGCCAGATATCCGGCTGCTCCCATAGTTGCCAAAGTTCCTCGATGGGTTCCGCTGGCGTCACCAAATCCTGGGTGCCTTCGACCAACAATATGTTTTCCTTGGGGATGGCCGGCCGGGCTCTGGTCAGATTGAATGGAGTCTCATCCAACGCTTCATCTGCCGCGCACACCTCCTGCCATGCCTCCCGAACGCTTCGCCAGATGACCCGGTCCGCGTATGAGGGATTGCTACGCACGGGGGGCAAGGTCATTACGGCCGCCGCGAAACGCGCATCGCGGCACACGGTCATTCCCGCCAACCACGCACCCATCGAGAGGCCCCAGAGCGCCACGGCGGGGCAACCCTCCCCCAACAGCCACCCGGTCAGAGCGCGAATTTCGGCAACCTCTTGCGCGGCCGCCTCCGCCATCCGCATGTAATCCACTTGGCCCATCGCTCCAGGCTGCCGCGGATGGCGCTGAAAGTGGTAAGGCGCCTCCAACGTCGCGGCATTGAACCCTGCCCGATTACAACGGCGGGCAATCAACGACCATCCGAACCGATAACCGAGGGAAGTGCTGCGCCCTCGCCCTACACTTCCGCCATGTAATAGAATGATCGCCGGACGTTCCTGCCAGCGCCCCGCACAGCGATAGAACCGGCCATGAACGACATTGTTTTCGGCGAAGCTGCTCGGTCGCGGCGTGGGAAAGCGAAAGTTCAGTCCCGGCTTGTCGCGATTGAACTCAACCCGAGCGGGCTGGCTTTCACCGGGAATGAAGTCCGGTCCTTTGAGGAATTGAATCGCTTCCAGCCGTAGAGTTTGTCCGTAACAGGTCGGCGCTCGCCTGCAGTTTTTCTGGATAGACAACCAGTCGATGAATTTTGCCAATGGCGCAATCATGAGTTGTTTTTTCGACCGGCTTCCAACCTCGGCGCCAGCCAGTCAAGCACGCGCCCGGTAAAACCCGGCGGCAACCCGCAACAAATTCCAACGTGCCCGTGGGGCAACCGCCAGATGTCGGGCTGTCCCCACGTCTGCCAAAGGTCCTCGATGTCGTCTTTCGGGCACCCCAAATCATAAATCCCTTCCATCAATAATATGTTTTTACTGGGGATGACCGGATGGATCCTGGTCAAATTGAGTGGGGTCAAATTCACCTTCTCCAGCAACTGCTCAGTCCTCGGCAACATCGACCGAATCCTGGGGCTGGCGGCGTGTTTCTCCGCCCAGGGATTCAACCGCGCGCATGGCGCACCCAGAACGGCGGCGGCCAACCGCGCATCGTGACACGCCGCCATGCCCGCATACCACGCACCCATCGAGTAACCCCACAGCGCCACAGCGGGGCAGCCTTCCTTTAAGAGCCAGCCGGTCAGGGCGCGAATTTCAGCCATCGCCTGCGCCGTTGCCTGCGCGAACTGAAGCAAATCCGAATAGCCAAGCGAACCGCCAAGTTGGCGGGGACGGCGTTGAAAGTGGTAAGGCGCAACCAGGGTAACGGCATTGAATCCCGCCCGATTGCATTGGCGGGCGACCATAGGAAATCGAAAATTATAATTGAGGGAGTCGCCCGACCCATGCAGTAAAACAACCGCGGGCTGTTCCTGCCACCGCCCGCCGCAGCGGTAAAACCGGCCATGAACGACATTGTTTTCCGTGAAGTCGCATGGCCGGGGCGTGGGAAAACGAAAATCGCGACGTCCGTTGAATTCAACCCGCGCCGGATGGCTTTCGTTGGGGATGAACTCGGGTCCATTCAGGAATTCGAGTGCTTCCTCCAGCCTAGGGTTATTCCTATAAAAATTGGCAGGCAACTTGAGCGTCGAAGCCTGAATCGCCAACCAATCCAGCAATTTTGCCAAAGGCGCGATCATTCGCTTTTAAGTTTCTTTCTCACCCGCGAAGCGTCAAAACTGGCGCGGCGGCAAAAAAGCAATTTCTTATCAGTTTCTTATCAGTCTGCCCCCGGAAAGGGAGAGCGACCAACCGCCGATGATTTCCGAGATCTGGGCTACCTCGACTTGCCAGGAGGGGCTTCCGGTTTCCACTGGTACATGAGGACCTTGGATTTCCAATCCTCCTCCACCAGGACCAGGCATTCACCGTCGGGACGGCGGATGGCCTGGATGCCTTCGGGGATGTCCACCCAGCCGACGGCCTCGCCGGGCAGGTCGCCGCCCACCTCCGGACCTGGTTTGAGATGGCCGACGCTGGCGCCCGTCTGCGCATTATACACCTCGATTCGCCCGCCCACGACATACACCACGAAAACGTAATCGACGGCGACGCTCATCGAGGCGGGCTTGTCCTTCCAGCTTCCATCGACCGTGTAATCGGGGGCAATCTGCCAGCGGGGCGAGCTCTGGCCTTTGCTCCAATGGTCATACCGGCAGATCACCCGGCCCATCACCTTCCATAAGCCGTCGTGGTGAGGACGGTCGGCGGTATAGCCGGCCAGATACATCGTGTCGGTGGCGGGGAAGTAGTAAATGCGCTCCAGGCGCGTGAAAGGCGCGGGCATCGGCGTGGCCGCCAACGAGGCGAAATCGTAGATGGGATTCCCTTGGGCATCCAGACCTTGGCAGGCGAACTTGCGGATGCCGGCAGTTTGTGTGGCCTGCCACACGTTGCCGGCGCTGTCCACCCACCAACCCCATAACGGTGGCGCGTCCTTTCCTCCATTGCTCAGGAACTCGGCACCATCGAAGGCGCCGTTCCCGTTGCCGTCGCGCCAAATCCATTCTCCTTTGTCGGGTTGGCCGGGCGGCCAGCCCTGGTCCTGCTTCTTGATGTGGCTCTTGGCGAAGAAGACCGAGGGCACGGCAAGCTCGCCCTCCTTGGCCGAATCGAAGCGATAGACCTGCAGCGCCTCTGAATACATGTCATTGACGAACAGGAACCGTTTGCCCTGGATGCGCCGCACCCATGCGCCCGCCGACCAGAGGTGCAGCCGGGGGTCTTCGGGATACCGGAACGGGTCGAGCGTGTAACCCTGGTAGGTCCATTGCTGGCCGGGGGGCCGCGTGTAATCCAGACGGAAATGCTCTTCTTTGGTGAACAGGTCCGCTTCGGAGGCCGGGTCGAGGTCCGCCATGTCCACGAACTCCAGGCCGAACAGGCGCCAATTCAGTTTTCCCTCCGGCGCATAACTCTCCAGCACGGTGCCTCCACCCCCGCTCTGGCCATCCTGGGCAATGTAGAAGTTGCCCTGGGCATCGCATCCGACCGCACTGGGGTGGTTAAACTTGAGCGGGCCAAACCCGCCCGGAACGCCGGAGAAGATGCCGCCCTTGGCGCCAAAGGTGCCCGCCAGGCGGGGGGATTCGGCCACGTTCTCGAAAATCAGGACCTGCTGGCTCGGCCCGTTGTCCGCAACCAACAGGCGGTCTTTGGGGGCCAGGCACAGGGCCGTGGGCTGGGCATCCGCCGCAAACTCGATTCTTCGGGCGTTTCCCTCAGCGGTGTGCCGCGAAATCCAAGCCGGAGCCGACCCGCTCCTGGGGTGCAGAAGCCATATCGTTCCAATTGGGTCCACCACTACGGACCCGGGATGTTCCGCCGGCCAGTGGGCCACCGGTTCCATGGTTTCGGTGTCATAGATGCGAATCTCGTTCACCCCGGCACAACTGACATAAAGCCGATGCTCGTCAGCGCAAAGGCCGGCGATGCCGCCCTCGGCCTTTTCTGGGGCCTCGATGACGACCAGGAAGCATCCCTTGAGCGTGTCGCCTTGGCCGCCCTTGCCGCCGGAAAACGGCGCACCGCGGGTGACGTCCGCCCGCAGGCGCCGCGAGACGCCGTACCAACTCAAGCCCTTGGCCGGCCAGGTATTGGTCCCTTTGAGGTTCCCGCCTTCGTTCCCCACGCGCTGGGCGATAAACACATACTTCTGGTTGAGCGCAATCGCGTTCCCGCCGTCGTAGCCCCAGCCGTGCGTGTGCTGGGCGATGCCGATAACGTCCCCGTCCTTGTAAATCCCGACCTCGCGCCCGGCCTCGTCCCAGGGGACGTTGCAGTACACCGTGCCGTCTTCGGTCACCACCATGGCCTGAATGTCCTGCTGGACCCACCTCTTGCCGCCTCCGAAGGAGTTCCCGACCCAAGAGGTGGTGGCCGGCAGCAGCCTGGATTCGGAAGCACCGCAAGCAGGGAGGAGGGCGCAGCCCGCATAGAGCCCCACCCAAACTCCGCTGAGGAGGACGAGGCTGGATAATTGGAGTCGGTTCATAAAGGCCGAGTTGCCGTCTGAGGCAGGTTGCCTGGCGGTCCGCCCTGGAGCAAGGGAAACCCTCCTTCCAGTCTTCCGGTTGAGATGAAAGCTCCGCTCAAGTGAGCCAGCGGACGCGGGAAAGCCAGCCAAACGAAAACCAACAACCGCTCGCAAGAGCACAAAACAGAAAGGAAAACAGATGAAGTTACAGACAATTCGGTTGACAGTCATCAGGACCGTCGCGGCGGTCATCAGAAGGCTCACGTCCACGCAGTACGCCGAGCAACAGGTCGAAATCATCGGCTTTGACGTCGAGGCGCCCGAGGCGCAGCCCAGGCCACGCGCGGTGGAGGCTACCGCCGGATTGGTCAAGCCTAAGAGCCTGTTCAACAAGTCGCCCCCCGCATCGGCGCTCCCGCGGGTCAAGGACAACCCGAAACTCCTGGATGTCCAGGCCGGCCTCGACCTGATCGGCTGTGAAAACCCTGACGAGTTGTGGAATAAGTGCCGGGGCGCCTCCGGTCTATGTCGAGGAGGCAGATGTATCCGTTCGCTTCGATCAGGCACGCGCGGCGGTCTCCAGCGAAGGCGACGTCACCAAACCAGAATCCTGCCAGATGCAGCAATCCTGGGCGAACGGAGGCGGTCAGCACGAGGCCCTCTGCTTTCTCTTCCTTCTGCCCGGTCGCCGCTCAGTCGCCTTGACCCTTGTCGAGCGTATCTTTGAACGGGAACTCTTTCGAGGGCGTGTGCTCCTGGCTCATGATTTTCTGCAACCTGGCCACGATGTCCGGATGCGGGGCGGCGACGTTTTCCTTTTCGGAAGGATCGGCCGCCAGGTTGTAAAGTTCGCTGGTCGGTGCAGCGGGCCTCGTGGCCGTGCCCAGCAGTTGGCGTTTCAGCAGCTTCCAGTCGCCGACACGCACGGCTTGCTGGCCGCCGTAGCCATGAAACTCGCGGTAGAGGAACGGTCGGGGCTCCTGGAGTTGTCCAAGCAACGTCGGCGCAAAGCTGATGCCGTCGGTCGTTTTTGGAATCAAGTTCGTCGCCCCGGCAAGCTCGAGCAGCGTCGGTAGCCAGTCTTCAAAGCCGGTCACCCGGGTCGAGGTGGTGTTCGCAGGCACATGGCCCTTCCAGCGGACGATGAGCGGCTCGCGAATCCCGCCCTCGTAGAGTTCTCCCTTGTAACCCCTGAGGTCGTCGTTGGACTTGAAGTAAAGCGGGTCATACCCGGCCAACCGCTCAACCGCCCCGTTGTCGGAGGTGAAAATGAAAATCGTATGGTCCTCGAGGCCGAGTTCCTTTACCAGCCGCACCATTTTCCCGATGTCGCGGTCCAGGCGCGTGACCATGGCGGCATAGGCGGCGTGCGGATATTGTTGCGGCAGATACCCGTTTCCCCCGGTGTAGGGTCTGTCGTCCAGCCGGCCCCTGTATTCGCCGAGCGAATCCTCCGGCACTTGCAGCGCCAGGTGCGGAACGGTCGTCGGGTAATAGAGAAAGAACGGCTGGTCCTTGTGCCGGCGGATGAATTGCAGCGCGCGCTCGTTGCACAAATCGGGCGCGTATTGCGTGCCGATGAAACTGGCGTAACTGGCGGGACCGTTCGGGTCCACGCCGGCAGCGATGGACAGGCCCTCCTTTTCCGAAACATTCGTGTTGCCGGTCAGAACAAACCGGCCCTCGTCATCGTTCAGGTATTGTGGGAAATAGTTGTGTGCCTGACGCTGGTCGTTGAAGCCGAAGAAATGGTCGAACCCGTGTTTGAGGGGGTCGCCCGAGGACCCGACACCGCCCAGGCCCCATTTGCCAAACGCGCCGGTGGCATATCCGGCGGCCTTCAAAGACGCCGCGATGCTGGGTTCGGAGGCGGGAATCGGAAGCTGTCCACGAAAGGAATACCATGTCCCGACCTCCTGGTTGTCGCGGATGAAGGCGTGGCCGGGGTGCTTGCCGGTCATCAGCACGCAACGCGCCGGCGCGCACACGGGGCTGCCCGAGTAATGCTGGGTGAACCGCATACCCTCCTTGGCCAGCCTGTCGAGTGTGGGCGTGTGGATGATGGTTTGGCCGAAGGGGCCGATGTCACCGTAGCCCAAGTCATCGGCGAGAACGAAAATGATGTTCGGCCTGCGCTCGGGTTGGGCGGCGTTGAGGCTGCAAACGCAGAGGCCGAGAATCAAGAGTCGAAGCAAGGTATTCATCGTCGGCCCCATTCTTGAAGCTCTTGGGAGATAGAATCAATCCTTTCGTAATCATCGCCCATCTGGTATCGGCCCACGAGGATTTCGGGCGCCAGTGCCGCTCTCCGGCTCGAGCTTCACCAGCGCGTTCGTATCGCCAGCCTGAACTTCAAGCCTGCAAGATAGATCGGGCCCGCCACTGGGGTCTGGTTTGACGGCCCTCACGCCCACCCTTCCCGGGGCGGCCCCCTTGAAGACAAAGCGGCCGTCGGCGTCCGTCATGGCGCCGCCGCCGTCCACATAAATCCACAAGCCCGGAACGGGCTTGCCGTCCAGCCCCACCACCTTGCCGGCCACTGGGAGGTTGGCCGCCACCAGCTTGATAGGTTGCACCACGAGTTGGTCGGGTTGAGCGCTGTCAGGTTCCGCCGCCGCGTTGAAGACCAAAGCATAGCCCATGGCGTTGACGTTCACGCAGTAGTCCGCTTCCTGGGGAAGGCCCTTGAAGGCGAACGAGCCTTGGGTATCGGTCGAGGCGTGTTCCAGCTCTTGGCCCACGTGGTTCAGGCGCATTTTCAAATCCACGCGCGCATCGGCCAGCGGCCGGTTCTCGGCATCCCGCACCGAACCCTTGACGGTGACTCCCGCCTGCAGGCGCAGATCCAGGTTGGTCGTGGTTTCATCAAAACTGTGGGTCGCGGCCAGATTGCGGGCTGCATCGCGCGCGACAAGCGCCGACCTCACGAGGCGAGCGCCTCCCAAGGGGCGCTTGCGTTGCCAGTAGAGGACATAGTTCCCGTCGGCGTCACTCTGGGCTGTCTCACCCACCATCCCAGGCGACCAGACCTTGAGGCTCGCTCTCGGGACCGGCGCCCCTGAGGGATCGAAGACTCTGCCCGTGGTGGTCAAATACCGGCCAAAGGTGGCGCCGTAATTGGGGTCATGGAGCTGGATGATGACGTTCGTGTCGCCTGCCCGGGCCTTCAGGCCTGCTCGGGAGGTCCTGAAGGTGGGGACCCCGGGGCTGACTTCAGGAGGACCGGAGCTGTGCGCGTTGAGGAAAACCTCGCCTTCGCACACGGCGTCAAAAACGAAACGTCCCGCGCTGTCGCTCAAGGTGGCCGGCCGATTGGGCTGTCCTGTGCCGCTGAAGCTCACCTCGGCCCCGGCGACCGGCCCTCCCTCAGGGCCCACCACCTGGCCGGCAAGTTTGCGGTCGGCCCGCTTGAGGACGAAGACGGGAAGGTCGTAACGGCTGACCCTGGTGTCGTCAGCCAGGACCAACCGAGAGGCACGGCCGTAACTTGTGGTGGTGAACACCTCAATAGAGTATTGCCTGCCTCGTGGCAGGGCGGGGAAGGTAAATGAGCCCTGCGCGTCAACCTGGGCCGGTCGCGGGTTCAGTTTCGAGAGCACGCCACCGGAAGGGCGTGTGGTGCTAACGTTCACCAAGGCGGTGGCCACCGGCGCCCCCTGCGTGTCTTTCACGGAACCTGAGAGCGTGAGGCCTGGTTCCAGAGTCAAATCCAATTCGGTTGGTTTGGCCTCGAACTCCCGCATAGCGGCCAGGTTTCCTTCCAGACTCCGAGCCAGGATGAAGTTCGTTCTATCGATGGGACCCCACCAGAAATCGGACTTCTGCACGTCTCGTGTCATAGGCAGCTCGTATCGCCCGTTGGCATCGGTCCTGGTTTCGACATAAGGGCTTGCCCCGGAATAGTGGCCGGGATGAAACGATACGAGCACCCCGGGCGCGGGCGCACCCCCGGGATCACGTATCGTGCCGGAGAGTCGCTCGGACGAACCGGCCTCTGCAGCCGCCGTTGTATTTGAGGGAGCGATGAGCGTCATCAATCCCAGTGCCAGAGCCAAACACACCTCGTGAGACACCGTTGAGTTCATGGTTCCTATTCCTGCTTCCGTGAGAGCATGTTCTTGAATGCCCGATTCCGCATTAAGGTCGAGACCTTTTCTTCGCCACCGCGGTCCAGCATACCCGGACGATGCGCCAATGCCAAGCCAGGCCCTTGGAACCCTCCGGCGGCGTGCAGGAGATAATGGTGGTAATGCTCGTAGCAGAGTGTCCTGGGGCCGCCGAAGGCCCGGTTTGCGGCGTCCGCGAGGAGGCCCAGCCCATCGGCGTCTGGCAAAATGCCCGCCAGCGCAACGAGTCGGCAGTCGCGCGCGTTGTCGGTCGTCTTCGCCCCGATCACCCAACTGGCCAGCAGATGCGTTTCCGGATTCATGCCGCATGCCGCACGTCTCCACAGTAATGACACCACGCATTGACTTTCGTTCCGCAGGCATGCCGCTCCCGCCACGTAGGGCGGCCCTCCAGGAGGCCGGTTTGCGGAAGTTCCTGCCCTGCGGCGTGGGCCTGCGACCGGGCGGTTGGAAGCCTGCCCTACACGGCCCACCTGAATAGCGACCTGACGTCTTTGGGCGGCCCAGGCGCCATCCTGGTTCAAACGCTCTCATGGTTCCAGCCTCAAGGTCCTTTGAATCATCTGGCGGACCTTGTCGGAGCTGCTGGACGAAGTTGTCAAATGCCTGAGCAACACGCAGCGCTGGTGGGCATTGGTGAGAATGTAATCGCAAACGGCTTGCGTCATGATTGTCGCCCCACCGAGCCTGGGATTGGGAACAGGACATTGCTCGCTAAAGGAAAGGCATAACCCATGGGCGCCGGAGTCCGAGACGAAAGGCTCCTGCCGCCAAGAGGATGGAATCGCCCGGGAGTTCTTCTCGAACTGCGACCGCAGTTCGGCGGCTGCAGCCTCCACACCCTCGAGTCCTTTGGGGAGAGGAGAGCCGTGCCGGCTGACAAATGTCCATCCCGCGGGACGTTGGAATGCAACGTCTTCATCGAGCAAGCACGCACGGAGGAAATTGCCGCTGAATACCCCGCCTCCGGCCGCTTGTGACAGGTAACACGCCGGATAACCTAACCATTCGTAATATCGGATCCATCGGCCACAGGGCTCGATGGAAATGCCAGGATGATCGAAGAACACTCTGCCCGCGGCACGAAACGACGCTACAGGAGCTGCTTTGCGGAATCCGAGCTGAGACGGTTCGTGAAACAAGGAGGAGGGAAAGCTGTGCGCCGATCCAACGACCGTGTTTGTCGCGCCAAATGACTGATGCAGTATCTCGCCCAATCGGCGGGCACCTTGCACAGCGGCTGATTCCGCCTCGGCTGAATTAGCGCCAGCCGTTATTACCCTGATCAGGCCATTGGTCTCCTGGCTCGTCCCCTGCAGCGTAATCATGGCGGGGGTTTCGATCATCACGCCCAGCGTGGCCATGCCGGGGCAGGACTTGATCACTCTTCGGCGGAAGTCGGAGCGCAAGACCGCGGCATTGAACGGGCGCATCGTCACAAAGGACTCGCCAAGGTATCCCGGCTGCCTCAACGCTTGAAACAGGAACACAGTCACCAGAATGAGGAACAGACCTCCAGACGCCGAAAAACAGGTTAACCGCTTGCTCATGGCTCCAGAGAACAGCTCTCATGCGCCCTCGGCTCGACCCCAAGTCCTTGCTGGGCCGAGGCAGAACCGGGTCTGGAAGTGTCCCAGCACAGCGCTTGCGATGGAGATAACAACGCCCACCCAGACCGGGGCGGCTTCTTGAGGAAGCGCAATTGGCTGGGCTTTAGGGCCATATCACTGGTTGGACAATCTCTGACCCTGCGCGTTCAACGACGGCGTCTTCGGTTGGGGCGGTCCACCTGGCAGCCATCGAGATCGATTTTTCTCTGTCGGATTTCGTCTCCGGCGGCTTCTATAGAGGTGAAAGGCGTATGGTAGAAGACGACGGCCAGTTGTTGCAGGATTACGCGAGCCGCGGCTCGGAGCGGGCCTTTGGCGAGCTGGTCGCGCGGCACATCGATATGGTCTATTCGGTGGCGTTGCGCCTGGTGCGGGGCGACGTTCACCTGGCCCAGGACGTCGCGCAGACCGTCTTCGCGGATTTGTCGCTCAAGGCAAAGTCGCTCGCCCGCGTTGTGCTCGCGGGCTGGCTTTGCCGGCACACCTTCTTCGTAGCTTCTGCCAAAGTGCGGACCGAGCAGCGGCGCCGGCAGCGCGAACGCCAGGCGGTTCAAATGAACACCATCCACGAGTCCACCGAGCCCGACTGGGAGCAATTGACACCCATCCTGGACCAGGTCCTCCAGGAGCTGGGGAGCCAGGACCGTGACGCCATCGTTCTTCGCTATTTCAAGCGGCAGAGCCTCGAGTCGGTAGGCGCCGCTCTGGGCATCAACCCGGATGCCGCGCAGAAGCGGGTGTCCCGGGCGCTGGAGCGAATGCGCTCCAACTTCTTAAGGCGGGGAGTCACGCTGACCTCGGCGGCGTTGGCGGTGGCCATCGCCGACCACGCAGTTGCGGCCGCCCCGGCTGGCCTGGCGACGGCGGTCTCGGCAACGGTGGCCGCCGGCGCAGGGGCTGCCGGCGGGGGCGCGGTGGCTTGGGCGGAGTTCCTGGGGTGGCTGAAAACCAAGACCGGGCTCGCCTGCGCCGCGGTCGTGCTCCTGGCCGGCGTCAGCGTGGTCCAATTGATTCGAACCAACCTCCTGCAGCCGCTGCCCTTGAGACTCGGCGACACACTGCGTTCAGAGACCGGCGTAGCTCCAGCCGCGAATGCTCCAGGCGAAGGTCCCGGTTTCCATTGGAGCCAGGTCGAATCCAGCGACTATCGGCAATATATCGCCAACCTGCGGGCCATTGGCTGTCCGGAACAGACGATCCGCGACATCATCATCGCCGACCTCAACCAGGCCTACGCCCTGAAGGCTCAGGCAATCTGGAAGCCGCCCGCGAGGGTTTACTGGAAGAAGCCTCGCGATACCCGGCCCGGCCCCGAGCAGTTGAGCACGCTCGCGGCGCTCCGCCGCGAGGAGGCCGCGACCATAAAGGAACTGCTCGGGATTTCGATCTCCCATCAGGACTATGTGGACCTGGCCGCATTCCAGCTCACGCCTTCGAGTTCCGAGTTCCTGTTTCTGCCGCCCGAGAAACGGGAGGCGGCGCGGCAGGTACTGGCGGAGAATGGTTATGAAGAAAAGCTGGCGCAGCGGGGCAATCCGTATGCGGACCGGCAAGGAGAGCTTTTGAGCGAGAAACTCAGGCTTCTTGCCCAGGTGCTCACGCCCGCGGAATTGGATGAATACCGGTTGCTGAACTCGGCCAGGGCCGAGTGGTTGCGCAACGAAACACAATACTTCGACTGCGCCCCGCAGGAATTCAAGGGGCTGCTGGACATGCGGGAGGAGCAACTGGCAGGCCAGCCGGACCACCTGGCCGTGGACCGGCAGACGGCGATCGAGAACGTGCGCCGCCTGCTCGGGACGGACCGGGCCAAGGAATTTGAGCGGGCCAGCGATTACGGCTATTCGAATGGGCGGCGGGCCGCGGAACGCGCCGGCCTGGAGGGCAGCCTGGCGGACCGAGCAGGCCAGATCGTTTATGACGCTCGGCTCGCGGTCGAGCAAGTGGTCAACGATGACCGCCTCTCCCTGGAGGAACGTCGAAGCCAGGCCCGGAATCTGCGCGCCCAGGCGGAGGCGCTTCTAAATGAAGTCTTCGGCGGCGAAGCCAGCACGGCCATTCGGCAAGCCCTTCGGTTTACGCTCGCCAACGCGGCGCAGCCCCATCCCCGGCCATGAAGCGACTGCTTTACTTTGGCTTGATATTCAGCGCGGCGCTGGCCCTCGGGGCGTGGCGACCGTGGCGCTGGTCGTCCGTCCTGGCGGCGGAGGCCACGGCCAAACCCGCCGCTGGGGCAGTGCACCGGCGCGCACCGGCCCGCGCGGCTTCCACTCCGCTCCTGGCGACCAATCAACCTCTGCCGGCCGCCACAGTGTGGGCCTCGCTTGATTCCCCCGACCCGGCCCGGCTGATCGCCAATCTACGCCGCGTCGGCTGCCCGGAACAAACCATCCGCGACTTGGTCACCTTCAGAGTTTGCAGGCGCTACCACGAGCGCCTTCTCGAGTCCGAGAGACTGAGGATCATTTCACGGGATCCGACCCGGAGCGGGAGCGCCAACTCCGGCGACGTCCTGCGGGATCAGTTGTTCGGGTTGCGGAATGCGCGGGACCGGGAGTTG
>Ga0181536_10004294_pt1 | contig 15140 bp, 11 predicted proteins | sample PEATcosm2014_Bin_41_FD_121105 | JGI IMG/M metagenome (GOLD analysis project Ga0181536, IMG submission 121105) | Peatland microbial communities from MTU Mesocosm Facility, Houghton, MI, USA - PEATcosm2014_Bin17_60_metaG | ecosystem: Environmental > Terrestrial > Soil > Wetlands > Peat | place... | reverse complement strand
TATGATGGCTATCGATATTGGGGTGGAGTGGCTACTGCGAGGGGAATAAAGTGAAATTGGCAGCCGCAAGTAATGTGTTTGTCGCGACTACTGGTGAAGTGTTATTGTTGCGCGGACCCTAAGGTTTCTGTCCCTTGCGTTTCGATCTCGCTGGACTGACGATCCTGCCTTTGCTATCTAGTCGCTTCGGCGTCTTCAGTTCCTTTTTCAAAAATGCCCGGAATGCCTCGTCCTTCGGAACGGCCACCAGCGCCGTCATCACTTTCCTGAAGCGTGCCAGATGCGCCGGATCGGGTTTGGTCGGCTCGTCTTCAGCCATGCCCAATTATCCCGCCGCATCCTCGACCATTGTCAACCTGCGGGAAACGTCTGATAATGAACAGGAACGATGGCACGGTTCGAGATTGACTTCCTGTCGGAGTACACCGACGAGGCGCTGCTTGTGGAGCTTCGCAGAATTGCCACTCTACTGCCAGAGGGCGAATACCTCACGAAGACAGCATACGAGCGGCATTCTCCGAGAGTGGCGCACACAACCATACGGCGGCGCTTTGGTGGATGGAAGGAAGCATTGGAGCGTGCTGGCTTGGGATATCTGTATGTCGGTCAGCCAGTATCACAGAAGATGCGGTCCCAACCCGCAAAGGAACTGTCGAACGCCGATTTGATTTCTGAACTCAAACGGGTACATGCGCTTGTCGGAAAAGAGTGGCTTACATCCGACGACTTCAATGCCCATTCCATAACGAGTGAGGAAGCCGTTCGACGGCGCTTCGGCACGTTTCGCAAAGGGCTGGATGCGGCTGGCATCCCGAATCATCCTTTCAAAGCACGGCAGTTCACGGATCAAGAGTGCTATGAGAACATCGCAGAGGTTTGGACACATCATGGGCGTCCTCCGCAGTACCGGGAGATGTTCCAGCCGCCGTCACGAATCCAAGGCAAGACCTATGTGACACGGTGGGGAACGTGGAGGAAGGCGCTGAGGGCCTTCGTGGATTGGGCCAATGCTGACGATCAACCACCAGAGCCAAACGAGTCGGAAGCAGATGTCAGTTTGGTACAGGAGCCGACAAAGAAGGCAGGTCGGGCTGAAGCTGATTGCCGTGAAGTTCGCCCCGGCCTTCGATTCAAGGTATTCATGCGAGATCGTTTTCGCTGTGTTGCCTGTGGGCGAAGCCCTGCAACACACTTGAACATCAACCTCCACGCCGATCACGTTCTTGCCGTGGCGAACGGCGGCAAAACGACGCTGGACAACCTTCAAACGCTCTGCCAAGACTGCAATCTTGGGAAGGGTCGAACCGTGGTTGGTTAAAGTGCGTGTGTCAGGTATATCAATGCCCTACCGTGATGCTCAGCGGCGGGTCGGGGCCGGTGGCGTCTCCCACGCCGCCGATCGGGGTGTCGGGTCGAAGGAAAAGCTGGAGGGTCAGAATCCGCTTGCCATCGGCCGAGACGGCATAGGTCGAATAGTCTCCCCCGCTGTGCGGATGATTCACGCCCCAGATGCGAACAATCTCCTTGGGGTCGGTTGGCTCGAAAGCCGCGCCGTTGGCGGTCACCGCGACGGAGAACAGGGAGCCGCCGCGAAACTGGCCGATGATGGCGGAAAGGTCGGGGTTCGGCGCGATGGCGTGGTAGAAAAGCTCCTTGCTGTCGCCTCGCCAGCGCGGCCAGTCGCCGCCGTGGAAGGAGATCTGGTAGCGTCCGGTGCCGGAGGGAAACGGCTGCACGTAGACCTCGTTCCGCCCCGTGGAATTCGACGTGTAGGCGATCCATTTCCCGTCGGGCGAGATTTGCGCGTGCGTCTCGTTGTACTGCGTGGCGATCAGCGGCGCCGGTTTTCTGTCGCCTTCCATGGGCAGCATCCAGATATCGCCCGCATTTTTGGGATCCTGCATCCAGAACACGATGCGCTTGCCGTCCGGAGACCACGACATGGGAGCCTTGAGCAGCTCCGATTCGTACAGCAACTCCTCCTTGCCGGAACCGCTGGAAAGAACCTGGTACAGCCCCCACTTGCCGTTTACCAGCCCGCTGTACGCGATGCGATCGCCGTTGGGCGACCAGATGGGCGATGAGTTGTGGTGCGACGCGTCGAAGGTCAGAGCGGTGGTGGAGCCGCGAGGCTCGATCACGATCACGTCGCCGCCCTTGGCGTCGTGGCGGTGGACCGCGATGCGCTTGCCATCGGGAGAGACTTCCATGCCACGATACACGCCCGGAGGACCGGGGCTTTCGAACACCCTGCCGCCGCGGTCAGTCCAGACCAGTTGCCACTCGTAGGAATTCTCCTGAGACGGCGCGGAGCCCCCGCTCCCGCTTTGGAAGTAAGCCAGCGTGCCGCCGGGGGACAGGGCGAAATCGCTCCAGCCGTTGGCGGCGATATAGCCGACTTCATCCGCGATGCGCACCGGTTCCCCGCTCAAAGCCGGTTTCTTCCAGTCGAACGGCTGCGCGTAGACCGCGCTGCCGCGGTGGAACACCAGGAATCCGGGTTCGGCATAGGCCGCGTTGGATTCGGCGGCCAGCAGGCGGGTCTTCTGCTTCGACCCGAGCAGACCGACGAACACCGCCCGCCTGGCGGCGTCGCTATTCCACACCGTATAGAGATAGTGCCGGCCGTCAGGGAGGAAATGCGGCCAATAATGCCCCGACTCCCCCGGTTCCAACGCGGTGACCGCTTCCGGCTTTCCGCCTTCGGCCGAGACCCGGAACAGCCCGCTGGCGGAGCCGAACAGAATGGTCCCTTGGCGGTTCCAGGTGGCCCCGGAGATGCCCACGGCATCGCAGATGTCCTGGGGAGGTCCGCCGGGCGCTTCGATTCTCTTGAGCTTTCCGCCCGTAACCACTCCGATGAAGCGGCTATCGGCGGACCAGAAGGGTTGGACGCCATGGGGCGCGGCGTCTTCGATGGGCATCAGCTTTTGCGGCGTCACGGAACCGATGGGACGGACCCACAGCGACCATGGCTCCGGGTTGTCGGCGCGGGATACAAACGCCAGCAAGCGGCCGTCCGGCGAGATGACGAAATTCGCTCCGGCCTGGGTTCTGGAATTATTCGCGACGCCTCCGACGCGGTCATACGGCTGCGCGGTCCCGCTGAGGGGTATGTGGAAGCGGAACTCCTCGGCCGTCTTGGGACCGCGGAAGTACATAGCCGCGGGCAACGCGGTGGCCACCAGCAGGAGCGCTCCCGCGGCCAGCAGAATGCGGGCGACCTTTTCGCGCCTGCCCGCCACGGCGGCGCGCGCCGCGGCCTTACCCGCGGGGGCTCCGGCAGCGGGGCCGGAACCGGCTATCCATTCCAGCTCGGCGAGCAGGTCGCGGGCGTCCTGCCAGCGGTCCTGGGGATCCTTGGCCAGGCAGGTTTTTACGACGTGATCGAGCGCCGGGGGCACGGCAGGCTGGGAGACGGAGAGAGGCTCGGGATCGGCGGTGGCGATGGCCGACATCAGCAGAATGCGGCTTTTGCCGACGAAGGCTTTCTTGCCGGCGATCATTTCGTAGACCAGCGCCCCGAAGGCGAAGATGTCGCTGCGCGCGTCGGCTTCCAGGCCTTCCAATTGCTCGGGCGCCATGTATTGCAAGGTCCCCATGATGGCGCCGGCGGTGGTGAGGTTGCTGACGGTGGGCAACTGGGTACGCGAGGGGACGCTGGGACGCGGGGTGGCGGCGTCGCGGCGGCTAGCGTCGCGCGCCGCAAAGGCGCCCTCCCGCTTGGCCAATCCGAAATCCAGCAGCTTGGGTCCGGCGGCGGTGACGATTACGTTGGAGGGTTTCAGATCGCGATGCACCACGCCGCGGCGGTGAGCCTTATCGAGCGCATTGGCGATGGCGATAGCGATTTTCAGGGCCTCGTCGAGGGGCAGAGGCCCGCGCTCCAATCGCGCCGCCAGGTCTTCGCCTTCCAGGTACTCCATCACCAGGAAATCATGGCCATCCTGCTGCCCGACATCGTGGAGGACGCAGATGTTGGGATGGTTCAAAGAGGCGACGATCTGGGCTTCGCGCTCGAAGCGCTGGCGCATTTCGGTGTCGCCGGTCCAGTTGCGGGAAAGCAGTTTGATGGCGACGACGCGATCGAGACGGGTGTCCGAGGCTTTATAGACTTCGCCCATGCCGCCCGCGCCGATCGGTTCCAGAATGCGATAGGGGCCCAGCACGGTTCCGGCCGCCAGGGTAGTTGGTCCGCTGGTCATTGGCCCTCCTTCTTCACCGCGGAGGTCCAGTGTTGAATCACCGTGAGGCCGGTGACGGCGCCGGCCCCGCTTCCGCGTCCGCCCGTGGCCGCCGGCGAGGAGCCGCCTGTGGCGAGAATAGGAACCTCCGGCACCGTTGTGTTGCCGATGATGCCGGAACCACCGGGTGGAACCCTGAGCAGAAACCGCTGCCCGTCGGGGGTGACCGACAGCAGGTGGCGAACGGGATCGTGCGTCGCCGCGTTGCGGAAAGGAGCCAGAAACAGGGCATGCGGAATACCGGCCTCGAGCCTGGCGCCGGGCTTGATGTCCACGGCCATGATGTTCTCGTCGGGAGAGCGGTAGTAGAGCTCTTTGCCGTCCTTCCGCCAGCGCGGCTGCCCGCCGCCCGCGGTGGATACCGCGATCTCCTGGTCTCCCTCCGGAAACGACCGCACGTAAACCTGGAACGTCCCGGGCACGGTGCGATCGGAGGTGTATGCCAGCCATTTTCCGTCGTAGGAGAACTGCGGCTCGCTTTTCTGGAAATGGCCCTGCACCACCGGGAACGGCTTCCTGGCCGGGTCGGGCTTGCCGTCCACCAGGGGCAGGGCGTAGATGTCCAGGAAATTGCCCTCGCCGGTCAGGTAGGCAATATACCGGCCGTCTTTGGACCAATCCTTGACGATCTCATCGACGGTAGTTTCCAGAAGCGGCGTTTCCTTGCCCACCCCGCTGCCGTGTTCCGCCACGTAGATATCGGCGTTGCCCTTGCGGTAGGTGGTGAAGGCGATGTGCTTGCCGTCGGGGGCCCAAACCGGGCCGATATCGTCGGCGGGATCGAGCGTAACGCGGTCGGTCACGCCGGCGCGCTGCCAGTCGATGACCCAGATATCGGCGCCGGGCCCGGTATCCTGCTTGGTGACGGCGATCAGCTTTCCGTCCGGCGAAAGGTCGAAGTCGCCGTACGGTCCGGGCTCTCCCGCGTAGGAGTGATCCGTGGGGCTCCCGGCTCGATCCGCCCATCCCCACTGAACGCCCGAGTTCAGAATCCGCGCCCGGCCCGCCGGAGCGCTGGTACCCTGGTAGTAGAGCAGCGAGCCGGTTTGCGACACATCGAAATCGCCCCGCCCATTGGCCGGGCTCGAGGAGACCTGGTCGGCAATGTGGACCGGCTCGCCGCCGAGGGCCAGTTTCCTGGCGTCAAACGGCTGGGCGAAGAGGGAGGCGTCGCGGTGGAACACCACATAGCCCGGCGCGGCGTAGAGGGTGTTGGATTCGGCGGCCATGAGCTTGGTCTTGTCCTTGGAGTCCAGGCTGGCGAGAAACACCGCGCGATTGGCGGCCTGTCCGGACCATGCCAGGTACAGGAAGTGCCGTCCGTCGGGCAGGAAACCGGGCCAGAAATGGCCGCTGTCCTGAGGATCGACGGCGGTGACCAGAGCCGGTTTCCCGCCCTCGGCGGAAACCCGGTAGATTCCCTTGGGAGACCCGAACAGAATGGCGCCGTCCCTGTTCCAGGCGCCGCCCGTAAAACCCTGCGCTTCGGCGATATCCTTGGGCGCGCCACCGGCGGCGCTCACCTGTTTCAACCGGCCTCCGGCCACGAAGCCAATGTATCGGCTATCGGCGGACCAGAATGGCTGCGTGGCGTCCTCGGTGCCTCCGAGCCGTTGAAAGGCCACCGAACCCACGCGCCGGACATACAGCGACGCCGCTTCCCCGGTGTTCGGGCGGGCCACCATCGCAATTGCCTGTCCGTCCGGCGAGAGGGCGATATCCGACGTGCTCAGGCCGCGAACCGGCACGCGGAACTGGAACGGGGCGGGATCGCCAGGACCGCGGAGATACATCGCGGCCGGAACCGACAGGGCGAGAATCAGGAGCGCCGCCGCGGCCACCAAAGCCCAGGTGAGCCTCTCGCGCGCGCGGGCCGCGGAAGCCGGAACCTGCCCGCCTTCGGTCATCCAGCGCAACTGGACGAGCAGATCGTGGACGGTCTGCCAGCGATTCTCGGGATCTTTCGCCAGGCACCGGTCGACGATGTGCTGGAGCAGCGGGGGCGCGTGAGGCTGCGTTTTGGACAGAGGATCGGGATCGACCGTGGCGATGGCCGCGAGCAGGACGGCACGGCTCTTTCCCTCGAAGGCTTTGCTGCCGGTGATCATTTCATAGAGGACGGCGCCGAAAGCGAAGATGTCGCTGCGCGCGTCGGGCTCTTTTCCCTCCAGGCATTCCGGGGCGGTGTACGGCAGGCCGGCGTCGGCGCCCGGCGGAGGGGGAGTTTTGGCAGCGGAAGAAGGAGGCGGCACGGGGACCGGCTCGGCCAGTCCAAAACCGACGAGCTTGGCGCCGGAGGAGGTGAGAACTACCTTGGAAGGATCGAGGCTGCGATGCAGCACGCCGAGGCGGTGTGCCTGGTCGAGCGCATCGGCGATCTGAATCGCGGTAGTGACCGCCTGGCGCAGATCGAGAGCGCCCTTTTCCAGGCGCCCGGCGAGCGTCTGGCCTTCCAGGCATTCCGTGACCAGGAAGTCCACGCCCTCTTCGTGTCCGATATCGTGGAGCGCGCAGATGTGCGGATGCTGCAGGGAGGCGACGACCTGCGCATCCTGCTCCAGGCGCTCGCTGATGGGGCCGGCGGAAAGCCGGATGGAGACCTGGCGGCTGTCACGCGTGTCCGAGGCCTTATAAACTTCGCTTCCGCTGCCTGTTTCGGCGGAGAGAATCTGGTAAGGGCCGAGTTTCGCGCCGGGCTCAAGTGGCATGGTGGTGACGCGATCGGTGTGTTCCGCAGCAGCCCGCCATGCGTCTTGGCGCGCCCGCCTGAGCGGACGTGGAGCCAAGTACGGTCCCCTCGGAAACCCAGATCTGCTAACTCCTTTCCGGCTATACTACTCCACACACGAAGAAAAAGCCATGGGGTTCAGGTTGGCGGGTCTGTCTGGGGCGGGGAACGAGGATCGCGAGGCCCGTTCCAGGATGACCTCGAGGTGCGCCTCGCTCATCGGCTCGCGATGTGCCAATGTCGATGGGCCACCCCAAGCACTCGCCAGACGCTGGCCGGGCTCACCGCCGCAATGTCGCCGTCCAGCATCATGAACGTCAGCCGCCGGTAGCCTTCCGAGGTTCTTCAGACGGAAGCGAGAATGTCTTCTCGCGCCAGCCCGGAGTGCTCCGCGCGAAAAAAACTGGACGGGGCGGGAGCCGGGACGGGCGCGGCGGGAGCGTTGAAACCAGACGTGCTGACGGGAGGTGGGATTCAGCACCAGTTCGGAGATGACGCGCAGGCCGCGGGCGTGGACTTGGTTGAGGAAGAGCTGAAAATCGCGCAGGGCGCCGCAGGCGGGATGGATATTGTTGTAATCGGAAATATCGTAGCCATCGTCGCGACGGGCAGAAGGGCAGGACCCAGATGGCGGTGATGCCGAGGTCCTGGAGGTGCGCGGACGTGGACTTGGTTGATGACTGCGTCTTTATACCAGGGGAGATCTTGGCCGGGCGAAATTGCATTGGCCATGAGCGGCGCGCATGCGCCTCCGGTTGCGGTGCAGGCGGTGTTCCCAAAGGCGGGGCGAGTTTGCTATAAAGTGAGATTCGGACCCATGGCTCATCTGTGCAGGAATCTTCAGACCCGGCCCTCGCCCACGCAGGAAGAAATCGCGGCTTTGGCTTATCGTTATTGGGAAGCGCGCGGGCGCGTGGACGGCGGCGCGCTGGAGGACTGGATGCGGGCGGAGCGGGAGTTGTGCCGGCCGGCGGCGGGGACGGCGCCCTCGCGGGTGGTGGGGCGGGCCAGCGGGGTTGCGGGACGGCGGTAGGGCGGGCGGCTGAATGGTTGCCAGCGCCTCCACCGGAGGCAACAGCTCTTCGATCCGATGGGCGTGCGGGAAGAGACTGTTGGCGGGGTATCCCCTGGTCAACCGCCAGGCGATTCCGGCGAGCGGCGAAACCTGGGCTTCTTCCAGCGCCTGAACCGCCATGCCGCTTCGCTGCGCGGGCGCACGGACGCTCGAAGTCTCGCAGGCGTTCGCGTCCTCAGTGGCGCCCAGGGAGCGGGCCAGGCGCAGGGCGGTACCGGCGGTAATCCCGCGCCGGCCGCGCACGATTTCATTCAGGCGCGGGGCACCGACGGCGAGGGCCTTGGCGATTTCAACCTCCGTGGCATCGCCATTCGACCAGACGAGGCAGACCGGACGAAGCAGGTGCGGTACTGGTGGTTGATTGGCATCCTGTGCGGGCCGCTTCGGTCTTTCATGAGCGCTTCGAGGCGGCTGCCGGGGAGCGCAAGATCCGTGGCGCGGCGGGATTACTGCGCATTGATCAGATTGGCGAGCGCGCGGCGGTAGCGGAAGGCGGAACGGTGACGGCGCTTGCTCCAGAGGAGCAGCGATTGGAGGGCCAGGAAGAGCGAAACGGAATATAAGGTGTGGGCAGCGGATGTCATTTCGGCTCCGTGCCTCTATTGCACCCGAGAGCCGATCGCGAATCGAGTACCAGCGGTACCGTGGGGGTACCAGCGAGTAATCCCTACGGTTATCGGGTTATCCCTGGGCGGCTTCCTGCGCCAGCCCGATGTGGCGATAGAAAGGCCGCATGCGCTGCACGGCCAGGGAGGGCCGCTGGCGCTCTCCCAGATAAAGAGCGAGGCTGCGGTTGACGCGGCGTTCGACCTGTTTGCGGCGCTGGGACCACATCACGAGGGCGATCACGTTAAGGGAGAAGGTGTTGGTGGCTGAGATCATAATGTTTGTTCCGCAAGACCATTAAACGGCAGAATGGCGATGCGCGCGAGTGCCGGTTGTACTAGCGGCGTACCGAAATGGGTACCAATGGGCGGTTCTATACTACAGTAGTCAGGAAGGCCAATCGCCATGGACGCGGTTCAGGGAATTTACGCCGCCGCCATCACGCCGCGCGGGGCGCAGGGCGACATCGATTTCGGCGCGGCATTCGAGCTGATCGATTTTCTGAGCCGTTCGGGAGCGCAGGGGATTGCGCTGTTCACAGCGGCGGGAGAGTACCCGGCGGTGCCCGCGGGCGACCGCTCGCGGCTGGCGTATCTGGCGGTGAAGCGCAGCCGCGTACCGCTGCTGGCGGGGGTGGGAAGCGCGACGCTGGACGATTCGGTGGCGCTGGGGCGCGAGGCGCGCGACGCGGGAGCGGCGGGACTGCTGCTGCCGCCGCCGTATTTTTTCCGCTACGAGCAGGACGATCTGCGGGAGTACTACCTGCAGTTCGCGGCGCACGTGGAAGGCGTGCCGATTTATTTGTCGCATGTGGCGGAGTGCGCGACCCGGATCGACGCGGAGACCGCGGCGGAATTGTTCGCCAGCGGAAAGTTCGCGGGAATGGAAGAGGCCAGCGGCGATAGCGGGGCGTGGGGGCGGCTGGCGCGGCGGAACGGCGGAAGGCCGGGAGGCCCTTCGTACCTGGTGGGGCACGACGGATGCTTGCGGGCCGGGCTGGCGGCGGGAGCGCACGGGGCGGTATCGCCGGCGGCGTGCGCGATTCCGGAACTGGTGCTGGCGCTGGCGCGCGCCATCGCCGCGGGCAACGCGGACGAAGCGGACGGCCTGGAGAAGAACATCGCGGCATTCCTCGAATGGGTGGAGCAAGTGCCGCGGCCGGTGATTCTCAAAGTGGCGACGGGCATGCGAGGGTTGAAGACCGGGCCCGTGACGACTCCTCTATGCGCCGAAAAAGCGCGCAAGGTGGATGCGTTTCGCGAATGGTTTCAGGGCTGGATGCCGGCGGTGACGAGGCGGCCGGCGAACGCGTAAAGCGCGGCGCGGGTCATTTGAACGCGACAGCCGGGCCGGCCGTGTATTTCCGGTAATCGCGAAATTCCATTTCGACTTTGGTCGGAATGGAATGGTAGGGCGCGATTTCCACGGTTTGCCGCCGGAGATCCCGGTTTCGAGCTGCGGGCCGCGGGACGGTTCATCACCAGTTTTACTAACCCTCGGGTTACTGGCGCTGGCGCTCTCCGTGTTAGCGCAGCGTCGGGTAGATCCCCGAAATACTTACCACCGGGTCATAGGCGTAGTGCCGCTCGTTGGAGGCGGCGCCGCTACGGACCCGAAGCGGCCGGAATATGCGCCGTGGCCCGCATCGCAAGATCCCAATGGGATCATCGCGTTTTACTTCGAGCCCACGGACGACGGTAGGTCGGCCGTGGTCGAGTTCGTGGCGCGCAACCGAACGGCGTTCCAGGCGCTGTTTAACGACAACAGAATCACGCTGTTCGAGAAAGGCAAGGCGAGCACGGCGACCATCAATGCGGCGATCCAGCAGGTCCGGAGGGATTTCAGCGTAGACCAGTTTGGGATGGTGATGCCATGAAGCGAAGCCTATCGATTGCGGCCCTGCTCATGGCCGGACAGCTTTATGCCGGCGTGCAGTACTACTTGACGGACAATCTCACTACCATCGATCCGACAAAATGGGCCGTAACAGGCGTGGTAAACCCTGGACCTGCCGGGTTGGCGGCGCCAGACGCAAACGGCGCGTCGCTGATCTCGAAGGTTCCCATTCCGGACGGCAGCAGCGAGGCCGAGGTGGACGCCACTCTCACCCTGGCGGCTTCGGGCGGGGTATATACGGAGTTTCTGCAGGCTTCCACGGGCGCGCGCACGGGCGCCCTAGCGAACGGAACCTATGTGGCGCTGGAGATGCAGAACCCGACGTTCGATTCGGCTCGCAATTGCATGGCAAACTTCCTGATATTCCAAAGCAGCAACGGAACGGTATCCCTGGTTTCGGAGTTCCAGCACGCCTGCCGCAATGGAATGCTGCTGCGGTTGGCGGTGCACGGCAACACGGCGCTGGTGTGGCCGGACGACGCGACGCCGGTGGAATTTGCGGTCGCCTCCGGCATCGGACAGCCCGGCATCGGAGCGTACGGCATGCCGGCGGGGAACTCCATTTCCCTGGTTCAATTGGGAAGCATTGGAAGGACGGCTCCAAGCGCCGTGGACGAGAAGAGCATCGGGATTTCGGCGTTTCGCAACCGCGTGGATATGCAGTGGACGGCGGTCGCGGCAACCGCGACCAGTCCCGGAATTGCCGCCTACTGGATCTATCGCGACGGCAGTTACTTCGGGCAGACGCAAAGCACCCATTTCAGCGACGAGGCGGTTTCACCCGGCGCAAACCATACCTACACGATTTACGTGGTGGATCAGCACTTTAACCAGTCCCCGGGAACGGCGGTAACGGTTTCGACGCCGGTCCCGGTGGCTAAAAAGTAAGCGGCGGCTTTTCAGACATAAGCAAGGCAGAGAGGAGATCTCCGCCGAGACGAGGCGATGGTGACAATGAAGGCTACTTTCCTGTTCGCGGCGCGGGTACTCGCGGCCACCAGTCTCGCGGCGTTGCCCGCGGCGGCGCGCCCCAACCCAGCGGCCTTCACGCCGCAGGTGACAGCCGGCACTCCGCCGGCGGATTCGGGCAACGGACTGGACCCGCGGCGCGTGGGCGTGCGCGCCTTCGGATCGTATTGGGGAGGGGCGGGCGAGCAGATCGACACGACTTCGGGTAACGTCAATTTCTCGATCCCGCTGATGACGCTGCAAGGGCGCGGCGGCTGGACCATCCCGATCGTGTTGAGCTACAACTCGCAAATGTGGCGCATGGATTCGGGCGGAACGTGGCTGATGGGCGCGGATGTGGGTTATGGGTTGGGCTGGCGGTTGCAGGCGGGCTCGATCACGCCGGTGTGGGCGAATGTCTCGCAGATTGACCACTACATCTTCGCGGATGCGACCGGGGCGGAGTACAACCTTTCGGTAAATAACAACGGTGTGTGGAGCTCGCTGGAGGGCACCTACGCGGTTTACGACTCGAATGCCAACGAGCTTCACCAGCCGGACGGGAGTTTCTGGGTGATGGGCTGCACCTCGGCGGGCGGGGAGGCGGATTCGGGAACCATGTACCCGACCACGATCGAGGATGCGAACGGAAATCAGATTACGATCTACTACGCTACCGGCGCGGGCGGCGGCGGCCCGAACACGAGCGCGCGGATTCTACTGATACTGGATGCACGCGGAGGGGGGTGGTACCTGCCGCTTATGCTCGATGGCGTGACCTACCAGTTTACTTACAACTCCGACCCCATTCCCCACTTGACGCAAATCACGAACGCCATCGGCACGGCGGAGCAGTACACGTTCAGTCCCCTGAACGGCAAGCCGCTCTACTCGCCGATTGACGGCTCCGCGCAGGGAACCACCACGCTGTTAGAAGGTATCGCGGTGACCGGGATGGGGGTTGGGCACAGCTTCACTTACGGCACCGGCGGAGAGATGAGCTCGCTGACCACGCCGCTGGGCGGAACGCTGGGCTGGACCTACGGGACGCCGACGTACGAAGGCACCATCCAGATCCGGGAGGTGCGCGGGCGGACGATGGTTCCGGTGAGCGGCGGGAGCACGTATTCGTGGTCGTTCGGGTATAACACCTCCTCCGATGGTTCGCAGGGATTCCACCAATCGACCACCCTTACCGATTTGGGGGCTAACACGCAAAAAGTTTACACGCCGGCGGTCGCGGTTTCGGGGCTGTCCCTGGTGATGCCCATCGCTTACGAGGAACACAACAGCAACGGGTCGGTTCCGTTGCACAAGGATTACACCTGGACGCAGGACGGCAACGGGGCGGCGTACATGGGGTCGGTGAAGACTACCTTGGATTTGGGAACGAGTTACGCCGCGGTGACCACCACGACGCAGATACTGGACACGTACGGAAACGTCCTGAAATCGACGGTCTACGACTATAACCAGAGCACGCCGACGAAAACGTACAATATGACGTACGTGACGGACCCGAATTACACGTCGATCTACATCCGCAACCGGTTGAGTCAGGCGACCGTGACGACCTCGACGGGAACGGTCACAGTGGCGCAGAGGGGCTACGACGACGGGCCGGATACCAGCGGTGGTTACTCGTGGCCAATCACGAACCCTAACTACACCTGCGGCGCGCTGCAGAACCAATACGGCTTGAACCAGCACGATTCGAACTACAACGTGAACTTCCTGTATCGGGGAAATCTCACGTGGAGCAATAATAACGGCGACATCAACTGCTACGCCTACCAGATCACGGGGGTTCCCTACCTGGCGCAGAACGGCGCCGGAACGACCATCAATACCACCCCTTCGTCCTCGACGAACTACGCGCTGCCGGGGGTTCTGTCGCCGAACGGAAACAGCAACCTGGCCACGAGCGTAGGCTATGCCAGCTCGTTCGCGGTGACATCGGTGGCCGGACCCAACGGGGCCACGGCAACGACCACGTACGACACCTACGGCCGCCCGCAGAAATCCACCATTCCCGACGGCGCGGAGACCGATTACACCTACACGTATATTCCCAACGTGCAGACGGCCACCATCACGACCAATGGCGCCACGCAGTGGGAAAAGACGACGCTGGACGGCTTCGGGCGGACCATCAGCGTACAGACGGGGTACGGTTCCACGACGGTGAATGAAGTAGACACGCAGTACGCGCCGTGCGCCTGCTCGCCGTTAGGCAAGATGTGGCGGGTTTCGCAGCCTTACGCGCCGGGAGGCGGGCAAGCGTGGACGACCTACACCTACGACGGCTCCGGCCGAACCGTCACGGTAACGAAGCCGGATGGGGCCAGCGCCACGACCTACACCTACCAGGGGAATCTGACAACCGTGACCGACCCGGCCGCGAAGTGGAAGACCTTCACGAACGATGCGTTTGGAAACCTTGTGACGGTGAGCGAGCCCGATCCGGACCCCAACAACCCGAGCCATACCGCGATCACAAATTATACGTATAACTCCGTGAACCAGCTCGTGGGGGTTTCGATGCAGCGCTACACGGGGCCAGGCACGACGTACACCCAGACGCGCTCGTTCGGCTGGACCGGTCAGGATATGACCAGCGCGACCAACCCGGAGGACGGGACGGTGACGTATCAGTACGACGGCGCGCACCACGTCACCCAGCGGACGGATGCGTTGGGGACAGCAAATTCGGTACTTCTACGACAGCTACGGCCGGTTGACGAATGTGCAGCACTGGGCGATGAGCGCCACCCAGTATGGTCAACCGCCCGCATTTCAGGACCAGCCCGATCAGGACGTGAGCTACTATTACGATCAGGCGCCCGACGACACAAACGGATTCACCGGGAACACCTGGGGGCGCCTGGCCGAAGTGCTGTTCCATATTCCGGGCGACTGGTTGTCCCAAATGCAGTATTTCTACAACTACAACACGGCAGGGCGGGTGCTGGGGCAGGAGTTCGTGGTGGACGGGCCGACGCTGGTTACCACATACATGTGGGACAATCAGGGCAGGATGACGGGGATCGCGTACCCGGTACCGGCCACCACGATGTCTTCCTCGCCGGACTACCAGTATACCTACGATGGGGTGGGACGGTTGAGCGCCATAACGGGGCAGAGCTGCTGGTACGACGGCTACTATGACGAATGGTTCTGCACCCCGCAGACCGTCGCCAGCGCCACGTATAACGCGGCGGGGCAGATCGCGACCCTGCAATATGACAGCTTCAACGAGACGCGGCAGTACAACAGCATTCAGCAGTTGATCAGCGCCACGGTGACGGGCAGCAGCGGGACGGTGATGAATATGCAATACGGGTATTCGTCGACGCAGAACAACGGCCGCATTGTGCAATCCATCGACGGGGTTTTGAACGAGACGGTGAATTACACGTACGACACCTTGAACCGCCTTTCGACGGCGATTTCGACCAGCGGGTCGATGACCCAGCAGTTCAGCTATGACGGGTTCGGAAACCTGACCGGCACGCAGGGAGCGGCGGTGTGGAGCTTCGACCCATCGCGCAATGCGCCGGCGGGGACGGTGGATGCCAACGGGAACATGGACGCGGCGGGGTACCAGTGGAATATAGAAAACCGGCTGATCGGGGAGCCGACG
>Ga0181536_10004293_pt1 | contig 15141 bp, 15 predicted proteins | sample PEATcosm2014_Bin_41_FD_121105 | JGI IMG/M metagenome (GOLD analysis project Ga0181536, IMG submission 121105) | Peatland microbial communities from MTU Mesocosm Facility, Houghton, MI, USA - PEATcosm2014_Bin17_60_metaG | ecosystem: Environmental > Terrestrial > Soil > Wetlands > Peat | place... | reverse complement strand
GATCGTGTCGATCTTCGAGAAAACCACCATTTCATGCGCCCTTAACGAAAAGCTCTACAATTCCAAAGTTATCTATTCCGGAAACCAACTGATTTTATTAGTCTTTTAACCGGACACTAGTGAGAGCGTATCTAATCTAAGTGTATACGTTTATACTACAGCAATCCTACCGATAGAGGAGCGGCACGGATGCAATCTTATTCGCAGGATTTGCGGGATCGCGTGTTGTGGGCATTGAAACGCGGAGAAGGTCCGGCCTCGATTGCGCGGCGGCTGGAAGTGAGCCGCGTCTGGATTTATCGAGTGCGCGACCGTGAGCGGAAGACAGGCAATCGCACCGGCTATCGGATCGGAGGCCATCGCCGTTCGCGGGTAACTGATCTGAAATCCAAAATCTGCGCCTGGATCGAAAAAGAACCGGATCTTAGTTTGGCCGAGTTATGCGCGCGATTGGTCGCGCAAGGCGTTGCGATCAAGACCGGCGCGCTGTGGCATCAGTTGAACAAATGGAATCTCACCTTCAAAAAACCCTGCACGCCGGCGAGCAAGAGCGCAAAGACGTACGGCAGGCGCGCCGCGCGCGGATCGAAGCTCTGCCGACGATGAACGTAGAAAAGCCAGTGTTCATCGATGAAACGTGGACTGCGACCAACATGACCAGGCGCTGCGGGCGCGCGCCCTGAGGCAAGCGCCGCATCGGCTCGGCGCCGCATGGACACTGGAAGACAACGACCTTTGTGGGTGCTTTGCGACGCCGCCGATTGACTGCGCCGATGGTCGCCGATGAGCCGATGGACGGTGAGATGTTTCTTGCCTATGCGCACAAGTTTCTATGCCCGATGCTGCAACCCGGCGACATAGTGATTCTCGATAATCTCAGCAGTCACAAGGTGGCCGGCGTCGAAGAAGCAATCACTGCGGCCGGTGCAACGGCGCTCTATCTGCCGCCTTATTCTCCCGGCTTGAACCCCATAGAAAAGTTGTTTTCCAATCTCAAGGCGCTGCTGCGCAAAGCCGCCAAACGATCCATAGACGATCTCCGGAAAGAAATCGGAAGGCTGCTGGACGGCGTAACTCAAAGCGAGTGCGAAAACTGCATTGCCTCGTGCGGATATGTAAACACTTAAATAGAAACCGCTCTAGCCGCATCCACCTATGCTACGGTTGATCCGATCAGCCGGTCATGCCGCTTCATAGCTACGCGGGCTGTAGGTCATCTCCACCGGGAAGGTCTGTATCTCAAGGTCGATGCTGGCAATCTCCGTGCCGCATTCTTGTAAGTGGCTGCGAGTGCATTGGCAGAGTTCGGTAAAGCGGATATGCCCGCTCTGGCTCAGTTCCAGCCCGGAGGCGATCATCACGCTGTAAATGTCCACGCAGGCCTGGCGCTCGAACTCGAACAACATGCTCACCGTGCCGGTATCGTTTGCTCCGCGGCTCAGAACCCAGCCTCCACAGCCGAGAATGGCCCCTGTGAGGGTTTGGACCAGCCGCCCCGGCTCCTCGACGGAGATGGCTTTCATCTGCATCGCCCAGGGGATGCTGATTGCGTGCCCTGCTTCGGTTCCTGGCATGGTCGGCCTCACAGCAGTCTTATCGGAGCCGGAATGAAATGCGTAACGGCTGTGCCGGAGTCGCACGGCGCCTGACCGGCTTCGATACATACCGGCTTGCGGGAAGCCCTTCGCGCCTTGCGCTGGTAATAGGATTGACTCCTTCGGTTTCCGGCAGGCCGCTCTTCGCCGCGAGCGGAGAGCCGCCGGACCAACGCGAATCCGCCGATCGAGCGCAACAAAAAGCAAAATGATATAGCTTGAAAACAGCATGATTGTCGGCTCCGGCATCGATCTGGCAGAGATTGGGCGCATTCAGCGCTCAGTGGATCGCTACGGGCAGCGGTTTCTCGACCGTGTTTACACCGCCGCGGAGCAGGCCTATTGCCTGCGCAAGCGCAACTCCGCCGAGAGTCTGGCCGCCCGGTTTGCCGCCAAGGAGGCGGGGGCCAAGGCGCTGGGAACCGGCATCAGCTTCGGCGTGAACTGGCTGGAGATCGAGGTGGTCCGCGAGCCCAGCGGAAGGCCGACTTTGCAGTTTCACGGGCGCGCCGCCGAGATTGCCGCCCATCTGGGCGTTGCTCGCGCCGCGCTCTCCATTACCCATACCGCCAGCCTTGCCATGGCCAGCGTGGTGCTGGAGGACGGGCGTTAGAGGCAGCCCATCTGCTATCCTCAAGGCGTCATCCTCCGCATCTTCAAACAGAGGAGTGCCGTGCCAAGCCGTAAAGAGATTCAGTGGTCGCAATTGAGAGTGGGCGCGTTGGTGCTGGCGGCCATGGCCGTGCTGATCGGGCTGATTTTTCTCATGTCCGGCTCGTCGGGCGGGCTGTTCGCGCGCAAACTTTTGCTCCGCTCCTACTTCGAGAATGCCGCCGGACTCAAGGACGGCGCGCCGGTCACGCTCGAAGGCGTCACCATCGGCAACGTGATCCACGTGCGCGTAGTCCCCGACCGCAACCCCACGCCGGTCGAGGTAACCATGCAGGTGGGCCGCGAATGGCTGCACGATTTGCATACCGATTCGACCGCCTCGATCAACCAAGCCGGCGTGCTGGGCGACAGCTACGTCGATCTCAGTTCGGCGCACGCCAGCGGTCCGGCTCCGGGCAACGATGCCGAACTGAAAGCCTCCGGCTCGCCCAGCATTCAGGACGTGATCCGCACCAGCCAGATCTCCATTGAGCAGCTCACCACTCTGTTGCGCAAAGTGGAGACGCTTGTCGATACGCTCAACTCCAGGCGTGGCACCCTGGGCGATCTGATCAACGACCCCGAACTCGGCAGGAAGATCACGCTGATCGCCAGTGACCTCCAGACCATCACCAGTGCGATTGCCGCGGGCAAAGGCTCGCTGGGAAAGCTGGTCGACGACGACACGCTTTATACCCGCGCCAACTCCGCCGTCAACCGGTTGGACAGGATTGCTACCGATCTGGACCAAGGCAAGGGCAGCGCCGGCAAGCTGCTCAAGGACGACTCGTTCTATAACAACCTGAACGCCGCCGTGGCCAACGCCAATCAACTGGTGACTGAGATCAACTCCGGCAAGGGCGCGCTGGGCATGATCGCCAAAGACCCCGCCTTTGCCGCGAAGCTCGACGATACCGTGACCCGCCTGGACTCGATTCTCAAGAGCGTGGATGAGGGCAAAGGCTCGCTGGGCCAGTTGGTCCAGAACCGCTCCTTCTACGACCACGCCGACCAGACCCTCGACCAGACCCAGCAGCTAGTGAAAAGCATCCGCGAAGACCCCAAGAAGTATCTGGTGATTCGGATGAAGATTTTTTAGAGAACCTCTGATTAAGTCATTCGCGTCATTTCTGCATCCAATTATATATAGATGGCGAACGCGATGCGCCGGATAACATTTGCCTGTCGGCCGAGTTTTGAAAAGTTTGCGCGTACCAGCCGCCGAGAGCAGTTTCTAAATAGCATTGAAGCGATGGTTCCTTGGTCCGGAATTGGAGGCATTGATTGAGCCTTATTATCCCAAGGCGGGCAAAGGACGCCAAAAGCCTGCCCTGAGCGCAGTCGAAGGGGTAGGTCTGGGTATCATGCTGCGCATCTACTTTCTGTAGCACTGGTTCAACCTCTCGGACCCCGGCGCCGAATGCGCTGGAAGAACGGCATCCGTGTCGTCTTCATGATGAATCTCTTCATGTGGAGCATCGCTGTGGAAGCCGGCGAAGAAGACCTGGAGTTACTGGATACTGGAACTATTCTCGCGCCCTATGCTATTGATCTATAACTCGAATGCCATGAGCCTGAAATCCGCAGCGAAAAATTGTTCGGCCCGGGCAAAAGCACGGCGCAGGCCGTATTCTGTTCACGGCTGCGGCGCAATTTGCCTTGTTCGGCTACAACGGAGTCGGTACACGCGAGATTGCTTCCCATGAGGGAGTCAATAAAGTTACTATCTATCGCCGCTATCCCTGCAAACGCGACTTAAATCTGGCGGTGCTGGAATCGGAGTTGGGGAAGGTGCATCTGCGCGGCGATCTGTTCGCCGCGATTGCCGAGGCCGGCGAAGGGCGAACGGCTCTGGCGCGGACGTTTGAGCTGGTGGCGAAGATATTGCAGCACGGTCCGGAGCTTCTTCGAATTGTGCAGTGCGGCGCTTTGGAGGCGGGAAACGATCTCGACCCCCTCCTGCGCAAGTACATTGGCGAACTGGTCAAAGTGATTTCCAGCTATCTGGAGCCATGGGGCAGCCGGGGACAACTGCGCTGCGCCGGCGACGACGCTCTTGTTTTTACCTGCATTGCGATTGTCCTCAACCACCTGTTCCTTCACCGGGTATTTTCATGTGAGGGGGCTGGCCCGGAAAATATGTTTGCAGACTATGCTGAATCCGGCGTCGCCTGAATTATTATCGAAAGGGCAGATTGTTCGCCCGTGAACGCTTTGATTTATGCGGGCGGGGTTATCGCGTCGAATCTTCGCCATCGCGATTTCATCCGGCAGCATTGAACTTTGAGAGGCATGATTGCAACCGTCCATTCGCACTACCAATCCATCCTTGGCTTCTTCAAAGCAGGATCTGGCTTTGACGGATTTGTGGCTTATTATCCGAAAGAGGCGCCTGCTGCTGGCAAGCATGGCTCTGGGGCTGGCGGTGCTGGCTGGGGTCTTCGGGTTGGTTCGAGGGAAACAGTTTACTGCGCGCGGAGAGCTTGAAATACAGCCCGGCTCGGCCGCCGATCTGAAACAATCGATCTCTTCGGTATTAAGCGCTGGATCGTTCAGCACTCTCGATGTCGTGATCGAGAGCGACAACCGCATTCTGACGAGTGAAAAGCTGCTGATTGAGGTCGCCCGCACATTGAGCCTTCAGAACGATGCGGCGTTTCTCGGCAGCCGGAAACTTTTGCACGGCAGCCCGAGCGACAGGTCTGGAGTCGATCCTTATGCCGATCCTTATTTGCGCAATGCGGTCCTGTTGATTCTGCGACAGCATTTAACTGTAGCCCGTGTGCCACGCACACAAATGATCACAATATTTTATACCAGCGCTTCGCCCCAGCTTTCAGCCAACATCGTAAACACTCTTGAAAGCAAATTCATCGAAAACAACTATACTGTCCACTACAAAGGCACCCAACAGGTTACCGATTGGCTGACGGGCCAGATCGACGATCTGCGATCCATCGTGCAGCAATCGCAGGACAAAATGGTGGACCTACAGAAGAAGCTGGGCATCTCCGCGCTCGATCCGGGTCATAACATGATTGTGCAGGAGATTGCCAATCTCGAAAAGAGCGCGTCGGACGCGACCGAGCAACGAGTTATGCTGGAGGCGCGTTATCGCATCCTGCAGTCTCTGCCGCCCGATCAGATTCAGGATATTGCTACTCCGCTGGGCAACGATGGCGGACAGCCGCTGCTTGCAAATCTGCGCTCGCAGCGCGCTTCGGCTGTCGCGGAGTTGGCTCGCCTGCAGCCGGTTTATGGGCCGAATTATCCGCAGGTGAAGCAGTTGACTTCCCAGATGCAGGCGCTCGATCGTGAAATCGGCAAGCAGGAAGAACGTGTAATCAATCAGGCAAAAGATGCTTCCAGCATTGCCAAGGAAACAGAAGACAAGGCAAAGAGTCTTTTGGATGCCAGAGTTAATGAATTGTACGGCCAGCGCGACGACCTCGTGCAGTATGAGTTGCTTTCTCAGGAATATGAATCGAACCGGCATATGTACGAGAGCATCCTGGCCCGGCTGCGCGAGGCCGCAGTGGATGCCGGACTGGATTCAGCCGATATCAGCGTGGTGGATTTGGCTTCCCTTCCGATTGAGCCATCCAGCATGTCGCCGAAGATTTTGGGATTGATCGGGCTGTTTTTCGGCGCATTTGGCGGCTTGGCGGTTGCGCTTCTACTCGAGAGAATGGACACTCGAATGCGCGATTCCAAGCACATTCAGGATCTACTGGGGCTGCCCGCGCTGGCTATCGTTCCGCAAACCAACTGGAAAACGAAAGAAGCAGACCGGGAGCCGGACGCGGGTCCCGAGATACTGTGGGACGCCAGGTCGGCATTTTCCGAGTCGATACGCGTCTTTCGTACTTCGATGCAGTTGTCGAGCACATCGCGGCAGTCGAGAGTTATAGCCGTGACCAGTTGCCAACCGGGGGAAGGCAAGTCCACCGTTTCGACAAACCTTGCCGCTGCTCTTGCCCAGGGAGGGAAAAAAGTTATCCTGGTGGACACGGATATGCGGCGTCCTAGCATGTATTGGAGACTTGGGTTAAGTGTCAAGAAAGGGCTATCCGAGTATTTGACCGGAAATGAAGTGTTGAGCGATATCGTTCAGACTCACCAGGCACTGCCGGCTCTGGACCTGATTCCATCCGGAATTTCTCCTCCGCTGCCGGCCGATCTGCTTGCCTCCGATCAGATGAAACAGTTGGTCAAGACGCTCCGCGAGCATTATGAGTATGTCATCTTCGATACGCCACCGGCTTTGTCGGTCACCGATCCGCTGATTGTCTCATCGCTGGCGGATGGCCTGGTATTGGTGATTCGCCAAGGATATTGCACGCGCGCAATGCTATTGCGCGCGGCGGAGATTTTTCGGGATGTCGAGGTTAAAGTCTATGGCTTTGTCCTGAACGGCGTGGATGCAAGTCTTCCTGAGTATTATGGATACCTTGGCTATTACTCCTATGAGTATAAGAGTTAGGCATGGATGTGTGCGGATCTGGGCGAGGAGGTAACATGAGCGTTCGGTCGAAGTGCTGTATTCGCATTCTTTTGCTGGTGGCGTGCGCGTTGAGCTTTAGCGGCGGCGAGGCGCTTGCGCAGTTTGCGGGGCCGGCCGTCGCATTTCCTTCGGGAGCGGCAAATGCGCCTGCATCCGCGATCAAAACCGAATTCGGGGACATCAGGATTATGCCCGGCGACATAATCTCGATATCAACCTATGGCGCCCCGGAACTTACAACGAGCGCCCAAACTTCTTCCGGCTCTATTGTTGCGCCGGGTGCTTCCGCGATTGCCGGCATCAGGGTTGGTCCGAAGGGCGAGATTGTGTTGCCGTATCTGGGCGCGGTAAAAGTTGCCGGTCTAACTCCCTCGGACGCAGCGGCATATCTGGAAAATGAGCTGAAAGATGGCGGATTTCTGGCCGATCCACAGATTGGCGTTCAGTTGGTAGACTCTCCATCTCGCGTGATTACCGTGGTTGGCGAAGTGCAAAAGCCTGCCCCGGTATTGGCTTTCGGACAGATCAGGTTGCTGGATGCAATTGCCGCATGTGGCGGCTTCACCACGCTGGCCAGCCATACGATCACCATTCGTCGGCCTGACGCCGCTCCAGTTACGGTCGAACTGGGCGTGGACCCTAAGACGACGAACGCGAACGATATTCAACTGATGGCCGGCGATACGGTGATTGTTCCCAGGGTGGGGAACGTATTTGTGGTGGGCGAGGTTAAGACTGAGGCTGCCTTGCCGCTTTCTAGCAATGCGCCGATTACCGTGATGCGCGCTATTGCCATGGCGGGTGGATTGAAATACAGCGCGGCGCTATCGAAGGCTAGGATTATTCGGACGACTGCCGGCAATCGGCGCGTTGAAATCATGCTGGATCTGAAGAAGCTGATGAACGGCAAACAGCAGGATGTCGCGCTGGTCTCGGATGATATTCTCTTCATTCCTGCCAATGCCTTCAAGGCGTCGGTGGCCGCTGGAGGCGCCAGTGTGGCCGCGACCCTGCTGAATGGCGCGACTTATACTTATGCCGCCATCAGATAAGCGCGAAACTGTCGCAACGCGCGCTGTACATTGGCGCGCGCTGCGGCAGTAGCATAGGAGAAACCAGGAGCGCCTTGCGGTTTCTCAATTGTCTGGCTGGTTGGAACCGAATACTTTCCATGAAGCATCTTTATAGATGCACGCGGCTTTTTTGCATCGTATGATCCTGTCAAGGAGACGAACAACGTCGTTATTTTGCATGCCTTCGGGCTTTGTATCGCAACAGGTCCGGGGATAAGGACAGTACCCATTATGGTTGCCCGACTGACCATTTCGACTGCCGTACTCTTCAGTGTGGTTTCGCTGTTGATTCTCGGAGAAATTCTTTCGGGGACAAGTCTGGCCTTTGTGGCTATGATGGCAGCAATCATGTCTTGCATTGCAATTACTTACAATCTTCTGGGTGGGGTAGGCACATTCAGCGGAATCCTTTTTACGATATTCTCCTTGCGCACAATCGTCATCTCGCAATTTGCGAAAGTTATCCTTTTCGAGGCTGCCGACAAGAACCTTGAAGCTCCAGGACTTACGATTGCCGTTTATCTGGTGTTCTATTTCTGTGTCATGCTTGGCGTGTTCATCTATGGACGGCTCCGGCTTGATCTGCCAAAGCCCATGGAGCCTGCCACGCGCTCCCAGGTAAATATTCTTTATGTAATATCGCTTGTGGTCGGCTTGGTTGCGACAATTGCCTTTCAAGTTACACTGGTAATCGGTGGCGGCGGGGAAAAAGACAAGTTCGGAGAGTCGCGTAGTTTCGGACTTCTATTCTCAGTTCTGTTGCTTTTTGCCCTTGTAGTTGCTGTCGACAGCCGCATTCGGAGCAGCGGCGGCTTACGCAGCTTTGGGATCGCAGCTTCGATTCCCTGGACCCTCACGTTGCTTTTTGCTTTCTTCAATACGTCTCGCGGTGGGATCATCGCTCCAACCATCGTCTATTTTGCCACCTGCTACACTCGCGGCTACTGCTTCAAGAGAAGGCACTACCTGAGCGCCGCGCTGTGGATTTTCTTCTTTGTTTTCTTTATCTCGCCGTTTGAGTTATATTCCCGCCCATTTCTGGCGGATATGCCGTTTTGGGACAGGACTTACGAAACTATTTACTTATTGCGCACTGTTCCCGATCGGGCGACTGTCGCACTGGCAACTCAGCAGGCGGCGGAGTCAAGTGAGAGCAGGGACGAGTATTTCAGCCGTTCCGGGACCTTTATCCTCAGCAGGTTCTCAATGATCCGCCCGGACAGCAATCTTATCAGCGCATGCTCGGGAGGCTTCCACTACGGTTGGACTGCCGTGAAAATAGACCTGTTGCACAGCATACCCAGGTTTTTCTACAACGACAAACCGGACACCGACTCGGCCGGATTTGTTGGACGAGTATCGGGAATGAATCCGGATGCTGTAGATAACGGCGAAAGTGCAATTTCGCCCATTAGCGATTCTTTCGGAGCATTTGGCTGGATGGGAGTTGTCATATTTGCTTTATTTGCATTTCCGGCGATCTTTATTGTTTTTGAGAGCGTTTTCGACATGAGCCGGCCATGGGGTACAGTAGCTCTAGGAATGCTTCTACTAACCTTCGCGGAGGGCGGGGCGGGAGTTTACCTTGCAGCCATTATCCGTATCCCTATTTATCTGGTACTGCTCTCGTATATAATCGGCGGAATTGCCAGGCTGTTGGCGATCAGAGGCGACCGGAAGATTTTCATTTCAGCGAAAGTGGATTCCGAATCGGCGATTCCATAGACCTGTATCGGACAGCGGATTTGAAAGATGCCTTGAGGCCCGAATTGAATGACAATGATACGAAAGAAAAATGGCTCAGCTGCATTCGGCAGTACACCTCGCCGCGTCATCGCATTCTTGATGGCGCTTGTGGCGTTGGCCGCTATGTCCGAAGCTGCGCTGCGGTTCGGACTTGGGCTAGGCAATCCAATCCTGATCGCGCTGGACCCAGCTTGCGGCTATATCGTGAAACCTGACCAGAATGTAGTCCGGTTTTTCGGCCGCACTTACATCAATCACTATGGAATGCGATCGGACGAGGTGCCCCTTGTTCACCGGCCAGATACATTGCGCCTTCTTTTTTTAGGCGATTCGATTACCTATGGCACTAGCCGCGTGAATCAGAGCCGGATATTCACTGAGATATTGCACCGCGAACTGCCTTTAATCGTTCATCGGCCGGTGGAAGTGTTAAACGCATCGGCAAGCGCCTGGGCGCCTGACAATGAGCTATCCTACATTCGTTCACGAGGCATTTTTCAGTCCGACATTGTTTTACTGGTGCTCAATGACGGCGATGTTGCACAACCGCGCGCAACAATAGCCGACATCGGCGATGATTTGCCTCAAAGACGTCCGACCACGGCCATTGGTGAACTTTATACGCGCTACATCCGGCCACGCATATTTTACGGCGGGATGCGCAGGGACGCGGGCGACAGCCCTGTTGTCAACACGGATAACACGATCCGCGAGAACCTTGCCGATCTGGACAGCATTGAAAAACTGGTGACCGGCTCCGGCGCTCGGCTGCTGATTGTATATGTGCCATTCCGGCGGGATGTTCCCGAACAAAGCGCGGCAGCTCAGTCTATTCTTCTGGCCTGGACAAATGCTCATCGGGTAGCCCTGCTTGACTTGACATCCGCAGAGTTGATCTATTCATGCGAAGAGATCACAATAGATCATGGATGGCACTTCAATGCGAAAGGCCATCGCATTGTCGCTCAAGCAATAGAGAAGGCGTGGCCCATTGTTGCAGGGAATGAGCATTGAGAAGTATGGCGTTTTGAAGCCATTCTGAGAATTAAGCATATGGATTGGGAAAGCAGCCATGAAGGAAATAACACAGGATCTGTCAGTGTTTAAGTTGCCGCTTGGATTTCGCGGGCGTCCTGCTTGGTTTGTTCAGATATGGTGGATTGCGCAGGCGCTGCTGTTTCATCTTTCACCGCAGGCGCTATATGGCTGGCGGCGGTTACTTCTGCGTCTGTTCGGTGCGAGCATCGGGAAAGACGTCATGATTCGGCCATCGGTCGAAGTTACTTATCCATGGAAACTCAGCATTGGCGATCACAGCTGGATAGGCGATCGGGTCACACTTTATACGCTAGGCAATATCTCGATCGGCGAAAACGCCGTAGTCTCACAACACTCTTATTTATGCACAGGCTCGCATGACTACACTCATTCCACATTCGACATTTATGCCGTGCCTATTCATATAGGGGACGAATCATGGCTGGCGGCCAATGTTTTTGTCGGTCCGGGAGTGACAGTAGGCGATGGCGCGGTGGTGGGCGCATGTAGTGTAGTGCTCAAAGATGTGCCTACTGGAATGGTTTGTATAGGGAATCCGTTGAAAGTCTTACGTCCCAGGCTAACGCCGAATACCTGACGCACAGCATTCAGTCGGCCATGGCCTTTACATGGCTGTTTCGGCAATGATAGCATTGTTGGGCAGGGGAGGAACCTCAGAATTTCCAATTCGCCGTATCGAAAGCATATACTGTGGGCTTGACGACTGACGGACGAAGCTTTCTGGTTAAATAACCGAATGCGAGGGGCGGATTGCCACGTGAAGAGCATATGTGTAGCATCGCGCGAATAGCATACTCAGTTTTATCTGCGTTTACTGGATGGATGTGGAATGACGACTATGTTGCTCGGTGACCTGAGGGAATCCGTTCTTGACGCCAACCTTGAACTACAGCGCCAGGGCCTTGTTCTCTACACCTTTGGCAATGCCAGCGGGATCGACCGCGCACGCGGGTTGGTAGCGATCAAGCCCAGCGGCGTGCCCTACGATAGCCTGACGGTTGCGAACCTAGTGATCGTCGATCTACAGGGTAACATTGTTGAAGGCGCATTGAATCCTTCTTCGGACGTTGCGACCCATCTGCTGCTCTACAGGGAGTTTCCTTGGATCGGTGGAGTTGCGCATACCCACTCGGATTTCGCTACCTCCTGGGCGCAGGCGGGGGTGGCGATTCCATGTTATGGGACCACCCATGCCGACTACTTTCGCGGAGATGTTCCTATAACTTCGTCTCTCAGCAACGAGGAGATTCAGACGGCGTATGAACTGAACACCGGCAAAGCGATCGTTGCGCGCTTTCGCGATTTAGACCCCATCGCCACGCCCGGGGTTCTAGTGGCTGGCCACGGGCCGTTTACCTGGGGCAAGAGCGCTGTCGATGCGGCGCACAATGCAGTCGTACTTGAATATGTTGCGCGCCTCGCGTTTCGCAGCCGGTTGATAAACCCAGCGGGTTCTGAAGTATCTGCTGCATTGCAGCGGCAGCATTACGAACGAAAGCACGGTCCAAATGCTACCTACGGACAGCGGTAAGGAATCGCGTCGTTAGGAGGATAGCCTATGAGAATACTTCAAGTAATACACTCCATTGATGCAGACGATGGCGGCACGGTTGAAGGAGTTAAGCAATACTGCAATATATTTAAAGCCGGCGGGCATAAAGTCGAAGTGGCTTCAATGGACGCGCCTGAGTTTGTGCGGAATTGCGCATTTCCGGCCAAAGTGTTTGGCCTAGGTCCAGGTAGAGGCATTTACGGTTATACGCGTCGAGCCATTCCTTGGCTGAAAGACAATAGTTTAAGCTATGACCTAGTTATTGCTGTCGGTATTTGGCAGTACTGCACACTTGCTGTTTATCGCGCTCTTGCCTACACGAGAACTCCCTATGCAGTATTTGTGCATGGTATGCTTGACCCCTACTTTAAAAGGCGGTATCCGCTCAAGCACTTGAAGAAGGTTATTTATTGGCACGGCATTCTGCAAAGAATCCTACAGGATGCTAACGCTGTTTTCTTCACCTGCGAAGAAGAGAAACTGCTAGCTCAACAGTCGTTTTCCCGCTACCGTGCGCATGAGGTGGTTGTGCCCTTAGGCGCATTTAGTCCGGAATGCGATACGGCAGCGGCCACTGAAGAGTTCCTAACTCGATTTTCGCATCTCCGAAGCAAGCGATTGGCTCTCTCTCTTGGAAGAATTCATCCGAAGAAAGCGACTGACATTCTAATCAAGTCATTTGCGCAAACACTCGCGACGGACAAGGAATGGCATCTAGTTATCGCAGGGCCTGACCGGATTGGATGGCAAAAGGATCTGGAAACGATCGCGGTCAACTTAGGCGTAGCTGATCGAATCACATGGACTGGAATGCTGAAGGGCACGCATAAGTGGGGCGCCTTCGCGGCGTCGGAGATATTTGTTTTGCCATCTCATCAGGAGAACTTCGGGATCGTCATCGCGGAGGCCTTGGCCTGTGGCCTCCCCGTGGTTATTTCAGACAAGGTGAATATATGGCGAGAGATCGAAAGTTATAGGGCTGGATTCGTCGGCGAAGATACTCTCGAAGGGACCAGTGCTTCACTTAACCGCTGGTCGGCACTAAGCGCCGGGGAAATTGCGGGCGTGCGCAACCGTAGCAGACAGTGTTTCGACGATCTGTTCAATATAAATGTCACTAGCAAAAGACTGTTGGATATAGTCGAGCGCATTGCACAATCCAACTCGCGGTATGTTACTTCACCGTCGGCTGCCACGTCTCTTGGAGATCGGTAAGCCGATGCAGTTTGCAGGGGAGCATGATCCAGCGAATCTTCAAAATGTTCGGCGCGCTGGGCGCGGGCATTGGTATCACGCTCATCACCCAGCTATTTCTGCCGCCGACTTTCCTTCATTGCTATGGCGTGAAGAGATTTGGCGAGTGGCTAGTGCTTTCGGGAACCCTCAGCTATCTCTCCTCATTGAACTTCGGGATCACCACCTACGCGAGCAATGAACTGACGATGCTGCGCAAGCGCGGTGAGATGGGCAAGTACCGTGAATTGCAAGGCAGCACCCTAGCCTTGCTGTTGTGCATGATTTGCATCGGACTAATCATTACATCGACTGTCTTTGTTCTGCCGCTGCCCAAGTTGCTGCACCTGTCCACCATGACCGCTACAGAAGCGAGCCTGACCGCATTCTTCCTCGGTCTTCAAACAATGGCCCATATCCTCGGCGGCTACTACAACAATCTGTTCATGGTGGTAGAAGAGCCGCACCGGGGATTGAACTGGTATAACGCGCGCTTGTTGAGCGCAACACTGATCAGCGTCCCTTTGGCGATACTTCGAGTTCAGTTATCCGTCATGGCGATAGGTCAGTTTCTTGCAGTGCTGATTATCGCACTGCTTACTATCTACGACCTCAAGCGACTAATGGGCGATCTGCCGCTGGGGCTTCAGGGGGCCAACTGCGAGACCGCGAAGAGATCGCTCGCCCCCAGCGGAATGTTTGCCATGATCTTTACTCAGCAATTCCTCGTTTTTCAGGCTCCTTTGATCATGCTGCAGTTGATTCTGGGGCCGGAGGCCGTCGTGCTCTTCAGCATTAGCCGCACGGTTCTTTCAACGGCGCGGCAGATGTTGCAAGTTATCACAAACGCCATCGCTCCTGAGATAACTTTCAGCTTCGCCGTTCAAGATATGAAGAAACTTCTGAGTATATTCCACTACTCGGAAAAGGCGGTTTTCGGACTGATTCCAGTTGCGAACCTCGGCGCGTTTCTTTTTTCTCCAATTCTGCTCAGAATATGGCTGAACAGGCCGCTTTTATTCGATCCGTTTACTTATGGCTTGATGGCGTTGATTTCCGGGGCGATGAGTATGCGGGATCACAAGCAGTTTTTTCAGTTCTCGACTAATATGCACAAGCGTCTCTCTGTTATCGTCTTCTTCGGCAACCTTCTGATGATTGTGGTCAGCATACCGCTCACTATCAAGTTCGGCCTTCAAGGATTCATGATTGCGTGGTTGGTATCGGAGGTATCGCAGATGGGGCTTATTTATCATGAGAACAAGAAACTGTTCCACAACGATCCCTCCATCAACTTTGTTCCGGTGTTCAAACTGGGGTTTGTGATGCTGGTATCCTTGCCTATCTGCGCTGGAATGGTTGTCTACGCACAGCGCCGCTCACTGATTCTGGTGGGCGCGGTGGCTATGGTTGGAATGCTGCTGTTGTTTGCCGAGTCGTATTTTATGTTCGGACTCAAGGATGTTTGGAGCGAGTTTCGGCGCAGAACTCAGCGTGAGGCATCCGTAACCGACATTGCAGGTTATTGATCCAGCCGGCTTTGCGGGGTTTTTAGACTACCGATCTGTATCAATAGGAGGAACTTTATGACTTATTCAACGCGGTGTTGTACCTGCTCAACGGCGGCTGCCGGCGGCGTATGCTTCCCGATGAATTTCCCCAGTGGCGTGCGGTGCATTCCTACTTCGCCAAGTGGAGCGAGTTAGGCCCGGACGGTATCGGCGTCCT
>Ga0181536_10004292_pt1 | contig 15143 bp, 13 predicted proteins | sample PEATcosm2014_Bin_41_FD_121105 | JGI IMG/M metagenome (GOLD analysis project Ga0181536, IMG submission 121105) | Peatland microbial communities from MTU Mesocosm Facility, Houghton, MI, USA - PEATcosm2014_Bin17_60_metaG | ecosystem: Environmental > Terrestrial > Soil > Wetlands > Peat | place... | reverse complement strand
CTACCAAAGCAGTCAGGACAATACGGGCACTTATCCCGGCGACGGTCTCTATCAGCGAACCAGCACCAACGGCGACGTCACTGACGTCGACGGAGACGGCATTGACACGCTGGTCTATGTTGGGAACACGATTCCGGCTCGGGTTCCCGAGCCGACCTCTGTACTTCTGTTAGGCTCCTGCCTGCTGGGCACCATACCGTTGATTCGCCGCAGGTTCCGAAGCTAACCTACGACGCGCTGCAGATTCTAATCCCGAAAGCCGCTCCTCTGACGGAGCGGCTTTTCCTTTTAGCGCACGCACCAAGGCCGGTTAGCTCTCAACAGCCCGCCTGGTTGGGGCGCCTAAGGATGGTCGCCGCGCGGCGCATTCGAGGGGGTTGGCGGGATTTTGGACGCCGTGTTTGACACGAACTGCAATCCGTGCGAGGATAGCGCCCGACGGAGGTGCCCTACGCGCATGAACGCCTTGCGTTTCTCGCTTGCTTCTCTTGTATTCGCGGCGTTTGTATTTATAGCGGGGATTCCTGCGGCCGCTCAGCCGGCGAACTCTCAGCAGTCGCGTTGCGAGGAATTGACCCGGCTCAATCTGCCGCGGATCACTGTCCGCTCGGCGACGGTCGTTCCCACCGGTCCTTTCCGCCTGCCGAATGCTCGGCCAGATGCAGCGGCCGGCGTTGGTGTGTTCAATGTCCCCTCCTTCTGCCGCGTCATTGCCGTCGTTCGTCCGGAACTGGATTTCGAAATCTGGCTGCCGGAGCGTTGGAACCGCAAGTACGAAGCAGTCGGTAACGGAGGTCTGGCCGGGACTTTTCCATTCAACGCCATGGTCGGCCCATTGGAACGCGGCTACGCAATCTCCAGCACGAACACGGGCCACGTGAACGCGAACGGCGGCGACGCCACCTGGGCGCTCGGCCACATGGATCGCGTCATCAACTATGGCCAGCGCGGCGTGCACGAGATGGCGCTGGCGAGCAAAGCGCTCCTGCAATCCTATTACGGAGCCGCTCCCGTGCATTCCTATTTCAATGGATGCTCCTACGGCGGCAAGCAGGCGATGACGGAAGTGCAGCGATACCCGGACGATTTCGACGGAGTCATCGCGGGAGATCCGGCGAACTGGACGACGCGCCACCAAACCGGCAGTCACATGTGGATTACGCAGGCGCTCGAAGGCGACGGCTGGCTTTCTCCGGCGAAGGTCCAGGTTCTGGCGGATGCGGTCAACGCCGCCTGCGATGCGATCGACGGCATTCGCGACGGCGTGCTCAACGATCCGCGGCGCTGCCACTTCGATCCGGTCACCATCCAGTGCAAGAACGGCGACGGTCCCGACTGCCTGACGGGCGCGCAGGTCGAAGCCGTCAAGAAAATCTGGAGCGGTCCGCGCGATGCCGAAGGCCAGTTGCTGTATCCGGGCCTCGAACCCGGAGGCGAAGCCGGCCCCACGGGCTGGTTACAGTGGGTCACTGGAAAAGGTCCTGGCGAGGGCGGGCACTCCGGACTGGGGCTGCCGTTCATGAAATATATCGTGTATGAAAACCCGGACTGGGATTTTCGCACTTTCCGCTATACAGCCCCCGCCGGTTTGGAGAGCGATGTGGAGTATGTGGAGGACAAAGTCGGCCGCATTTTCGATGCGATCGATCCCGACCTGCGCCCCTTTCGCGCGCACGGAGGAAAATTGATTCAATATCATGGTTGGTCCGATCCGGATATTCCGCCCATGAACAGCGTCAATTACTACGAGAGCGTAGTCCGCACCGTCGGCGGCGTCCGGCCCGGCGCGCTGCGCGACACCAAGGACTTCTACCGCTTGTTCATGATTCCCGGCATGCAGCACTGCCAAGGCGGTCCCGGCACTTCGCGCTTCGACGTGCTGTCGGTCCTCGAACAATGGGTGGAGCAGAGCAAGGCCCCCGATCAGATTCTGGCCGCTCACGCGACCAACGGCCAAGTGGATCGCACACGTCCGCTCTGCGCGTACCCGATGGAAGCGAAATATAAGGGTACGGGCTCGACCGACGAGGCCGCGAATTTCACCTGCGCGCTGCCGTAGCGGGAACGCCGCCCCTGAGGTAATCTTTTACCAATGGGGATTTTGATCTGGGTGATGGCGACATTGGTCGCCGGGTCACTCCTTTACTCTTTGCTGTCGGCGCTCGCGGCCTTCCGATATCTGGCCGCTGCGGCTCCGCCCGCTGCCGCCGTGCGCGAGCCGATCAGCATATTGAAACCGCTCTCGGGGCTGGATCAGGGGCTCGAAGAAAACCTGCGCGGCTACTTCATTCAAGACTATGGCGAACAGGATTTTGGCGCCAACGGAGAAAATGACTCCAGCTCGGTGGCCCGTCCGCTGTTCGAGCTAATTTTCGCCGTGCGGCACGAATCCGATCCGTGCGTTGCGCTCGTAAGGCGCTTGTGCGCGGAGTACCCGAACGTCCCGGCCCGCCTGATTGTGACCGGCGAGCCTCCTTATCCGCATGCGAAAGTATACAGCTTGGCGCGGATGATGGCGCAGGCGCGGCACGATCTTGTCGTGATGAGCGACAGCGACGTCCGCGTCACACGCGATTTCCTGCGGCACGTGTCCGCCGAATTCGCCGACGGCGAAGTTGCGCTGGCCACCTGTCCGTATCGCGCGATTCCAGGTTCGAGCACATGGTCGTGCATGGAAGCCGTGGGCATGAACACCACTTTCTGGCAGGGAGCGCTCACGGCGCGTCTGCTCGAAGGAATGGCCTTCGCCGTGGGGCCGACCACCGTCGCGCGGCGCAAATTCATGGACGGGGCGGGCGGCATCGAAAGCCTGAAAGACCACATGGCCGAGGATTTTGAGCTCGGGCGGCGTATGGCCGCGGCGGGCCATCGCGTGATTCTCTCTTCCTACGTCGTCGAACATCGCATCGGGAGCGATAACCCGACGCAAAACTTTCTGCATCGCATCCGCTGGGCGCGTACCGGACGGCGGTCGCGGCGCTCGGGCTACATCGGGCAGATCTTCACGTATCCCGTACCGCTCGCTCTGCTGTTATGGGCGATCGCCCCGTTCGCGTGATGGCCCATTGTGGTGACGACCCTTGCAGCGCGCGCCATGTCCGCGTGGGTGACCGCGCGGGTCGTACTCGGCGCACGAATCAACTGGCTGCTGCTGCCGGTGGAGGATGTCGTAGGATTCGCGTTCTGGATCGCCGGTTTCTTCGGTAACACAGTCACCTGGCGTGGGCGGAGGTACCGGCTGGATCGTGTAGGCCGGGCCATCGCTTAGACGTTCGAACTGGACGGAATTCCGTTTCCGCTGGCGAACGAAAGCAGATTCCTCGCTGCCGCTCGGAATGACTGGTTCTATTCCTGCGAATAATCCGGGCATGGCGGCACTAATGGTTAATGGCTCTGTCCCGCACCCGATCTGCCGCCGTGTACGGCATTGAAGCGCACTTCATCGATGTCGAGGTGGATATGTACCCGAGCTCTCAACGGGACTTCATCACGGTGGGGATGCCGGATACAGCCGTCCGGGAAAGCCGCGAGCGCATCAAATCCGCGCTGATTAATTCCGGCTTTGGCTACCCCAGCAAGTCGATCACGATCAATCTCGCGCCGGCCAATGTGCGCAAGGAAGGCGCTGGTTTCGATCTGCCGATGGCGCTCGGGATCCTGGGTGCGATGGGAGCGGTGACGCTTCCGGAAGACCACCTTTTCGTGGGGGAGTTGTCGCTCGATGGTTCGCTGCGCCCCGTGCGCGGGACGCTTTCGATCGCGGTCGCGGCGCAGAAATCGGGACTCAAGAACCTGGTCGTTCCGCTCGACAACGGCGCCGAGGCGGCCATCGCGGGAGGCGTGCAGGTGTACGCTCTACAGCACCTGTCGGAGGTGGTGAATTTTCTGCGCGATCAGACGAAATTCTGCGCGCAACCTCGGACCGCGGCCGCGGATTCGGTGAACGGAAACTCGCCGATCCCCGATTACCTCCCGGACTTTAAAGACGTCCGCGGGCAAACGACGGCGAAGCGGGCGCTCGAAGTGGCCGCCGCTGGCGCGCATAATGTTCTGATGATCGGACCTCCGGGATCGGGAAAGACCATGTTGGCCAAACGATTTCCGAGCATCCTGCCGCCGCTGACCTTCGAGGAGGCCATCGAGACGACCCAGATTCACAGCGTCGCGGGAACGCTGCCGAAAGGGATCGGGCTGCTGACGACGCGCCCGTTCCGATCGCCACACCATACGGTTTCCGAAGCCGGCTTGGTGGGCGGAGGCGTCGGCGTACCGCGTCCCGGTGAAGTCAGCCTGGCACACCACGGGGTTCTCTTCCTGGACGAAATGCCCGAGTTCCAGCGCAACGTCCTGGAGTTACTGCGGCAGCCGCTGGAAGATCGCTCGGTGACCATCGCCCGCAGCGTGATGACATTATCGTTCCCGGCGAGTTTCGTCATGCTCGGCTCCATGAATCCGTGTCCCTGTGGATTTCACGGCGATCCGACGCGCGAATGCCATTGTACGGGCGCGATCATTCAGCGCTATCTCGCACGGCTCAGCGGTCCACTGATTGACCGCATCGATCTGCATATCGAAGTTCCCGCTGTCGCGTACCAGGAATTGCGCACCAAAGACGGCGGTGTTTCCTCGGCCGAAATGAGGGCGCGTGTGTGCGCGGCCCGCGCGATCCAGCAGCGTCGCGGATTTTACAACGCGATGATTCCTTCGAGCGAGCTGCCTAGACTGTGCGAGCTCGATGCCGCGGGTGAACGCACGTTGGAGATGGCGGTGCGCCGTATGGGCCTGAGTGCGCGGGCGCACGACCGGATTCTGAAAGTCGCGCGCACCATCGCCGATTTAGACAACGCCGATCGGATCACCGCGAAGTATCTCGCGGAGGCGGTACAGTACCGTAGCCTGGACCGGAACTACTGGCAGTAAGATCCCCCTTGACATGCCTGCCTAAAGGCGCATAGTGGGGAGCACGGAGGTCGTATGGGGACCAAAGACAGCGTTCGCTCCGTTCTCGACAACAAAGGCGGCTCGGTTTATCACGTTTCTCCGGAAACGCCGGTTTACGAGGCGCTCGAAGCCATGGCGCGTCATGATATTGGCGCACTACTGGTCATTTCCGGCGCCCAGCTGCGCGGAGTCTTTTCCGAAAGGGACTACGCACGCAAGGTCATCCTGCAGGGCAAGGCTTCCCGTGAAACGCCGGTGGGCGATATCATGTCCAGTCCGGCAATTATTGCTCATCCGGAACAAAGCGTGGATGATTGCCTGCACCTGATGACCAAGTTCCGCGTCCGGCACCTGCCGGTGGTCGATCAGGGCGCCGTCACGGGTGTGCTTTCGATCGGCGACCTGGTGAATTGGATCATCCATCGCCAGGAGCACGAGATCGCGCAGCTAAACCATTACATAGCAGGGAGTTACCCGGCCTAGAGAATCGACGTAACACATCGGCCCCGCGGCGCGTTTAAAATAGTGTAGTGAGGCGCTTCCTTGGCTCGGTGCTTTCGGGCACTATACTCCTTTTTTCGGCCGTTACCCTAAGTGCGCAAAGCGCTTCGGAGTCGGCCCCTTCATCGCCCGTCATCGAGCCGGTTTCCGCCTCCGGCGGCGGGACTGCCGCGGCGGAGCAGCCGGCTCCCGAGCAAGCGACTCCCGAGCAAGCAACTCCCGGGCACGCGGTGGCCACGAATCCACTGGGTCAGGAACCGCCGGGAGGCAAGCGCGTTTTCGGCGTACTGCCCAACTATCGCACTGCGAGCTCGGATCAAGAAGGCAGCACGATCACGGCGAAGCAGAAAATGACGATCGCGGCCAAAGACTCGTTCGATTACCCCCTCGCGATTCTGGCTGCTGCGTTCGCCGGTCTGGATCAGTTGACCAACAGCGATCCATCGTTCGGACAAGGCGTCAAGGGCTACGCGCATCGACTGGGAGCGTGGTATCTGGATGAGTCGATCGGCAACATGATGACCGAAGGCATATTTCCGAGCTTGCTACACCAGGATCCGCGCTATTTCCGCAAGGGGTCGGGCAGCATTATGAGCCGCACCGGATACGCGCTGAGCCGCGTGATCATCACCGAAAAAGATGGCGGCGGAAAGCAGTTCGATTATTCGGAATGGCTGGGGAACGCGACCGCGGTGGCGATTTCCCAGACCTATCATCCCGATAATCGCACGGCCGTCGATGCTACCGAGTTTCTGCTCGAACAGGTGGGAACCGACGCAATATCGCAGGTGCTCAAAGAATTCTGGCCCGATATCAAGCGGAAATTCTTCAAGAAGAAGTAGACCGCAGCCTTCCTGGAACTCGAGAAATAACCGGTTCCGGCCGTCCTCACTCTGCTACAATCCGAGTCGATGAGCACCCCAGGATTGTACGAGCCGAGCGCCGCTTTTGCCGCCCAAGCTCACGTCAACGGTATCGAAGAATATCGCGAACTTTACCGCCGCGCGCGGCAGGACCCGGAAGCGTTCTGGGCCGATATCGCCGAGCGGGAGATCCATTGGTTCCAGAAATGGACGCACGTTCTGGATTGGAATCCTCCTTTCGCGCAATGGTTCGTCGGAGCGAAGACCAACGTTTCTTATAATTGCCTGGACCGCCACTGCCAGTCTCATCGCAAGAATAAAGTCGCGATCCAGTGGGAAGGCGAACCCGGCGAGCAGCGCGCCATCACCTACCAGGAACTGCTGCGGCTGGTTTCGCGCTTCGCGAACGTCCTGAAGTCGCGCGGCTACAAGGCCGGCGACCGCTCCATCATCTACATGCCGATGATTCCGGAGCTGCCCATCGCCATGCTGGCCTGTGCGCGGCTCGGAATCACGCATAGCGTCGTTTTCGGCGGATTCTCGGCGGAAGCGTTGAAGGCGCGCATTCTGGATCTGGGCGCGACCGTCGTGATCACCGCCGATGGCGGATTCCGGCGCGGCAAAGAGGTAAAGCTGAAGACCGCGGTCGACGAAGCGGTGGCGGAATGTCCCGCGGTCAGCGACGTCATCGTGTACCAGCGCACTGGCTCCGAGACCGCCATGCAGGCGGGACGAGATTCATGGTGGCACGAGCTTGACGCCGAGCTTACGGGCCCTGACGCCGAGAATTGTCCGGCCGTGCCGCTCGATAGCGAGCATCCCTTGTTCGTGCTGTACACATCAGGTACCACCGGAAAACCGAAAGGCATCCTACATACGACGGGCGGCTATCTCACGCAAGCCACCGCTTCGATGAAATGGGTCTTCGATCTGAAGGACTCAGACACTTACTGGTGCTCAGCGGATATCGGATGGGTGACCGGTCACAGTTACATCGTTTATGGGCCGCTTTCGGCGGGTGCGACGTCGCTGATGTACGAAGGCGCGCCGGATTTTCCGCAGTTCGATCGGTGGTGGCGCATCATTGAAAAATATCGCGTCAACATTTTCTACACCTCGCCGACCGCCATCCGCGCGCTGATCCGCCAAGGCGATCATTGGCCGGAGTCGCACGATCTTTCGAGCCTGCGCCTGCTCGGATCGGTGGGCGAGCCGATCAATCCAGCGGCGTGGGAATGGTATCACCGGGTAATTGGGAAGGGCCGTTGTCCTATCGTGGATACGTGGTGGCAAACCGAAACGGGAAGTATCATGATCGCGCCGATGCCGGGCGCGGTCGCGCTGAAGCCGGGATCGGGCACGCTGCCGATGCCGGGTGTCATTCCGGACATTGTCGATTTTCACGGCTATCCGCTGGAGCCCGATCACGAAGGATTTCTGATCCTGCGGCGGCCGTGGCCGGGGATGGTGCGAACCATCTGGGGCGATTCGGAGCGCTTCAAGGAACAGTATTGGAGCAGGGTTCCGGGCGCGTACTTCACGGGCGACGCCGCGCGCTGCGATCTCGACGGCTATTACTGGATACTGGGCCGCGTCGACGACGTCATGAACGTCAGCGGCCACCGTCTCAGCACCATGGAAGTGGAATCGGCGCTGGTGCACCATCCGGCGGTGGCGGAAGCGGCAGTGGTCGGCAAGCCGCATGAGATCACGGGGCAGGCCGTGTGCTGCTTCGTGACGCTCAAGAAGGGCGATTACGATCGCGAAAAGCTCGGCGTGGAGCTGCGCCAGTGGGTGGCCCACGAAATCGGAGCGTTCGCGCGTCCCGAGGAAATCCGCTTCACCGACGCTCTGCCGAAAACGCGAAGCGGCAAGATCATGCGGCGCCTGCTCAGGGAGATCGTGACGAACAATACCGTCGCGGGCGATGTCACGACGCTCGAAGACATGGGAGTGGTGACGAAACTGGCGTCGCAGGATGAAGAGTAGCGGGCGGCGAATCGATAGGGCGCTGCCAGTCCATATCTTTATTGCATCGGCGGTGTCAGGCTGGGCGTCCAGTCGCTTGATATGTCCAGCAATCCAGGATTTGAGCAAGTTCGTGCTATGAAGGAGACAATCGTGAGCCGTGCACATCTTTCGCTGATATTCGCAGTCTTCTTGGCGCCGGGTGCTGCAACTGCCCAGCAGCAGATCCCGACGGGAGGCCGGATTCCAGACAGGCGAGGGTTCAACAACAGCGTGAACGACCCGAAATTGACCGACCCCGTTGAGGAGGTTGTGAGGAGGGTCGCGGGGAACGTGTATGTGATCGCCGGCGCCGGAGGAAACATTGTGGTTCAGGCCGGGCCCGACGGGCTATTTCTTGTCGATGATAACTTCGCCGTTTTCTATTCCAGGATCGTGGCGGCGCTCCGCCAGATCTCGGACAAACCGGTACGAATGATCGTCAACACGCACTGGCATCCCGATCACAACGAGAACAATGCAAATTTCGCGCAGCAAGGCGCTCTGGTCTTCGCTCATCCCAACACACGCGCGGCGCTGATGCGACTGAAATTGAGTGCGCCGGAAGGTTTGCCGGTGGTGACCTCGAGCCAGCCGATGACGTTTCATTTCAATGGCGAAGAGATCTCTTACATTCCTCTGAAACCGTCGCACACGAACGGCGACGTGGCTGTGTACTTCCACGGGTCGGATGTGTTTGCGTTTGGCGATGTTTTCACAACCGACTACCCCGCCATCGGCATTCCCGAGGGCGGCACCATTGAGAACTTCGTCGACAACTACAACCTCGCCCTGCAAATGACAACGCCGAACACGGTTTTCGTACCCGGCCACGCGCAGCTTTCCAAGCAGAGCGATGTCATCGCCGTGCGGGATGCGATCACGATCATTCACGCCCGCTTTCTGGACATGGTCAAAAAAGGGATGACTCTTGAGCAGATCCGGGAAGCGCGGCCATCCAAGGAATACGATGCCCGCTTCGCGACGGAGAATTTCGCCCCGAATGAAATGCAGAACAGCGGGCGTTGGTACGAGCAGATGTTCGAAGAAGCGAAAGCTCATCTGTCGCAGCACTAACCGCCTCGGTTGCGCGGGGCATCTATTTCTTCTTTTAGGCAAGCGACAGGCGGTTTGAACACTGAAGCCTTGGCAACACCGACGAAAAGCAGATCCCTCGGCTTCGCTCGGGATGACAGCAGGAGGTGGAGGGCTAGCTCGCTAGCGCTCGGGCTCGATCGCGTAGTAGCCTTTGCGGGCCTGCACGCGATAATCCTTGTTGCCGGCTCTCAAATCGATCTTATGATACGAGCCGTCCTTTTTCGGATTCGGCGGCGTGTAGGTGATCACGTATTGCGAGCGCATTTCTTCCTGAATCTCGCGGAAGATATCGTCGAGCGTTAGGCGGTTGCTGACGGGAAACACCTGGCCGCCCGTTTCAGACGACATGCGGCGCAGTTCGGCTTCGCCGCCCCCGCCCATGTTGAACGTGCCAAAGCGTCCGCCGTAAGCCGCGCGATCCACGTAATAGATGCTGTAGATGATGGAATCGGCTTTCTGCGCCGCTTCGATCGACTTATCGCGCGATAGCTTGCTGCCCTCATCTACGCCGTCGGTGATGACGACAATCGCCTTGCGCCCGACCTCCGTCTTGAGGCGCTCGTTGGCGGCGAGATAGACGGCGTCATACAAAACGGTTCCGGCCTGATTCTGCATCGTCGGAACGGGTCCGGGTTGCAGTCCGCCAATCGGCACGCTGAGGCGAAGTTGATTCAACGCCTCCCGCAGCAGGCGCGGAGAATTAGTGGAATCCTGCAGGAGCTCGGCTTCGGTGCCGAACTGAATCAGGAACGCCTCGTCCTTGGAGCGGAGAACCTTCGAAAAGAACTGATCGGCCGCGCGGCGCTCAATGTCGATCAGGCGCGCCTGGCTCCCACTGGTATCCACGAGCAGGCCGATGGTTAGTGGAAGATCGGTTTCCCGCGTGAAATTCTTAATCTCCTGCTCTTTGCCGTCCTCGAAGATCTTGAAGTCGGATTTCTCCAGATTGCCGATCAGCGCGCCGCTCTTATTGCGGACTGAGGCCAGAATGTTGACCAGATTGACATCGACCTTGATGACGGGTTCGTCCTGGGCGCTCGCAAAAACGGCCAAGGTCAGGGCAAGGGCTCCGGCTCGCACACTTATACCAGGGGTTCGCATACTTACAATGTAGGATGTTTCCTTTTCCGCCGCAGTTACATGGAAGTCACGTGGAAATTGGGGACCTTTTCCGTGGGCAGGCAGGGGAACGTGTGAAAAACGTATGAAAAAAGCGATCAATCACCTCCGGAAGGCCGACCCGGTCCTGGCGTCGATCATCGAACGGGTCGGGCCGTATGCGATGCAGTACCGGGAACCGGTGTTTCAGACGCTGGTGCGGTCGATTGTTTACCAGCAGTTGAGCGGCAAGGCCGCGCTGACTATTTTTAATCGTCTGCTCGCGGCGGCCAAAACCGAGCCAGTCACGCCCGAGGCGATCCTGAAATTGCGTCCGCAGAAGATGCGCACGCTGGGGCTCTCGCAGCAAAAGGTGACCTACATCCGCGAGCTGGCCCGCATGACGCGGGACGGCGAAATTCAGTTCGAACGCCTGGACAAGCTTGAAGATGCCGACGTCGTCGCGCATCTGACCAGGGTAAAGGGCGTGGGCGTGTGGACCGTGCACATGTTTCTGATGTTCGCGCTGCGCCGTCCGGACGTCCTGCCCGTCGGCGATTTGGGAGTTCGCATGGCGATGAAGAAAGCGTACGGATTGGCCGAACTGCCGACGCCCGTGGAAATGGAAAAGATCGCCGCGTCCTGGAGACCGTGGAGCTCGGTGGCGAGCTGGTATTTGTGGAGGAGCCTGGAAAATCAGGGGGCCATGTAGATGACAAGCATGTAATCGGCGCGCGCGGCGTATATACTTGGTCGGTAAACACGCGCCGACAGAGAAGAGGAGACTAAGGTCATGCCGAAAATGCTTTTTGCCGTAGGGGCTCTTTTGCTGGGTTCGTACGCGTACGCGCAGGCGCCCACGACGGCGAAGAAGGTGATTGACGGAGGAGTCAGTCCCATTCGGCTGATCGATCGCGCGGAAGTGCGGGTGATTCGAACCGAAATCCAGCCGTACACGACTCGCGCCGTCCACACGCACGACGACGTGAAGTTTCACCTGTTCCTGCCGCTTACGCCAGGGCTCGAACTGACGATCGGCTCCGACAAGCCGGTGATGACGGAACCGGGGCAGGCGTATTTCATCATGAAGAGCACGCCTCATACTTTCCGGAACACCACGGCGACGCTCGCGATGACGTATGAAGTTTTCGTCAAGGACGGCCCGGCAGCAGCCGCGATGGACGGGCACAAGCCTCTCGATCTCGCACAGGTGCTGGCGATGGTCGCGAGGGGGACTAAATAACGCTTCGCGCGAGAGGCCGGACCAGGGTTCCGGCGCGGACGAGGGCGTCCGCCCCACAATCGCTCTTCGTATTAGCCGTCCCGCAAGATCTCTCTTGCCGCGTTATGGCCCGGAGCGCCCATCACCCCACCCCCTGGATGCGCACCGGAGCCGCATAAGTACAGTCTGCGAATAGGCGTCCGGTAGCGAGCCCAGCCCGCCAGCGGCCGCATCACGAACATTTGATCGAGCGACATCTCGCCATGGAAAATGTTGCCGCCGGTGATGCCGAAGCGGCGTTCCAGATCGAGCGGGGTGAGCGTTTGCCGCTCGACGATTATGCTCCTGATATTGGGGCAATATTCTTCGATCACGTCGAGAACGCGTTCCGCGTAGGGCTCGCGCTCAACGTCCCAATTTGTGTCTTTCAATGAGTACGGCGCGTATTGGAGGAAGATTCCCATGATGTGCCGGTCTGGCGGAGCGAGCGATGGATCGTACATGGTGGGAATCGTCATCTCGATCAATGGCGAGCGGGAAGGGCGTCCATACTTGGCATCGTCCCAGGCGTGTTCCACATATTCGATGGAAGGGCAGATGTGCATGGTCGCGCAGTGTTGCGGGGCGGGTTGACCGGACGAAGGCAGCGCCCGGAACTCCGGCAATCCGCTGAGCGCCAGATTCATCTTGAGTGACGTCCCTTCAGTGCGGAACTTGCGGATGCCGTCGAGAAAATCCCCCGGAAGATCGGCTTCGGCGACCAGCTTGAGAAATGTCTGCTTGGGATCGAGATTGCTCACGACAATGCGCCCGGCGATTTCTTCACCCGATTTCAAAGCTACTCCGGTCGTACGACCTTCTCGCACCAAAATTCTTTCCACGGCCGAGTTCACGCGGATCTCCGCGCCTTTGCTGCGCGCCGAAGCGGCCATAGCTTCCGAAACCGCGCCCATGCCTCCGCGCACGAATCCCCACAAGCCCCGTACGCCTCCGACGCCGCCCATGCAGTGATGCAGCAAAATGTAAGCGGTGCCCGGCGAGCGCGGGCCGCCGTTCGCGCCGATCACGCCATCAGTAGCGAGCGTCACCTTCAGTTCCTCGGATTCGAACCAGGCATCGAGAAAATCGGCGGCGCTTTGCGTGAATACCTTCACGAGGCCGACAATTTCTGTACGCGAAAGCCCGCGCAGACGTCCCATGAGCTTCAGATAGTCGACAAAATCGCCGAGGCCGCAGGGAGGGAACTCCGGCGGGGTGGTCAACAGCAATGATTCGGCCACCGCCGCTAGCTTTTCGAGATGGGTTTCATAACGCGGATACGCCTCGGCGTCCTTGACGGAAAACTTCGCAATCTCCGCGAGCGTTCGCGCGCGATCCTGCCACATGAATAGATGGCGGCCATCGGGGAACGGCGAAAAGAACGCGGGATCTTTCGCGTCGACGCGATAGCCGAAGCGTTCGAGTTCGAGATCGCGCACGACTTTCTCTTGCAGAAGGCTCGAAAGATAGGCGGCCGTGGAGACGCGGTAGCCGGGCCAGATTTCCTCGGTGACGGCGCATCCGCCGACGATTTCGCGCGCCTCGAGCACCAGAACGCGGCGCCCGGCGCCCGCGAGATACGCCGCGCACACCAGGCCGTTGTGGCCGCCACCAACGATTATCGCGTCGTAGGACGCTGACACCTGCGCGCCTAACTACTCGGCAGCTGGGCCTTGAGCAGCAAGGCGGCCGTCGCGCCGATCGCCAACGCAGAACACGCGGGTTTCAAGTTCTTGATCTCCTCCGCAACATTGTTACATGCCCGGCCGGTCGGGTTGCCACTCGTTAAAAAAGCAGATCCCTCGACTACGCTCGGGATGACACGGATTGTAAGTGAAAACTAGTGCGACCAATAAAATCATAGCGCGGAGATATAATCATGTTCAGTGGACCTTTACTCTGAAATTGTGCGGCTCCGCAAGGCCGGGCAGAAGTGCGCGGTGGCGACCATCGTGCAGGTGAATGGCTCGATTCCGAGCTACGAGAGCGCCAAGATGCTGGTCCGCGAAGACGGTTCGATCGTGGGGACCATCGGCGGCGGCTGCGTGGAAGCCGAGGTTTGGACGGCGGCACGCGAGGTGATTGACACCGAAAAACCCCGGCATTTGACGTTCAGCCTAGGCCAGGACGCCGCCTATGACAATGGCTTGATCTGCGGAGGCCAATTGGACATTTTTATCGAACCCGTTACGCCCGAACCGCGCGCGTTTATCTTCGGCGGCGGGCACGTCTCGAAGAGTATTTCGAAGGTCGCGAACATAGCCGGGTTCGCCACGGTGGTGATCGACGATCGCGAGGCTTTCGCGAACAAAGAACGTTTCCCGGAAGCGGACAAAACTTTCGCCGGCGAGTACGAGGCCGTTTTTCCGCAGCTCACGGTGACCTCATCGAGCTATCTGGTGATCGTCACGCGCGGACATCGCGACGATATGCGGGTGCTGCGCTGGGCCGTCGGCACTCCGGCGCGCTATATCGCCATGATCGGCTCCAAACGCAAAACGATTTCCGTGGTGAGAGAACTGGAAAAAGAAGGCATTCCGCGCCAGGCATTCGAGAAGCTATTCGCGCCCATGGGCCTGGAAATCGGCGCTGAAACCCCGGAAGAAATCGCGATTTCGGTGGTTGCCGAAATGATCGCGGTGCGGCGCGCGCCCAACGCCGACTGGCGCCAGCTCTCGAAATCGATCTTCGCGCACGACGAGTTGAAGGCTCTGTTGAAGTGATCGCGGGCGTGATTCTGGCTGCCGGCGCATCCAGCCGCATGGGCAGCCCTAAGGCCCTGCTCGAGTATCGCGGAGAGACGTTTGTGGGACGATTGGTGCGCGTTCTCTCGGGCGTGTGCGATCCCGTCATCGTGGTGCTCGGCTATCATGCGGAAAGCATCCGCCCGGCCATCGACCGGAGCGCGTGCGTCGTCGTCAATCCTCAGCCGGAACGCGGCCAGTTAAGCTCGTTGCAGACGGCTCTCGCGGAACTGCCGGAATCAGCGGAAGGATTCATGTTCGTTCCCGTGGATTGTCCGGCCGCCGAGCCCGAGACCGTCAGCCTCATATTAGCGGCGTTTCGCGGCCGTGAATCGGGGATTCATTTTGTGGTGCCGCAGTATCGCGGTAAACACGGGCATCCGGTGTGCGCCTCGCGCGATATCGCCGCGGAAATACTCGCACTGCCCTCCACCGCGCAGGCTCGCGATGTGGTCCACCAACACATTCCGGATACGCTTTACATGGACGTGGACGACCCCGGAATCCTGACCGATGTCGACGATCCAGAGCGTTACCGCCAGCTTGCGGAAGGACCCATGAAGTTGCAGAGATGACGCGGCCTTCGCTCAAGCGGTTTTTGATCATCGCGGGGATCGTCGTCATCGCCGG
>Ga0181536_10004291_pt1 | contig 15144 bp, 13 predicted proteins | sample PEATcosm2014_Bin_41_FD_121105 | JGI IMG/M metagenome (GOLD analysis project Ga0181536, IMG submission 121105) | Peatland microbial communities from MTU Mesocosm Facility, Houghton, MI, USA - PEATcosm2014_Bin17_60_metaG | ecosystem: Environmental > Terrestrial > Soil > Wetlands > Peat | place... | reverse complement strand
ATCCAGCGTCCGTCGATGCCGCGCTGGCGCTGCTCGGCCAGGCGCCGATCGGTCCGCAAGGCCGGCGGATCGCCGTGCTCGGCGACATGCTCGAACTGGGGCCAAAAGGCAAAGCGTTGCATCGTGGCCTGGTTGCAGCGCTGCTCGCCAACGCCGTCGATCTGGTGTTCTGCTGCGGGCCGCTGATGCATTCGCTGTGGCAGGCTCTTCCCGCGAGCCGGCGCGGCGGCTATGCAGAGGACTCCGCCGCGCTCGAAGCGCAAGTGCTGCCGGCGATCCGTGCCGGCGATGTCGTCATGGTCAAGGGCTCGCTCGGCTCGCGCATGGCACCCATCGTCAGAGCGCTGCAACGGGTGTATCCGCAACCCCCTCCCTACCCTCCCCCGCTTGCGGGGGAGGGTAGGGAGGGGGAAGACGCGTCCGCGCAAGGTTGATGCAATGCTCTATTGGCTGGTCGATCTGTCGGACAAGCTCTCCGTCCTCAACGTGTTCCGCTACATCACGTTTCGCACCGGCGGCGCGGTCATCACGGCGCTGCTTTTCGTCTTCCTGTTCGGTCAGAACATCATCGATCGTCTGCGGCTCTTACAGGGCAAAGGTCAGCCGATCCGCATCGACGGCCCCAAATCGCACGTCATCGGCAAGGCCGGCACGCCGACAATGGGCGGGCTTATGATCATTTCGGGCATGCTGGTCTCGACACTGCTGTGGGCTAATCCCGCCAATCCCTATGTCTGGGTGGTGCTTTGGGTCACGCTCGGCTTCGGATTTGTCGGCTTCTATGACGATTATCTGAAAGTCAAGAAACAGACGCACGATGGGTTTGCCGGCCGCACGCGGATGGGCATCGAAGCCATCATTGCCGGGCTCGCCTGCATTGCGCTGGTCGAGCTCGGTCACGTGCCGTTTTCGACATCACTGGTGTTTCCGTTTTTCAAGGAGCTGGTGATCAATTTCGGCTGGGTTTTCGTGCTCTTTGCGGTGTTCATTATCGTGGGCGCGGGAAACGCGGTGAATCTGACCGACGGTCTCGACGGTCTTGCCATCGTTCCCGTCATGATCGCCGCGGCAAGCTTCGGCATGATCGCCTACCTCTGCGGCAACGCCGTCTTCGCCGACTATCTCCAGATTCATTATGTCGCCGGGACCGGCGAGCTCGCGGTGCTGTGCGGCGCCGTGGTCGGCGCCGGCCTCGGGTTTCTCTGGTTCAATGCGCCGCCGGCGTCGATTTTCATGGGCGATACCGGCGCGCTCGCGCTCGGCGGCATGATCGGCGCCGTCGCGGTCGCCACCAAGCACGAGATCGTGCTGGCGGTCATCGGCGGCCTGTTCGTGCTCGAGGCGGTCTCCGTCATCGTGCAGGTGGTGTCGTTCAAGCTCACCGGAAAGCGCGTTTTCAAGATGGCGCCCATTCACCATCATTTCGAGCAGCTCGGCTGGACCGAGCCGCAGATTGTCATTCGCTTTTGGATTGTCTCGGTCGTGCTCGCACTGGCCGGGCTGTCGACCTTGAAGCTGAGATAATTGCGCGATGCGATTTCGTTGGCGCACGGGCGTGCCGCTCACTGCTCCCTCCCCCCTTGCGGGGGAGGGTGGGGAAGGGGGTCGGGAGGTGACGCGCTGCCCGTCGACGCTTGCGCAAAACCTCCCGACCCCCACCCCTAACCCTCCCCCACAAGGGGGAGGGGAACATGATTGTTCTGTATCGTGATCCCGGTTACGACCTTCGCGGGGAAAAAGGTCGCCGTGTTCGGTCTGGGCGGCTCGGGGTTAGCGAGCGCGAGCGCATTGTTGGCCGGCGGCGCCGATGTCGTCGGCTACGACGATGATGCGCACAGCGTGACGAAGGCCAATGCGGCGGGCATCCCCACCGCCGATTTGCGACACCTCGACTGGTCCAAGATCGCGGCGCTGGTGCTGGCGCCCGGCGTTCCGCTGACTCACCCGGTTCCGCATTGGACCGTTGCGCTGGCACGCCAGGCCGCCGTCGAGGTGATCGGCGATATCGAGCTGTTCTGCCGCGAGCGCACGCGCCATGCACCCGATGCGCCGTTCGTCGCCGTCACCGGCACCAACGGCAAATCGACGACGACGGCGCTGGTCGCTCACCTCGCGGCATCGGTTGGCATGGACGCACAGCTCGGCGGCAATATCGGCACCGCGATCCTGTCGCTTAAGCCGCCGCGCGCAGATCGTGTCCAACCCTTGCGCGTCCAACCTTTGCGCATTCACGTCATCGAGTGCTCGTCCTACCAGATCGATCTTGCGCCCTCGCTTGATCCTTCGGTCGGCATTCTCATCAACCTCAGCGCAGATCATCTCGATCGCCATGGCACGATGGAACATTACGCGGCGGTGAAGGAACGCCTGGTCGCCGGCGTGCCAAAGCATGGCACCGCGATCATCGGAGTCGATGACGAATGGTGCTCGGCGATTGCCGACCGGCTGGAAAAATCGGGCAAACGCGTGGTGCGGATTTCGGTGCGGCAGGGACTGAGCAACGGGCTCTACGTCGCGCAGCAGCGCATTATGCGCGCCACACCCCCTCCCTACCCTCCCCCGCTCGCGGGGGAGGGTAGGGAGGGGGTTTCGCCAGTCGCCGAGCTGGGCGGCATCGGCTCGCTGCGCGGGCTGCACAATGCGCAGAATGCGGCCTGCGCCGCGGCGGCAGCACTGGCGCTGGGCCTCGATCCGGCAGCAATCCAAGCCGGGCTGCGGTCCTTCCCGGGGCTCGCCCATCGCATGGAGGAAATCGGCCGGCGCGGCGCCATTCTCTTCGTCAACGATTCCAAGGCCACCAATGCCGATTCGGCGGCGCAGGCGCTCGCCTGCTTCAGCGACATCTTCTGGATCGCCGGCGGCAAGCCGAAGACGGGCGGTATCGAATCGCTGCGAAAATTCTTCCCGCGCATCCGCAAGGCCTATCTGATCGGCGAGGCGGCGCAGGAATTCGCCGCAACGCTCGCAGGCGACGTGCCGCACGAGATCGCAGTCACGCTCGACAAGGCGCTTGCTGCCGCCACGCGCGATGCCGAAGCCTCTACGGCGGCCGAACCGGTCGTGCTGCTCTCGCCGGCCTGCGCCTCGTTCGACCAATATCGCAACTTCGAGGTTCGCGGCGACGCGTTTCGAGAGCTGGTGCGGGCGCTGCCGGGGCTGTTGGCGAAATAGGTCTAGATTTTTTGTTTGAGCATGATCCTTTCCGAAAACCGGTTTCCACTTTTCGGGATCATGCTCTAGCTCTTCAGCGGCGGGTAGTCGCGAGAAAACACCGGCTGCTGCAGGAACCATTTTGGGTCGGACGGCCCGAATTGGCTGACCTTGTGGTAGGTCTTGAGGGTGTGATTGACGAGCTTGCCGCCCTGTTTCTCGACGCGGCGCAGGAAGACATCGATGACCGCATTGCCGTGGTCGTCGAAACTGATCGGGCCGCGCGGCGTATCGGAGAGCGATACCGCACGCACCGCCTTGGTGAACATCTCGGGATCGTCGGATTTTCCTCCGGTCGTCGCCAGCGCCGCCTCGATGATCTGGCCGTCGACGTAGAAGCAGGCAGCGTAGTGCCCGATGCGGACATCGGGTCCGGAATTTTTCCGCATCGCCGCGATGAAGCGACGGTTGGCCTCGGTATCGAGGTCGAGCGTGTAGGGATTGGTATTGATCACCCCGATGGCCTCGTCGCCGAAAGCGCCGACGATGGTGTCGTCCGCGACGGTCGCCCCGCCGACCAGCGGCTCACTCAAGCCGAGCGAGCGCGCCTGCTGGGTGAACTTGAGCGGGTTCGAGCCGGCGAGAACCTCGCACACCACGTCGCAGTCGGAGATCTGTGCAACGTAAGACGCATAGTCGGCCGTGTTGAGCGGCGGCCAAAGTTTTTTGACCACCCGGCCGCCGCCGTCTTCGAACACGCGCTGGAAGCCGCCGACCTGCTCGTAGCCGAAGGCGAAATCGTCGCCCATGGTGATCGCGCGCTTCAGCTTCATGTCGTTGAGCACGTAATCGGCGAGTGGAAAAAGACATTGCGCCGAGGTGTACGACGTGCGGGTCAGATAATCGGTGCCCTTGCGTTGCGTGACGTCTTCCGCTCCCGCGAAGGCAAGCGTCGGCATCTTCTGTTGCGCGAGATAATCGACGGTCGCGAGCAGCTCGAACGCGGCGAACGGCCCGAGCACGATATCGACATGATCGCGCTCGACCAGTTCCTGGGCTTTGTTCTTGGCGCCCGCGGGATTGCCGCCGGTGTCGGCCACGATGAGTTCGATCTTGCGGCCCGAAAGCGTGAAATCCTTGTCTTTGAGAAAGGCCGTGATGCCTTCTTCAGCGTGGATGCCGCCGGCCGCGAGCGGACCAGTCTTGACCGTCAATAATCCAACCTTCAACGGCGCGTTCTGCGCGATCGACGGCATCGGAAAAGCAAAAGCGCCCGCCGCGGCGGCCGTGCTTGCCATGAAGTTTCGGCGGCTGAGACTTCGCATCATGTCCTCCCACGTCGCGGTCGTGTCTTACTGCACCGCCTTACGGTATTTTGCACGGCGTTGGTGAAACGTGACAATGCTCCTCTGATGCAAAACGTCACAGTCAACGTCTTTCCGGGCGGCTTCAACTGGGGCATCTACGTTGCCCAGCATATCGGCTTGTTTGCGCGACACGGCATACGCGTGGGCATGCAGGAAACCCCGAACTCGGTCGCCCAGATGACGGCGTTATCCGTTGGCACCTGCGATATCGCCATGACGGCCATCGACAATATCGTCGCCTATGTCGAAGGACAGGGCGAAGCTCCGATCGGTGCACAACCGGAGTTCTTCGCTTTTATGGGCAGCGACACCGGATTTTTGAATCTGGTTGCCGCTGCCGACATTACGTCGATCGGCGCGCTGAAGGGCAAGACCGTGTCGGTCGACGCGCTGACGACCGGCTACGCCTTCGTGCTGTTTGAAATCCTGCGCCGCAATGGTCTCGATCCGGGTGACTACAATGTTGTCAAGGTCGGCGGCACGGTGCAACGATGGCAGGCGCTGCGCGAGCGCAAGCAGGACGCAACCCTGCTGTCGACGCCTTACAACATCCTTGCCAGGGCGGCGGGGCTCAAGCAACTCGCACGGGGCATCGCTGTGCTCTGCCGCTACCAGGGAAATGTCGGCGCGGCGCGCCGGTCGTGGGCGAGCGCGCACAAGGATGCGGTGATTGGCTATATCCGCGCCTACGTCGCCGCCCTCGATTGGCTTTATGATCGCGCCAACCGTGACGAGGCGATCAGGATTTTGCGCAACGAGCTGCCGCACATGACGCAGGAGCTCGCCGGGCAGACCTACGAAGAGTTGCTCGATCCCGAGGACGGTTTCTTTCGCAACGGCAGGATCGACGTCGCGGGTTTGCGAACCGTTCTTGAGCTGCGCAGCCGCTACGCCAAGCCGGCAAAGCAATTGGGCGATCCGGCAAAATATTTCGACGAGGCCTATTGCCGCGCGGCCGTGAACTAACGCTGATCCAGGCGTGACGAGAATATTGCGAAATTAGATAGCCAAAAACGCAATTTTAACCATGGCGGAGGCAGGACTAGGGTCATGGCCTCGCGCGCGCAACCCACGCTGTTTGGCGAATGGTGGTGGACGGTCGACCGGCTGACCTTGGCGGCGCTCGGAGCGCTGATGCTGGGCGGCATCGTGCTGTGCCTCGCCGCAAGCCCGCCGGTCGCCGCGCGCATCGGGCTTGACCCGTTTCACTTCGTCGACCGCCAGGTGCTGTTTCTCATTCCCGCCGCCGGCGTCCTGATCGCAACGTCTTTTCTGTCGCCGCGCGAAATCCGCCAGGTCTCGCTCATCGTCTTCGCCGTCAGTCTCGTGCTGGTCGCCGTGACGCCCTATTTCGGCGCCGAGATCAAGGGCGCGCGACGTTGGCTGGTGATCCTCGGCATGAACATCCAGCCTTCGGAGTTTCTCAAGCCGGCCTTCGTCATCCTGATTGCCTGGCTGTTCGGTGAATCGGCCAAACGCCCTGAAATGCCGGCCAACACCATCGCGCTGGCGCTGCTCATACTCGTGGTGGCGTTGTTGGTGCTGCAGCCCGATTTCGGTCAGACCATGTTGATCGCGCTGGTTTGGGGCGCGCTGTTTTACATGGCGGGCATGCGGTTCATTTGGGTGATTGGGCTCGCCGCCACAGCCGGCGCCGGTCTGATGACCGCTTTCTTCACCGTTCCGCACGTTGCGCAGCGCATCAACCGCTTCATCGATCCCGCCTCGGGCGACACCTTCAATATCGATATCGCGACCGAATCGTTTATCCGCGGCGGCTGGTTCGGCCGCGGTCCGGGCGAGGGCACGATCAAACGCATCCTGCCCGAGGGCCATACCGATTTCGTATTTGCAGTGGCGGCGGAGGAATTCGGCATCGTGCTCTGCCTCATTCTGGTCGCGCTGTTCGCTTTCATCGTGATCCGCGCACTGGTGAAGGCGATGCGCACCGACGATCCGTTCATCCGGTTCGCCGCCGCCGGGCTTGCGATCCTGTTTGGATTGCAATCGACTATCAACATGGCCGTCAATCTGCACCTCATGCCGGCCAAGGGAATGACCTTGCCGTTCATTTCCTATGGCGGTTCGTCCCTGATCTCGCTCGCCTATGCAATGGGCATGCTGGTGGCGCTCACCCGCGACCGGCCGCGCGCGCAACTTGCCGGCAACATCGTGTTCGGCGGGAGCAGCGTCTGATGCTCGATCCGGACTTGGTACCGGACTTGGCGCCGGTGCTGGTCGCGGCCGGTGGCACGGGCGGTCATTTGTTCCCGGCCGAGGCGCTGGTGGTGGCGCTGACCAAGCGCGGCATGACGGTTCACCTCGCGACCGACCGGCGTGCCGCACGCTATGGCGGTGCGTTCTCCGAGCAATCTGTTCACGTCGTCGCCAGCGCGACGCTGGCGGCGCGCAATCCGATCGCGGTCACCAGAACCGCCGCGATGCTGGGCCTCGGCCTGATCCAGGCGCGGGCGCTGATCGGCCGGCTCAAGCCTGCGGCGGTCATCGGCTTCGGCGGCTATCCGACCATCCCGCCGGTCTTGGCGGCTGTCTGGCGTGGCGTTCCGAGCCTGATCCACGACGCCAATGCGGTCATCGGGCGGGCCAACCGGCTGTTGGCGCCGCGGGTCACCGCGATCGCCACGACGTTCCCCGACGTTTTCAACCGCGAGCCCGATTTGGCGGCCAAGACGACGCTGACCGGCAATCCGGTCCGACCGGCGGTCGTCGCGGCGGCAGCGACGCACTATCCGGCGCCGGGTGATACCTTGCGGCTCCTCATTTTTGGCGGCAGCCAGGGCGCGCGGATCATGTCTGATATCGTCCCCGCTGCGATCGGTCTGCTCGAACCGGGTCTGCGCGCGCGACTAGCGATCATTCAGCAGGCACGCGAGGAGGATTTGGGCCGCGTGCGCGAGGCCTATGCCAGCCTCGCCGTTGGCGCTGAAATCGCGCCGTTTTTTCCCGATCTGCCGGCACGCATGGCGGCGAGCCATCTCATCGTGTCGCGTTCCGGGGCCTCCACCGTCGCCGAGCTTGCCGCGATCGGCCGGCCGGCGATCCTGGTCCCGCTCCCGCACGCGCTCGATCAGGATCAATTCGCCAATGCCGGCGTGCTCGAAAGGGCCGGCGGCGCGATTCGGCTGGTGCAGGAGGAGTTTACTCCGCGGCGGCTCGCCGCCGAGATCGGTGCCCTCGCGGCGGCACCACAAAACCTCGCAGCAATGGCGGTAGCGGCAAAATCCGTGGGCCGGCTCGATGCCGCCGACCGACTCGCCGACTTGGTGCTGAAGGTGGCGGGAATCGCTTCGAAGCAGTAAATTCGGCATCATTCATTCGTCATGACCGGACTTGTTCCGGCCATCCACGTCTTTCATTGATGAGGGACCAAAGACGTGGATGCCCGGCGGTAGGCGAGCGAAGCGACGCCGTCTTTCGGACGGCTACGGCAGGGCATGACGATAACCGGGGAGTCACATGAAATTGCCGCGCGAGATTGGCCCGGTGCATTTCGTCGGCATCGGCGGTATCGGCATGAGCGGCATCGCCGAGGTGATGATGAACCTCGGCTATACCGTGCAGGGCTCCGACCAGGTCGAGAGCGCCAACGTCAAGCGGCTGCGCGACAAGGGCGTGAAAATCGCAATCGGGCATGCCGCCGAGAATTTGACCGGCGTTCGGGTCGTCGTCGTCTCCTCGGCGATCAAGTACGACAATCCGGAGCTTGTCGCCGCGCGCGCGCAACGGCTGCCGGTGGTGCGCCGCGCCGAGATGCTGGCGGAGCTGATGCGGCTGAAAAGCTGTGTCGCGATTGCCGGCACCCACGGCAAGACCACGACCACGTCGATGGTGGCGGCGCTGCTCGACGCCGGTGGCTTCGATCCGACCGTGATCAATGGCGGTATCATCAACGCCTATGGCACCAACGCGCGGCTGGGCGCCGGCGAGTGGATGGTGGTCGAGGCCGACGAGTCCGATGGCACATTTCTCAAACTGCCGGCCGATATCGCCATCGTGACCAATATCGACCCCGAGCATCTTGACCACTTCAAGACTTTCGAGGCCGTGCAGGATGCGTTTCGTGCGTTCGTCGAGAATGTGCCGTTCTACGGGTTTTCGGTGATTTGCACCGACCATCCGGTGGTGCAGAGCCTGGTCGGCCGGATCGAGGATCACCGCATCGTCACCTATGGCGAGAATCCTCAGGCCGATGTGCGGCTCATCGATGTTTCGCACGCCGGCGGGATTTCGCTGTTCACCATCGTGTTCCGCGACCGCGCCGGGCATTTTTTGCACGAAATCAAGACTATTGCCCTGCCGATGCCGGGGCGCCATAACGCGCTCAACGCCACGGCGGCGATCGCGGTCGCCCACGAGCTTGGCATCGGCGACGATGTGATCCGCAATGCGCTGGCTAATTTCGGCGGCGTGCGGCGACGCTTCACCCGCACCGGCACGTGGAATGGCGTCACCATCATCGACGATTACGGGCATCACCCGGTCGAGATCGCGTCCGTGCTCAAGGCGGCGCGAGAATCGACCAAGGGTCAGGTAATCGCCATCGTGCAGCCGCACCGTTACACGCGGCTTGCCGCATTGTTCGAGCAGTTCTGTACCTGCTTCAATGATGCCGACACGGTGATCGTCGCGCCGGTCTATCCGGCCGGCGAAAAGCCGATCGCGGGCGCCGACCGCGACGCGCTGGTGCAGGGCGTGCGCACTCACGGACACCGGCAGGTCATCGCGCTGGAGAGTCCGGAACGGCTTGCCTCGCTCGTCGCCGCAATGGCGCAGCCGGGCGACTATGTGGTGTGCCTCGGCGCCGGTTCGATCACGCAATGGGCCTATGCGCTGCCGGAGGAGCTGAAGGCGCAGGGCAAATCAGCGTGATTTGACGCGCGCAAGCCCCTTGTTGCTCGGCGACATTGCCCTAGCTAAAATGAGCAAAGCAGCGTCGAGAGGTTTCCATGCGACGATCGGAGCTATGGGCCGAGCTGATGGAGTTGACGCCGGAAGAGCGCATCGAGCTGGTGGAAGACCTGTGGGATAGTATCGCCCAGCAGGAGATGCCTCCACTCACTCCCGAGCAAAAGGAAGAACTCGACAGACGATACGCGGAGCATCTCCGCGATCCGAGTCGGGCATCGAAGTGGGAAGACGTCAAGGCGCGGCTGTTGGCTCGTTATAAGTGAACCTCGAACTGATACTCGGGCCCGAGGCCGAAGCCGAGATCGCCGAAGGCGGCGACTGGTATGATCGACAGAACCCCGGGTTGCGAGTCGATTTCATTCGTGCCGTGGAACAGGACTCGCGGCGATCCAGCAAAACCCTTTTCAGTACCAAACTGTCTGGAGAGAATATCGCCGCGCAGGAGTTGCTCGATTCCCTTACGGCTTGATCTACCGCGTATCGGATCGGGAAATCACCGTAGTGTCGTGTTTCCACGGCCGACGGAATCCGCGAGTATGGAAAAAACGGATCTGATAACAGGTCTTCGGAATCAATCATGAACTTCCCGGAGCTCATTCCCGACCTCAAGACGCAGTTCCCCAAGGTGCGCGGCCGGCTGTTGGCGAACCAGTCGCTCGCCGAGCTGACTTGGTTTCGTGTCGGCGGCCCGGCGCAGGCTTTGTTCATGCCGGAGGATGAAGCCGATCTGTCATATTTTCTGGCCAATCTCTCTGCCGATATTGCTGTGACCGTCATCGGCCTCGGCTCCAATCTGATCGTGCGCGACGGCGGCGTGCCGGGCGTGGTGATCAGGCTCGGCCGCGGCTTCGGCGAGATTGCGGTCGAGGGTCTCACCGTGCGCGCCGGCGCCGCGGTGCCCGACGTCAAGGTCGCGCGCGCGGCGCAGGACGCCGGCATCGCGGGCTTGTCGTTCATGCGCGGCATCCCAGGCGGCGTCGGCGGCGCGCTGCGCATGAACGGCGGCGCCTATGGCCGCGAGACCAAGGACGCTCTCGTCGAGGCACGCGCGGTCGATCGGCAGGGCCGCGTGCACGTGCTGAGCAACGGCGACATGGGCTACGCCTATCGCCATTGCGGCGCGCCCGCCGATTACATCTTCACGCAGGCTTTGTTTGCAGGCGAACGCGGCGATCCGGCCGTTATTGCGGCGGAGATGGAAAAGATCACCGAGTCGCGCGAGGCGACGCAGCCGGTCAAGAGCCGCACCGGCGGCTCCACATTCAAGAACCCGCCGGGCCGCAAGGCCTGGCAGCTCATCGACGCCGCCGGCTGCCGCGGATTGCGCATAGGCGACGCGCAGGTGTCGGAAATGCACTGCAACTTTTTGATCAATCTTGGCAATGCGACCGCTGCCGACATCGAGTCGCTCGGCGAGACCGTGCGCCGCCGCGTCAAGGAAAATTCCGGCATCGAACTCGAATGGGAGATCGAGCGCATCGGCGTGGTGAAGTAGCGCCGCCGCACGTGCTAAACTTCAACCATGTCGATGCAAGACCCCATCCTCATCGTCGGCGGCGGGCTCGGCGGGCTCACGACGGCGCTGGCGTTGGCGCGCCGCGGCCGATCCTCGCGCGTGCTCGAAGGCGCGCCGGAATTCGGCGCCATCGGCTACGGCATCCAGTTCGGCCCCAACGTCTTTCATGTGTTTGATCGCCTCGGCCTGATGGAGCAGGTTCTTGCCGTCGCCGATTCGCCGGCGGTCGTGTTGATGCTGGACGCGCTCGACGGCAAGGAGCTGGTGCGAATTCCGACCGGGGCGTCGTTTCGCGCGCGCTTCAAATATCCCTACATCATCGTGCACCGCATCGATCTGCATAATGTGTTGCTCGATGCCTGCCGGCGCACTGCTGCGATCGAGCTGGTGGCCGACGCGATGGTGACCGGTTTCGAGGATCGCGGCGACGGCGTTGTGGTGACGACGGCGGACGGCCGGACGTTTTCTGGCCCGGCGCTCGTCGCGGCCGACGGCTTTCGCTCGCTGTTCCGGGAAAAACTCGTCGGCGACGGCGAGCCGCGTCCGATCGGCTATGCGGCGCTGCGGACCATCGTGCCGATGGCGGAGCTCAAGGTCGATGTTCCGCGCGATAGCGTCGTATTGTGGGGCGGTCCCGGCTTTCACGTCGTCCACTATCCGCTGCGCCACGGCACGCAGTTCAACATCGTCGCCGTGTTCCGCACCTCGACCCACGCCGAGAAAGGCGATGCCGCATCCTACCGCGCCGAGCTTGAACATACTTACCGCGACGCACATCCAGCGATGCGCGCTCTGAACGCAATGATGGACCTCCGTTGGCGCCGGTCGGTCGCCGACCGCAATCCGGTTCGTCATTGGCACAAAGGCCGCATCGTGCTGCTCGGCGATGCCGCGCATGCGCCGTTGCAAACGCTGGCGCAGGGCGCCTGCATGGCGATCGAGGATGGACTTTGCTTCGCCGAATCGATCCATGCGACGGACGGCGATTTCGCCGCCGCATTCCGCCGCTTCGAGACCGTCCGGCTCCCCCGGACGGCGCGCGTGCAGCTCGAATCCCGCGCTTTTTGGGATTCCTTGCTCCACGCCGAAGGCGTTGCTCGCGACGTGCGCAACGCGACCGTGGCCGATTGGGACGAGGCGCACATGTTCGACTGCCTATCGTGGCTGTACGACGGTGTCCCGCTACCGATCGCGACCGGCCACTGAGACTCTCGACCTTTCGTCAAATGTCGATTCTATTGGTGCCGATGCGAATCAGCAGACCGGCTGAGGCAAAAACCTGAGCATGAGCAAGCATGTCGCCGTTTTGATGGGCGGCTGGTCGGCCGAGCGGGACATCTCGCTGCGCTCGGGAAAAGCCTGCGCCGACGCGCTCTCCCGTCTCGGCTATCGCGTCACGCCGATCGACGTCACCCCCGATGTCGCTACGGCGCTGACGGCCGCCAAGCCCGATATCGCGCTCAATGTACTTCACGGCCGGCCCGGCGAGGACGGCACGCTGCAAGGTCTCTTGGAAATTCTCGGTATTCCCTACAGCCATTCCGGGGTGTTGGCCTCGGCGCTCGCCATGCAAAAGGATTATGCCAAGCTGCTGTTCCGCGCTGCTGGCGTGCCGGTGGCGGAGGACCTCCTGCTGTCGCGATTCGAGGCGGCGAAAGGCCATCCAATGGCGCCGCCCTACGTGGTCAAGCCGATCGCGGAAGGCTCGAGCGTCGGCGTCTTCATCGTCACTCGGGAGCATCCTCACCCGCCTCAGGAGCTTTATCGCCAGGACTGGTCGTTTGGCGAAAAAGTCATGATCGAGCGCTACATCCCGGGCAAGGAACTCACTTGCGCCGTGCTCGGTGACCGGGTCCTCGATGTCATCGAGATCGTGCCGGCGACGCGGTTCTACGACTACGAGGCCAAATACGCCGCGGGGGGCTCCAAACACCTGCTGCCGGCACAAATTTTACCAAATGTTTACCAGGAAGTCCGCAGACTCGCGTTGGCTGCCCATAACGCGCTCGGCTGCCGCGGCGTGAGCCGCGCGGACTTTCGCTACGACGATCGGGGAACGGGTGAGCTGGTCTGTCTTGAGGTCAATACACAACCGGGCATGACCGAGACGTCGCTGGTGCCCGAGCTAGCCGCGTATGCGGGCATCACGTTCGATGAGCTGGTGCGATGGATGGTGGAGGACGCCTCGATCAACCGCTGATGCGGTCGGGGCTATCAGAGGTGGGGGAGGCCGGCGCGCCGATTGACGAGCCGGCCCGTACGCGCGTCGACGCTCATCCCCGCCGCCGTCGCATCTTTCGATCGGTATGGTCGACGGCTTATCGCAGGCTGGCAGGGCGCTGGAGCGCAAGGTTTACGCGATTGCCGACGCCGCCCGGTATCGGCATCGCCGGATCGGTCCTGCTGCTTGCCGGCGCTCTCGGCTATGGCGTGGTCGAGGGCCAACATGTCCCCGACATCGTCAATTGGTTCAAGGACGCCCGTGATACGGTCGCGAATTCGCTTGGCTTTCGCATCGCGGCGATTTCGCTGACAGGCTCGAAGGAAATCAGCAGAGAAGAAATTCTTACCAGCGCCGGCGTGACCGGGCGCGCTTCGCTCTTGTTCCTCGACGCCGATGTCGCGCGCACGCGGCTGATGTCGAATCCCTGGATTGCCGATGCGGCCGTGCTCAAGCTCTACCCGGACCGCCTGCAGATCACGATCACCGAGCGGCAGGCCTTTGCGCTCTGGCAGAAGGATGGACGCGTCTGTGTCATCGCTGCCGATGGCACGGTGCTCGAACCGTTCGTGGAGGGTCGCTATATCGGTCTGCCGCTCGTGGTCGGACAGGGCGCGCAGCACGCGGCCAAGGAGTTTCTCGCCGTCATCGACCGCTATCCCGACATTCGCTCCGTGGTGCGAGCGTCGATCCTGGTAGCGCAACGGCGCTGGAACCTGCTGCTTTTCAACGGCATCGACGTGCGGCTTCCGGAAACGGATGTCGGGGCTGCGCTCGATCGGCTGGTCGATCTCGATCGTGACAAAAAGCTCTTGTCGCGTGACGTCACGATGGTGGATTTGCGGCTGCCCGATCGCGTGACCGTGCGGCTGTCCGACGCGGCGGCACAGGCCCGCGACGAGGCTCTCCAGAGCAAGAAGAAGAAAAAGGGGGGCGACGCATGAACGCCCTCCACTATGGCCTTACCCCAAAGATGAAGCCGATCTCGCCGCGGAGGAGTGCGCTCGTCGCCGCGCTCGATATCGGCTCGAGCAAGGTCGCCTGCCTGATCGCGCGGCTTCGACCGCACGGGCCGCAACAAGTCTTGACCCGCCGCAGCCACGCCATCGAGGTGGTTGGCTTCGGTCATACCGGCGCGCGCGGCATGAAGGCCGGGGGTGTCATCAATCTGGCGCAAGCCGAGGAAGCCATCCGTCAAGCGGTCGATAGCGCCGAGCGCATGGCATCGGTCGAGATCGAGTCGGTCGTGCTGTCGATATCGTCCGGACGTCTCGCCGGCGAGTTGTTCGCGGCGGATGTCGAAATTGTCGGCTCGGGAGTTGCCGAGGGCGATATCGCACGCGTGCTCGCCGCCGGAAGCCGGCATTCGCAGCGCGACGGCCGTGCCGTGCTGCATTCGCTGCCGGTCGGTTATTCGATCGATGGCGCGGACGGCATCCGCGATCCGCGCGGGATGCTCGGCGGACGGTTCGGCGTGGACATGCATGTCGCGACGACAGACATCGCTGCGGCCCGCAATCTGATGCTCGCGGTCGAGCGCTGCCATCTCGCCGTCGAGGCCATGGTCGCGAGCCCCTACGTTGCCGGCCTCTCCGTTCTTGCCGACGACGAGGCCGATCTCGGCGCGGCCGTCATCGACATGGGCGCCGGCACCACCACGATGGCGGCATTCGTCGACGGTCGGTTCGTTCATTTGCAAGGGTTCGCACTTGGCGGCCAGCACGTCACGATGGACATCGCACGCGGCTTGAATGCGCGCATCACCGATGCCGAGCGAATCAAGACGCTTTATGGCAGCGTGCTCAGCGGTGGATCGGACGAGCGCGACATGATCGCGGTGCCGCCGATCAGCGAAGATGAGCGCGAGTCGGCGCAGTTCGTTTCCCGGGCGACGCTTGTGCACATCGTCAAGCCGCGTGCGGAAGAGATCCTTGAAATGGTGCGCGACCGGCTCGCCGCCT
>Ga0181536_10004284_pt1 | contig 15164 bp, 13 predicted proteins | sample PEATcosm2014_Bin_41_FD_121105 | JGI IMG/M metagenome (GOLD analysis project Ga0181536, IMG submission 121105) | Peatland microbial communities from MTU Mesocosm Facility, Houghton, MI, USA - PEATcosm2014_Bin17_60_metaG | ecosystem: Environmental > Terrestrial > Soil > Wetlands > Peat | place... | reverse complement strand
CTCCGCCTAAGACGTCGCCCGGGAGTGTCTGGCACCGCGAGCAAGTGAGTTTCTTACTAGAGAAATTCGGTTCGGGGCCGCGGCGATCGCTGCGTCGGTCAGCGGAGCGACCCGCTCGGGCCGTCTGGGCGGCGCTGCGGCTGCTGGTCGACGGCTGCTGGCCGACGTCGCCGTTTCTTTTTCGCGAATTCTTGTTCGCAGATTCCGGTTCGGGGGGACGATGGAGATCGGGGCGAACGATGATGATGATGCGGCCGCCGCGGCGCCGACGCCGACGCGCTGAAGGCGGGGCGCGACTTTGAACGCGCCTCCAAGATCAATTTCGAGCTGGCGCGTCAGCAGATGCAGACAGGCTACGCCAACGTACTTATCCTGCTCACCGCGCAAGCGACCAACGTGAATCACATTCGCCATTGACTTTCAAAAAGGTATCTGGGTACAGACCCTAGTTGCGCTCAACTGGTCAGGTCGTTAGCATTGACCCATCGACATTGAGGGACTTCTTTTTGCTGAAAGCTCGCAAACCTTCTGGAGACAGTGCAACTGATCCATTTCCGGATTGGCGAAATCCCGTCCAGGCTAAACGTGCGTCGACGAAATTGCACCGATTCACAAACAAAGTCCCGAAGTCCAAAGCATCCACAAATTTTTCCACCCGCTTGCGCGATCGGGTAAAAATCGACGCGGTCAGGCCATATTTCGTGTCCGCCATCAGCTCAAACGCCTGCGCATCATCATCAACTTTCTGAACAGGCAGTACAGGACCAAACGTTTCTTCGCGCATGATTTTCATAGAATGATCAACATTGCACACCAATGTAGGAGAAAGGAATTCGCACCCGTTTATTGTCTGGGTATCCCCACCTGTGACGATCAAAGCCCCTTTGTCTCTGGCGTCGACCGCCATATTAAGCAATAGCTCTACCGCCCGCTTGCCTCCAAATAGTGGTCCAAGTGTCGTGGCGTCATCCATTGGATCGCCACAAATTTCTTTTTCCATTATCGCCTTCGCTTTTCTCGTGAATTCGTCGTGCAGGGAGCGATGAACATAAACTCGCTTGACCGCGCAGCAAGACTGCCCGGAATTGTGCAAACGACCGATCTTGACGGCCCAAAGGAGCGCCTGTTCCATGTCGGCATCCTCGGCAATATAGCAGGCATCATTGCTGCCCAGCTCCAGCGAGGCTTCGATGAATGGCGAAGGCAGCGTCTCATTCATAACGCGCTTGGCGAGGCTTTGTTGGATTACACGCCCGCCCTGTACCGAGCCTGTAAACACGACATGATTAATGTCTCCCTTTTCGATGATTTCGGCAGAAACATCATAGTCGACCGTGACATTGAACAACAGGTCCCGATGATCACCCATGTTCCGAAAGGTTTTTTCGAACAACCGTCCCACTGAAGGTGTTGTTGTATGCTTGAGAACAACGGTACTGCCGCTGAGCAGCGCACAAATGACTCCATTAATGGCAGTGAATAGCGGATAATTCCACGGACTAATGATATATATCACTCCCTTACCCTGATATCGGATAGTGCCCTCGAACGTATCATCGTAATACCGGGAAAGGTCTAAATCCACCAACGCTCCGTCCTCGACGAAGGTGCACATACGATTGGCCCGTTCGAGCATGAAATCCATTTCCTGGCTAGCCGCCATTTTTGTCTTGCCCATTTCATTGGCAATTGCAGTAGATATATTGTCCTGGGCATGGCGCATTACATCTAGGGCGCTTCGCAACATAGCGGCTCTTTGGATTGCCGGAACCTTGCGCCATGCCTTGTAGGCGCTCTGCGCCTTCCCGATTTTCTCTTTGATGTCTGCGAACGTTGCCGACGGCTCGTCAAAAACGAGCTTCTGGGTGAACGGGTTGTGCAGTCGAACGTTAGCCATTTCATCCTCTCCCATATGGTCGCTGTCCGGTATCCTGGCACAAGCCTCGCCATGTCTATTCGTTCTGTCGGCGCGTTTTATCAGGACAAGTGGGCTATCAGTTTATCCATGAACGATTTGCACGCGTCGAATTGAGAAAGTTCAATGTATTCGTTGGGCTGATGCGCCTGATCTATCGAGCCCGGGCCACAGACCACGACCGAAAAACCCGCCGCCTGAAATTGTCCAGCCTCGGTACCATAAGAGACAACCTCAGTTTGGTTTTGCCCCAATAGTCCCTTGCAGAGGGTTTCCGCTAGGCTGTGCTGCTCGGGTTTCAAGGGTGGCGCGCTTGATAATTTTGTGGTCTTTATCTCACACTCTTCGGAAACGGTCTTCATCTTACGGATGATCGGCGCGCAGAATGCTTCAAAGCGTTCAATGTAGTCATTGACGTCGTCGTTCGGAATGTTGCGCAGGTCCCATGAAAATAGGCAATTCCTGGCATTGATGTTCCAACTGGTCCCGCCGTTGATTTCACCAATGTGGACGGTCGTATAGGGCGGTGTGAAAGGAGAGTCGGCTAAGGCGCTTTGTTTGTTCTTCTCCATCGTGTCTTCAAGGAACGTAACCAGTCTCGCGGCTGTCATGACAGCGCTACAATTGCGGTCCACCTGGCTGGAATGGCCCCCGTAACCTGTGACCTTTGTGACAAATCTGTTGAGGCCCTTGTGGGCGTTGATGACCTTCATCATCGACGGTTCACCAACGACAACGGCTTGAGATAGTGGAAAATTCGCGGCAATTTCGCGTATCATGGAGGGGGCCCCGAGACAGCCGTCCTCCTCGTCGTAGGAAAAAGCGAAATGGATTGGCTTCTTTAAGCCGACCTGCTGCATGGCGGAAACTCGGCTCAACGCAATCGCGATAAAGCTTTTCATGTCGGCTGTACCGCGCCCGAACAAGCGGTTGTTTTTCCTAACGACTGTAAACGGGTCGGTCTCCCACGCTTGGTTATCGACGCTCACGACGTCGGTGTGCCCAGATAGAATGACCCCCTTCCTGTCCTTGGGCCCGATTGTTGCAAAAAGATTGGCTTTCTCCCCGTTGTCACTTGGCACCAAAGTGCTTTGTACGCCAAAACCTGCAAGGTATTCCTGCACAAAATCCACAAGTTCCATATTGGATCGCTTGGACACGGTGTCGAACGACACAAGTGTGGTGAGCAACTGCTCTGCGGTCCAGTAACCCACACGTCTCTCCAGTTTATTGTCAGCTCTTCATCCGGAGCGGATGAGATCAGCACATTGGATGTGTGCACGCATCCGCGTGTCTAGACCGCTCACTGCGTTCCGATCGGTTTATACGTTTGTCTTAGAATGCGGGCGCCCCACCCCGGCACCAGCCCGGGATTGGTTTCCGGGTCCGCACTAGATTTCCTTGCAGTCGAAGTAGTACCGCGCTGTGTCCAATCGACACAACGAACGACCCCCCATCCAAAGACTCATGATCTTGGAATCGCGCCAGATTTTCTCCATATCAAATTCATGCGCATAGCCGGCGGCGCCCATCAGGTCGACCGCGGTATTGCAGATTTTGGTAAGAGCATCAGTCGAAAATAGTTTGGTCGATCGGGTTTTTGCGAGCATTTCCTTGGTCCATCCCGGTCCGTATATATCTGCGCGGTCAAGCATGCGCGCCTTGCAGTAGGTGTCGGACTTGACCATCTCGATCAGAGTCATGATCTCACCCAGATGACCGGCTATAATGCTATGTTCTTTCAAAATTTTGCCAGCCACGACGCGATTGTTTACCCAGTCCATAAGGATCTCGTAGACGCGGTTCATGCTACCAAGCGCATACCCGCCGGTAATTACGTTGCCCCATGAGATCATTTCGCGCGCATATTGGGCATCAAGGCCGGGACCCGCGGCCCGGTTTTCTTTCGGCACCTTGACGTTCTCAAACCAGATATCGCTATTCCAGTCCGCGCTCATACCGGCTTTCTTGTAGGGTTTGCCCTGGGTTACACCGGGAGTGTCGGCGGGCACATAGATCAGGGCGAAAGACTCATCGTCTTCGACGCCCGGCTTTGTCGTGCAGAACACGCCAAAAATATCTGCTAGACCGCCACTGTTGGTGCACCATAGCTTGTGACCATTGATGGTCCAGTGATCGCCACCGTCATCGGCACGAACCTGGATGTATTTACCATGGGTCGCGTCAATGTTTTCCACATCAGAGCCGCTGCGCGCGTCGGTGATTGCAGGACAGCCCATAACCATCTTATCGGTCTTACAGAACATCGGTCCAAATTTCTGGATCAGTCGCTCATTGCGGTGCGACGGGAGACAAATATGCAAAAATGGCCAGCCGCAGCAATTTGCAGCTGTACACATACCAGAATCACCTCGCGCAATCTCTTCGCTGCAAACCACAAAGCCGACAGCCGATGAAGCGCCCAGCCCGCCGACCTCTTCGGGCCAAACGCCACGTTGGTATCCGATATCGACCATCAGTTTTTTCATGATCGGCTTTACGATTTTGTGGTGTGCCCAGTCGTCGTCAATCTTACGCCGATTTGGCCATACGTCGTTGTCGACCCATTTTCTTATGGAGTCAGCAAACTGGCGATCCGTGTCGGTGATCCACTCTTCGGGACGAGCGATGTTTTGATATGTCGGCATTGCGCTGGATTCCTCTGTTAGTCCTTGGCAAGTTGATGGTCAGTTTCTCAGGTGGCTGGCACTCTTGCGACGAGCAGCGACACCGAGGTCGTCTTTCTGTCGAGCCGAACACGTACAACCGTGCCGTCGAGTATCAGCCGGACGATCCGACGCCGCAACGCCTCGCCCAGTTCGGGCTGTAGCATCGTCTAGATTAAGGCCACACATACGAGCCCGCACCCCGTCCTGAATCGCGTCGAACCAATCGTCGAAAAGCAAAATATAGGCAGCGGTTCGTCATGGCGTGGCCTCCGTTCCGGCGCGCTGATTCCGGAATTCAGTTCGGCTGATCAACCCGGAGCTACCCCAACCCAATTCCAACCACCGCCGAGACGGAACCGATCCTGCTTTCAGGCTCGACTTCGACTTGCAAGCTTGACAATTCGCGTAAAGCATATCAAACACAAAATGATGCGGATATTCATGTAAAATGCTTATTAAGACGTCCCTTCGGCAACTTCATCTTGTGGCCGCGGCGGCTCGAAATGGCTCGGTTTCGCACACAGCGACCGCCGAGGGTGTCTCCGCATCGTCGGTACTGCTCGCCATCGATAAATTTGAATCTGAATGTAAAACCAAAATATTTATTCGACAGCGATCAAAGGGTTTGATCGTCACTCGCGACGGTCAGAAGATCATCCGAGAGGTAATGGATTTTCTTGCTGACGCGGAACGCTTCATTCGTTCAGCAATGGGATCGCCCGGAGAAGAGTCTTCTGAGCTGCACGTAGCGACTTTCACGACGCTTGCGCCACTTCACCTGTCCGCAGTGATTTCAGGATTTGTCCGCGCGATGCCTGGTGTCATGGTCCATGTCCACTCGGGCGACTTGCGGGAGGTACACCATTTTCTGCGTGACGGTGTGGCGGACATTGCGCTGACCTACGATCTCGGCGTCGCCGACGAATTCGCAATCAAGCGCCTGCGGCTCGCCCCGCCTTATGCCATTTTGCCCGCCGATGATCCGTTGGCAAAGAAAAACCGGGTCTCGATCTCCGATATCGGCGCGCGGCCCTATATACTTTTCGATCTGCCTGAATCCCGCAGCTATTTCGAGCGATTGTTCACCACACACGGTGTCCAGTTGAATATTGCGTACCGGATCGAATCGTGGGAGATGGTCCGCACGATGGTTGCCGCGGGCATGGGAGTTTCCGTATTAAACATGCGCCCAAGATATGATGTGACCTATACTGGTAAACGAGTGGCGTGCAGGTACTTTGTTGAGGAGGTACAGTCTCCAAGCATTTCGATTTTGCAACGAAAAAACCACGAACTCTCGAAACGCGCCCAGGCCTTCAAGAAAGTCTGCGAGGAAATTATCAAGTAAATACGGTTCCCGGGTAGGGCGGGTAACGCCGGACTTGTTCATTGCGAGGTCTCAGCATTCCGGAACGTTCACGGCGAGGCCCCCACGAGAAGTCTCTTTATACTTGGACTGCATGTCTTGCCCCGTTTGTCGCATCGTTTCGATCACCTGGTCCAAGCTCACAATGTGATCGCCGGTTCCTCGCAGCGCCAACGCCGCGGCGGTGATCGCTTTGATCGCTCCAAAGGCATTGCGCTCGATACAGGGGATTTGGACGAAGCCCCCGACAGGATCGCATGTCATTCCTAAGTGATGTTCCATCGCAATCTCGGCCGCGTTTTCAATCTGATTGTTGGTTGCGCCGAGCGCAGCCGCGAGGCCGGCTGCGGCCATGGCTGCAGCGGAGCCTATCTCACCCTGGCAGCCGACTTCCGCTCCCGAAATGGATGCGTTGCGCTTGATGATCCCACCAATTGCCGTTGCAACAAGCAGATAGCTTCTTATTCCCTGCTGGGTCGCGCCGACGCAAAAATCGCGGTAATAGCGCATGACGGCAGGCATCACTCCAGCGGCGCCACTTGTCGGTGCTATTACCACCCGCCCGCCCGCGGCATTCTCCTCGTTAACGGCCATCGCAAACGCGGAGACGTATTCCATAATCTCGTGGGGACTGCGCTGGTTCGAGAGAGAACCCGCTGAGAGACTCTCAAAGAGCAACCGAGCGCGCCGGCTAACCCCAAGATTTCCGGGCAACTTGCCGCTGATTGAAAGTCCTCGGTCGATGCAAGCCAACATTGCATCGGCTATGCGGTCTAGAGCGCCGGTAATTTCCCGTCGCGACGACACTGCGGTCTCGTTGGCAAGCACGAGATCGGCTATTGCGATATTTGCCTGATCAGCCAGTGCAAGCAACTCATTTGCTGTGCCATACGGGAAGGGTACTGTCGCTTTATTTTCCCCCAGCTCGGGCTCTCCGTCGCGAACGACAAACCCCCCGCCGATTGAAAACCAAATCTCATCGGCGAGCATATTGCCGTTACTATCCCACGCCTGGAACCGCATGGCATTCGGATGCCGCTCGAAGACGCGAATCCTATCGAACGTCACATCAGTTTTGGGATCGAAATCGATCTCGACCTCGGGGGAAAGGCGCAGACGCTTTCGCTTCGAGATATTAACGACGATCGCTACGATCTTGTCTGGATCGATGGTATCCGGCGACTCGCCGGACAATCCGAGAACCAGGGCCTTGTCGGTCGCATGCCCCATTCCTGTCCATGCCAGTGATCCAAAGGCTATTGCGGTTAAACGCGCGGTATCTTTCAACTTTGGCCCAAGATTGCGGACAAAACATGCGGCCGCCTTCATGGGACCGACCGTGTGGGAAGACGATGGTCCTATTCCAGTCTTGAAAAGATCCGCGGTGCGGATGGGTATTTTTCCATGCGGAAGCGCTGGCGGAAGTGAGGACAGAGTGTTGGTAGGGTACCTTGACATCATGAAGCACCTGGAACGGTCTGGGCGAAGCCGCTGTCGATGCCCCATCTGTATGGTTGCCTGAGAGTGTTACCCCGTCGGCGGAACCTCTCGCCAAATCCCGTCCAGGAATTCGCGGTGAGGGTCACTTTCCAGATTTACAAACCGGATGGTCCTTTTGCCTGAGAGTTTCCGGGGCGGTTGCTCCTTCGGCGCCATGTAACTGGTCTCTTCCAGCCGGTAATAATAGTTGGGTCAGCTTTTTTGCGGGCCAAAGGTCTCGGGAGATTTGTCTACCCTCGTCGATTCGGGTTTTCGGAGAATTCGACAGGTGGTCGTACAGCTTTGCCGGTATCGTCAGACCTAGCAGCCCGCGCCGGAACAGAATAGGCGCGAGCAGCAATATCACGCCGATCCCGATCTGCTGGGCGCTTCCAAAATCGAGCACTTCGGCGACTAGCATCAGCACGGCGAGTCCCAGAACAGCGCCCCAGGATCGACCAGCGCCGCCAAGGACCACGGCCGCGATGAGATAGAGCATCTTCGACAAGGACATGACCGTTGGGCTCACCGTTCTGAGGTGCCCAGCGTAGATTGCTCCCATCAGCCCGGTAAAGAACGCCGATATTGCAAAAACCTGCAGACGCAGCCGGAGCTTGCTCACTCCGAGCGCCTGCGCATACAGCGGATTATCCCTGAGCGCCATCAGGGCGATACCGAAGCCGGAGTGCATTAGTATCAATGCAGCGGCGACGGTCAGTGTTGCCGCGAATAGGACAATGTAATAGTTGGCCACGAGCCAGTTGGACTTGAAGAGGTGTCGCGTACCAAAGTCCTCAAATCCGTAGAACCCCGCTGCGCCTCCCGTCAGGAGCCTGCAAGCAGTCTCGGTTTGTATGAAGCAGTCTGTGTCGGTGACGATTAGCACGTAGACAACTTGCGCAAAGGCCAAGGTCAAAAGGGCCACATAAATCCCTGAGAGTCGGAGCGTCGCGAGCCCCGGGATTAGGCTTGCGCAAAGAGCAACGACGCCGGCCATCGGGATCGCTAGCCAGATCGACACGCCCATATAGAAATTTAGCATCGCCATCGCGTAGGCTCCGATCCCGAACAGTGTCAGGTGGGCCAGCGAGAATATGCCGGCATAACCGAACAGCAAGTTCCAATGAGTTGCGATGGCCGCGTAGATCATGAACAGCACGATTTGCCCGAGAGTATATCGGCTCGCGCCGGTCAGGGGAATCACGATGAGAGCCGCAAGCAGGGCAATGCCAATAAGAGAGTCTCGTCTTGCCGGAGAGGCGAGAAAAGCTCTCATAGCCTTTGAACCTCCCTGCCCGAGAACAGCCCGTTCGGTTTCCAGATCAGAACGGCGATCACAAGGAAAAGCAGTGTCGGAAAGCCCCAGCGCGACGCAAAATAGAACTCCGCCATGACTTCGACAATCGCGAGCAGAAATGCTGATGCGATCGCGCCTCCGATATTGCCCAGCCCGGCCAGAACGCACATTATGAACGCCTTAAGCATCGGGTCGTCGCCGAGAAGCGGCGACAGCTGGGTAATTGAGCTGATCATCACACCCGATGCAGCAGTGAGTGCGCCGGCCAGGGCCATGGTGGCGCTGAACAAGGCTGTCACCGGCAGCCCCATCAATGCCGCGGCATCGCGATCCTGGGCGCATGCTCGCAGGGCCAGACCTATGCGCGTCCAGCGTAGGAGCAGAGAAACCGCCAACACGATGGTAATCGCGGAAAGCACGATCACCATGTTTTGAATCGGAAAACGGATCCCGGCGAGAGCCAAGGCGCCTGGAACGCTCACAGGCTGTCCGTAGGGCTGACCGCCAAATATCTGCAACAGGCCGTTTTCGAGGATAATGCTGAGCCCGATCGTCACAATCAGGATATTGGTCTCGAAATCCCGCGTATCGAGGATCGGCCGCACCAGGCCCCAGAATGTCGCCCAGCCCATAAGGGCGCCGAAGGCCATGGCGGCGAGGAATGCCAATGGACCCGACAACCCGAAATTGGTCGCAACCGCGAAGGCTGCATATCCGCCCACCGCAAGCATTGCCCCGTGGGCGAGGTTCAGGAAACGTAGCGACGCCCAGATCAGCGACAGGCCCAATGTCGCCACAGCGTACAGTGCCCCAAGCGTAAGGCCTGTGACCATGATCTGCGGCAGGGCATTCATGTCGCCACCCCGCCAAGATAGGTCTCGAACAAGGATCGATTTGCCTGCATGTCCGCGGCGTCGCCGGTCCAAACAAAGCGCCCGTCGTCGAGCAGCACGATCTGGCTCGCCAAACCGATGATGCGCGCTGGGTTCTCCTCCACAAGCAGGATAGTGCGGCCGCTCGCCGCGATCTTTCCCAGTGACGCGTAAATCTGGTCGATAACCGCAGGCGCGAGGCCAAGCGAAGGTTCGTCGATCATCAGAAGCCGGCCGTCCTGCATCAGCCCGCGGCCGATGCCCACCATGCGCCGCTCCCCGCCTGAAAGGGAGGCGGCCCTTTGGTGACGTCGCTCGGCAAGTCTCGGAAAAAGACCATAGACCTCATCAAGCGCCCGAGCGAAATCGGATTTCGAGCGGAAGAAACCCCCCGTGCGCAGATTCTCCTCTACGCTCATTTCTTTGAACAGGAGATCCCCCTGTGGGATATGGGCAACTCCAGCCCGGGCTCGGCGATGCGCCGGCAGCCTTTCGATGCTTTGGCCGAAGAGCATGATCTTGCCCGAAACGCGCGGCAGGAGCCCCGAGATAGCTCGCAGGAGGGTGCTCTTGCCGTGTCCGTTCGGCCCGATCAGAGCGGTCAGAGAGCCCACTGCGAGGACCAGATCTATCCGGTGCAACACTGTCTGCTCGCCATACCCGCCCGAAAGACCAGAGATTGCGAGCGCCTCAGACATGGACAGCCCAATTGGCGCCCAAATATACCTCGCGCACCGCCTGGTCGCGCATCATCTGGTCCGGCGCGCCCTCGAATAGTTTCGCGCCGTGATGCATGACAAGAATCCTGGTGGAAAATGAGGTCAGGAAACGCATCACGTGTTCGATGATGAGGATCGTGATGCCCTTGTCCTTCAGTCGAAGGACGAGTTCGGCAACCCTGTCGATTTCCCCAGGCACAAGGCCAGCCACCGGCTCGTCCATCATCAGGAGCTTGGGTTCGGTCGCGATTGCGCTTGCTATCATGGCGAGCTTCTGCTCGAACACGGGGGCGTCGGCGATCCGCTGTTTGCGCTGATCGGAAAGTCCGACGAAGTCGATAGCCTCTTCTGCTCGACCACGAGCAATGCGACCCGCGCCGAAATAAGCGCGCCATCCCGGTCGGTAGCTGCCGTACATCGCGCCCACCAGCACGCTTTCCATCAACGTCAAGCCCGCGAAAGTCGCATTGAACTGGAACGTGCGGACCAGACCAGCATGGCAGATCCGATCTGGCCCAAGATCCGTAATGTCACGACCATCGAACTTCACATTGCCGGCGCTCGGCGCGGTAATACCCGACACAACATCGAACATAGTGGTCTTACCCGCGCCGTTCGGGCCAGTAATACCTAAGACCTCGCCTGCCTGGGCACAAAAGGATAGCCGGTCGACCGCCTGAAGACTTCCGTATGACTTCGTTAGGTCATGAACGGTCAGAAGATCGCCCGGCTCCATGTCTATGATGCTCTCACGCCTTGATCCACGGCGGCAACACGAAATTACCCACCTTGTAGATTTCCGGCGCCACGAGAACCGCCGGCTTCGTGTAGTCCTGGTGCTGCAGGTACTGATGCGGCATGCCCAGCGAGGGGTCCGACACCTGGGTCGGGTAGCAATAGGCCGACTGCTCACCTTTGATGTAGTGACAAGTGCCGTTCACGCCGCGATAGATCAGATCCAGCATCGCCTTGGCCACTTTGCGGTTCTGTTTGCCGTCGCGAGCATCGCCCGGTCCGCCTGCGATCGCTGCGGCCAGCACCCAATGCCATAGCCCCTGGTAGGTCTGGGAGCCAGTTATCGCCGCCGAGTTCGCACCGTAGGCGGTTTGGTAGTCTGCATAGAACTGCTTGGCAAATTCATCCGGCAACGCCCCAATCACCGTAGAATAGAGCGTGCCGTTCACCGCCTTGCCGCCGATTTGACGGAAAGCCGGCAGCGAGGGGCCGTATTGCATGTACACCAGCGATTTGGTCGGATTCGGCACGAACTCGATCATGAACTGGGCAAGATCCTGGGGGAGAAAATGGGTAACAGCGATTGCGGCCGGGGGATTGTCGCGCAGCTTTGCCAGAACCGGCCCCCAATGGTTGTTCGGAAACGGCACCGTCTCGTAAAGGCTGATCTCGAAGCCGTATTGTTTCGCGGTGTCGCGGATCGCATTGGCGATGACGATCGAATATTCGTTGGCCGACGGAATCACCGCGAGCTTGTTATTGGGCCGTTTCCACGCGCCGTCCGCTTCAAGGCTGCGAAGGAATTTCGGAAAGCCCAGTCCATACCAGTATTCCGGCGGATCACCCTGAAAACAGCCATAATACCGGTTCGGGTCCGATTTGACCTTGTTGTTGTGTAGGATCAGCGTGTTGTAGTGGACGAAAATGACGTCGGAGTCGGCGGCGACGTCAAGCTCGATCATGTTGGTGCCAATGTTGTAGCCGTTGATGATGGCCGACACATTGGAGCGATCAATCAGACGCTGCATTGCTTGGCTGACGTTGGCGGCCCCCATCTCCGCGGTGTCTTCGACCACGATTTGGACCGGACGCCCGAGAACACCGCCCGCGGCGTTGACCTCTTTTGCAGCCAGCTCCAGCCCTCGCTTGAACTCGATGCCGTCGGCTGCGGCCGGCCCCGACATAGGCAAAGCGGCGCCAACATGCACCGGTTTGGAGTCCTGGGCCTTAGCCGAATTCATGTTCAATGCCGAAAGAAGTCCGACACCGGCTCCCGCGGCGCCCGAGCGTGACAAAAAACCGCGCCGACTGATTGAGGATGATCCCGTTTTCATTTCCGCGCCCCTTTTGGTTGGCTATTGAACGACTCCCCTCGCTTCCACAAAGACTGGCTCTCCCGAACCCGGCGTCTCGTAGGCAGACTAAGGAAACTCGAGTGGATGTCCCCGAACAGAGTGCGGATGGAAAGGTGATCGGAAAAGTATTTTTTTTGTAAGAGGTTGATCGGGAATTCATACAAACGGACGCGCCGGCTGACTCTGATTGTCGACGCGACCGCTCCGTTTGGTAGACGGAGCGAACCATGAAGAAGACGAGACGCAAGATTGACGCGGCCTTGAAGGCCAAGATCACCATGGAAGCGATGCGGCAACAGGCGACAATTTCTTTCACAGGTTCAGTCGGGTGCGACGCTGAACCCTAGTGACAAGACAGTCGCCGTCGGCTAGAGAGAGCCCGACTCATGCAGAGGAGTCGACGCTCGTAAATCTTGCATTGCTGCGGGAGAGATCGGCTGTTCGCCGGCGCCGAAGGAGCAACCGCCCCGGAAACTCTCAGGCAGACGAACCGCGCAATCGCACCATAAGACTCTGGAAAGAGACGCAGATCCGTGTCCGCCGACGGGATAACATTCTCAGGCAAAGATACAGAGGGGGCACCCGATCAATCAGCGCATAGCTGGTGTGGTGCCCGATGCCGAAATTCGATTTTGCCGATTGCACATGTCGCTCGCCAATTGGTCTTTGGCTGATCGACTGGCGGTACGCGCGCGACTTTGATCGAGCATACTCGGGCGCTTGCCGGCGAGCGGTGCGATGATGGCGCATCCGGCTCCGACGGCATTGGCAGTCAAGCAGACGCCGCTCCATGCGCTGCACCTGGAAATGGGCGCCCGCATGGTGCCGTTCGCCGGCTACGACATGCCCATCCACTACCCGCTGGGCGTGCTGAAGGAGCATCTGCATACCCGCAGCGCCGCCGGCCTGTTCGATGTCTCGCATATGGGGCAGATCGCATTGCGTCCGCGTTCCGGCAGGTTGGCCGACGCCGCGGAAGCCCTTGAACGTGCCGTGCCGACCGATGTCTTAAGCCTTGCGCCGGGACGGCAGCGTTATGCGTTTTTCACTAACAGCAGCGGCGTCATCATCGACGACCTGATGATCGGTCACTGCGGCGAACATCTGGCGCTTATCGTCAATGCCAGCCGCAAGGACATCGATGAACGGCATCTGCGTGCCGCGCTGTCGGATACCTGTACGGTCGATGTGCTGGAAGACCGCGCCTTGCTGGCGTTGCAGGGGCCAAGTGCGGAAGCGGTGCTGGCACGGCTCTCACCGTCGTCCGCGTCGATGCGGTTCATGGACATTCGGCCGGCCTCGCTGGCCGGCCTGAGCTGTCTCATCAGCCGGTCCGGCTATACCGGCGAGGACGGTTTCGAGATCAGCATTCGGGCGCGCGACGCCGAGCAAGTGGCGCGCGCGCTGCTTGCGGATCAAGCGGTGACGCTCGTCGGTCTCGGCGCCCGCGACAGCCTGCGCACCGAGGCCGGGCTCTGCCTTTACGGGTGCGATATCGACGAGAGCACGACGCCGGTCGAAGCAGCGCTCGACTGGGCCATACCGAAAGTTCGCCGCCGCGGCGGTGCGCGCGCCGGCCATTTTCCCGGCGCGGATGTGGTCCTGGAGCAGCTTGTGCGCGGCGCGCCGCGATGCCGCGTCGGGCTGAAGCCGCGCGGCCGCGCACCGGTGCGCGCCGGCGTTCTGTTGTACGCCGACGCCTCGGCATCTCAGCCGGTCGGCTCGGTCACGTCCGGCACGTTTGGGCCCTCGGTAGCGTGCCCCGTCGCCATGGGTTACGTGCCGCGCGCGTTGTCTATTCCGCACACGTTGTTGTTTGCAGACGTGCGTGGGAACCGGCTGCCGGTCGAGGTGGCGCAACTGCCGTTCGTGCCGCATCGCTACAAGCGCACATAACTCGGAGCAATTCTGCAATGCTGAAATTCACACCGGACCATGAATGGGTTCGCATTGAGGGCGATGCGGCCACGGTCGGCATCACGCAGTACGCCCAGGAGCAGCTCGGCGATCTGGTGTTTGTCGAGTTGCCGGAAGTCGGCAAGCGCTTTGAAAAAGGCGCCGCGTCGGCCGTGGTGGAATCGGTCAAGGCGGCCTCCGAAGTCTATGCGCCGATCGGCGGCCAGGTCATGCAGGTCAATCCGGCGATCGTCGCCGATCCGTCGCTGGTCAATTCCGATCCGATGGGCGCCGGCTGGTTCTACCAAATGAAACTTGCCGACCCGGCTGAGGTCGACGCGCTCATTGATGAAGCGGCCTACAAGGAGTTGCTCGGATGAACCACATGCCGACGGATTTCGGTGACGCAAAAAATCGAGCGGCGGCAACGGCCGTCGAAACCTCATTCGATCCTGGGCAATTCCGGAACCGGCATCTGGGTCCATCGGCGGACGACGTCCAGCGCATGTTGCGGGTGGTCGGAGCGCCGACGCTCGACGCCCTGATCGACGAGACCATCCCCGGCGATATCCGCCAGGCGCAGCCGCTCGATCTCGGTTCGGCGCTGTCGGAGCCGGAACTGTTGGCGAAGCTGCGCGACGTAGCGTCGCGCAACCGCCCGATGACCTCGCTGATCGGCCAAGGCTATTACGGCACGCATCTGCCCGCCGTCATCGAGCGCAACGTGCTGGAAAACCCGGCGTGGTACACGGCCTATACGCCGTATCAGCCGGAGATCAGCCAGGGCCGGCTCGAAGCACTGTTGAATTTTCAGACCATGATCGTCGATCTGACCGGGCTCGAGATCGCCAATGCCTCGCT
>Ga0181536_10004276_pt1 | contig 15188 bp, 9 predicted proteins | sample PEATcosm2014_Bin_41_FD_121105 | JGI IMG/M metagenome (GOLD analysis project Ga0181536, IMG submission 121105) | Peatland microbial communities from MTU Mesocosm Facility, Houghton, MI, USA - PEATcosm2014_Bin17_60_metaG | ecosystem: Environmental > Terrestrial > Soil > Wetlands > Peat | place... | reverse complement strand
CCGCAACCCTGGCTCGATCGTGACTTGGGCTGAACTGCTCATCATCCTCTCCGTGGCTTCCCCACATCAAGGATGATCCGTTAGCCCGCCACAAATCTAGACGGCCAAGACCGGACGGTTACGCCGATGGGGACAGCCTTGTGTTTAAAGACAGAGATACAAGCACGTTGCGCTGGGTCCGGGCGAGCCAGTAATTCGGCCTCAGGAAAGCTGGCTGACCACTCCATTCAGGTACCGCAGACTTGCGGCCATGCTTTCGGCCGGAGGAACGGTTGTGGCGCCGAATTTGACATCCTGTTCGACTACCATCCAGCCTGAGTATCCGTTCTTGACGAGGGTTCGAAAGAAGGCGGAGAAATCAATGCAGCCGGCGCCGATTTGCGAGAACACGCCGGCCCCGACCGCGTTGTCAAAATCGAGCTCTTGCCGGTTCGATTCGGCAAGAACAGCCTGGTTAATGTCCTTGATGTGGACATAGCGTAACAGGTGTTTGTACTTTTCGGCCTCTCGAACGGGATCTCCCCCTCCGTAGTAGCAGTGCCCTGTATCCAGGCAGAGGCCCATTTTGGTGGCGGATACAGCATCAAACAGCTCCTCGGTTTCACGAGGAGTTTCCACATAAGTGGCCACATGCGGATGAAACACCAGATCGAGGCCAAAATCGGCGGCCACACGCTCCGCTTCGGCGACTACCCGAGCGACCTCGCGCCATTGAGCGGAACTTAAAGAATGGCTACCGTCCTCTGGCACGCGGCCGGCGATCTTCCGGCGCTCAGGAGACTGCGCGTCCGCAAGGACGATGTAGGGCGCCTTAAGCGCTGCGAGCAGCGTCCCGACCTTGCGAATCTGATCGATCGCCGAACTCGCACACGAGGGATCGGCCAGGGGCACTGGCACGAAGGAAGAGAGCATGGTCAGATTTTTCTTCTGGAGAACCGGCCGGAGGACATCGGGATCCTTCGGCAGATAGCCGTAGGGTCCAAGTTCCGTGCCAGTGTAACCAGCGGCAGCCATGTCATCCAGGATGGCCTGGTAGGGTTGTTCCCAGGCCGGGCCATAATCATCTTGGACGCCCCAACTGACGGGTGCGGACGCAAACCGGAAACGGGAACGGAGGTCGGCCATGCGAGTATTATGATTCATCTACTCCCGCACGAACTTGACTGCCCACTGAACTGGCTGTTCGACACCCGTGAATGTGAGCGTTAACAGATCACCGTCGCGCTGCTCGTCGACGGCAATGCTATTACCCGCTCCTGTGGATGCAGTAACCGAGGTTGCGTGGAAAGCGCTTGGAACATGCACCCATACGCTATAAGGGTCGCCAGGCACGCCTTGAGAGTTGCCAGCGAGCGACGCCGTTGCTTCGTTCCACGATACTTGACTCAGCGAATAAGCGCCTGTGATATGCCGCGACGTTCCCAGGACCTGCGGGCGTTGCAGGTCGGGATGCAGAAGGATCACTCGCGTGTCATGCGAGTCAACATCAAGCGTAAGGCGATCTTTGAACGTGCCGAGCAGTTTTCGATTCCAGAAATCAAAAGCAATATAAGAGGCAGTGCCCGGCAATCCCAGGGACTTGGAAAAGTCAAGCTCACTTGATGCGGTTCCGCTACGCCAATTAGTCAGCCCTACCACATCATAAGTGCCCAGTGTGTTATTGGTCTTTAGATCGAGGAGTTCCGGGTAGTTATGAATGTAGTAGTCGGCTGATGTGTGCTGAAAGGTATCCCATTCGATGTCATTGCCACGGCTAAACAGGTCCATCGGCAGGATGGGAAGAGTCGGCATGGTCGCCTTCAGAAGCTCTACGCGCGCTTGCGGCAGTTCCGGCATCACACTGGCAAGCGGATAAGCGACACCGGTAAGCGCGATGAAGCTTACCAACGTTCTTGCTTCGGACAGTGTAGTGCCGAAGCCCGTCATAGGCCGTTCACGGGTGCGCGCCGTTTCGACGACCACTGGAGGCCGGCTCTTCGCAGCTTGCTCCACGGTCATTGGCTCGCCAAGCTCCAGCCCTTCTCCCGGCATAACGTAGACGACAAGATGATTTAGGAAGCCGTTAGTGCTTATGGAGCTGAACAACGGATGCATACCCTGCCAGTTGTTGTATAAATCGTCCCCATTGAAATACGAGTTGAAGTACCCAATGCCGTTCAGCGGAGTCCCTGCCGGACAGCCTTCGATAAACCGGTTCGGACCTAAGGTCTCCCGAATGATCTTCAGGCGTTTCCGGTAATTCGCAAGGAGATCCGCAGACGGTTCGTGCAGCCGCGAGCGGTCAACGCTCGGAACATACTTCGCGAAGGCATGCTCACCGTCAAACTTGTAATAGTCAAAGCCCCAATCGTCCAACGTCTTAAAGAGATGCGTCAGGAATGTCAGAACCTCGGGATTCGTAGAGTCAAGCGTGGGGGTTAAATAGTCCGGAATTGTTTTACCAGCCTTGTTGCGAAGGTACCAATCCGGATGCGTCTCCAGCGCTCCGGCATAGGCATTAGGCACCAACCAGAGTCCCGCCCGTAGGCTCCGCTCCCGGATATGAGCAGTGAGCCACTGGGGACCATGAGGGAACTTCTTCTTCTCCCATGGGCCAATCCACGTATGTGCCTCCTGTGCGGACCGGTCGTATCCATCGTCTAGTTGCACATACTGAAAGCCGTATGGTTTTAAATTGGCTGCCAACCAATCCGCATTCTTGATGACGTCGCCTTCGGTAACTGCCGAATAGTAGCTAGTCCAGCTTGACCAGACCATGGGAGCGCTTTTGAAATAGCTGTCATCGAAAGGAACGTAATACGGCACGCCGAGCCGCTTCGTGTAATAATCCGGTACAATTCTCACCACCGAATTCCCTGGAACCGCGAGAGTCACCCGGAGCACGCTCACATTGTGAGGGTCGCGTTCCAATAACGTTCCGGCTTCGAAATCAATGGCGGTATCCGTTGGACGATCGAAGAGGCTATGAAACTGCCCGCCCGAGACCTGGCCCAAGCCGAAATACATGGCGTTGGCATTTCTGCGCGGCAAATACGATTGGTTGGTGGTCATTCCGGCGCCGTAACTGCTCTTCACTTCGTTTGTCCCTTGCCACACGACAGGGACACCCGCGATATCAAGTGTGCGAGCGGGAATTCGTGTGACCGGGGCTGGCGCTTCGGCCGTTACTACGGCTGCGTAGGAGGTGCTGGAAATTATCAGGATGTTATCGCCAACCTCGATTTCCCAACCTGTTCGCGGGCTGTCGGTTCGGATGGTGAGCCGATTCTCAGTGGATTTGACGACATCCCACTTTTGGAACGATTGCATGGCATCACGGTTTTTCAGACCGAGCCGCGCATTTTCGAGCAGCGTGCCAACGGTGCGGTGACGAATCAGCACCGTGCCTTGGCCGCCATCCGCTTCGACGTTCCAACCGTGGGCATTCAACGAAGCAAGAGGATCCGCCCTCTCTGTGAACGCACATGAAGTCACAGTAAGAGCCAAAAGGAAAAGACTGTTCTTGATCATAGTTTTAAACGTCGAAGATACTCAGTGCCTGCTTCAGACTCGCAATGGGATCCCGCCCTTGGGCTGGTCCGTACTCGTGCGCCACATACCCGGTGTATCCCAGGTCCGCGATCGCCTGCGCAATGAAATGATAGTTCAACTCCTGGGTTTCGTCGATTTCGTGCCGGCCCGGATTCCCGCCCGTGTGGAAATGCCCGATCCATTGGAAGTTGTCGCGGATGTTGCGCACGATATCGCCGTCCATGATCTGCGCGTGATAAATGTCGAAAAGAATCTTGACTCGCGGTGAGTTGACTCGCTTCATCACATCCACGCCCCACGTAAGGTGATCGAACATGTAGTCCTTGTGGTTCACCTTGCTGTTGAGATACTCAATGCAGATGTTCACGGCCTTATCTTCGGCGTGCGCCTTAATACGGTTGAACCACGCCACACAGTTGTCAGCGCCTTCGGCATCCGCCATGCCTTTCCGGGTACCCGATAACGTGATGATGCTCGGCACCCCGTTGGCCGCCGCTTCATCGATGGCCGCGTGCATGGCTTTCTCCAGCCGATCGTGATCCTCCTTCCGATTGATCCCATCCGCAATCGTTCCACCCGGCCCCGGCGGGTACATTGTGGGAATCAGCCCGTACTTCTTAAGAATGGGCCATTCTCCGGGACCGATCAGATCGTATCCTTTGCATCCCGTTTCGGCCGCCACGCGGCAAGTTTCCTCGAAGCTCATGCTCCGCGCAAACACTCCCCGCGTAACGCACTGCTTGAGCCGCCCCTTGCGCTCCGCGACAGTCTGCGCCGCCGCTGCGGACGCGGCCAGCGCGGGCAAAAAGTCTCTTCGGCGCATTTCTGATCTCCTTGTCTGAAGAGCATATCTCAGATGAGGGCGGTGGGGGGGCTTTGGTGCGAACTCGCGATGACGAGACTCTCTATCGGCGGTTGTCAGAAGCAGGAGGGCTTCGTAAAGTAGATCAAATGGCGACCGTTGCTTTCCGGTGCGGCAGAATGCTTCCATTTTCTGCCGCCGCACTTATTGTATTCGCTCTGGCCACCTCAGCGGCGGCGCAGAAGAAGTACGACCCGGGCGCAACGGACACGGAGATCAAAATCGGCAACATCATGCCGTATACCGGTGCGTTCTCGGAATATGGCGCAACCGGGCGCGCCGAAGCGGCGTACTTTCAGATGATCAATGATCAGGGCGGAGTCAACGGCCGCAAGATCCACTTCATCAGCCTCGATTCGGGCTCCGACACCAGCAAAGCGATTGCGTTGGCACACCAGCTCGTCGAGCAGGATCAGGTTCTGCTGACCGCCGGCATCTGGGGCACCCCCGCCAACATGACGATCCGCTCGTACATGAACGAGAAGAACGTGCCGCAGCTCTTCGTCGCGGCTACCGAATCCGCCTTTGATGATCCGTCGCATTTCCCATGGACGATGGGGTTTCAGGCTACTAAGCGGACCGAAGGACTGGTCTATGCCAAGTACGTGCTGGAGAAGAGGCCGAACGCCAGAATTGCGATACTCTACTCGCACGACGCGTCCGGCCAGGAGTGGCTTCTCGGCATACGTGACGGCCTTGGGGAAAAAGCGCCGGCAATGATTGTGAAGGAGGCTGCGTTCGAGTACGCCGATCCGGCAGCGCTCGATGCGCAAATCGCCGCGCTCAAAAACTCAGGCGCCGACGTCTTCATGAATCTTGCGGTGGGACGGATTGCGACACGGGCCATTCGCAAAGCCTACGACATCGACTGGCATCCGCTGCAATTCATCCCCAATGCATCGCTCTCCATCGCGGCATTCCTGGAGCCCGCCGGCCTAGAGAAGGCCGCCGGAATCATTACGAATGCCCGCTCCAAAGGCTGGCTCAAGCCGCAATCGAGACGGGATCCCGCCGTGCAGGCGTTTCTTGAATGGATGAAAAAGTATAATCCGGACGCAAGTATTAGGGACGCCAACAACGTGTATGGCTATGAAGTAGCGCAGACGCTGGTGGAAGTGCTGAAGAAGTGCGGCGACGATCTGACCCGGGCGAACGTGATGAAGCACGCGGCCAGCCTCGATCTGGAACTGGGGATGCTGCGTCCAGGAATCAGAGTCACGACGAGCCCGACCGATTATCAGCCAGTCAAGCAGTTGTTTCTGATACAGTTTGACGGGCAGGACTGGGTTCCGCTCGGCAAGGCGACTGGCAACTGAGTTCTTCCCCATTTTTCTGATGGCGCCGGTGCTGCTCGCGGCACAGAGACCGCCGGCCGTGCGCCACATGCTCGCGGAGGGAATAGACTGTACGTGTATCCCGGCGAGCAGCCATGGCATCGGGTCTAAGACTTAAGGAGACAACTCATGCAAGAGGAAAACCGCAGGTCGTTTGTGAAACAGATCGGGACGGCTTCAGCGTTGGCAGGATTCATAAACTGGAACCCGCGCGCGGCAGGGGCCAATCAGCGGGTTGTGCTGGGGCTGATCGGAGGCCGCAATCAGGGCCGCGGCGACGCTTTGCGGGCGATACGGGAAGGGGCTGAGATCAAGACCTTCTGCGATCTTGACCAGGCCATTCTCGACAAGGTCAACCCCGACTTTGAGAAAGCCCAGAACAAAGCGCCCGGAACAACCAAGGAATTTCGAAGGCTGCTGGACGACAAGGAGATTGATGGCGTCATCATCGCGACGCCGGACCATTGGCACACGAACATCGCCCTGCTGGCTTGCCAAGCCGGGAAAGATGTTTATGTCGAAAAGCCGCTCTCGCAAACGATCCAAGAAGGGCACCTCATTCGCGAAGCGGCGCGCAAGTACAACCGTGTCGTGCAGGTAGGCACTCAAAACCGGAGCGGCCCCAATTTTCAAAGCGCCATTGAATTTGTAAAGTCCGGAAAACTGGGAAAGATCTGCGAAGTTACAGCTTGGGAATGCCAAGTGCGCCAAAGTATCGGAAGGCCGCCGGACAGCGATCCGCCGTCGACAGTGGATTACGATCAGTGGCTGGGGCCGGCACCGAAGCGCCCCTTCAACATCAACCGGTTCCATTACACGTGGCGATTCTTTTGGGATTACGGAAATAGCGAGCTAGGAAATCAGGGCGTTCACATGCTGGATGTCGCGCTCTGGGGCATTCAGGCGTTGCGCGGCGTGGAGAACTGTCTTCCAACGCGCGTGTCGGGTAATGCCGGGATTTACTGGCTCGATGATGCAAAGGAGGTTCCTGACACCCAAATCGTCACGTACGGTTATGGCGACTTGGTGCTGGTTTGGGAATTGCGCAGCTTTGCCAAGCACCATCCGATCGATGGAAGCGAGGAGGGCATCGGTTTCCACGGCAGTGAGGCGAGCCTGATGATCCACGGGGAAGGCCACGCAGGTAATTGGAAGGTTTACTACAAAGACGGGAGTACCGGGCCCTCTTCAGAGGGATCGGAGTCAGCGAGGGGTCTGCACGAGAGAAATTTCATCGAGTGTATCAAGAGCCGCCAGCGGCCCAATGCGGATGTGGAAATTGGCCGGCTGGCCACGACGATCTGCCACCTGGGCAACATCGCCTCCCGCCTGGGCCGGGAGGTCGTCTTCGACCCTAAGACAGAAACTTTTGGGAACGACAAAGCGGCGAATGCCTATCTCAGTAAGGAGTACCGGAAACCGTACACACTGCCGAAGGTCTGAGGCAGTACCTGCGCAATCGCTGGGTGGATGGGCTTCCTCATGAACACCAGACTCGTTCTCATTTCTCTGCTGGCTCCGGTGCTGCTCCCGGCACAGGAGCCACCGGCGATGCCGATCGAGGCGCGCTACGAAGATGGCGCAGCTTTTCGCTGGCTAAACAAGAAAGTGCTGGATTCGCGCATGCTGGACGACATGGAGGATCTCTCCACCTGGCGGTTCAGCGGCGATGGCGACATGGCGCTCACCACGGAGCGCGTTCAACATGGCGGGCACGCGCTACGCCTGCGCGCCATTCCACCTTCCGGGCCGCCGGGACCGACGGGACCGGCCGGCAGCTACGGGTCCAAGCCCTATTGGGGCCAGATCCAAGCCACGCGCCGTGTGCCGGACGAAGACTGGACACGTTTCAATCGCATTTCGGCCTGGATCTACGCGGAGATCGATGGTATCGACGCCATCTCTTTCGTCCTGACGCTGCATAACGGCGGGTCGGAGAAACTCCCGGATATGTCTCGCCGCGAGGGCTATCACTTCGTTATCTTGCAGAACCGCGCCTGGAACCACATCGTGTGGGAGATCGGTCCACTGGCGCGAGACAAAGTCAGCGCAGTTGATTTTGGTTACGCGGTGCCCAAGGCCAATGCGGAACCAGGCGACCATGTGGTGTTCGACCTCGATCAACTGGAACTGGAGCGTGTGGACGCCGATCATTACGAAGGCTGGAACGTCGCGCCGGGGCGGATTGCGTTCAGCCACAGCGGTTATCCGGCGGGGGCGGCGAAGACGGCGGTCGCGAGCGATCTGGACGCGAGCGAGTTCCAGTTGATCCGCATGGATACCGGTGCGGTGGCGCTCCGCAAGCCGGTGAGCCGTGTCACCACGCGTCTGGGCGAGTACCAGGTTCTGGATTTTTCGGAGGTGCGCGAGCCCGGCACTTACGCGATTCAGGCGGGCGGACGCGCCACCCGCTCGTTTGCAATTGGCGACGGCTCCTGGCGCGACAGCATCTGGAAGGCCCTCAACTTCCTGTACGCGGAGCGTTGCGGCTTTGAGATTCCCGGCATCCACGGCGCCTGCCATCGTGACGCGCTGCTGACTCACAACGGCAAGCAGATCGTGATGAATGGCGGGTGGCACGACGCGGGCGATCTTTCACAAGGGCCGGTGAACACCTCGGACGCCGTGTACGGCTTGCTGGCGCTGGCGGAGCGGATGGAGGCGCGGGGCGAAGATCCGGTGTTGTACCGCCGGGTGATCGAGGAGGCCACGTGGGGCCTCGATTGGGTGCTCAAGACCCGTTTCGGCGACGGCTACCGCGCGACCTTCATCGCCATCGATTCCTACACCGATGGCATTCTGGGAGACTCCGACGATCGCCACACCGCGGCTCAGAACAACCCCAGCGTCAATTACCTTTCGGCCGCAGTGGAGGCGCGCGCCTGGCGCGTTCTGAAAGAAAGCGACCCCGAAAAGGCACAGCGCAGCCTACGCACGGCGCAGGAGGACTGGGAGTTTGGCGTCAAGGGACGCGAGCATCACCGGCCCCTGGCGGCCGGCGCTTATGCGGGCCCGGATCTGGAGTTGGCGGCCATTGGCATCATAGCCTCTACCGATCTCTACCAGGACACCGGCGAGAAGCGCTACGCTGACAAGGCGTTCGAACTAGCCGAAGTCGTAATCGGCTCGCAACACCAGAAGCTTCCGGACTGGAAGACACCGCTCGCGGGCTTCTTCTACACCAACCCGCGGCAGGAGGATTTGTATCACGCATCCCACGTGGGCAACGAGCAGGCGCCCGTGGTGGCGATGACGCGGCTGTGCGAACTCTTCCCCGATCATCCCGATTGGATGCGCTGGTACGCCGTTGCGGCGCTGCACTCCGAATATTACTTGAAGGCCGCGGCACGGTTCACGGAGCCGTATGGCGTGCTGCCAGCCTCGGTCTACCGGGAAAGCGAGGCCCTGAAGATACCCGAAACCAGCGCCTCCGATCCCCTGACGCGCAACATCTTCCGAGACCAGATTCATCACGGCGTGCCGCTGGGCGGCGACTACTTCCTGCGCATGTTTCCCATCTGGATGGAGCGCCGGGGCCAGTTCGGTGTGCTGCTTTCCCAAACCAAGGCGCTGGCTGCGGCTGCGCATTTGCGTGGCGACACCGAGGCCGCCGACCTGGCCGGGAAACAGGTCGAGTGGGTGCTGGGCCGCAATCCCTTCAGCGAGAGCGCCATGTACGGCGAAGGCTACGACTTCCCACCGCAATATTCGGAGCGTTCGGGTGACATGGTTGGGTCGCTGCCGGTGGGCATCGAGACGCGAGCGAACAACGACGCGCCTTACTGGCCGGTGCAGAACTGTTTCAACTATAAAGAGGTCTGGGTGCACCCGGTGGGGCGCTGGTTCTGGCTGATGCAGGATGTGGCAGGCCCGGCATTGGTGGAGGGTGTGTCGCTGCCGGCCACGGGCAAGCCTGTGGAGTTCCGGCCGGCATCCGGGTCAGGAACACATGTGGTGATGCCGGATTTCGCCACCGGACGATTCCGCGCGTGGCTTCCGCAGGGCCGCTACACTGTCTCGCAGGCCGATGTGCACCTGACTGTTTCATTGTTACCTGGCGGCACGCACCACGTGGATCTGCGGCCAGCGCAAGCGGTCGATTTCCATGTTTCCTCCGAGGGAGGTGCCGGCGGGGCTGTGACCCTGCGCCTGTCCGCAGATGGCACCGGACGCCACACATTCACCGTGCGGGCCTTCAATCTGGACGTGCGCGATCCCGAGAAGACGATTACTCTCGAATCCGGCAAAACCACCAAGGTTGCATGGCAGGCGACGCTGAAATCGCCGGATGTGCCTTGGGTAGTTGTGGCGTTCGCGGATGGCGACCTGAGTCAACGCCAGGAAGCGACCGGGGTGCCGCGCCGCTGACGTAGTTATCTTGCGACCCGTTCGGGCACTGCGATGCCGTGGAGCTAAGTCACATCCAGGTAAGCTATCTAAAGTTAACACTCCCTTAGTTAGTAACTGATGCTACACCAGTTAGAGTATTAACTTACGAATCATCGGTCCGTATAATAGCGACGTGGCCGAGAAGTACCATAACTCTTCTCCTACCCCGCATCACAAAAGCCGAACCGGTGCACGCCTGCAGCGCGCACAATGGAACCTGCTACCGCTGATGATTGCAGTTTGCGGATGGTGCACAACCTTATTACTGTGCCGCGTGATGCTATCGCGGGAAACCGTGCAGGTGGCGGAGACCGCGGCTCTCATCACACGCAATATACAGAGCAAGATCACCTCCGGTATCAGTCTCCAGGTAGCGCCTCTCGAGGCGCTGGTAGCGCGCTGGGGTGCGGATGCCGATCCATGGCAACCCGAGTGGGAATCGGAAGCACGGGAGCTACACCAGAGGTACTCGGAGCTGGAATCGATCAATCTCGTGGATGCGTCATCGACGGTCCGCTGGAGCATTCCGTCAACGCAATTGCCACCTGAAATCATAAAACCTGCCGTTGCCGCAGCGCGCGATGCCCGCCAAACCACGATCCTCCCGGCATCGGACACCGCCAAAACACTCCTGGTACTGATTCCGATGTTCCGGCACGGCAATTTTGATGGATGTGTGGTAGCGCCCTTGCGCACGGAACACTGGCTGAATTCCATCATTAACTCAGAAATTCCCAGAGGCTATGCGGCCTCTATTTCTCATCGGGACGAGCGCCTCTATACCCGTGCCCTGACAAACGGCCCGCAAGCGGCACCTTATCTGTCCGAGGGCCGGCGCAATTTCTACGGAATGCCGTGGGTGGTGCGCGTGTGGCCCACGCCCGATACCTGGACCCAATCCCACCAGATTCTATTCGCCCTGAGTCTTGTGATCGGCCTGCTCATGTATACCAGTGGAGCACTCGCCGTTGTGGCGCGACGCAAGACGAGGGCCGTGGAACGCGCGAAAGTCCAGATGGCGGCGCAGCAGGAAACCTTACGCCAGGCCAACGAACGCCACCAAGCCGTGATTCAGTCTTCCCCGTTCGCCATCATTGCCTTGGATAATGCGGGCAAGGTGACTAGCTGGAACCCGGCGGCGGAGCGCCTGTTCGCATGGACCGCGGACGAGGCCATGGGCCAAATCCCGCCATTCGTTGGTCGCCAACACGTCGCAGAATTCCACGATAAGTTGCATCGAACGGAACGGGGCGAGCTCATCAGCGGACTGGAGCGCCAGCGCCGGCGTAAAGACGGCAGCTTGATCGACGTCGCCATCTGGACAGCGCCGTTGCGCGATGCCGGAGGATCTATTTGCGCCATCATCATGGCCATCGCCGATATCAGCGAGCGAAAAAAGCTGGAGGAACAGCTTCGCCATTCGCAGAAGATGGAGGCGGTCGGCCGCCTGGCGGGCGGAGTGGCGCACGATTTCAACAACCTGCTCACGGTCATCAACGGCTACGGCCATATGATGCTCGACTCGCTGCGGCCCGGCGACCGCCTGCATACGCACTCCGAGCAGATTGTGAAAGCCGGAAACCAGGCCGCCGCACTCACCACGCAGTTGCTGGCGTTCAGCCGCCGCCAAGTGATTCAGCCCAAGCCGGTGGACCTGAACTGCCTCATTACCAACCTGGAAAAAATGCTCCGCCGGGTGATCGGGGAAGATGTCGCGCTCTACACTCTGCTTAGTCCCGATCTGGCCTCCATCAACGCCGATGCCAACCAGATGGAACAGGTACTGATCAATCTGGTCGCCAATGCGCGCGACGCCATGCCGCGCGGGGGCGCCCTGACCATCGCAACGAAGAACGTCGCGCTTGACGAAGGCTTGCACTGCGAGGGGAGCGAGATACCCGCGGGTTCTTACGTAGAGCTGGCCGTCTCCGACACCGGAGAAGGCATGGACGCAGAAACCAGAAGCCATCTATTTGAGCCATTTTTTACTACTAAGGAACGCGGCAAGGGCACGGGGCTAGGCCTTTCGAGTGTCTACGGCAGCGTACGGCAGAACGGAGGCGGCATCGTAGTGTGGAGTGAGCGTGGCAGCGGCGCTACGTTCCGCATCTACCTGCCGCAACTCCGTGAGCCGGCTACGAACGGCAACCCGGAGCCCGCTCCCGACGCCATCACATTTGGCAACGAAACCATCCTGCTGGTTGAGGACGAAGTGCCGCTCCGCCGGATGCTCCAGGAAACACTTTCCGGCGCCGGCTATCGCGTGCTCGAAGCCAGCGACGGCACCGACGCCATTCGCAAGTGGGAAAAGCAAGCAGCCTCCATCGATCTTCTGCTCACCGATGTTGTCATGCCCCTGGTCAACGGCCGGCAGCTGGCCAAGCGTCTGACTTCCGTCGCGCCGCGGATGCGGGTTATCTATATGTCGGGGTACGCGGATGACGTGATCGCATCCCACGGCATTCTCGACGCAGCTACTACATTAGTCCAGAAGCCGTTCTCGCCCAAGGCCCTACTGCAGAAACTGCGCGAGGTGCTGGACGCCGGCAAATCACAGCCGCCTGTTCACAAGACCATGTACCATCGCGCGGGGACGTAGTCTTTTCCCTCTCGTCAAACGCTTCCACTTTGAAATTTACACGGCGGTCTTCCACCGACACCACTTCGCTGCGGAAGGTGACGGTCATGCCGATCGGCGTCGCCGCCAGATGAGATACGTTCACGTGCGTGCCGACCGTGTCGTAGCCTGGGTCAACCAGAGGCAGCACCAGATTGCGCGACGTGCGCTCGAGCCCCAAAATCATATTGGGTGTGGACAGCACCCGCGTGCCTGCCACGCCCATGAAATCGATGGCCACGTTCTCGGTGACCACGAGTCTTTCCTCTCTTTTCGCACCCACGGGAATGTTCGCCACCGCTATCCTCGCAGCCCCTCCGGCACGCCGCGCATGTAGGCAAACGAAGCTTTCATCCCGGTGAACGGGCTTTCTTCCTCGATCTCGTACTCCAGCGATACCGTGCCCGCATAATTCATTTTCTTCAGCTCCCGGAAGATGCCGGCGATCGGAAGCACACCCTCGCCCACCGGGCAGCCCGTGCCTTTCGTGGTGGAGCGCACATCCTTAATATGCATATCAAAAAGGCGCGGCCCGGCCTCGCGAACAGACTCCACCAAGTCCGCTCCCGCCCGGGCGGCGTGGCCGGCGTCGATGCAGATGCCGCACCGGGCGTCCAGGTCCTTCACCACGCGCAGTGCGCTCTGCGGCGTTGGAAAGTTCTTATCCTCCGGGCCATGATTGTGGATGGCGACCTTGATGTTGTACTCCTTCACGAACCGTTCAATCCGCGGCATGGTCTGGGCCGTCGGCCCGATCGTCATCATCGGCATGCCGCAGGCCTTGGCGTATTCGAAGTAATACCGGATGTCCGCATCTTCGTCCTTCATCAGGTAGACCACTCCGCCAGAGGCAACTTCGATGCCGGCCTCCACAAATTTCTTGCTGCCCGCTGCAAGCTGCTCCGGCGTATCGTGGTACGGCAGGTGGTATTCCTTTACGCTCGCGCAGTGAACGTTGAGATCCTTGATGATTTTGATCGCCAGGTCGCGCTGGAACCCGCGCAACGAATAAGTCGCCACAGCCAGGCGGATGTCGTCCGCGCCTGTGTCCGTTGCCGCGGCGCCGAGCGGTGCCAGCCCCAGAGCTCCCGCGGTGAGCAAGAAGCCTCTCCGGCTGCCTTCGAGTGCCATTCCCCGCACCTCCTCGTGAAGACCAATTCTACACTGGAAGCGCGCCGCGGCGGCTCTCTACAGAGTATTCATATAGGCCACCAGGTCCGACATTTCGCCGCTCGAAAACCGTGGCCATTCGAGTTTCTTCTGCTCCATGCGCTCCAGCATGCGCGGCCCGTGCTTCCACAGCGCCGCCACCATCGTCACCGGCGAGTACGCGTCCTTGCCATGCGCTAGCGACGGAGCTCCCGATGAGGCGTCGTTATGGCAGCCTGCGCAGTTCTTCTGCGCAAACAGGCGCTTGCCGTGGCCGGCGTCGCCCTGGCCGGCGAAGAACTGCGTGGCCCAGACGTAGCTCACGATGCTGCGCATCTCGTTCTCGTTCAGCGCCGGCGGCATCTGCAACATCTGGGGCGCGTGATCCCACATTGCGGCTGCCACGCTGGTCAGCGTGCTGTGCGCGAGGCGGCCTTCCAGGGCCAGCTTCCCATTGTGGCAGTCAACGCATCCCTTGGAAGCGAACAACGCCTTACCTGCGTCCGGCGCCGAGAGCGAAAACTCCGTAGCGACATGTGGCGCTTGCGGTAGATTCTGCAAGTACACCAACAGGTCCGTCATCTCCTGCCCGGTCAGATTCGGCCACGTGATCTTCTTCTCGGCGAATGCCGTCCGCATCTGTGATGTGTGGTTCCAGATGCGCGTCAGCAACATGATCGGATCGCTCAGCGACTCCCAGGTGTTCACCGGCTTGCCCGGCCCGCCGCCCGACACGCCGTGGCACTCCTCGCAGTGTTTGGCATGGAAGAGCCGTTTGCCGCGCCCCGCATCGCCGGGTTTTTCGAAGTAGCGCACGGAGTAGAAATACGCGAACAGATCCGCCGCCTGTGCGTCGCTCAACGGCGGCAACTGGAGCTTGTCCGCACCCGCCGCCTTCCACATGGCCGGCGCATGGTTCCACATCAGGCTCGCCAGCAGCGCCGGCGTGTAGTCCCGGTCCCTGCGCTGCCCCAGGTCCGGCCCTACGTGCCCTCCCTGCCCGTTGATGCTGTGGCAGCGCAAGCACATCTCGCTGCCGAACAACTCCGCCCCTCGCCGCGCGTCAGCCTCAAACACCGATGCCGCCGATGCCTGCGCCAGCACAACTGTCGCGATCCCCACAAGCCGAAAGGTACGCATAAATTTGGCCTATTGTACAGCAAACGGTGCCAAAGTGCCTCCGTAGTCTTGTATAACGCAGGATGAGCCTGAAGCGGGGGTGTGTTTCTAACGCAGAATGAGCCTGAAGAGGATGGGAGGCCGCATGCTGGGGATTGATCGTCAGCATGAAGAACGGAGAGCGGCT
>Ga0181536_10004275_pt1 | contig 15191 bp, 10 predicted proteins | sample PEATcosm2014_Bin_41_FD_121105 | JGI IMG/M metagenome (GOLD analysis project Ga0181536, IMG submission 121105) | Peatland microbial communities from MTU Mesocosm Facility, Houghton, MI, USA - PEATcosm2014_Bin17_60_metaG | ecosystem: Environmental > Terrestrial > Soil > Wetlands > Peat | place... | reverse complement strand
CCAATTTCTTATCGTTGTACGCAAAAAATTTCTTCAAAATCACCATCAGCTCGGGCATAGCGAAAGTCAAACTTCCTTGCCAACAACGTAACCTTGTGATTTTTCAAGGTATGATATGCTTATCGAGAGCTGAGGGATTTGGATCGCAAAAAAGGAAGTAGGGTTTCTCTAGTTCCTCAACGGGACTGGACTACTTCCCATCCCAGTTCCGCATGGCTCCGCATACTCACACCCATCGCACCACCAACTGTGCCTGGGAAAGAAAACCCCGGAACGAATTCCCTTGAGAGCCTCTTTGGCCAGATGGAAAAACCGGTGGTGGCCAACGGTACATTACTTGACCTCCGCTCGGGCTCAGCCAAAGTCAACATGCAGCTTGCCAGAACCGAAAAGAGCAGTCCCTCCGCGATTTCTCGCACAATGATTCAGAAATGGAAAAGATTACAGCACCTCATTTTTCAATGCGGAGGAGAGATAGGGAAAATCTTGACCAGCGGGGGCAGTTTGTTCGAAACCATCTCTAATCGGCATAAAGAAAGCCCATTGCGCATGTGATAACGTCAGGTTGACTGGGGGCGGCGTTTAGCAACAACTTCGAATCTAACCAATCAATCTAAAGAACACGCGACCCGCGCTCCGGTCCAACGACGTGTTGGGTATCGCTGTGAGGAAACCATTCAACCGACCGAGGCTTTGATGCCACGTGTCACCAGATAAGTCGCCTTCCCCTCGTTTGCCAGGCTTAGTTCGCCGCCTCTTTCACTTCCTTGGCTGCCTTTTCGATGAGCGCGGCCACCGCATTTGGCTGCGACACGTAGATCGCGTGACTGCCCGCTACCGCGACGACAGTCGAACCCGCGCGCTTGGACATGAAGCGCTGAGCCGCCGGTGGGATCATCTTGTCGTCGGTGGCAACCAGGTACCAGCTCGGCTTGGTCTTCCAAGCCGGCTCGCTGATCGTGCCGCTGAGCGCGTCCACGCCCCATGGGACTTGGGAGTCTGCCATGAACGCGGCCCTTTCATTGTCCACGTCACCCGCAAATGAGGCGGGGAACTTCGCCTTGTCGAGGAATAGATAGCCGTCCTGCGGCGGCAGTATCGGAGGCACAGGCGCTCCCGGCGGCGGATCCTTGATAAGTGTGGACACCGACTCGCCCTTGTCCGGGGCAAAGGCGGTGATATAGACAAGCCCCGCTACCTTTGGATCGTTGCCGGCCTCGGTGATCACTGCTCCGCCGTAGGAGTGGCCGACGAGAACCACTGGGCCATTCTGCACGGCAACTATGCGCTTGGTCGCGGCGACATCGTCGGCCAGCGATATCGTCGGATTCTGAACGACGCTGACCGTGTAGCCGTCCTTCGTCAGGATCTTATAGACGCCTTCCCAACCAGAGCCGTCCACGAAGCCACCGTGGACGAGAACGACATTCGTCGTTTTCAAATCTGGTATTTCAGCCATGATGCTCTCCTTTCTCTTGCACAAATCTTCATAGTTTATCCTTGCGGACACCTAGGAAACAGCATCTGGTCTTCCCATGCGTCTGCGCTCAAAGGCCAGTCATGGTTGAAGACTACGGGCGGTCCGCTTCCCCAGTCCTTGTAATAGATCTGCGTGCCGTCTGGTCGTGATGGTGGGCACGGAACACTCTCCTGAGAGGATGTAGACGCGTTTGTCTGCCTGACCATTCCGACAGCTGCTTATAAAAAAACGATAATCATTGCGATCTCGGCAACAACCGGTTGAGAATTCGGACATTTAAATTGATGCGCTCAACAAGCGCACTCTGCCGGGATCAATCGTGGATCGGATGGAGGCCGGAAACACGCTCTAATTGGAATCAAACGGGGAGCTGGGTTGAGATGCTGCCTTCCGAGTAGTTTTTTACGCACTCTTCCGACTTGGGTGTTTAAGTGATGGTCCCTTCCGGGTTGATGCTCTATTTGAAACGGTGGGAAAATTCAGCACACCTTGCCAATCCATTGAGTCCAAAAAACAACCCACGCATAACGCCTTATGATCTTAATGTGTGAATTTCCCTGAAGCGGCAAGAGTCGGCAGCATGTCGGACGAGATCGAAAACTGGGTGTGTGAATCTCGTAAGATCGAATTGAAGCGATCACATTTTACAACCGACGCCGCCATGAAGCTGAGGCCGGCTTTATCTACTTCTCTGCCCATGTCTCCCCAATCGTAACTTCCACTTCAACCGGAATTTTAGAAAGATAAGCTTTGCCTGCTTCGATCATGGTCTCCTGTAAAATGGCGGCGGCATCATTTGCCATCTTCTCAGGAACTTCGAGAATAATTTCGTCGTGTACCGTTCCAATGATGTGAGCACACACCGAACAATCTTTGCGGGAGTGACCCAATCATCAGCATTCTGGCCTCTCTGTGCAAGGCTTATCTCCAGGCCCAGGTAACTTCGCTTTCCGACCGCCTGCTGACTCACCTTCAATAAGAGATTCTATGTCAGGGTATGGATAAATGGTAACTGCTCCATGTTCAGCCAAACATCCTGAATCAATCGAAGGTCCATAAACGCTATAGTTCTCTCTTCCCAACAGTCTGAGTAACATTCCCTGCTCAGCCCGATGATGCGCAGTGTGTGCTATCCTGCGGACCATAACCCAGGATCTTGTTCTTTTAACATCAAAAAAGGGCACCTCGACTTCCCACCAGGCTTTGTCCTTTTCCTTGATAGTGGCAAGCCTCTTTCCACTATCTTCGGCATATCTTTTAATAAACTCCAGGCGTGTTTCAGGATCAGGCAAAGGAGGTGCTCCAACGTCAATCCCAAACATGTTGCAGAACCACCTATTTTCACTTAAACACTGATGCACCATGTGTTCGAGGGCATTTCTGTCTCTTTTGTCCAATGGGTGAGGGCGAATAGGAAGATCATCGTCCCTGAACGTGCTCCAAACACTAAGCGTTTTTAATCGTTCGGTTTCATAGGTGTCCACAAGGAAATCATATCCCATCTTTTTCCCCTTCTCATCAAAGCATTTTGAACTGAACCGCGGAGCGGGTGATGTTGGAAGACGGGGTGTATATGGAAATTTATGAGCCGCTTAGCGGTCACTCGGCTGGATTATGGAAGATGTTGGGCTCAAATACAAGGAAGGAGTTGATGGGGGAGGCGGGATCGGGAGGTGCTCGCCAGTAGAGAGAGGGGTCAAACCCACACTTTTCACGCCCCGAGCTCCCTCTCAAGCATTCCAACAGCTTTGCTCTGTTTCATCTCCTCTGCAACCAGTCTGTCTGCCCCGCCATTGTCAGGAGTGTAGGTGTGACCCCCTCTCTCTTTACTGCGGCCTCTGCGATGAAACGGATGGGTATTCCGGAGCGACTTGGGCGCTTTAAGAACTGAGACCCGCTCTAATCCACCACAGAGGCACAGAGGTCTCAGAGATTTTGACCCTATTAACAGGATTAACAGGATTAACAGGGGAGAAGCGGCGAGGGTCTTGTCCCCGTGTCCCCGCCTCTCCGCATCGGTCTTTACCTCTGTGCTCTCTTCCTGTCCGGACCATGTCCCGTCTCTGTGGTGAGTGGGGTCCGCCTTGACATTCCTTCGGACATTGTTTCCTTAATTCATCATTTCTCGAATCCCTCAATTCCTTAATTCATCATTGAAAACATATCAAAATCAACCTGTTGCAAGATAAAAAGAGTCTCCAGTCGCAATCACCCACTATGATTCCGCGCCTATGTCAGGTATTATGCCAAGGGACCGTATTCAATAACGGCAGCCGGCAACGCAAAGGCCGACATCCCGCAGGGAAACATGGCCAGTATCTCGAAGCGGGCCCGGTAGCGATGACGAGCTATGATTTCATCGTTAAAAGTTAGTTGATCCTTTGTACTAAGAATGGGGCAGACACTTGTGAAGAAGCAACTTACAGCTATTATCGAGCGTGAGGGAGACGGGTATGTGTCGCTCTGCCCGGAGCTGGATATTGCCAGTCAAGGCGATACGATTGAGGAGGCTCGAAATAATCTTCGGGAAGCGGTTGAACTATTTTTCGAAAGTGCTTCTCCGAATGAAATTCAGACACGCTTGCATGAGGAAGTGTACGTGACGCAAGTGGAGGTATCTGTTGGGTAAGCTCCGTGTCCTCTTCGGGAAGCAGGTCCGCCTTCGGAGTCGCAAGTCTCGGGTTGCGAGTTGCGGGTTTCGGAGCAGCCATATCGTGATGCAAAAGCGGCTTTCAGACACGACGATTACCGTCCCGGTTCCAGACCATGACGAACTCCGCGCCGGTACACTTCAATCGATCATCCGCCAGTCAGGTGTGCCAAAGAGCGAGTTCGACTCATGAGAAGCATCCTCGACGCATGAGCGCCGCGAAGAAGCGGGTGCACCAGATAGGTCGTCGTTAAAGGGGCCATTTCCGGGCCAAAAACAGCATTTTAAGACTTTAAAAGGGCCGAATATTAGCACTCTCTCCTTGGTCGGCAAGGTTTTAGCGTGGTCCGACCCAATGCCAACAATGCTGGTCGGCAAGGTTTTAGCGTGGTCCGACCCAATGCCAAAACGACCCAATGCCAAAACTGGCCTTACCTGCCGGGAATGCGGTCGTGGTCATATCTCGTTGGTGCTGTCTGGGGCTATGCTGGTGCTCCACTTTATTTTTCGTTTTTGTGGGTTGGCTTCTGTTTTTCTATCCCGTCGCAAAGGCATGGGAGATGACCAAACTGTTGTTTGTAAGGTGATGCTTTGGATGTTCAGACCAAACGAAGTTTCGTTCCACCCGTCATCACTGCATCCGGCGACGCCGTCGAAAAAGCGGCCCGCCGCCTGTCGCGCTATCGCTTTGCGGCTTTCGCAGCAGGCTTCCTATGTTGCTTTCTGGCCCTTGTCGTCGCCGGGCAGTACACAGCCCATATCAACTCGTTGTCCGGGGTGAAGCGCTTCTATCAGCAGGTCTCGCCGGAGGGCCAGTTCTATCCTACTGCGCGCCAGGTCTGGCAACTGACCCTGAGTCAGGTGTGTCGCGACAAAGTCAATGTGATCATCGGTGGCAGTTCGGTCATGTATGGCAACGGTCAACCGGCCGGAGCCACCGTGGCCGACCGGTTACAGGAGGCGTTGGGCGACGGATATGTGGTTTTGAATTTGGCGATGCCTGGCGGTAGACTGACTGGCCAAGGCCTGTTCGTTGCCGAGCGGTTGATGAAGGAAGGCTATCCAATTATCTTTATTGCTGATCTTTGGCTGGCGAATCCGGACCGAGATAAGGTTCTTTTCTCTATGGGATGGGAAGTTTATCACTATTTCTATTGGGATGCCCGCTTCAATGGTTTTCTTTTGCCATGGCAACCCCGAGAGGCTGGTGCGCTCATGTTGCTGGGGTTTCATTCCAGCGATAAGGCACTGGGGGCGCTGGCCAATGTGCCGCTGGCCTTCAACGAACTATGGACCGCCCTCGCCTATCACCGACTGGGACTTGTCACCATCCCCAGCATCGTGACTTGGAGAGAATTCTGGAAGCCGAGGGGCAGCTTTCCGGACGTAAAAGTCGAGGCGCCACACTATGATCGTTGGCAGACTGAAGTGGAAAAGGCAACCGTAGAAGGAGCCATTTTTTTAAAACTCCACGACGAAAATCTATGGGGAGAATCGCGGAGTCTGTGGACAGTGAGCATTCCCGGGCCGATGCGGCCCTTTATCGTGATCGTTAACGGTGCTATTAGTCCGGCGACCTTTGGCGCCCTGCCCGCTGACATCCAGACGGCGATGCGGAAAAAGATGTTGCGCCAGCGAGATGAACTGGTAAAGTTTGGCCTGTCGCCTGTGATCGACCGGGATGGATTCGATGCCGACGACTATGTCGACATACAACACCTATCGGTGATCGGCGCCCGTAAGCTGGCGGATCGGATGGCTGAAGCGGTTCGGGTCAAAGCGAGGGAGGTGCTGGGGCGATGAGGGTTGGTTTCGTCGATCTGGCTTGGCGGTTTTTGTTGGGCGCTTTTATCGTTCTTTGGTTTTGGTAAAGCTCCAGTTCACGGTAGCTTTGATTCTATTCCGTTCCTCGACCAATGCATAGACTTCGTTTTTAAGCTCTTCCTGAGTGGCAATGCGTCGGTCCAGGCATTGTTTCGAGATTACTGACAGCTCGATTTCGGCCATGTTGAGCCAACAAGCGAGAGAGAGGGGTCAAACCTACACTTTTCACGCCCCGAGCTCCCTCTCAAGCATTCCAACAGCTTTGCTCTGTTTCATCTCCTCTGCAACCAGTCTGTCTGCCCCGCCATTGTCAGGAGTGTAGGTGTGACCCCTCTCTCTATACTCTCTCTACTCTCTCTATATGTCCAGGAGAGATACAGAAAGTTTCTTTTGATCCTTTTGGGTCTCAAAAAAATTGACACGGTTCAAAATTGACAGACTTGCGGTGGCAACCCCTCACAGTTTCGTCGGCGCCTTGCCCATCTCCATCTACCGGAGCACGGACTCGGGTTTTTTCAGGTACTCTGTTCCCTCTTCAGTCCTGCCCAAAGAACCGTTCAACTCTCCAAACGTGATTCATGCAGGGTTCCACGGGATCTATATTTTCCGAGCGTAATGGGCCGCATCGTGAATGGCGTGGAAAATGTCCCTGGGCGCCACGCAGTCACCTGCCGCATAAACCTCAGGCGCCATATCTTTCAAGACCTCATAAAGGCTGTTCTTAGGCTTGCGGCCGTGGGCCATGATTACCGAGTCGCAGCGAATCGTAGTTTTTCCTTCAGGATTTTCCACCGCCACACCTGCTTCGGTTATCTCCACAGGCTTGGTATTGAGCATGACCTTGATTCTTTCCGATCTTTTTATGAGTTCATCAATCAAAGGGCCCCTTGAATGGAGATCCTGGATGTATGCCGGACGATTAACAGTGCCGCTTTCTTCGACCATTACCACTTCCTTGCCCTGGTTGGCCAAAGAAAGTGCGGTCTCCGCGCCAAAGTTGCCGCCTATGACGACCACTTTCCGCCCCACGGGCACGTTCCCCCCGACCCTTAAATAGTGCTCATTGGTGAAAACCTTGCTCGAACTTACTCCCGGAATTTCAGGAATAGACTCCTCAGAGCCGGCAGCCACGACAATGGCGTCAGGTTTTTCCTTCTCCACCAGCTCGCGGGTGACCTCCGTCTCCAAGAACACAGTAATTCCCTTAGTCTTTTTCACTCGGACAACCAGATAATCCACGATGTTCCTCAGGTCCCGGGTGTTGAGACCGGGGTGAGCCGAAGATACAAATTCCACAAGTCCTCCAAGTTTCGCGTCCTTCTCATATAAACCGACCTTGTGTCCACGCTCGGCCAGAGTAACAGCCGCCTGCATTCCAGCCACGCCGCCGCCCACTACCAAGGCCTTTTTGGGTTGTTTGGCAGGCACAATTTCGTATTCAGCTTCCCGGTTGTAGGCAGGGTTTACTGCGCATAGAACCACTCCCTGCATGATAGTCATCGCACACCAGTTACAGGAAAGGCATTTCCGAATATCCTCCGGCCACCCTTCCAAAATCTTTTTAGCCAGGTGGGGATCGGCGATGGCCGGTCTGCAGCAAGCAGCCATGTCCGCCCGGCCGCTCTCAACAACTTCCCTGGCAGTTTTGTCATCCATGATTTTGCCGATGCCCATGACAGGCAGCTTTGTCACACTCTTGATTTCCGAGGCCAGGTGAACCCTGGCGCCCCGATCGGCATAAACCGTTGGAAATGCAAACATGCCAGTAAAACCTATGCGGCCACCCGTTACATCAAAACTGTCCACTAATGGCTCGAGCCGCCTGGCCATCTCTTTGCCCCATTCCACATCATAGCCGGGCATGCCCAGCCATTCAGTCATGAATTCATCAGCAGCCAGCCGCCATATGACTGGAAAATCGTGACCCACTGCCCCACGAACCTTCCTGGCCACCGTCTCGGCAAACAGGCCGCGGTCCTGACCCCACTTGTCGTCCCGCAGATTCGAATAGGGAGACATAAACTGCTGAATCAATGTACCCTGGCAGCTGTGGACATTCACGGCGTCAAATCCGGCTTCCCTGACCCGCACCGCGGCATCAGCATACCACTGGGCCCGCTGTTCTACTTCATCGGGCTCCAGCTTCCGAACTGGCCCGAAAAAACCCTCATTTTCACTGGGGCCAACCACGGGAAACCCGGTAACGGCGGAGTCACAGATCTCCCCGCCATGGACGATCTGGAATGAGCAGAGGCATCCCTCCCGGTGAATCGCATCAGCCAGCTTCTCCAGCCCGCTTATGGTCCGATCGTCATGAACCCCGATCATTCGTCGAGTAAATTTCCCCTCGGGATGGATAAAAGAGGCGCTAACCTGAAGCAGCCCCCAACCTCCTCGAGCGTCTTCCACATATCCCCTGACCACTCTGTCGTTGACTGTGCCGTCTTCCTCAGAGGTGTTCTTTGTCGTAGGCGCCAGAACCATGCGGTTGGGCAGTTCCAGCCTCCCAATTTTTATCGGATCTTCCAGTCTGGCCATGCTACACCTCCTTGAAGATTTTAGGTCGCGCCTGAAAAGTGACGATCTTCGTGCATCCTTCCCCGAAATCCTCCAAAGTTATTTCGAATTGGAGGAAAGCCATTGTTTCCAGCCTGGTACCATGCTCAGTCGTCGCCGGCTTTGAGCAGCTTCGCCAGCGCTTCCTGCGCCTTGCCCAGCCAATGATCCATCCCCATCTGCCGGAACATCGCCTCGGCCTTTCGCAGGTGCTCCCTTGCCTCTTCGGTGCGGCCAAAAGAGGCGCTTAACTCTCCCAGGTAAAAGCAGCCCTGCGCTGTCAACGGTTTCAACTTGAGTTCATCGGCCTGCCTGATGCCCCTCAAGATGTGCTCCCCGGCTTCATCAAACCGTTCGGGGCCGCCTGCGCCAAGCACTCTTCCCAGGTACATCTCGGCTTCTGCTTCAAAGTGCCTTTCGCTGTTGGCACGAGACAAACTCACTCCCTTTTCAGCGTGGTCCTGCGCTTTTTGCAGATTTCCCAGTTTCAGGTGGGCCAGGGCAAGGGAATTATGAAACATGCCCGACCAAAACTTCGCGCCTAGATCCAGGCGGATTTTAAGTCCCTTTTCCAGGTGATCGATGGCCTTTTCCGGCTGGTCCAGCAGAAGGTATCCACAGCCGGCCCAAGCCCATGCGATGGCGAGAAGCATATCGAACCGGCTTTTCTCGCTCATTTCTATGGCCGCCGTACAGTGCTCGACTGTTTTTTTGCCGTCGCCTTTGGATTGATAGATGTAGCCATGTAAACATTCCACCATAGCCAGAGCGTAAGGGTTGCTGATTTGATGAGTTCGGATGCATTCGCGACAATCTCGAAAGATGTCCTCTGCCAGGTCAAAGTTCCCGAGAAGTCCCATAGCCGTACCATACATCGCTTTTAATACCGGGTACGGTGTGTAATGCCTGCCAAAATCCTCGGATTGGGTCCGTGTCTTCTCAATCAGTTCGAGGCACTTGGGCGCAACCTCGCATATTTTCCACCAGTCCCCGCTGAGATAACAAGAAATTGCATAGTCGAAAACCGCAGGAACAATAATGTCAACTTCCCCTATGAGTTCCGAAGCGCCGAGGCCCTTTTCGATATAGGTTTTTCCCAGCACCGGGTCACCTGCCGCCATCCAGTAATACGCACCGATATTGCTAAGGAAGTTAGCCAGCGCCTTCTCGTCTCCAGTCTCTTTTGCCAGTGCTTCTCCTTCGAGAAGGAGGTCGATCGAACCCTCAGGATAGCCTGATGGTCTCATGGATATAGCCAGTGCACGGAGAACCTCTAATTGCTCCTGTTGATTGCCGGCGGTCCGTGGCATCTTGTGAAGAACTTCGAAGGCGTCCTTAAACAGGCGAAAGGCCTCCTGGTGGGAATTTCCCCGGACCGCTTTTTGTCCGGAGAGTTTTAGATACTGACAAGCCTTATCCTGGTTGTCGCTGTGTGAATAATGCCAGGCAAGCATCTCGTAGAATTCCTCCAGCCTTTGCGGATACAATTCTTCGATGGCCTGGCCTATCTTTTCGTGAATCTCCTTTCTTCTTTGCACGAGCAGGCTGTTATAGGCCACTTCCTGGGTGAGGGCATGCCGGAATATGTATTCCAGTTCGGGGAAAAGGCTCTTCTCGTAGATGAATTCCAACCCTTGCAGGTTAACCAGTCCCGACTTGAGATCTTCTTTTATCTCCGTGATCGTCTCCAGGATGCGGAAAGCGAACTCACGCCCGATCACCGAGGCTACCTGCATGATTTTCTTGAGGTTTTCTTCCAGACGGTCCATCCGGGCAGCGATGATCCCCTGAACCGTCTCAGGGACCCGGACCCTGGATGCGTCCCGCGACAGGATGAAGCTGTCGTCTTTCTTTTGAATGGAGCCGTTCTCAAGCAGAGAATGGGTAAGCTCTTCCATGAAGAACGGGTTCCCCGCGGCCCTGTTGAGTATAAGTTCTCTAAGCTCGGGCGCCGTCTCCCCACCCTCGAGGATGGCAGCGACCAATTCCGCACTCCTCCCCGCGGACAGTTCGCCGACCGCGACCCCCCTGTAATAGGACTTGCTCCCCCACTGGTGGGTGTATTCGGGCCGGTACAAAAGAAGGAGAAGAATCGCGGTCCTTGGGAGCCAGCCGATCATATAACCGAGGAACTCTTCGGTGGTTTTGTCTATCCAATGCAGGTCTTCAATCGTCAAAATCAAGGGGCGGTCCTGACTGGCTCGAATCAAAAGATTCCGAATGGCCTCGAAGGTCTTTTCTCTTTTCGTTTTCGGGTCCAGTTTTTCGTACGCATGATCCTCGACCTTAAGGGACAGCAGCCCCTGCAGCGGCGGGATGATGTCCCGAAGGCCTTCGTCAAGTCCAAGGACCCTGGCCTCAAGTTTTTGTCGGATTATGTGTTCCTGCTCGCCTTCCCTTACCCCGACCAACGATCTGAGAACGTCCAGTACGGGCAAATAGGGCATCGACCCGCCATAATGAAGGCATCTGCCCTCAAAGTACCCGTAATGGTCCTTCGGGAGGGAATTCCTGAACTCCAGGAGCAGTCTCGACTTGCCTACTCCAGCTTCCCCCACCATGCCGACGACGTGCCCTTCTCCCGATTCGGCCTTCCCGAACGCCTCCTTTAACGCTTCGATTTCTCGGGTCCGCCCTACAAACCGGGTAAGCCCTTTGGCAACAGAGGAGGCAATCCTCGTTTCGACTTCTGTTGGCTTTATAAGCCGGTACGCCTCTACGGGTTCTTCTTTTCCTTTCACGCGAATTTCGCCGATAGACTTGAACTCGAAGAACTCTTTGACCTGTCTGTACAGGTTTTTTGAAACGAGTATTACGCCAGGATCTGCGCTCGTCTCCATACGCGCGGCTAAGTTTACTGTATCGCCTTTGGCCGTGTAGTCCATCCGGAGGTCGTCCCCCACGGTGCCGACCACGACAGGACCGGAGTTTAAGCCGATACGCATTTTGAAATCGATCCCGTATTGATTATGAAGGTTAGCACCGTAGGTCGACATGGCCTTCTGCACGGCCAACGCAGCATAACAGGCCCGCTGCGCATGGTCTTCATGGGCAATGGGGGCGCCGAAAAGGGCCATTAAGCCGTCCCCCAAAAACTGGTTGATTGTCCCCTCGTACCTGTGGACCTCGTCCATGAGGAGGCGGAAACACCTGTCCATGATCTCGTGGACCGCCTCGGGGTCGAGCTTCTCGAACATGGCGGTGGAGTTGGCCACGTCCGCGAACATGACGGTGACGATCTTGCGCTCGCCCTCTATCGAACTGCGTGTGGTAAGGATTTTGTCGACAAGGTGCTTGGGGGTGTAGGAATGGGGTCGGTCGAAGTCCAGAGGTTTGGTTTCTTTGGGCTTACGAAAATCGTGGCCGCACCCGTTACAAAAATTACTGTCGGAGGGACTGATCTTGCCGCATTGCGGGCACACCAAACCCATTTTACCGCCGCATTTGTTACAAAAACTTGCATCCTCTGGTTGCTCTGCTCCACATTTGGGACACTTCATCGAAGTACTCCTCTTGTAACAGAGCCAGGCCGTCAGGTGCTGATCACATGTCTGCTCATACCAGAATTGAATCATTTACAGACCGGATCGGGCACGGAAGAAGTCGTGGAACGCAATAAAATTAATGAACTTTACGATATCCCCATCGAAACGCGCAAGTGGAAATTCCGATCAGGCGAATTTGGGCAAAAAACACGCTCTGGGGCAGCCATCTCCACACACTCAATGTAAGTCCATATCTTGGCGCTGTAGGTAATAACAAAGCTTCGAACTAAGCTCCGTCTGAGGCATCCCTGGAGTTAACACTCCTTGAGACTGTACGTAATAAATAATTCAAAATCCGCATCTGCTCATGCTTCGCGAAAGTTAACCTTCCTTGCCAACCCATGAAATCCACAGAACAGACCGACTCATAACGCCTATGATCTTAATATGTGAATTTCCCTGAAGCGCAACAGTCGGCAACATGCACTTTTAGATCGAAAACTGGGTGTGTGAATCTCGTAAGATCGAATTGAAGCGATCACATTTTACAACCGACGCCGTCATGAAGTTGAGGTTGGCTTTGTCTACTTCTCTGCCCATGTCCCACCAATCGTGACCTCCACCTCAACCGAAACTTTACCTGGATAAACCTTGCCTGCCTCAATCATGGTCTTCTTCTCTAAGCCGATGGACCAGCAACTGCGGAGATTGTGGCGGGTCCTCAAGGTGTTCAGATCAGCCGCTCTGACATATCTCTTGCGTGTTCGACCGGAAAATCGTAATCTCTTAAAAAGTTTTGGATTTTCGCAGAGGTTTTAACGAACAGGATCCGACCCCGAAATTCGGTCCAGCGTCCTTTGAGTCAAGGTGATACACAGGTATGGAAAGCAGAAAGAGGTTGAGTTATGCCGAAGATCCTTGTTGTCGATGATGAGGAATACATCAGGCTCCTATATTCGCAGGAACTGAAGGAAGCTGGATACGAGGTCATCACGGCGGAGGGCGGTTACAAGCTTCTCGATAGAATTGAAGAGGAAAAACCGGATTTGGTCATCCTGGACATAAAGATGGCGGACTACAACGGTCTGGACATCCTTCAGGACATCCGAAACGATTTTTATGACCTGCCCGTTATACTCTCGACTGCATACGATAGCTTCAAAGAAGACATGAAATCGATTGCGGCCGACTTCTATGTTCCAAAGAGCTATGACTTGACCGAACTAAAGAATAAAATCGCCATGGCGCTCGAAACCAGTATCGCAGTTTGATACCCCCGACTGCAGGGTCTGCCTGATCCGTCGAGATGACGATGATCGGCTGCTTTGGATTCCGTATCATGCACAGGAGGATGAATATGCGGGAAAAAGTGATGTCACTGTCTCAAGCCGCCGACCTGATCAAGGACGGCATGTTGCTGGCTGTTGGCGGAAATGCCATGCACCGCAACCCGAGCCTCTTTTGTCTTGAAGTTACCAGAAGACCCGTCAAAGGGCTCAGGGTCTGTGGAGCGGCGCTCGGAATTGCAGCCGATTACCTGTTCGCCACGTTGCAGGCCGACACAGCCTATTTTGGTTTTTTCGGATTGGAAAATGAAGCTGGACTCGCCCCCGGGATGCGAAAATCGATGGAAAAAGACGGACCAGGGCGGGCAGTCGAGGGCTCCTGAACCGCAATGATAAATGCTCTCCGTGCGGGAGCTTACGGAATTCCTTTCATGCCGGTCGGTGGAATGTGGGGAAGCGATCTTGTGGCGAACCGGCCTGAGTTTTTTCAAGTCATGAAAAGCCCGTTCGACGGCAAGGAAGTTGTATGCGTTAAGGCACTCGTGCCCGATTACGCCATCATTCACGTTCAGGAGGCTGATATTTACGGAAATGCCCGGATCCTCGGCCCCACTTACCAGGACGTTCTCATGTCCAGGGCGGCCCGCAAGACCATCATTACCACCGAGCGGATCGTGGGCACCTATCGAATGCGGGAAGATCCGAAACATACCGAGGTTCCTTACTTTACAGTCGAGGCAGTAGTCGAACTGCCCGGTGGAGCGAAGCCCGGTATATGCTACCCCGAATATCTCACTGTGGATTGGGACGATCACAAATCTTACGTCGGCTCGGTCAAGGCCGGAGAAGTCCCATCCTTTGCGGAAAAAATGCTGAAAGGGAGAGTGTAGAATGGAACTCGGACAAGATTACGGAAAACCGGAAATGATGGCCGCAGCCATAATACGGGAAATCAAGGAAGGCGACGTCGTTTTTCACGGCCTGGCTTCCCCCACACCGATGGTGGCGATGAAAGCAGCCAAGGCTTTAGGCAAAGACTTCTGTTACATCACACTGAGCAACGGCATCGACCACGACTGGTCACGCGCCCCTTATTGTGCTTCGACTCTTACTGAAAACACCTATACAGGTTCAGTGGCCTGTTTGGGGCTTGACTCCATATTTGACCTTTACTGCTCCGGGAAGGGCGATATCGCCTTTCTTTCATGCCTCCAGATGGACAAGGAAGGACGCATCGCAATGTCCTACCTTGGCGGAGATTACGATCACCCGAAACTTAGGGGCCCCGGAGGCGCAGGCAGCGCCACCCTCACCCCCATAACCCCGAGGACCGTTATCTGGAAGACAGGGCATGACAAGAGAATATTCGTCGAGCGGGTCGACTTTGCAACGACTGCGCCGGCGCTCGACAAACTCTTTACCGTCATTACGACCCTTTGCATTTTCCGAAAACAGCCCGGCGAAAAGTACCTCAAACTCGATTGTATATTCCCTTATACCACTGTCGAGGAGGTGAAGGAAAATACCGGCTGGGAAATCGAGGAGACTCAGGTGCCGGTAATGACCCCGCCAACCGCCGAGGAACTGGCCGCAATCAGGAAAGTCGATATAAACAATATCCTGGCCTACGAGTTCAAATAGAGGGAGATTGTCCGGCAGGAACTCAGGCATCGGGTTGTTATTCGCAAAAAATCATGCGTTTTAGCTGGCCAGGATAAGTGCAGTGCTGCGTGCAGCATTGTACATAGGAGCCCAGAGGCACAGATCAGCAGTGCCGGTAAAAGCGCCTCGCCGGACCGAAATCGTTGTCCAACCGGTATTTTCTCCCCGGACTTCCGAGCAAAAAATTCTTCCACCTCTTTTTTTCGATTTTGCGCTCCCTCTCTTCCCGCTCCTCTCTTCCCGCTCCT
>Ga0181536_10004273_pt1 | contig 15193 bp, 15 predicted proteins | sample PEATcosm2014_Bin_41_FD_121105 | JGI IMG/M metagenome (GOLD analysis project Ga0181536, IMG submission 121105) | Peatland microbial communities from MTU Mesocosm Facility, Houghton, MI, USA - PEATcosm2014_Bin17_60_metaG | ecosystem: Environmental > Terrestrial > Soil > Wetlands > Peat | place... | reverse complement strand
TCCCCCGCAGCGAAGGTTGCGGCCAAAGCTGAATTCTCGCGGATATACGTGCCGCGCAGCGAAAACACGTCCTTCCTGAACAACGTTCGATCGTACTGAAAATCCATTGCCCAGTCCGTGTACACATCCTCGAGGCCAACTATCGCGCCAGGGGTTGACGCCATGTGCATTCCATAGCTGCCTACCTCAAACTGGGTCGTCGGCGTCGATTCCTGCCAAGCGACGCGCCAGTATGGCGCCACCCCACGGATGTTGTAGGGAGCGCTTCCTGGATTAGGTTGAGGAGCACCCACGTGCTCCGAGCGATAAACCGTCGCATCCAGATACAGATGATTGTCCCACATTGCGTAGCCACCGAGTCCTGCGACGTCCTGCGCCAGATGCCCTTGAATGATGGGACCGGCAGTAGGAGTGGGTGCGAAGTCGCTAGAGATCCACGGGAAACCCCATGCCGGCGTTTCATTCCAAAGGTCCTCTACGGTCGGATTGTTATTGAAGTTCACGCCGTAATCGAGCTCCTTGCCCGCGAATTTCCTCTTATTCGCGTAGCGGATATCTGTATTATCAATGCCGAAATGGTCATTTTGGGTATCATAGGTTACTTGAAGAAAACTGCCGACGTGGGTCGCCCATGCCCCAGCAAGAAAGAGCGACACATCTTGAGGAAATTCAAAATTGCCATTCTGGGTCCCCGACTGGGGTGATTTCGTTGCGGTGAATGAGGTCTCGAACAACACGGAAAGGGGCAGTGAGGAGAGAAGATCAAGCCCTGCATGCCGCTTATTTGAATTGTCCGTGACCCCTTTCTTCTCCGTATCTTTATCAACATAACCGAGCAGCTTGAATTTTCGTCCTGCAGGGTTGAGTTCCGGAGGCGTGTAGTGGCAGCCACTGCACGGCAACCCCGTCTGGCGCGAATAGCTCGGAACAGCCCGCACGGTGGTCGGATTCAGTGTGGCAAGAAATGCGAGAAAAAGCGTAGGAACTGACGCAAGTAGAGAAATCACCACTTTTTTCATATCACTCTCCTTGTTTGGGTAGCCACTCCAAAACTAAAAATTCAGTTGGGAACTCACAATCCCCGCTGAGCTGACTTGGCACGTCCGTGACGAGGGAAGCAGAAGCCGGGAAACGTTCAGAATCAACAGAGCGCGATGGGGTCAATCTTCGCGAAAAGCTCATGGTGTTCTACCTCACTGAGTATTTGGGTCCGGGCCGCGCCGGAGGCTGGTAAGGAGGCTGAGCGATGGCGCGGTAGAAGGCAATGACCGCGTCGATATCGTCCTGGCTCAGCGTCTTGCCCCAGGAGGGCATGAGGGCGGATTTCCCCACTGCGCTCCCGCCCAGGGTGATGATGTTGCGCATGAAATCTTCGCTCAGGGAATTGAACACCGCGCCGTCGTTGGCGAGTGGCGGCGCGGGATTAAGATTCGAACGATTGGACGGCCCCGCAGGGGTCGTATCCGCGTGGCACCAGACGCAGTATTGATAGAACATCCGCTTGCCCTGCGCCTGTTGATAGTTGAGGGGAATGAGGCGCTGCGGATCGTTCGCATCCGGTTCGCTGTCGTAAGCGCGCGCGAGAGGGTCGGGCTTTGCGGCGGCCGGCTTCTCCCGGCAGGAAGTACCGAACCCTGCCGACAGCAGGAGGGCCAGCACGACAATGAGTTTTGATCTCATTGGCCCCTCCCGGCCGCCGCAGTGGTTCGAGTGGAGCCATTCTGCTTCAGCGTCATCAAGTAGGCGGTCAGAGCCGTGCGCTCTTCGTCGGTGAAGGCCCGGCGGGGCTCGATGGCGTCGGGGACCAGCGACTGCGGATCTTTCAGCCAGCCCTCAAGCCATGCGGGGTTCATCCAGTTGCCGACGTTACTCAGGTTGGGGCCGACGTACCCACCCGTCGAACCGATCGTGTGGCAGGACTGGCACTGATACTTCACTTCATAGAGCTGCTTGCCCAGGCTGACCATTGGGGGGGTGAATTGCTCTGCATTAACGCCCTCCAGGTTCACGTCGGGGGTTTGCATGACTATGCCGAGGTAATCCGCCAAGATTGTTGCCTCCTCCGTCGTCATGTTGAACTGCGGCATGCGGAAGGTGAGCGTGGGGCGCAGCGTCTGCGGGTTCTTCAAAAAGTCGACCATCCACTTCCGCTGCGCGAGGTGGGATCGGGAAACCGGGAGCAGGCGCGTGCCGAGGCCAAGGCGGCGTTGAAGCTGGCCCCGAGCGGCTACGTGCAGGCTACGGCGGCGCTGGCCCTGGCGCGGGCAGGCGATACGGCAGGGGCAGAGAAGCTGGCGGCTGAACTCGACAAGGCCTTCCCCATGGGCACGCTGGTCCAGAGGTATTGGCTGCCCACCATCCGGGCGGGGGTCGCCCTGGAACGCAAAGAGCCGAACCGGGCAATCGAACTATTGAAGGCGGCGAGCACGGTCGAACTTGGCCTAACAGCGAACCTCACGATATTCCTGTGCCCCGCTTATTTGCGGGGGGAAGCCTATCTAATCCTGCACGACGGCAACCGAGCGGCAGCGGAATTCCAAAAGTTCATCGACCACCGAGGACTGGTAGCGAACTTTCCCTGGGGCGCGCTGGCCCGGCTGGGACTGGCACGTGCTTACGCCTTGCGGGCGGGTCTTCCTGTAGCGGCGGTCGGCGCCCGCCCCGACGCAATCGGGGACCGCCGAAAAGAAGACGGCGCTCGCAGAGCGCCGCTACAGCCCGACGCCCGCGCCAAAGCCCGCGCCGCCTATCAGGATTTCCTCACGCTCTGGAAAGACGCCGACCCCGACATCCCCATCCTGAAGGAAGCCAAGGCGGAGTACGCAAAGCTGAAATAGCCCAGCGGGCCGCACCCTTTTTAGTAGGCTATACCTCTAGAAAGTCTGCGCTGCCCGCGGCGGCCCGATGCAAGCTGCCGGGCAATTTCGGCGGGACGGGCTTTCTGCTGAGCGCGCGCTCGCAAAGCTTCGCTGCGCCAGCCGGCGTGGTTCCACCCCGACCTGTTTCTGCTGGCTTCGGTTTAATTGCCCACATATTTAAGTTACTGCTGGACCTCAGTTGGTGCAGGGTTTGTATCGACCTTCGGAGCGGGCGCTTCCGCAGCAGCGCTGGCTCCGGGCCTCGTTAAGAGGAACAGGGTACCACCGCTGATTTCCTCGTCGAATTCCGCGCCGCCTCTCTCGAATGCTAGCCTTATCCCTTCCACTTGACGTTCGGGAGGCACTTTGCCGAGGGCGCAGTTCACTTCGAGCGTCGCGTTTTTCGATAACCCCCGCACCGGCAAGAGGCGGATGCGGAAAACCGCGCGACCGCCTGCCGGCATGGAGCCAGAGAACATTCGGGAACGCATGGGGCCGAACGGTGGAGGGCCGAATGCCCGGCCCCCACGCATGAGCGCACCCGGCGCGATACCGTAGAAATCAAAACTGACGAGTTCACTCGCAATCCAGACGCCCGTCTCAAGCACATTTCCGTCGCGGGACTTGTGGGTGAAAGTTCCGGCTGCGGTGACCGACTTGCTTTGCGGAGCGAGCGTGCCTGCGCCGCTCATCTCGTAGCTCGCGCCATCGGCTGACTTGACCACCGCCGGGCAGACGGAAGAGTCACCGGAATCGCAAAGTAACCCCGCAGCCACCAAGAACGTGTAATTAGCGGAGCTGCTTTGGCCCATCGCCTGACCTGCGCCCAGAAATATGGCCAAGCTCGGCATGGCCACGCACGTGATAACCAGCGTCGAAGACAGCTTTTGCTCTGACATGACTTCCTCCCCTGCGACGGTGCCCCTTGGGAACCTGAGTGAGAATGCAGTCAGACGGAGCGACACAACCGGCCATGTAGGGAGGTTATCGCACAGACTCCCTTGGGACAACTCAAGGCAAGCTCCGCCCTTACGTCTTTCGCAGAGCTCGCGTCGTTCCTATTCGGTCTAGCCGGGCGGATGCTTGCGGAGCAGATAGGCAACGAACGAACCGTCCGGCCTCGATACCACCCCACGACATTCCCGCTTGGGTTGCCGGGTCACACAGGATGAAAACTACAGCTTTACGAACCTCACTTAGAGTGGAACTGCACTGCGCCTCCGCATGAACCGTAGGTGTCGGCTGGGCAGTTCTTGCTGTCAGCGTACGTGACCGAGGCAATTCGGCTATTGTTCACTCCCCAGGAAAAACCCCACGAACCAGGGAATTTAATAATTTCAGAAAAGGTCGGGTGCTCAGTGATCCAGCGCGCGGGAAGGTCCTGCGTGTCGTTCCAACAATCGCCGACCATGTCGCCTAGTTCGTTGAGGCCCACGCTCTCGCAGCTAGTGAACCCACGGGGTAGGGCAAGCTCAATCGGCTGGGAGTACGTCGTTCTTTTCTTGTCGAGTGGTTTCCAGAGCAGTGGAAGGTAAATGCTATAGTCCGTCGGATGAGTTACGCCCGTGATTTCCCCCCTGTCGTTGATACCATAGGCTTCAGTCATTGGGTAGGCCGGGGACGGTGGAAGTGACGTGACGTCCCAACCTTTTCCGTCAGCGCGGGGGTTCCAGAGCATGCCAATGATAATCGACCAGTCGTTGTTGAGGCCTGTGCCAACGATCTGCCCATAGTCGTTCACCTCCCAGGCCGGCCAAAAGGTGAACTCAGGAAAGGCTGTTGTGTCGAGCTTGTGGATCTTCCACACAATGGCCAGCCCACCCGGCTTCCTGGCCGGCGTCCACACGACCGGAAGATTGTGACCGTCCGTGGTCTCGCTCGTACCCACGATCAGTGTTCCGAGTTTGTTCGTGGCGAGAGCCCTGCTTGAGTTATAGCTTGCGTACTGTGCGTCGCCCGTATCCGCAAGAGTCCCCAAATCAACCAAACCGGACTCCTTGGTCCAGGCCACACCATGCTCATACCCGTCCGGTGTGGTGGAGTGACTGGCGACCAGCCCGGTGTTCGAGATGTCGCTCATCGGCTCTTCCCACCCCGTGGGCTGCTCCCCACCTAATGTGCCGATATCGATCCATTTGCCGGCGTGCGGCCCGAACAGAGGAACGGCCAGCGTGTGGGTGTGGCCAACACCGCCGAGGCCGATAGGGGGGACATCCCCAAGGCCAACTACCACGCCAAGATCATTGATGTGCCACGTGGCAAACCACGTTCCACCGGGATATGTGCCGAGTTCCCAGACTTTGTTATTTTGAGCCCAGGTCCCTTGTGCGCTGACGATCAGCAGCAGGACCGCCGAAAACATAATGCTAAATAATTTACGCATAGTTGAAATTCTCCTTTTCGCTCAAGATACTAACGACGCCTTTCCGTGGGTCGAGTGAGGAGCCGCGGGCCTAACGTCACGATCCCCTGCCGGAGTCCGGCCAGAGGATGCAGCCTCACCCAACTCGCGTGGCGTTGTCTGCGCCCACAGTGTTCCAGGCTCATCTCGACGTCAATGCCCTGCGGGTAACGCGGAGGTATAATGTTTATACCTGGCTAACTCCCTGAGCAGAGGGGGTTTGTCCTCCAATATACTTTTAGTGGTTTGCCTTTCAAGGGAAGCTCGTGTAGTGATACACTTGCCGTCAACGGGTAACAGCGAGGTGATATATTTGTACCTGGCTAACTCCCTGAGCAGAGGGGGTTTGTCCTCCAATATACTTTTAGTGGTTTGCCTTTCAAGGGAAGCTCGTGTAGTGATACACTTGCCGTCAACAGGGGGGAAGCGACCCCAATGAAAGACAGTAACGCCCGACCGCGCCAGTTGCGCTTCAGTGTTTTCGAAGTTGACCTTCGCACCGGAGAACTGCGCAAGCAGGGACTGAAGGTTAAGCTCCAAAGTCAGCCCTTTCAAATCCTCGCCTTGCTGCTGGAGCGTCCGGGCGAACTGGTGACCCGCGAAGAGATTCGAGAGAAACTCTGGCCGGAGGACACCTTCATTGATTTCGAACACAGCGTCAACAGCTCGATCAAAAGGCTGCGCGAGGCGTTAGGGGACGATGCGGCTGCGCCACGCTTCATCGAAACCTTGGCGCGCCAGGGGTATCGCTTTATCGCGCCGGTGGAACCGCACCACCCCCTGACCCCCTCCTCGGAGAGGAGGGGAGCCAATGCCGATTCCCCTCCTGCTTCAGGAGGGGGCCAGGGGGTGGTCGCGGTAGGGGCGATTCATGAATCGCCCTTACGAAGACACTGGGCTGTCGCAGTAGCAAGCGGCTTGGTGGTAGCCGTGGTGGCCGTGCTTTTCGCCCTCAACACCGCTGGCCTGCGCGACAGGGTCGTGACATCCGTAGGGGCACGGCGCGCCGTGCCCCTACCCAGAATCGAAGCCATCGCCGTCCTGCCGTTCGAAAACCTCTCCCACGACCCCGAGCAGGAATACTTCGCCGATGGCATGACCGAGGCGTTAATCACGGACCTGGGCAAGATCAGCGCCCTCCGGGTCATCTCACGCACTTCGGTGATGCGCTACAAAAAGACGGACAAGCCGCTGCCCCAGATCGGGCGCGAATTGAACGTGGACGCGGTGGTTGAGGGGACCGTCCAGCGATCCGGCGACCGTGTGCGCATCACCGCCAATCTGCTCCATGCCCCCACCGACCGGCACCTGTGGGCCGAGACCTACGAGCGCGATTTGCGCGACGTGCTGGTGCTGCAAGACGAAGTGACACGATCCATCGCGAGCGAGATCCAGATCAAAGTCACGCCCAACGAGCAAGTCCGCCTGGCCGGCGCACGCGCTGTCAACCCCGAGGCCCATCGGCTTTACCTGATCGGCCGGTTCCTCTGGAACAAGCGGACCGAGGAAGGATTCAAGCAAGCGATTAACAACTTCCAGCGCGCCATCGAAATAGATCCCAACTACGCCTCGGCCTATGCGGGGCTGGCTGATGCCTACAACTTGCTCGGCGACTGGGGCTATCTGCCTCCCCGGGACGCTTACCCAAAAGCAAAGGCGGCGGCGCAGAAAGCGCTGCAAATCGACGACGCCTCGGCCGAAGCCCATACCTCACTGGCGTATGCTCACTTCGAATACGACTGGGACTGGGCGGCGTGCGAGAAAGAGTTCAAGCGCGCCATCGAGCTCAATCCAAATTATGCCACGGCACACCACTGGTACTCCGAATACCTTTCGGCCATGAAGAGGCATGCCGAAGCTGTGGCTGAGGGCCAACGAGCGCAGGAACTGGACCCGCTCTCGCCGATCATCAGTGATTGCCTGGCTTGCCGCTACTTGTTTACGCGGCAGTATGACGAGGCAATCCGCCGGTTCCGGGACACAGTCTCACTGTTTCCCGAGTTCGCTGTTGCGTACGGGGACCTTGCCGGCACTTACATGGCAAACGGTACGTATCAAGAAGCGATTGTCGCCCATCAGAAGGCGAGGTCACTTTCTGGTGCGAGTGCAACCGAAGTAGCAGCGATAGGAGAAGCGTACGCGAAGGGCGGCATACGAGGTTACTATCTATGGGAGCTTCGGAGATTGAGGGAAGAGTCGAGGCACCGGTATGTCAGGGCGGAAGCCTTCGCTTACCTTTATGCAGGCCTGGGTGAGAAGGACCAGGCTTTTGCATATCTGGAAAAAGCCTACCAGGATCGCGACTGGCATTTGACCCTGCTCCAAATCGGGCCAGGCTTCGATCCCCTGCGCTCCGACCCACGCTTCCAAGACCTCCTGCGCCGCATGAATTTCCCGCCGTAGTGCTACAACGCGGCGGAGCCGAAACCAAAACAGGCTTCTCCGTGTTCTCCGACCCTTCAAAGCCTCAACACGGAGACCACGGAGGACCTCAGTGACCTCTGTGTTAAGTTTTTCCTGGTCGCGGAGGACACGGAGGCGTGATTGGCTCGGGAAAAAATCTTCGCGCTCGGGGCCGGTAATCGTTCAACCTGGGGGGCCATGACCCAACCGCGCGGTGTTGCCAATCACCCCTCCATCGCCCGCGCGAATGCCTGGGCGCAGTTGTGAAACCCCGTGCTTATGTCACTTCGCGAGCGTTACGGCGGCAACTCCGAATCCGCCCAGCTTGAAGGTTGATCCCGCAATGGAGCTCGCGGCTGGCGGGTTCGAGCCGGTCGCGAGGTCGATCATTTCGATCTTCACTCCCTGTCATCAAATCCCCCTTGTTGCTTCGCCGTCCGCAGCCAGCGGCCATGGCTCGCCCCAGATCCCTTCGAAAGCAATCGAATCGAGCGGCTTGCGCGTGCGGGGAGGCCTGTCGTGGTGGCGCCGCGCTTCCGGCACAGGCTCGGGATCGCCCAGGTATCCCACGGCCATCATCGCCACCGGCTCGTAGCCCTGGGGGATGCTGAGCAGTTGGCGCGCCTTCCCCGCATAGAATCCGGCCATCTGGTGAACGTAAAGACCAAGCGCCGTGGCTTGCAGCGTAAGGTAAGCCGCTGCTTGGCCGACATCATGAAAGGCGTGACGGTTAGGCTCCCCATTGTGAGTGAAATCGAGCTTGGCCACCGAAAGGATCAGCACTGGCGCGTGACGCGCCCATTCGCGGTTCCGGAACGGTGGTTTGGTGTATGATATCAGGCTGATGGGCCGGAACAAAGATATGCGGAAGAAGATTGACGGGCACCGACGCATGGTTCGGGAGCATCTCGCAAAGATAGAGCATGAACTTCAGTCCACAAGTCCTCGGCAGTTTCTGATTGCGTACTGGGAAAAGCGAATTCATGAGGTCGAGCTTGAGATTTTCCGCTTGGAAGAACAGCTTCGGCGGCATTAAAATAGGGACTATGAGCAAACGGAAGGTGGCTGTCGACATTGACACCCGGACCCTTGAAGGGCTCTTTGATGACCTTCGAGATTTGCACACTCGTCTCGACCGTGAACTGCGCCAGTTAGAGACCTCTCCTCGACTCAGCGAATCCTACCTCGACCATCTCTCCGAGATTTACACGCTGATGACCTGGGCAAAAGGCTTGGCCCCTGATTTGCAAGCAGAGATGGACCGCCTCACCGATCAATTACCCGACGACTAGGGGCTCTGACGACCCGCCGTGGCTTAATGCTCGCCGGCTTCGCGCCGCAAGGCTTCGTGCAAGAGCATCTTGATGTAGGTTTGGTAGCCGACGCCTTTTTGCGCAGCCAATCCGCGTGCCGTGTCGATATCTTGGGTCGCCAGCCGCATGGTGACCGGCTGCGTGCTCGCCCGGGCGGCGGCTTGCTGCACGGTCAGCGTGGAACCCTCCTGGATGCGGTGAGCCACGGCCGACTCGAGCTTTCGCCGGTGCCGGTCATGCCAGCGAGCGTCCTCTGCTTCGGAAGCAAACTTCGGAATGATTAGCTTTTTCTTGGCCATCTGCACCTCACTCGGTTTTCTATTGTACAATGCAACGTCAATACACTCGCAAGGAGGTGGGTCCTGGGCAAAAGGTTATGCTCGACCAGGACCTGGCCGAACTCTACGGCGTCACTACAGGCAACTTGAACCTGGCCGTGCGTCGTAACAAGGTCCGCTTTCCCGAAGACTTCATGTTTCAATTGAACGCTCAGGAGATGGAGTCTTTGCTCTTGCAATCTGCAGGAGCAAAAGAGCGAGGCGGACGACGGACTCCGCCCTACGCTTTCACAGAGCAAGGCGTGGCGATGCTTTCCAGTGTTCTCAGGGCCCAGCGGGCCGTGTTGGTGAACATCGTCATCATGCGGGCTTTCGTAAAGCTGCGAGAGATGCTCTCGACTCACAGAGACGCTACAGGCTACTTTGTGCTGTTTCAGGGGGCTATTTGTTGCTGGCGGCAGGTGGCGGTTGCGGCATTACATACAAAAAGACCCTGTGCGAGTCCCCGTCCGCCAACACCACAGTTTCCTCTTGTTCAGCCTTCCATGTATCCATTGAGTAATTGTGCGAGACGAGGCGTGTCCCGGGACGAAGCTCTTTTTCAAGACGAGGCCGCAGGCGCTGATTAAAATCCGGCAATAGATAGAGGGTTACCACGCTGGCAGGGCGCACGTCGGTTTTAAAGAGGTTGCCGCGGACGATCTTGCCACACTTTTCAAGACCCAGTTCCAGCAGGCGCGCCGACGACTCTTTGAAACGCCCTTCGTCGAATTCCACCCCCACGGCCTTTGCTCCGTACTTTTCTGCCGCCACGATCACGATGCGACCGTCTCCTGAACCGAGGTCGTACACTACGTCGTTCGGCCCGACCTTCGCCATGTCCAACATTTTCCTTACCACTTCCGGCGGGGTCGGGACGTACGGCCCCGTGCGGTCTGCAGAGCCCAAAAGAAGGTGGCGCATGATTAGTCGCAAGGGTCTGATGAGAAAATAGAAAGGAAAAAGCGCGCGCGGCAGTCTAAGAGCGCGCAAGTCAGCTATGCCGGGACTAAGCCCCAGGCGGAGGCAGAAGCGGATACGTTGAAGCACGCCATCCATCGCCCTGAGGGTGAAGGAGTACGATCGCCACAAGCTTGGCGCGCCTCTCGACTCACAAAACAGGTCCTCTTCAACCTGAGTGGCAAGAGAATCTACTGCGGGGTTGGCCTGAATCTCCGCTGCCACGATATCGGGCAGAGAACTGCCGAGAAGACGCTTCGCCAGCAGCAGGCCGAGAAGCACCCTTCGCCGGCAGCCCGATGCGCAGCTTTCTTTCAGTAGCCAAGTCCAGTCCAGCCTGGGATTGCTGCGGAGCAATTCAGCAATGTCGCAGGCCAGCGCCAATTTCTGCCACTCGTGGCAGGTGGCGTGGACACAGAGAACCAGCAGCAGTGCTTCGGGCGTGAAGGTCGTAACTTCGGCGCCCAACAACAGCTTTTGTTCAACACGTTCGAGAAGGACATTCATGCGGAGCGGAAAGAAGCCTATGCGTGTTGGCCATTGCAGATCGACGTTGAAGCCTTCACTGACACGCTCGAAATGGTATGCATTCACCGACGACAGCGAGAAGATCATCTTCGGCGAAAGCAAACTCCAGTCAGGAGGGGGCCGGTATCCGCGTCTGGTCAGTATATCGCATGCCACCGGTACATCAGTCCGACGCACCATTATGTCCAGATCGTTGAACTCGCGGAGCTGGAGCCCGCCATAGGCGCAAGCGGACAGCGTGGGACCTTTGAATGAAACCCCACGGATCCCCTGCTTCGCGAACGGATCGAGGATGCCGAGCAGCTCGGCTGCCTTCGACAAATTCCCCGCGGCGGCTCGGCAGACGCGGTTGGCAAGTCGATTCAAGATGTGTGGTGGGATAGCCTCCAGGTTTGCGCGGGTAAGGTTCAGAAAGAGGAGCGCCGTCACACGGTGCCGCTCTGCAACCCGAAGAATGAATTCCCAATCCAGATCCCGCTGCAATAGGGCCTTGATCCGCTCCTTTCCTTCGGCGTCCAAAGACACTCGCGCGCAGGCAAGGATCAAGGCGACTTCAGATGAAATCCGAGCGGCAGTTTTCATAGGTCATTCAAACAAGGTTGCCCCTGCGATGCCGGAGAAACGACTAACGATTTAATCGTCCCCCCTAGCCCAAGAAACGATTCTATGTGGTCCTTCGGCTGGGTAGACAGGATCCGCCCCGCCGCTGGTGTACACCGCGCGAGTTGTCCCAGCTCGTGCCACGGGAGGCGCTTGGATTACTCTGATGACTTTTTTGGTTTAGCCTGAGCCGGAGTGGGTGAGACCAGTGACGCCACAACCGGCAACAGCAACCCCACAAGCCCAGCTACTTTCAGTTTGCGGACTAGTTGTCGGCGCGAGACGTCTGCGACGCTATCCGGACGGCCCTCGAACGATTCCAGCAAGTGAGCCTTATCAAGCCGTTCCAAAGCGAGCCAAATCAGGTCATCACTGGCCGGCGCCTTCGTTTCCTGGCGCATGAGTGCTGCCATGTCCCCTACGGTTCTCTGGCCATCGCAGTGTCGCCAGACCCAGGCAGCCGTCGGGTTCAGCCGGTGCGCCCGGTGTCTCTCCTGATCGTAAACCACCAGTTCGTTAACGACCTCCTCAACGAACAATTTCTCCTTGCGCGCCGCAGGAATCATACTCTCCTCCTCCAACATGAAGCCGGCTCACGGCCGGCGCCACAGTCCCTTCTAAAGATGTTTCCCGGCTGGGTCCGGGCCCCCGAACCCGATCGCTGACGGTTGCCAGCGACTCGAGCTGTTCAAGCAGGGGTGCGACCATGTCTTCCGCTTCACAGCGGTCGCCCCGGCAGGCGACTGCTCGTTCAGCAACCCGCCGCAGGATGTCAAGCGCGAACCTCGGCCTGGTGCGAGCGCAAACGGTGTTGGCCAGCAGTGCCAGCGTCGCCTCACCCGGGGATAGCGCGCGCGGCCGCCATCGCGCTCCCGGCCGGTATTTCAAGACGGCCACCAGTGCTACCTCAAGGGGCTGGGTTCCAGAGTGGCCACCTAGTTCCTCTATCGCGAACCTTTTCCCGGGCCTTCCGTTCCGTGCCCGGAGGCCTAAACGCACCGGGTAGGGATGGACACACCCGCTAGCGTCCAGCACCGCATTTTCATCCGAATAATAGGCAGCCCCGGCTCGAACCAAGGCCGCTACCAACTCCGTTTTTCCTGCGAAGCTGCGGCCGGGAATCAGGATGGCCTTACCTTGCCAGCCCACCACGCCGGCATGCACAAACAACCTGTCCGGGGCTCGAAGCGCAATATCGATTTCGACCGAGTTCTTTAGGCACTTCAGAACATAGCCTAGACTCTGCGAGTAGGCTCGCCTCTCCGCACCGCTGTACAAGAGATGGGAGCCTTTGCCTGCCCCGCGCCCCGGGTTACCGAGCACGAGAGAATGAAGGACGTCCACCACCGAGGAACTGGAGGGCGTCCAGATAAGCGGCATATAGTCCCGGACCTGCTCCAGAACCCCGTGGTCGTTCGCCCGGATACCTACGCGAACGCCATAGCTAAGGAAGGCAGTCCCGGCCACCCAGGCCAGGCGATCTAGCTTCTCCATACGCGGGGAAGACCACTCCAGCCTGGGCATCACAACCATCCCCGTCTCTCTCATCAAGGTTGCTATTCCCATCGCCGTTTTTCCTCCCCACCCTCTGCATTAATTTACCAGGGGGCAGGTGACACACTATTATCGGCACAAGACGGACCACAAGTTAAAGGTCTTCTCTTGTCAAAGGTCTTTCTTTCGTTGTCGGCCTGCCTCACATTCACACGTATCTTGTTGTTGACGATGATGTCCAGCGCGTCCAGGCCAGGATGGCCGTTGGAGGTGGCGATGAAGTGCTGAGTGCCGGCAATGTCGAGGAAGGTCTGCTTTAGCGACATGCCGGTGTTGACCGTCAGCGTGGCCATCACTTGATCCAGGCTGGCCGAGAATCCAAACGAAATCTCACAATTAGTTCAGGAAGTAGGTGCGGTAGAGCGTATCGCGTTTGACGGGACGGAAGCCCGCCTCTTCGATGAGGCGGCGGAGCTGCTCCTCGCTGGAAGTGCGGGTGACGCCGGCGGCGCGAACCACGTTCTCCTCGATGAGGATGCTACCCACATCGTTGCCGCCGAAGCGCAGGGCGATCTGGCAGATCTTGTGGCCCGGGGTAAGCCACGAGGCCTGGACGTTGAGGATGTTGTCCAGATAGATGCGGGAGACGGCAAGGGTTTTCAGGTAATCGACGGCGCTGGCTTCCTCCTTCACGAAGTTGCCGAGCGAGGTGTTCTCGCGTTGGAAGAGCCAGGGGATGAAGGCCGTAAAGCCGCCGGTTTCCTCTTGCAGTTGGCGGATGCGCGCGCAGTGGTTAATGCGATGCTCGAGCCTTTCTCCGCAGCCGAACATCATGGTGGCGGTGGTGCGCATCCCGAGCTGGTGCGCGGTGCGATGCACCAGGAGCCACTCCTCCGTGGTGCACTTCAGCCGCGCGATGCGCTGTCGCACCTCGTCGTCCAGGATTTCCGCCCCGCCGCCGGGGATGGAATCGAGGCCGGCATCCATGAGACGCGCAATCGTGTCACGAACATTCATGCCGGAGACTTCGGCGATGTTCAGAATCTCCGGAGCGGAGAAGCAGTGCAAATGAAGGGAGGGATAGCGCAGCCGGATGCTGGAGAGCAGGTTCTCGTAATAATCGATCTTGAGGTCAGGGTGAAGGCCGCCTTGCATGAGGATTCCCGTGCCACCCAGGGCAAGCGTTTCATCGATCTTCTCGAAGATCGACTCGAGCGGTTGGATGTATCCCTCCGGCGAGCCCACCGGCCGGTAGAAGGCGCAAAACGAGCAGTACTCCGTGCAAACATTGGTGTAGTTGATGTTGCGGTCAACGATGTAGGTGACCACACCTTCAGGATGGAGCCGCTTGCGCACGGCGTCAGCCTCGAAGCCGAGGCCGAGCAAATCATCGGACTTCAGCATGTCGAGAGCCTGCGCTGGGGTTAAAGCCATGGCGAAACCCTTTCTAGTTTCTGGTACCCGGACCTGCGCGGGCGTACAAGCTGTAGGGGTAGGGCTTGCCCTACCCTGATCAGGGGACGGCAAGCCGTCCCCCTACGAGTTTTCTCCGTGTCCTCTGTGGCCCCCAAAAGCTCAACACAGAGTCCACTGAGATACTCCGTGGTCTCTGTGTTAAGGCTTGTGAAGCACAGAGGGCACGGAGAATCTCGCCATGGTTTCCGCCGCGCCGCGTTGTGGGACCGTCAACGCTAGACGAACCGCAACTCCTTTTCGACCGGTATGATGCCCGCCTCGCGCGCCAGCTTGAAAAAGAGGCGCAAGCCCTTGCAGTTCTCCTCATCCAGAGAATAATCGATATTCTCGGTCAAGTAAACCTTGACATCCGCAGGTTCCATATTGAGCTTCAGCGCGTATTCAGCAGCGATGTCATCCACGTGCGCAAGGCCGAACTCCCGCGACGCTTCGAAGTCTTTCCGGCACTTGGAGAGGTTCTTGTCTTCATGGCCCGCCCAAAAAGCGAAGACAAACGGCAATCCCGTGAACTTTTTCCATTCCGCGGCAAGGTCATAAACCTCCGCCGAGCCGCGATAAGTGAGCGCGGGATCGCCGATCACGAGCGCCGAATCAGCGCGCTTCAACATCTCATGCGGTCGCGGGGCGGAGGGAATGAGGTTGACCGTGCGCGAGTAAAACTTGCCCATCAGGATGCGAAGAAACGCTACGGATGTTCGCGAGGAGGTGTCCACGGCAACGCTTTGGATCTTTTCGATAGGGACTTTGCTCAAAAGAAGTACACTACGGACGCGCGATTTCGAAGCGATGGAGATGCCGGCGATAATTTGCATGTGGTCCATGCGCTGGTACTCGATGACGGGG
>Ga0181536_10004271_pt1 | contig 15194 bp, 10 predicted proteins | sample PEATcosm2014_Bin_41_FD_121105 | JGI IMG/M metagenome (GOLD analysis project Ga0181536, IMG submission 121105) | Peatland microbial communities from MTU Mesocosm Facility, Houghton, MI, USA - PEATcosm2014_Bin17_60_metaG | ecosystem: Environmental > Terrestrial > Soil > Wetlands > Peat | place... | reverse complement strand
CTGCACCTGGAGGAAGGTCAGACCGAGGAGTCCGCGCGCGAGCTGGAGGCCGCCCGTCAGGCCGCGAAGGACGCCATGGAAAAGCTTCAACAGGAGCCCACCGACGCCAACCGCGAGGCGCTGGAGCAGCGGCTGAAGGAGTTGCAGGAGGCGATCGACCGCCATATGCGGGCGATGCTGGAAGAAGCCGAGCGCAACCATGAGGCGCTGCCGTTCGACCCCGAAGCCGAGCAACTGTCCGACAAGGATCTGGATCGCCTCGCCGAGGAAGCACGTCAGGCGCTGCGCGAAAGCCGCATGGAGGATGCGCGGGAGAAGATGGCGGAGCTGGAACGGCTGCTCGACCGGCTGAAGCAGGCGCGGGCCGACAAAGGGCAGGGGAACAGCCAGCAACGCCAGAAGGGCCGGCGGCAGATGGGCGCCGTGCAGGATATGGTGGGACGCGAAGGCGGGCTGCTGGATCACACCGAGGGGCGGAACGACCAGGCCAACCGGCCGCGGCCGATCCTGCCTGAGCCAGGGGACGGCGATTCGGCGGCGCAACGGCCGATGGACCAGCGCGTGCAGCAGGCGTTGCGGAGCGCGCTCGGTGAGATGATGCAGCAGTTCGGCGACCTGACCGGCGAGGTGCCGCGGGCGTTGACCGATGCCGATCAGGCGATGCGCGAGTCGGGGGCCGATCTGGGCGCGGGCGACGACAAGGGCGCCGCCGGAGCCGAGCAAAAGGCGATCGAGGCGTTGCAGAAAGGCGCGCGGGAGATGGGCCGCACGCTGGAGAAACAATTCGGCCGCGGCCGCCAGGAGGGCGAGCCGGGCGAGGGCGACGGGTTCGGCGCCGAGGGCTCGATGGGGATGATGATGCCGGACGGCCGTGGCGAAGGCCCAGGCGGGTCGCCGCTGGGTGGGCCACCGAGCCGCGCGGACTCGCGGGGGAGGGACCCTCTGGGCCGGATGAACCAGGGGAGTGGGGTCGACAGCGGCGATGTGCATGTGCCGGAGGAGGCGGAACGCAAACGCTCGCAGGCGATCCAGGAGGAGTTGCGGCGGCGCGGGGCGGAGCGGGAACGACCGCGGGAGGAGTTGGATTATATCGACCGGTTGTTGCGGCAGTTTTGACACTGGGCGGTTGGGGGTTTTACGGCGGCGCGGTTTGGGGTATCAGGCGGGGGATGGACCCGTAGCTCAGCTGGATAGAGCGCTGCCCTCCGAAGGCAGAGGTCGCACGTTCGAATCGTGTCGGGTCCGCCAAACGTTCTCGGCCGGTGCCGCCGCCCGGCACCCGTGGCCAGGCATAGGCCGGCCAATCTCCTGAGGGTCGGCGCCCGCGGCCGGTATGTCATGCGCCACCCGGCCGCCGTGCATCACCACGATCCGGTCCGCCGGTTCCAGGATCTCGTCCAGGTCTTCCGAAATCGACAACACCGCGGTCCCGGCATCGCGCGCCGCCATGATTCGGGCACCGGTTTCCGCGACCGCCTTCCCATCCAGCCCGAAGCATGGATTGGCGACGATCGGCAGCCGGACCACCCCGTCCAACTCGCGCGCCAGCACGTCGCGCCGCACATTGCCGCCCGACAGCACGCCGCCGGCCGCGCAAGCCCTCCGCGCGCGTGTCAGTCCGCTTCCATCGCGGCGGGCGATTGTTCCACGACGGGATGGAACTCGGCGTATTTCGACAGGTAGAACAGCATCCCCGCGACCGCCAGGTACGCCACCGCGACGGTTGGCATCGACCCGATCCCAATCGCCTCGCCATGGATGAAGCCGAAGAACGTGAACACCGTTCCGGCGAGAGCGAACCCGGCCGCCTTGTCGAACTCGCGGTCGATGATGAACACCGTGATGGCACCAAGGATAATGCCGGCCAGTGTCGCGCCGCCGCCCAACGTCTCCAGCCCCTGATACAGCACGCCGACCTGCGCGAGTTTGGCATGACCCACCGCGGCCGCGCTGGTACCCGCCGCGCCGAGGGCGTTGTCGATTTGCACCTTGCCCCAGGCGGCGATCTGCGGCAGCAGCGCCAGCACGATCGCCGGCGCGTGACGGTGCGGCGACTCCTGGAACGCCTGCGAACCGATCAGCATGCCGATGTAAAGCAGGATCGGCAGAATCGCCACGACCGGAATGATCGCCATCATCACGGCGATGATGCCGAACCATGTCAGCACCAGGATGATGATCCCGGTCACCGCGGAGTAGCCGATGCGGCCGCCCATCGCCTTCCACCCGGGATGGCCGATGTACACCGCGTTGATGAACGGATTGCCCAACAGGCAACCGATCAGGCTGATGACGCCGTCGGCGGTCAGCACGCGCGTGGTCGGGAACGAGTCGCCGGCGGCGGCGGCGCTCTCGACGTTTTCCAATGCCTCGATCAGGTCGTAGATGCCGAACGGGATCGCGGTGACCAGGATCACGCCAATGTACTTGAATCCCCCGAACGTGTACGCGAACGCGGGGACCGGTACCGCGAAGCCGAAGTTGGAGACGGAACCGGCGAGTTTCGCCAGGGTCAGGTCGCCGTAGCCCAGCCCGAACAAATTCGAACCCCAGGCGATCAAGGTGCCGACCGCGATCGCCACCAGGCCGCCCGGCACGCCGCCGAAATATTTCACCCCGCCGAACCAGTTCGCCAGGATCACCGCGAAGCAAACCACACCGATCACCGGGGTGGAGAATACCTGCGCCGCCGGACTCATCGAAATGAACGTGAGCGAAATGCCCGCGAGCGACCCAAGCAACGCGGCGCGCGGCGTGATCTCGCGGATATAAGGTCCAATGAAGCCGCCCGCCATCAGCACGAAACTTTGCACGAACACCCAGGTCAGGCCGGCTTCCCAGGCCTGGATCGGATCTTTCGTGGCGATCATGATCGGCAGCATCACCACGAAGGTCACCACGAACATGTGCGGCACGCTGATCCCGGAGGGCAACGCGCACACGTCGGAGCGGCCGGTGTCCTTCGCCAGTTTCCAGGCGAGGAACGCGTAATATCCGGTGCTCAGGCACAGCATCAGACCGAGCGCGGGCAGGATGCGGCCAAACACCAGCGCGTCCGGCATCTTCAGCACGAAGCGCAACAATCCGGTGAGCACCAGCACATTGACCAGGATGTTGGTGCCGAAGCCAAACAACGCGTTCCAGTCGCCGGGGACCCAGAATTTGGGCCTGTTCATCATGCTCGCACTCATCCCGCGGCTCCTTGTTCCGGTGTGTTATTGTTTCAACGCGGCGATCACCGCCTCGCTGTTCCCGACCCAGCCAAAAATTCCGCCCTGGGCTTTGATCATCTTCAGACCCATCTCCTGGAACTCCGGGAAATAGGACCCGACGCAGTCCGCCGGCACGAAGCAGTCGTAGCCGCGATCGTTGGCTTCCCGGACTGTCGTGTTGACGCAGACCTCGGTGGTGACGCCGGTCACGACCAGCCGGGTGATGCCGCTGTTTCGCAGGATCGCGTGCAGATCGGTGGCGAAGAAGGCGCCTTTGCCCGGCTTGTCGATCACTGGTTCGCCGGGCGCGGGATACAGTTCGGGAATGATGTCGTGGCCTGCCTCGCCGCGCACCAGGATGCGGCCCATCGGACCGGGGTCGCCGATGCGGGTGGCGCTCCGGCCGCGGATCTGCTTCGCCGGCGGCAGATCGGTGAGATCCGGCCGATGACCCTCGCGCGTGTGCATCACCATCCGTGCCGGCCGGCGCGGGCACTCTGGAGCAGCGCGGCGCAAGCGGGTCGATGGCCGCGAACCGGTGGCGATGCGGCTGTCAGCATTGCCGAAACTGACGCTGGCATCCCCGGTTCTGACCCTTTCCCGCGCGCGACGCGCCGGTGTTTCAGGGAAGCCGTGCAACCATCATGCCACGCCGCTCCTGGCGTGGCGGAACATTCCCGGATGCCGATGGAACTGACGCCAGGCGCGGTGGCTGTGCTTCGGTTTGGCGGTTGCTGACGATCGCGCGTTCCTCCCGGCACGAACTGGCTTTATGCGCGCCTGCCGGCCGCGGCGCCCGCGAAGGTTTGAGGGACGATCCCGATTGTCTATTCAGCCATCATGGAGCAAGGGTTCGCGCTGGCCGGGCGAACGTGACTCGGTCGTTCCTCATCCCAACCCCCACGGAACCGGGATCGCGGCGGCTGGTTTTGGTCCATGCGCGGCGTGTCGCACTGTCCGCGGTGGGCCGGCCGGCTTAAGAGCCTATTTTATAGGCTGGTGATTATCATCTACACAAAGACCGCTTGAAATGAATTCACTACGCGAAATCGATTGCTCCTTTCCCGCGGTTGTCACCAACATCGCCAGGAATGGAGAAAGTTGTCGAGGAATGACGCGGGGTCTGTCTGTTCCTGTTATGCAACGTAACCCCGGCCCGCGGCGGCAATCTGGAATTCACCCGCGTCGAGACGGCACGTTGTCGCTGGAGGTGATGCGATCCGGCAAAGGTGGGCCGTTCGGCGCGGTGGTCGTGCTGGTGATGATCTCCCGCGACGCGCGGCGCAGCCGACGGCTCACTCCGGCACGAACGCCGACTTCCCCCGCTTCAGGAACGACCCGGTCCCCTTCTCCGCCGTCAACACGCCGTCCTGAACCACCACCCGGCCGCGAACGATCGTGGTGACCGGCCAGCCGGTGACCGCGATCCCCTCATAGGGCGTGTAGTCGCTGCCATCGTGCAGGTCGGCGTGCCGGATGGTGCGGGTGATCGTCGGGTCCCAGATCGCGATATCCGCGTCGGCGCCGATCGCGATGCTGCCCTTGCGCGGATACAGCCCATAGGCCTTGGCATGGTTGGTCGCGGTGATCCGCACGAAATGCGACAGATCGATCCGTTTCTTCATCACGCCTTCCGAGAACAGGATCGGCAACCGCGTCTCCACCCCGGGAATGCCGTTCGGCACCCAGCGGAAACTTGTCCGCCCCTTCGGCACCAGTTTTCCCCGCTCGTCATTATAGCGAAACGGACAGTGATCGGACGAGTAAAAGTCGAAAATCCCCCGCTGGATCCCGGCCCAACAGGCGTCCTGCGAGGGCTTGTCGCGCGGCGGCGGGGAACAGACGTATTTCGCGCCCTCCATGTTCAGGCCTTCCAGATCCTTCGCCGTCAGCATCAGATATTGCGGACAGGTCTCGGCCAGCACCTTGACGCCACGCGCCCGCGCCCGCTGGATTTCCTCGATCGCCTCGCCGTTCGACACATGCACGATGACCAGCGGCACATCGGCGATCTCGGCCAATGTGCAGGCGCGATGCGTGGCCTCGCGCTCGGCCGGAATGGGGCGGGACGTGGCGTGAAATTGGGGGGCGATCTTGCCCTCGGATTCCAGCTTCGCGGTCAAATAGCGGATGATGTCGTAGTTCTCCGCGTGCACCATCACCAGCGCGCCGGTGTCCTTGGCGACAGTCATGACTTTCAGGATTTCCTCGTCGGTCAGCGCGAGGCCCTCGTAGGTCATGAACACCTTGAACGAGGAATAGCCGTCGCCGATCGCCGCCGGCAGTTCCTGGCCCAGTACGGTTGGCGTGGGGTCGGAGATGATCAGGTGGAAGCCGTAGTCCGTGTAACACTGGCCGTCCGCCTTGGCGTGATAGTCCTTGATCGCCTGGCGCAGTCCTTGCCCGCGCTCCTGCAGGCAGAACGGGATCACCGTCGTGTTGCCGCCGAACACCGCCGAGCGGGTGCCGCTTTCGAAGTCGTCGGATTGCACGATATCCGGACCGCTCGGCTGAGCGATGTGCACATGGCTGTCGATGCCGCCGGGCAGGACCAGCTTGTGCCGCGCGTCCACGACGGTATCGGCGGCACCCAGATCGAGGCCCAGACCGGCGATCCGCCCGTCCTTGACGCCGACATCGCACGTCATGACGTCGGCGCCGGTGGCGACGGTGCCGCCGCGGACGATCAGATCGAAGGCCGCCATTGGTTTGTCTCCATTGATCCGCCGAGAAACGCTTGCAAGCCGCGGACCACACTTATCGGTCGAGAAGGACCCCACGCACGCGCGTGGCCGCGGTCGGTCAGGCCGCGCGATGATAGGGTGGGCGCGTGTCGAGTGTTAAGCAGGCCGCCATTCACTTCACGATCTCCTGATCGCTCCGGTCGGCGGCCGAGGTGCCGAACACCGGAACCGTCCGCTCATCGAGGAACGCGGTCACCACCGCGCGGCGGGCGTGTCGATGCGCCTCGCGGTTGCCCTATCGCCAGGTGAACCGTACCGGCAGCGACGCGATGCCGGTGACCATGGTGGAATGGGTGCGGCTGGTCGGCGCGCCAGGTTCCGCCGCCGCCAACCGCGGCAGCAATGCCTTGAACAGCGCCCGCATCTCCATCCGCGCGAGGTGGGCGCCGATGCAAAAATGTTGTCCAATGCCAAAGGCGACATGCGGGTTCGGGCGGCGGTCGATCCGAAACGTATCGGCGGCGGCGAACACCGTCTCATCGCGGTCGGCGGAATTCAGGAACAGGGCGACGGCCTCGCCGGCCCGGATGGTCTGACCGCCCAGCTCGCTGTCCGCCGTGGCGGTGCGCATGATGTGCCGCCCAGGGGTGGTCCAGCGCAGCATTTCCTCGATCGCGGTGTCGATCAGGGTCAGGTCGGAGCGCAGCCGGGCGAACTGGTCCGGGTTGGCGAGCAGGGCCTGCATGCCGCCACTCAGGCAGAACGCGATGGTGTCGTGCCCGCCGGTCGCGATCATCATGTAGTAGGAGTGCAGCTCGTACTCGGCCATCGGCGCGTCATGGACGCGGGCATTGGCGATGACGCTGCTGAGGTCGCCGCGCGGGCAGGTCCGCCGGTCGGTGGCAACGGGATCGAAATAATCGCGGAAGCCCATGGCGGCGCGGCACAGGGCTTCGGTTGGTTGGTCGGCCAATCGCCGAAGCGGGTCCTCCGGGCCCACCAGGCCGCGGGACAGTTTCAGGATCAGTCGATCGTCGGCCTCGGGCAGACCCATCAGGCGCATGATGCCGCGGATGGAGAAGGGTACGGCGATCTCCTCCACGAAATCGAACACCTCGGCGCGGCCGGCGGCGCGTTCCACGATCTTGCCCGCCCAGTCGGTCAGCCAGGGCTCCAGCGCGGCGAGCGCGGCGGGCGTGAACCAGGGCTGCGCCACGGCGCGATAGGCGGCATGGTCGGGGTCGTCCATCTGGAGCAGGCCGCGCAGGACATAGGGCCTGCCCAGAATGCGGCGCAGGCGGTCCTCCGCCATTTCGCTGGACAGGAAGCTGCGCGGTTCGGCGGAGAACGGCGCGCCGCGGCGCTCGACCGCGATCACGTCGGCATGGCGGCTGATCAACCAGAACGGCCGCACGCCCGGAATGTCAGCCCAGTACACCGGCGCCCGCGCGCGCAGCAGTTTGAACGCGGCTTGCAGGCGGTCGTCATCGGCGTGCCCGGTGGGCGAGATGACCAACCGCGCGGCGTCGCGCAGTTGGTCGTCTAGACGGGCCTGGGTCGGCTGGCGGTGAGCTGGCGGCGATGTATTCGGGGCCGAATCGATCCCGGCCGTGGCCGGGCGGTTCATCTGGCCACCGCGGCGCCTCGGGCGTTGACATGGCGCGGATCCGCCGGCCGGCGCGCGGCCTGGCGGTCAGATCGCCCGGCCGGGATGGTCACCCGGTGGTCCGCTGCCTTCGCACCCGCGGTCTCGGCATCGCGGCGGGCTGGGCCGCGGCCGCCGGCGTCGGCGGTGATGCCGGAGTTGAAATGATCATGTAGGTCGCGGCGTCATGCGGCAGCGGCTGGCCGGTTGTGACGGTGACGCGTGGTTCAACGGCGGCCGAGTGGAGCTGGGTGTACATCGGCAGCGGCGAGGCACTCTCAAGATTTTCCCGCCGCGCCCGGATGATCCGGTCGTGACCACTGACCCCGGGCAGATCGGACGGAACTGTCCTCAGGTAGTCCAGGTAACGGTAATACAGCGCGCGTTCGCCGTGATCAGCCGGACCGATGTTCAGAAGCTTGTAGATTTGCACAAGCGAATTATTTTGCGCGAACACCTGGAACTGCCGATGATTGTCGATCATCTCCTGTAGCGCCGGGCCCGGCGCGAACCGGCAGTTCAATTGGCTCAGCACTTCGTGAGGCGTCTGTGGCCGAATAACGACATCACCCATTTTGTTACTCCCTCGTTCTCCTCCCGGCGGCGACCGTCACCGTAAAGATCTCAGACTGTTTCTGGCTATCTGAACGATATCATCGTTCGTAGGTATTAACAAGTCGCTTAGCACGCTCGAACATGGGGCGTAAGATCGCGCCTCCGGTCAACTCGATCAGGGTTTCGGCCCGGACAAGCAGTTCCGTCGCTTCGTGCCGCGGCCCGGTCCGCCGGCAGGTCGCGAGCGCGATGGCCGCATGGCATTCGGCGTAACGATCCGTTCGCCGGCACGCCGTTTCCAATGCTTCCGCCGCGGTCTGGGCGGCCCGCGCATCGTCGCCAGCGCGGATATATGTTTCGGCCAGGTACGCCAAAAGTTTCGCCTCGTTCTCGAGCCCCGCTCTGCCCTGGCGAGCCGTTTCCAGCGCCTTGAGAAAATAATGCTCGGCGGCGGCATAGTCGCCACTGGTGGACGCCGACAGACCGTGACCGAGAAGAGCCGCGACAAGAATGAACGGTATCGCCGACTGTTCGGCGTAGCGGGCGATCTCACTCGCGTGCCATTTCGCCACTCCGGCATCCCCGCGATGCCAGGCCATCTCGACCGCGGCGGCATGTGGAATGAATTGATGGAACGGCTCGATCTCGCTGGGCTCGATCTGAAGCAGCCTGGCAAGCCACAACTCGGCCTCATCGAACCGGCCTAGCATAACCAGCAGTTTTGACCGAAGGCAACGAACCCAATGCGCGACGTCAAAGCCCACCATTTGACCGACACTGAGGCCGAGTACGACACTTCCTGTTCCGGTGTCGCTCTGGGTCTCAATGGCGGCCAGTGCCGCGTCGTTCGCGTTTAGCGCCTCCCGGAACAATCCGGCCCGGGAATATGCCTGGCACAACAGGCCATTCAGCAGCAGGTTGCCTTCCGGGTTGGCACTGGCATCAGTCAGCGCCAACCCCTCCCGCACCAGCCGGACATAATCGTCCGCCGCGCCGTTCGCCGCCATGATCCGGCCGTAGGCGCCCAGCAGCATCACCTCATGCTTCCGGTTGCCGGTCTCGCGGGCATAGTGCAGCGCCTCCTCGGCGTAGAGTTTCGCTTCCTCGGCGGCCATTCCCTCGCGCCAGCCGAAGGTCAGCAACTGCCCGCCCGCCAAAGCGCGCAATTGGTCGTTGGTTTCGGACCGCGGCTGGTCGCGCATCATCCGGCGCACCTTCTTCCAGTCCGACAAAGCGCGCGCCGAGTTGGTCCGGCCGATCCACCGCGCGGCGCGCTGCAAATGCATCGCCGCCTCCAGCTCCTGCCCGGCGGCCTCGTAATGATGCGCGAGCAAACCGGCGAACTCGTCGCGCAGACCCCAATCGAAACGTTTGATCGCGTTGGCCACGGCTTCGTGCAGCCGGGTCCGCCGGGTGCGCAACTGCATCGCATAGGCCACCTGGTGGATCAGCGGATGGCGGAAGGCGAAACTCGCGCCGGCTTCCGTCGTGCACGGCTGGATCATCTCCGCGGCGCACAGATGATCGAACAGCGATTGCAACGAAGGCTCGGCGATTTCGGCGACCTCGCGCGCCACCGCGAACGGAAATTCCTTGCCGATCACGGCGCCGATTTGCAGCACCATCTTCTGCCGCTCGGTCAGATGGTCGATGCGCGCGCCGATCACCGCCTCGACCGTCGCCGGCAGGACCGGGTCGTTCCAGCCGGACGGCGCCAGGCGATACCGGCGGCGCGCGCCAAGCAGGACGCCGGTTTGCGCCAGCGACAGGATCAGTTCCTGGGCGAAAAACGGATTGCCGCCGGACTGGTCCGCCACCTGGGTCACGACGGGTTCGAGCGCCGGCGCATCCCCCACCAGATCGCGAACGAGCTCGCGTATGTCGCCCTGGTCCAGTTCCGCCAGCCGCAGTTCGCGATAATCGGTCCGGGCCGTCCAGCTTGCCGACCAGGGGGGACGGAACGTGACCACCATGACGACGTTGGTGCCGCTCACCGCCTCGGCCATGGTTTGCATGAAGTCCTGGCTGGTCTCGTCCAGCCAATGCAGGTCCTCGATGATGATCACCGAGGTCCGCCGCCCGGCCGCCTTGACCATGCGGCCGAGGATCTCCCGCAACCGCGTATGCCGGGTGCGCGGATCGAGCGGCCGATCGGTCAGTTCCGGGTCGGATATGTTCAGCAGGTCGGCGAGGAGCGGCAGCCCATCGGCCAGCGATGGATCGAGCGCCTGCAACCGCTCGGCGATCTTCTGCCGTGCCGCCGCCGGATCCAGCCCAGGGGAAATGCGGAAGAACGCGCGCAGCACTTCCAGCATCGGCCGCAGCGGGGTGGCCTGGCCGAGGACATGGGCGCGCGCCTCCAGCACCTGCACGCGCCGGCCGCGGCACCATTCGCCGAACTCGAAGCAGAGGCGGCTTTTGCCGAGCCCGGCCTGGGCGGCGATCCCGATCACGCTGGCGGCACCGTGGCCGGCATCGAGCACGGCCCGCCGCAGAACATCGAGGTCCGCCGCGCGACCGCGCAAGGGCGTCAGGCCAGCGCCGCGGAAGTGGTCGCTGTTGACCGCCGGCCGCGTGCCGATCAGTTGGTAAATCTCGACCGGGTCCGGGATGCCCCTGAGCGCGCGGGTGCCGATCGAAACGGCATCGCAATACGCCTCGACCAGGGCCCGGCATTCGCGGCTGATGTAGATGTTGCCCGGCTCGGCGGCCTGCTCGATGCGGCTGGCGAGATGCACGGTCATGCCTTGTGCTTCCTGCTCGACGGCCGAGCCGGTATCGAGGGTGCCGGCGACCACCTCGCCGGAGTGCAGCCCGATGCGGATCGGTGTCGCGTCCGGCAAGGCCGCCACGGCGTCCCGCATGGCGAGCGCCGCCTGGCAGGCGAGCAGCGCGTGCCCTTCCTGTGCATGGGGGACGCCAAACGCGGCCTTCAGACCGTCGCCGAGGGTGCGCAAAACGGTGCCGTTGAAGCGGCGCACCGCGCGCACCATGGCCATGACGGCCGGTTCCAGCCGATCCTTCGCCGCTTCGGCGTCAAGGCCGATAATCAGTTCGGTCGAGCCCACGATGTCGGCGAACAAAACGGTTGCCTGCTTGCGCTCGCCGGCGGCCTCGGTCAGACGCGAGCCTTCGGTCCGAGGCGCGCCGCACCAGGCGCAAAAATGGGATGTCGCCGGGCAGCCACGCCCGCACGCGGTGCAGGCGACCTCCAGCCTGACGCCGCAGGCCGAGCAGAAGTTACTGCCGATCGCGTTATCGTGGGCACACTCCCGGCAACGCACGGCGAACTCGCTCGCGGCAAGTGTTCTGAGTTCCAATTTTTTCCCCTCAGGATTGGACCCCGTGCTGGAACGATGCGCCTTGGTTGTGGTGATGGCAAGTACTCCCGCGGCATTCTTATGACCGCACTGTAGTAATGTCCCGGGTTTCTCCCTGACGGAAATGTCTCCTCGGCAACGCGGTGGCGGATGCCGCTCGCGGTTCAGGCGTGACGCGCGCGGCGGGCCAGGATGGGCCGGTAGCGGTCTCGGGTCAGGCGGCGATCCGCGCGGGGAAGCCGTTTTGAGTTGCGACGGCGCGGCCGGCGATAGTCCGAATTGGCCGCCTGCCGATCAGCGCGGGGGCAATGCCGGCCAGTGGTCACCCGGCCGTCCGCAACCCGCCGGTGCCAGGCCCAGGATGGAGCGGGCGCGGCATGAGCGTGTGGTCCCGCGCCCGGGATGCGGTCGCGGTACGTGACCCGGCGCGGCCGGCGGCGACGCCGGGGTTCGGCATTTTGTGATATCTTCGTGACGGGTCGCGGACAGGCCGGATGCCTGGCCACACCGCCGGTGCGCGGGTGTCCCGTGAGCGGTTGTGTCAGCGCCTCGCGACAGAACCAATTCGCGATCGCCGGCTGGGACGATCCGGTACAACGGCACCGCTCGCGGGATCACCGCGACGGTGAACCGCGGTCTCTTGAACCTCCGGCCGCGGCCTGTTCCCGCCGCATCGCGTTGCGTCCGGCCCATCACCGATCATACCGCTCCCGTGTCAAATTCGAAATTTTGTAACAAAGTGCGAAAAGTTTCATTTGCACCCGGTTCAGCGCCGAACGCGCCGGCGGCCGGGGTTCAGGCCGTCTCCTGGTCCCGCCTCTGGACGGAGGCCGCGAGACGGGTCCCTCGCATGATGTGCCGGCGGTCCAGTTCGCCGTGCATGCGTTTCAATTGAATGGCGCCGAGCCGTCGTTGCTCCTCATTATCGTACGAGCGCCGCGTGTGCCATTGTTCCATCAGCGCCACCAGATCGGCCGCCGCTTCCAGATCATTGGTAATGCAAGCGTAATCGAACAGTTCCTTGATCCCCTCGTCGAGACGAGGCACGACGGGCGGATGGGCGCGCTGCAGCCGCGCACCAGGTATCTCGGGTTCGCGGAATTTGGCGGTTCTTTCGATCAACGAGCCGAAGGGTCGCATCACCGGCCTCCTGAACAGAGAAAGACAACGCTACTCGGGCATGGAATTGGTTGCAGACTGGTTTCAGTTTCGCCGCGGGACGCGTGGCCGGATTTGGCGGCTTCCGGCACCAGCAGGGCCGCGCGGTCGGAAAATGGCGCCTGCCCTCAGGGTTTGTCCGGGTCGCGGCCGCGCCGGACGCGGGGTTTCGCCCGCCAGGCCTCCGGCCGCCCGGGTGGGCAGCGCCGATTGTTGCCGCCGCGCCCGTTTCCCGGCACAGAAACCACGCGGCCACCCAAAGGAATCCAAACCGTGAGCCAGACGGTCCAGTCCACCGAAGCCTTCGCCATCATGCGGCATCGCCTGAGATCAATCTTCGGCGGCTCGATCGGCAATCTGATCGAATGGTACGACTTCTACGTCTATAACTTCTTCGCGCTTTACTTCGCGAAATCCTTCTTCCCGAACGCCAGCCCGACGGTGCAACTGCTGAATACGTTCGGCATCTACGCGCTGGGCTTTCTCATTCGCCCGATCGGCGGCTGGGTCCTGGGAGTCTACGCCGACCGCGCCGGCCGCAAATCCGCGCTGACGTTGTCGGTCACGCTGATGTGCGCGGGGTCGTTGCTGATCGCCGTCTCACCCACCTTCGCCGTTCTCGGGCTGGGCGCGCCGGTCCTGTTGCTGGTCGCCCGCCTCATCCAGGGCATCTCTTTGGGCGGCGAATATGGCACCTCCGCTGTTTATCTCAGCGAGATCGCGGTCTCCCGGCATCGCGGGTTTTACAGCTCGTTCCAGTACGTCACGCTGATCGGCGGCCAGGTGTTCGGCAGCCTGACCCTGCTGGTCTTGCAACAGGTCTATACCGGCGCCGAGCTGGAGGCCTGGGGCTGGCGGATCCCCTTCGCCATCGGCGCGGCGCTGTCGCTGTTCGGCCTGTATTTGCGGCGCAACCTGGAGGAGACCGAAGCCTTCCGAAAAGTCGCCGCCATGCCGCGCGGCAACCTGTTGCGCGAACTGGCGAAGCACCCCAAGGCGATCCTGCTGGTGTTCGGCCTGACCATGGGCGGCACCACCGCGTTCTATACCTACACCACCTACATGCCGACGTTCCTGGTCAACACGGTCAAACTCAGCCGCGATCAGGCGACGCAAATCTCGTTCATCACGCTGGTGATTTACGCGGCGCTGCAACCGGTGTTCGGCGCCATCTCGGACAAGGTCGGGCGCCGGCCGGTGCTGATGTGGTTCGGCATTCTGGGCACGCTGGGGACCGTGCCGATGCTGACCACGCTGGGCGCCACGCACGACTACCTGAGCGCGCTTGGCCTGATCATGGCGGCGCTGCTGGTGGTGTCCGGCTATACCTCGATCAACGCGGTGGTGAAGGCCGAGCTGTTTCCCGCCGGCGTGCGGGCGTTGGGCGTTGGGCTGCCGTACGCGGTGGCGGCCTCGGTGTTCGGCGGCACGGCGCCCTATATCGCGCTGTGGTTCAAAAGCGGCGGGCACGAGAGCGGGTTCTACTGGTACGTGACCGTGCTGATCTTCTTATCGCTGCTGGTCTACACGTTCATGGGGGATACCAAACACTCATCCCTGATCGACCGGGACTGACACGGGTTTCGCCAGGTCCAGGCTCAGACGCGACGGCCGCGCTATGGGTCGCGCCGTTCGCTGAGCCGGGATCCCGGTCGCGTCAGAGACTGCCTCCGATAGTCGTGAACTGGTTGGACAAAGCGTTGGCCATGCTGGCGAAACCGACCGCGATCGTGGCGACGATCATGCCGGCGATCAGGCCGTACTCGAGGGCGGTGACTGCACGTCGGTCAGTCTTCAGAATGGTCCAAACGTTGGCGATACGTGTCATAATTATTCTCTAGTATGATTATTTCCTCAGAATATCGTCGCAAAATCATCTCTTTAATTCGAATACAGTCGATAATTGGCATGATTCTGGTTACAAATTGGTTTCATCCATGCCCGGCCGCGACCAGTGGCGTCTTCGTCAGGGCGGCGCGATCACCACGCCCAGAGCGTCCCGGTTCGCCGCCCAGGCGCGATCGTATTCAAGGACCTGGGCGATTTCGGCGGCGGCGGCCGCGCCGTAGAGCCGGCCGAGCAGATACAACGTCGTATCGATCGCCAGCGAGACGCCGCCGCCGGTGACCACGGTGTCGTCCACGACCGCGGCCACCCGGGGCTGGATGGTGCCACCCCCCGCCTTCGCGGCGACAAGCCCGGCCAGACGGTCGAGCGGGGCCACCGTCTCCCGACTCACGGCGTGGCGGCGGGTGGTGGCGGTGCGGCCGTCCAGCAGCCCGGCGGCGGCGAGGATCAGGGCGCCAGTGCAGACCGAGACGACGCGTTCCGGCGGGAGCCCGCGCAGGAAGCCGAGCAACGCGGGATCGGCCGCCGCCTCCGGCCAGCCTGGGCCGCCGCAGACGATGACCACGTCGCAGGGCGGCGCCGAGGCGATGCCGTGGTCGGCGTGGACGGTCAGGCCGCCGGCGAGGCGCACGGGGCCGGCTTGGCGGGCGATCACGGTGGATTGGACGTTGGGCAGGACGCGGCGGGCCATCGAGACGACGCCGACGGTGCCGCCGAGGTCGATCGGTTCGACGCCCTCGTAGATCAGGACACCGAGGAGGGCGGGGGAGGT
>Ga0181536_10004269_pt1 | contig 15202 bp, 8 predicted proteins | sample PEATcosm2014_Bin_41_FD_121105 | JGI IMG/M metagenome (GOLD analysis project Ga0181536, IMG submission 121105) | Peatland microbial communities from MTU Mesocosm Facility, Houghton, MI, USA - PEATcosm2014_Bin17_60_metaG | ecosystem: Environmental > Terrestrial > Soil > Wetlands > Peat | place... | reverse complement strand
TGCAGCTTGTCGCTGTGGACCATGCCCACGTGCATGTCGTTGGTGAGTGTGGGAGTGAGGATGCGCGTGTAGCCGACGGCCCAGGCCCAGGCCGGCAGTTGGTCGACGCGTCCGCCGCTCTGGCCCGCGCCAACCCCCGGGAAATACGAGGGCACGTCGGCGGTCAGGTAGCTCCGGTCATAGACGCCGAACAGGATGTTCTTGGGGCTGATGTTGGCGTCGATGCGAATGTCGTAGGTATTGCTGTTTTTGTCCTCGATGGGAACGTAGCCTTGGAAATTATTGGCGAGGCCGGAGGCTGTCGCCGCGGGATACAGGCCCAGCAGCTTGACTGCGTTCGGATCCTGGCGGCTGGTCGGGATCACGTTGAGGGCGGAGAGGAGAACGCCGCCGGCGTCCTGCGTGAAGTCGGTCCTGGTAACGCCGGTGAAGCTGGTGCAGCCGCCCGCCGCCGTGCAGTTATAGAAGGGATCGCGTACGTAGCCGCCCGGCGTGCCTGTCATTCCGGTCACGGCGTCGTAGCCGGTTGTAGGGTCAAGCTGGCGGGTAGAAGCAGGATCTAGGATGGTGCCGTTCGAGAAGGAGCGGCCCAAGGCGTCGGTGTGGCAGCCGCTGGTGACGGTTGCGCTGCAAGTGCTGCTGTAGTTGTAGGTGATGTTGTCCTGCAGGTTGGTGAACTTGCTGCTGACCATGCCCGTGCTGGGCACAGTTAAATTGCCGTCCGGCACAGGCAGGACGTAGCGGCCGCCCTGGTAGTCGGCGAACCAGAAGAGCCGGTTCTTGCCATTGATAAGGTGCGGGATCAGGACCGGGCCGCCGGCCGTGAAGCCGAAGAGGTTCTGGTGATAGGAGGGAACCGGATTGGCGGTGCAGACGCCAGAGGAATTGCAGGTTCTGTTAAAGAAATAGTTCGCGTTCAGATCGTTGTTGCGCACGTATTCCCAGAGGTCGCCGTGCACTCCATTGTTGCCTGATTTGATGGACGCGTTGATGACGCCGCCCGTGGAGTGGCCGAATTCGGCGTTGAAGTCGCCGCTCTGCAGCGTGAATTCCTGGATGGCATCAGGCGGCGGCACGATGGCGGCGTTGGTCCCGGTATAGTTGCCGCCATAGAACTCGATGTTGTCGTTAATGCCGTTGAGGCGGAAATCGTTTTGCCATTCGTCGACGCCATTCACCCTGAAATAAGCAGACGAAGAACTGCCTGCGTCGGCGGTGCCGTTTCCGCCAGCGCCGGTTCCGGTCGCATCAGTATTGACGCCCGCGGAAAGTTGCGCCAGCGAGCCCCAGTCGCGGGTGACAAGCGGCATGTCATTCACAGTGATATTCGTGATCGATTGACCGACCTGGGCATTTTCCGCTTCGAGGAGGGGCGCCGCGGCGGTCACAGTCACGTTGGTCTGCACGTCGCCGGTGGTCAAGTGAACGTCGACGGTGAGCACCTGCTGCACGTGCACGATGACGCCGTGCACGATGTATTTCTTGAACCCGGGAGCCTCGGCTTCAACCGTATAGTTGCCGGGAATCACATCGTCGAATACATAGGTACCGGTCGCTGTGGACTTGGTTGAAATTTTTACGGTGGTGTCGTCGTTGATGAGCGCGATGGTGGCCTTTTGCACGACTGCGCCGGACGGATCCTCCACCGTTCCCGTCACCTCTCCTCGATCAAGCTGGGCCGTCAGACGGCCCGGAAGGCACAGAGCAAGGAGCGAAACCACGAGTGTGAGCCATGGTCCAGCAATTCTGAATTGCTGTTTGATTTTCATGATGCCTTGCTACCTCCAATTTCAAGATTTTTTTACACGTTTGCACTCACCCGCACTTCGGCGAGCAGCGCAACGATATTGCACTTGTCATGCGCGCGGGAGTGTTTACCCTAAGTGCATGCACGTGTATACACTAGTGTTCAAAGCACTTAATTATTTGATTGAAAAGGACTTGTTGACTGCTTGAAATGTTGGTAAACTGTGGAAATTGTTCGGCAAGAAGGCCCCTGTCTGCGTTATTTTTGTGAGCGCTGAAGGTGGCCGATGATGCAGCACATGAATTTGCGTGTTTGCATGTATTGCATTCAGTTTACAAGCCCCAGCGTGACGGCAGTTGCGACGCGTTGCTAACTCGCCGGGAGAGACTCGCTCGATGAAGGCAGTTTGCCCGTTTTCTTCTGGCGTTAACGGAATTGAAATCGAAAACCTTACCTGCGCAGTACGCAGACGTGGTTCAAGGACAACCGAGTATTGGGTCAAGCCGTGCGTTATTCCTTAACCGTTGAACCGGAGACCGGTCCCCGTGCCTCGATGGCAGTCAGGAGATAAGGCTCATGGATCAATTTGCTGCCGTCCAATCCAAGCCCAAGATGCTTCCTTCCGATGAGGCATGGCCAGCGAGTCTGCAGGAAGAACCGTATTGGGCCCTGGCGCAGCGAGTGATCGCCGGGCCAAACTTCGCCCGATCTCCCCTGCTTACGAAATTTCTGCTCTTTGTGGTGGCCGAGACCCTGGAAGGGCGGGGAAACGAGATCACCGAGCACCAGATCGGCGTGCAGGTCTTCGACCGGCCGGCGGATTATCGCACGCTTGAGGACAACATCGTTCGCAGCTATGCGCGCCAATTGCGCAAGCGGCTGGCGGAACACTTTGCGGACCAGGGAAGCTCGGAACCGGTGCGAATCGACATTCCGGTTGGCGGGTATGTGCCGGTGTTTCTTCCGGCGACTGAAGAGGTCAACCGGGAAGAAACGCCGGGGTTGCCAGCGGCGGCTCCGGGCCAGACACAGCCTCATGCGCTGCCCGCACGCAACGCGGAACCAGCGGCGACGGTTCAATCAAAGGCAAGCCCCTGGGTGCTGGGCGCAGTACTGGTTTTGGCCTATAGCGCGGCGCTGATTGCCGTCACTTGGTATGCCGCCAGACGATCGCCTGTGCCGCACTTGTCGCAAGAGCCGGCGCATGTGCTGTGGGCCGAGTTGTTCGGCGGTCCCGAAAACAGCTATATCGTGCCGTCCGACGCGGGATTCAATCTTCTCGAAGACATTTCGCGGCGGCCCGTGCCGCTGGCGGAATACATTTCAGGCAGCTACCAGGAATTGCCCCTTTCCGGAGTGGATACGCATAGTGCCGCGGACCTGCGCTCCCAGCAGTTGACGCCCTTCGTCGATCTGCAGATTGCAGCAGCACTCGCCCACCTGACAGAGGACGATCCGCAGCGGGTTCTCATCCGGTTTCCCCGAGATCTGCGGCTGGACGACCTCAAGAACGCCAATGCCGTCATCATTGGATCGGTGGGCAGCAATCCCTGGGCCGCAATTGCCGAGAGCAACGCCAACTTTCGCATTGTCGACCGGCCGGGCATGAATGGAGCGCAGATTATCAATCTCAAGCCGCAACCCGGAGAATCCGCGACCTATTCCAGCCACTGGAATGAGCCGGCGCACGAAACCTTCGCGGTGATCGATTTTCTTCCCAATCTGAGCGGCAACGGGCACCTGCTGGTTCTGGAGGGACTGGATGTGGCAGGAACCCAGGCGGCAGCCGAGATGCTGTTGTATCCATCGGCTATCGATCCGATTCTGTTGCGGGCCACGCGTCCGGATAAATCCCTGCGCAATTTCGAAGTGCTGCTGCGGTCAACCAGCATCCAGTCAAACGCCACCGGGACGCAGGTGATTGCCAGCAGGATTTACTAGGACGCGGCTCTTAAGGATGGCATTCCCAGCCGTATCAGCTATAGTTTCCAAGGAACATCATCGCGACGGTTAAGGCCCCTCTACTGGAACGGGCCCAGGCCGGCGAGCAGTCGAACGGCGCAAGCCGTAAGACAAAGGCGGAAAGCGTGAAACGAGCAGCTCGAATGGTTGCAACTTTGATGGCAATGGCAATGGCGTTTTCGGCCATTGCACAGGGAGAGGTGAAGATGTCGATATGGGGTCATACCGCGGATGGAACCGCCGTCCCGATTTACACGTTGACCGGTGGGCAGATTGAAGTGCGAGTGACGGCGTATGGCGCACACCTGGTGAGCGTGAGAACCCCGGACCGCACGGGTAAGATGGCGGATGTTGCGCTGGGCTACAACACGCTCGATACGTATCTAATCAAACCCAGTCCGTATATCGGCGCCGTGGTGGGGCGCTATGGCAATCGCATTGCGCTGGGCAAATTTACGCTGGACGGAAAAACCTACCAGATTCCCATCAATAACGGCGCTAACGCACTGCACGGCGGCCCTGTTGGATTCGACCAGTATGTGTGGCAGGCCAAGGAAGTGCCGGACGGCGTCGAGTTCACGCATGTGAGCCCCGATGGCGACATGGGGTTTCCGGGAACGCTCACTGCGACGGTGCGCTATACGCTCAAGGGGAATACGCTGCGCATCGACTACACGGCCACGACCGACAAAGCAACGGTGGTGAACCTGACCAACCACTCGTACTTCAACCTGCACGGCGACGATGCGGGCAACATTCTCGACCAGCGGATTGAAATCAACGCCGACCGCTACACGCCGGTGGACGCGGGGCTGATTCCGACCGGTGAGTTGGCGCCGGTTGCCGGAACGCCGATGGATTTTCGCAAGCCGGAGATGATTGGTGCGCGGATCGATGCCGACAACGAGCAACTGAAGCGCGCCGGCGGCTACGATTTCAACTGGGTGCTGAACGGAAAGCCGGGAACGCTGCGTCTGGCGGCCATCGTGACCGATCCCGCGAGCGGACGCAAGCTCACGGTGGAGACCACCGAGCCGGGAGTGCAGTTCTACTCCGGCAATTTCCTGGATGGCAGCTTCACCGGCAGGCACGGCGTGAAGTACCTGAAGCACGCCGGATTCTGCCTGGAGACGCAGCATTTCCCGGATTCACCGAACCATCCGGATTTCCCGAGCACGGTTCTGCGTCCCGGCGAGACCATGCACTCGACGACGACGTTCACATTCGGAGTGGAGAAGTAGACCTGCGCTGATTCTTGTAGAGGTTGCCCCACCCTTTCGCCCGGTTTTTGGGCGAAGGGTGGGTGTTCCGCGTCTTCCCATCCTGTCGTCCGCTTGCGCGTACGACAAGGATGGGGCAACCGCGGCATAACATTAGGCGGCCTTCCACTTCTGAAACCAGCCCAAGCCGTCTGAAGTTCCCGCGGCCGGAATATATTCGCAGCCGATCCAGCCCTCGTATCCCAACTGATCGATGAGATCGAACAGATAGGAATAATTCACTTCGCCCGTGTCGGGCTCGTGGCGCTCGGGCACTCCGGCAATTTGGATATGAGCTACGCGAGTATTCTTCGGATCGGCGAGGTACTTGCGGATCCTGATGGCCAGATCGCCCTCCTCCACCTGGCAATGGAAGAGGTCCATGAGGATTTTGAGATTGGGCGCGCCGATCTCCGCGACGATAGCGTGCGCTTCTTCCTGGCGATTCAAGAAAAAGCCCGGCATGTTGCGCAATGCGATGGGTTCGATGAGCAGTTGGACTCCTGCGACCCGCGCCTGTTCCGCCGCCCAGGAAAGATTGGCGGTGTAAACGCCAAGCAGGTGCGCGCGATCCACGCCCGGCGGCGAAATGCCAGCCATGGCGTGGACACGGGAGCATTGCATCACCAGCGCGTACTCCAGGGCCTGCAGAAAACCGTCGCGAAATTCTTTTTCGCGGCCGGGCAGCGCCGTGATGCCGCGCTCGCCGGCCTTCCAGTCGCCCGGAGGCGAGTTGAAGAGGACCTGGCGCAACCCATGCTCTTTGAGCAGAGCGGCCAGCGTGGCGGCGGGATGCTCGTAGGGAAACAAGTATTCGACAGCCGTAAAACCGTCACGCGCAGCCGCGGCAAAGCGGTCGAGAAACTTGTGTTCCTGGTACATCATGGTCAGGTTGGCGGCGAAACGAGGCATGGCATGAACTCCGTGATCAAAGTGTGAGCTGCGTTGAAACGCCGGAATTATTTTGCATGAGCGCTGAGCTGATCGAGCACGCGCTTCAGGTCGTCGAGCTTCTGGCCGGCCGCGGAGAGTTTACCCTCCGAAGTGAGGCGCTGATAGTCGGCAAAGTCGCGACTGGCCTGGCTGATGAGCGCGTTGACATCGGTTGCAGGATGCGGCGCACCTGAAGGTGCCGCCGCTGCTGGAGATTGCTGAGATTCCGCACCGGTCAGCGACGGGGTCTGCGATCCGAAGAGCGAAGCCAACGCGGATTCGAAGTTCGGGCCATAGGCAAGACGATCCTGCAAAGCCAGAACGACGAGGCGCAGCTCCGGCATGGGACTGTGCTCTGCCTGGAGGTAAATCGGCTCGGCATAGAGGAGCGCCTGCCCGCATGGAATCACCAGCAGGCTGCCGCGGATGACGCGCGAGCCCTGCTGATTCCAGAGCGTGAGTTGCCCGGAGAGCTGCGCGTTCTGGTCGATCCGCGCTTCTATCTGTTGCGGCCCGTCGACCAGACGCGACTTTGGGAAGTCGAACACCACGGCACTACCGTAATGCGCGCCGTCGCTGCGCGCCGCGATCCAACCGATCAGGTTGTTGCGGCTGATGGGGGTGAAGGGCAAAATTTCGACGAACTCAAGACCGCCCGATTCGCCGGGAAGCGTCATGAGCACGAAATTGGGATGCATCGCCACCGCGCTTTGGTCGCCGCTCTGGCTGGAACCATTTTCGGTCGCCACGCTCCACTGATCTGCACGATTGTAAAAGACCTCGGGATCGGTCATGTGATAGAGGCCGTACACATCGGCCTGCAGGCTGAGCAGCAATTCGGGATAACGCACGTGGGCGCGCAGCCACGCGGGCATGGCAGAGGCGTCCTTGAACAGTCCCGGATAGATACCGCGCCATGCGGCAAGGATGGGGTCGGACGAATCGAAGACGTAGAACGTGACGGTGCCATCGTAAGCGTCCACCACCGCCTTTACGCTGTTGCGTATGTAATTGACCGATTGCCCGTCGAGATCGGCCGGCGCGGAGTAAGGATAGGTGGATGAAGAGGTGTAGGCGTCAATAATCCAGGAGAGACGGCCATCGTCGCCCACCACGATGTAGGGATCGCGATCGAAGGTGAGAAACGGCGCCAGGGCCGCAACGCGCGCGCGCACGTTGCGCCTCATCAGCAAGTGGCTCTGCGCCGTGACGTCGTCGCTGAAGGGAACTTTGGTCAGGTCGCCGCGATCGAGGGCCAGCAGCACGCGGCGCAGAAAGCCGCCCATCACAATGCCGCCCGTGCCTTCGTAGGTGGAGTGACTATCGCTTTGGCCCTGGGGATAGTTGAACTCCTGCTGGCCGGTTTTGACGTAGACATCGGTGTTGGTCATCTCGCCGAAATAAATCTCCGGGCGCGTGACGCTGAGTCCGGGCACGGTGCTCTGCACCGGCATGTTGGAGAGATAAAGCGTGGGCAGGCCTTCGGTTGAGAATCCGTTGACGGGATTCATGGTGATGCCGTAGCCATGCGTGTAGATGAGCTTGTCGCTGACCCAATTGCGACTGTTCTCGGGCAGTTTGTCCACGTTCAACTCGCGCACTGCGAGCATGACCTGCCGCAGCGTGCCGTTGATCTGGTAGCGATCGATATCAATGCCAGGGAAGTCGTAGTAAGTGCGAATCTCCTGCACCTGGCGCAGGGTGTCCTGCAGCGCGGTCACGTCCCAGAGGCGGATGTTTTCAAGCGTCGCCTGATTATGTTCCGGATCGGCCGCGGCAACGGTGGTCTCGGCAGGGAACTCGCGCTGGGCGAAGCGGTCAAGGCCATAGGCCTGGCGTGTCAGGGCGATGTTGTCGGCAATGTAAGACCGCTCGCGGTCGAGCTGGTTGGGCTTGACAACGAACGTGCTCACATACCATCCGGCCACACCGGCGACGATCCAGCAGACTGCCGCGGGAAGGATAGCCGCGAGCAGCCAGCGCGCGCGTGGCTTGAGCACGCCGCCGGAGAAGGCAATCACCGCGCCGATGACGAGCGCCACGCTGACGAACAACATGCCGGTGAGGGTAACGTGCGCATCAGTGTACGTAATGCCGGAGAAGATGGTGTGCTGGTCGAAGAGAAGATCGAAGCGACCAACATACTCGCGAATGGACAGCGCGAGGAGCAAAAAACCTGCAGCGATGGAGACGCCGCGCCAGATCGATGAAGCGGCGCCGTCTATTGGGCCGCCACGCAGACGTCCGCCGCCGGCAGCGACGAGGAAGAGCACGGCGAGAACGCAGATCAACACTGCCAGCGTGAGCAACCAGCCGGCGATGAGTTCCCAGGCAGGCAAAGTGAAGAGATAGAAACCAAGCGGGCGGCCCAGGATGGGATCCACAGGAAGCGTGGCAGTGGCGGGAGCGTACCAAAAAAGGGCCAGCGTGGGCCACTGCGATTCCATGGCGAAGCCGGTGACGATGGAGACGAGCAGCGCAACTACGAGAGAAATGGAGCGCAGGAACTTTGCCACGGGCAGCTCGATGGGGCGGCCCGCGACGTAGATGGTGTGCGTCTCAGGTAGTTCGCCGGGGTGACGGTGACGGAGAGCGAGGAAGGCGCCAATGAGGACGAGGAAGGTGAGCACGGCAAAGGCTGAGAACGTGCCCCATTCGAGGCCGAAGGTCTTCCAGAAGACGGGAGCGTAGCCGAGCGAGCCGAACCAGAGGAGGTCAACCCAATAGGAAATGGCAGCGCGGCCGCCAATCAAGACCAGGACGACGATTGCGATGAAGAGGTAGACAGCAAGGCGAAAGCGCCGCGGCTTTTGATGCATCGGCCAATCAATGGTTTCGGGCATTTCCTGCTCCACTCAGGCGATTTGTGCGCACTGAGATACGCAAGAATTGTACAGCGGCTGAATGGGACCGGCGCGGCGTCAGAGCCTGCTATTCACTTTCGCACACGCGCCAAAGTCAATAGCAGGCTCTAGATCAGCTCGGAGTGGCCGGTGACGCCCAGCTCCTTCACAATCTTGCCCACATCCTGCGAGTGGTTGCGGTGCGCAATCAGCAGCGCGTCTTCGGTGTCGACGACTACCAGGTTCTTCACGCCCACCAGGGCTACGAATTTCCTGGGGCTGAAGATGTAGTTGTCCGTGGCTTCGATGGTCATATGACCTCCCGTGTCGGCCACATTGCCTTCGGCGTCGCCGCGCATGCGCGTCTCCAACTGGTATTCGTAGAGCGAGGACCATGAGCCGAGGTCGTTCCAGCTGAACTCGGCGGGAATGCAGTAGAGGTTGGAGATGTGCTCGCCCTTGGCGGAGCGGGGCTCGAGGACCGCGTAGTCGACGGAGATGTTTTCGCACTTGGGATACGTGATGCGGAAGACCTCGTCGAACTGCGGCGTGCCCCAGGCGGCGGCAATGGATTCGAGCAGCGGAGCGGTTTCAGGCAGGTGCTCGCGGACGGCGTTGGCCAGCGTGCGAGCCGACCAAAGGAAGATGCCGGAGTTCCAGTAGTAGTTGCCGGCGGCGACAAACTCCTCGGCTCGGTTCTGATTGGGCTTTTCGATGAAGCGGCGCACATGCAGAGCGGAATCGTCCCTGGTCAGGTCGCCGGTTTCGATGTAGCCGTAGCCGGTTTCGGCGCGCGAAGGCTCGATGCCCAGCACCACAATGTTTTCGCCGGCCGCAGCCGCGGTAATGCCTTTTTGCAGGGCCTTGAGGAAACGTGGCTCGTCGCCAATCACATGGTCCGACGGAAAAATGCCCAGCACGGCGTCAGGGTTTTCGCGCTCAATGAGGAAGGCGGCGAGGCCGCACGCCGGCGCGGTATTGCGGGCCACCGGCTCCTGCACGATTTGAGCCGAGGGCAGGCCGGGCAACTGATCGGCAATCTCCTGGGCCAGAAACTCGTTGGTAATAATCCAGGTTTTTTCGAGCGTCGTAAGCGGCTTTAGTCGCTCCACGGTCTGCTGAATCATGGAGCGCTCGCCGTCGAGAGCGAGAACCTGCTTGGCGCGGGCGCGCCGGGAACGGGGCCAGAAACGCGTGCCGCTGCCACCGGCCAGTATCACGGGACGGAAATCGATATCGTTCAACATTGAAGAAACATCCTACTCGACAAAGACAACGTTTGCACAGGGCAAAGCGAATTATTTTCAAGGAGGAAAGCTGCCGCCGGGAACAGCCCTGCCCAGGATGCAACCACTGTGGCTGCATCGGGCAGTTGACTGCCACCAACGGCGGGAATTCGGCCAAGGTTGGAGTTATTTCAAGCCGGTCAGGAACTCGCCCATGCGGCGCGTGCCCTCGTCGATATTCTGCTTGGTTACCGGGTAGGAGATGCGGATGTGCTCGCCGGTCCCGAAGGCCTCGCCGGGCACGGTGACCACGTGAGCCTCGTGGAGCAGGCGTGTGGCCAGCTCGGTAGCCGTCTTGATGCCGCCCTTGCCCAGGTAAGCCGAAATGTTGGGGTACACGTAGAACGCGCCTTCCGGCTTGGTGCAGGTGACGCCGGGAATTTTCGCCAATGCGGCCAGCATATAGTCGCGCAAGTCGATGAACTCGGCGCGAAACTCGGCCACGCACTGCTGCGAGCTGGTCAGCGCCGCGATTGCCGCCTTTTGCACGAAGCTGGTGGCGTTGGAGGTGGATTGCGACTGCAGTTTGCTCAGGTTGGCGACCACCGGCTTCGAAGCCAACGCAAAGCCCGCGCGCCAGCCGGTCATCGAATAGGTCTTCGACAGCGAGCCGAGAATGACCAGGTGGTCCTTGGCCCAGGTGAATGAGCCGCCGGAGACAGGCTTGCCGGCATAGTTGAGATACACGTAGCACTCGTCCAAAAGCAGGAAAATGCCGCGATCGTGGGCGAGATGGACAATGCGCTCCAAGTCCTGAGCCGAGACCACCGAACCCGCCGGATTGGAGGGCGAGTTGAGGATGATGGCCTTGGTGCGCGGCGTGATGGCGCGCTCGATGGCGTCCGCGGTGATGCGGAAGCTCTCGGCCTCGCTGGTTTCGAGATAAACGACCTTGCCGCCCGCATACTGAATGATGTCCTTGAAGCTGACCCAGTAGGGAACCGGCAGGATGACCTCGTCGCCGTGGTCGACAAGGATCTGCAGCGTGTTGAACAGAGCCAGCTTGCCGCCGGCCGTGAAAATGGCCTCGTCAATCGAGTAGTCCGAGCCAAAGTCGCAGGCATGGCGCTCGACGATGGCTTTGCGCACGTCGGGAATGCCCGGAACCACGGTGTAGCGGGTGAAATTGGCCTCAATGGCGGCAATGGCGGCGTCCTTGATGTGCCGCGGAGTGGCGAAGTGAGGCTCGCCGGCCCCGAAATCCACCAGGTTGGCGCCCTGAGCGCGCAATTTAGCCGCCTCGGCGGCCACAGCCATGGTCGCGGATACCTCGATCCGGCCAATGCGATCGGCGAAGACTTTTGCGGGAGCTGTAACTATCATGACACTTCTATCTTCGCAGATTTTCCGTGGAGGACAAAATGCTGGCGGTCGCTTCGGACCTCGCGGCAGACGTAGCTCCAGGCTATTTCACTGAGAAGGTAAGCTTTGCACCTGAGGAAACGGGGAGGGGCCTTTTGTAATCTGGTTTGCACATGTCCTCCGCGAGGTCTGAAGGTCGGAGCGGACGAACGGCGTAATCGCCCGGAGTCAGGTTGTACTTTCTCGTAAGGACAATCGTGAAATCGTAGTGCCTGATGTATTCATCATCGGTGTTTATGCAGGTGCGGGAGGGGACTTCGAAGAGAACGTTGCTGGCGCAAACCCATCCTCCCATCTCACTCCCGGGCTTCGCGCGGCACTCCGCCTGCATCCTGCTTTCCTCATGGCTCAGAAGCTTATGTCCGTCCGACCCAAAGAGTCCAAAACCATTGGCCTTGAAGAAATCCAGATCCTCGCAGGTCAACACGGCTGCGGGGGTGTCGCCGGGATTATCGATCCAGATGTGCATCGCAATGGGTTCGTCTGCCTTAAACTCCTGCTTAGCCAGGGAGACGCCGAGGGAGAAGCCATTGCGCCAAGGAATCATGATAGGCCGGCCTTTGGCGAGCGATTCCGGCTTGTCACACTCGGGCGGGACTGTGCTGGATGGCTCCGCCTTGGACGTGGGACTTTGCCCAACGATCACGAAGGGCAAAGCGACAATCGCCAGGACGACGATCACGATTCTTGCTGGCATGACGGAGCCCCCCATTCTACTGACGTTTCAGCCGCCAGTTTTGCCTCGCGGGGGTCCGTGGTTAGCTGCCGTTTTTAATGCGCGCTCTCAGCCGCTTGAGCACGTTGGGCGGCACAAGGCCGCTTACGTCGCCGCCGAAACTGAAGACTTCCTTGACCATTCTCGAGCTGACAAAGGAGTAGCGGCCGGCCGGTTGCAGAAAGACAGTCTCGACCTCGGGAGCGAGGCGGCGATTCATCAGAGCCATCTGGAACTCGTGCTCGTAGTCGGAGATAGCGCGGATGCCGCGCAGCACAGCCGTAGCGCCCTGCTGGCGGGCGAATTCGACCATGAGGCCGTCGAAGGTAGCCACAGAGACATTGCCGATGCCAGCCGTTGCCTCTCTCAGCATTTCCACGCGTTCTTCGACGGTGAACAGCGGATCCTTGCCCGGATTGTTGAGAACGGCCACGGTGAGGTGGTCAAACAGCTTCGCGCCGCGCTGGATGAGGTCGACATGACCGTTGGTGGGCGGATCGAAGGTGCCGGGATAGAGGGCGTTCACGGGCATAGGCTCACCAAGGATTTTAGCAGCGGAGGCGTTCCGGCTTGCGCCTACCGCTGCACCCGATGCAACGCGATCTTCACGGGACCCGGCGGACGGCGCAAAGGGCTGCTCGAAGGGTCCGATCCGTCGGGCGGCGGACCGACTGCCGGGCTCGAGGCTTCAGGCGGGGACGCGGGACGCGGTGGACGCGGTCCGAAGTTCGGAGCACGTTCGAGCTCGATGGCGTCTCCGTTGATGCGGCCGGAAAATGCGCTGTTTCCGGCCTTGAAGCTGACATCGGCCCCATCCACCTGACCGTCTGTAATCGGTGTGGGCGCGTCATATCCGCCCGCCCAGCCCATGCCGACGGCTTCCAGAACGCCTGTGAGCTTGCTTCCATCCTGGAGCAGCACGAAGAGTTGCGTGCCTCCGTCCTGCGCGGGCCGCCACAGGCCGGTGATGCCCGGCCCTCTGGGTGCTTCACGCTCCCACACGGCCGCCTGGGGACGAAGCTCGACCTTGCCAGCCCAAATCGTTGCCTGCGCCGGAGCCAGACCGGGCGACGTGGCTTCGACCGTGATGCTGTCTGCCGATTTCGTGGACTGAACTACGCCCAAGCACATGCCGCTGAATGCCTTGCGCGACGTGCCCTTGTCGGATTCCTGGTCGGTGGGATCGCCGTTGCCCACGCCGATCAATTTTCCCGCCCCGATGACCTTGAATGTGACCAGATTGTCGGTAATGGGCACAATGCGGCCGCGGGCATCACGCACTTCGACGGCGAACATGGCCACATCTTCGCCATCGGCGGCAATCTCGGCCCGGTCTGCGTAAATGGCGAGTGCGGCCGGAGCGCCTGTGGTTTCGCGCCGGGCCGTCAACACCACTTCGCCATCCTTAAAGCCCCGCGCTTCGATGACGCCGGGTGCGTAGGCCACGTTCCATGCAAGGTGGGAGTCCTTTTTCATCTCCTTCGCGCCGAGGCTCTGGCCGTTCAGGAAGAGTTCGACCTTATCGAGGTTCGAGTGCACCCAGACGGCGATCTCCTTGCCTTCCATCCCCGGCCAGTTCCAGTGTGGAAAGAGATGCAGCACCGGCTTCTCCGTCCACCACGATTGGTAGTAGTAGAAAGTGTCCTTGGGAAATCCGCAGGTGTCGATGATGCCGTATTGCGAACTGATGTTGGGCCAGCCGTTGGGTGAGGGCTCGCCGCGATAATCGAATCCGGTCCACACAAAGCCTCCGGCCAGCCAGGGGCGCGCGTTGCAAAAGCTCCACCAGCCCTCGGCTGAGGCGCGGCCGCTTGTGGTGTAGGGATCGTAGGAGCCGACGTATCCCTTGTCGTAGTCGGTCACGTAGATGCCGCGCGTGCCCACGGCGCTCACGGTTTCCGTGCCGATGACGGGCTTGTCGGGATGCGCGTTATGATAGGCCTCGGCGCCCGGATCCGCGTAGTTGTAGCCGATGACGTCGCAGACCGCGAGGCCACCGGTGCCGATGGCGCCCGTAGGCGCGATGGAGACCGGACGCGAACCATCGTGCCGCGTGGCGACATCTTTCATGGCCGTGAGAATGAGCACGCCTCGCTGCGTGTTCGCGGTCCCCTCCTCGTTGCCCATCGACCACATGAAGACGCTGGGATGGTTGCGGTCGCGCCGCACGAGGTTCTCAAACTGGCTCAGGCCCTCGGGATTCGACGACATCATGCGCGTTTCGTCAAAGACCAGGAGCCCCAACTCATCGCAGGCATCGAGCAACTCCGGCGTGGGCGGATTGTGCGAGGTGCGCAAGCCGTTCGAGCCCATCTCCTGGAGTTTCCGGATGCGGTAGTACTGCACCGCGTCGGGCAGCGCCGCGCCCAGGCCCGCGTGATCCTGGTGATTGCAGGTGCCCTTCACCTTTACCGGCTTGCCGTTGAGCAGCAGCCCTTTCTGCGCATCGAATTTGATGGAGCGGATGCCGAAGCGCGTCTCGTAGCGGTCGACCAGGTCGCCCGCCGCGCGCACCTCCGTCACCAGCGTGTAGAGATTGCGCTCCTCGAGCGACCAAAGGTGCGGCTGGCTGACGATCATCTTCTGTTCGTAGGTCTGCTCGGCTCCCGCAGCAATGGCCGCTGACGCCGTGACAGTTTTGCCCACGGTTTTGCCTTTGGGATCCAGAACCGTGGAGACCACGCGCGCGTTGGCGCTGGACTGGCCGTCGTTTTTGATCTCCGTGCGGATGGAAAGTGTGGTCGAGCCGGCCTTGATCTCCGAGCTGACGAACGTTCCCCATTGCTTCACGTGGACGGGATTGGTTTTCACGAGCCAGACATGGCGGTAAATGCCCGCGCCCTCGTAGAACCATCCATCGCTCTCGGTCGCGTCCACGCGCACCAATAAAACATTGCGTCCGCCGGGATTGGCGAAGTCGGTGACATCGAAGCGGAAGGGGTCGTAGCCGCCACTGTGCTGGCCAATGTAGAAACCGTTCAAGACCACCGTGGTTTCGCGGTAAGCGCCGTCAAACTCGAGCGAAATGCGCTTACCCCTGTCGGAATCGGGAATCTCGAAGACACGCCGGTACCAGCCGATGCTGGTTGTGGGGT
>Ga0181536_10004262_pt1 | contig 15213 bp, 3 predicted proteins | sample PEATcosm2014_Bin_41_FD_121105 | JGI IMG/M metagenome (GOLD analysis project Ga0181536, IMG submission 121105) | Peatland microbial communities from MTU Mesocosm Facility, Houghton, MI, USA - PEATcosm2014_Bin17_60_metaG | ecosystem: Environmental > Terrestrial > Soil > Wetlands > Peat | place... | reverse complement strand
GCTCTCAGGCCCCTAGCGGCGAAACACGCTGAATCAGATATGTGGCAACACCGATACCCCACCCTCCGTCGCGGGCACGCGCACATGATCAGACTATACTACGGCCTTTTGCAGTCCCTCCGTGAGGGCTTCGGCCGTATACAGGCCAGCCCTGTCAGTCCGACGTGCACGTCGACAGGCTACTGCAGGTAGCAGTGTTGTTCAGCGTCCAGTTGCCGGCCGGCCAGACGGTCGCCGCCCAGGCGGAGATCTGGTACGTCAGAGCAGGGCTTACACCGATGTAGCGTAGCCGTGGCAGCGAGGCCCAGACCTGTCCCCCAAACAGAGTCCAGTCGTCGAGAGCGGGGTTCTCCGTGGTGCTGGCCCAAGGTCTGCCGTTGCCATCTGTGCCCGCATGGAACTCCGCGGGAGTGTAGGAGGAGATCTGAGTAAACCAGGCCTGCGTGTAGGCTTGCACCAGCGCTGTCTGAGTGGCGGGCGCCGTTGCAGACCAAAGGCCTTGCCAGTCGTGGTCAACGAGAGATAGGGGCACAGATTCAGTCGGCTGAAACCCTGTGATGCCGTATTCCGGTCCCTTGCCGATCAGGGTCTCCTCTTGCAGCGCCTTGATCAAAAAGGTCAGTTGTAGCATGGCCTCTGGCGCTCCCGTGTCATTCGAAAAATCTTTCAAAATGCCACTGACGTAGTCATAATCGATCGGGCTGTGGTCGCTCTGCGCTCCCTGGCCGTCGTTCAGCACCAACTGCAGGTGATACCAGATGTACGCCAGATACTCCCATGAGGCTTGGGTCCCGTTGCCGAGGCCGGGACCGACCCCGATGTGCAGCATGTTCGGAGAGACATAGAACGGTGTGTTGGTGTCCCACCCGCGTAAGTCCGCTTTCGATCCAAACACCGCCTGCGGCATCCCTTCCAACCCAAAATCCTGGTTGACCTCCCAGAGCTTGGCCATCTGCCACTGCATGACCGCGTACACCGACTGCCGCTCCGCTGCCGTCCAGCTTGTGGGACTTTCCAGCGGACCTAGGAAATCCCCAACGTCGTTGTCCCATTGCGCGAACAGCAAGTGATTCGCTTGATACGCAGATGCGCTGTTGGGCTGGAGAGCACTTCGGATCAGCGTGTAGTCGGAGGCGGCTGCGGAGCCCGTGAAGCTCGCGCCATACGCATCCATGGGATGGATGGTTGGCAGCCAGGAGTTCCAGTCTGGGAATTGCAAGGCAATGGGCAGCTCGCGCGGATTCAGGTATTGGTTCGCTGCCCACCCAGCCGTGCTTCCGCTGGGCTCAAGGTAGGATTGCATGGCCCCATCACTGCTCAGCACTGCGCTCAATCCCGCGCCCGCCGCCCAGTCCGCTACCGGTTGGGAATCTAAACCAGCGCCGGGCTGATACGGTGGGTTCCAGGGGCGGCCCGGATTGGGGTAGTCGAGCGAGCGGATGTAGCTGGTAATTTGATTTCCCTGCTGAGCCGTCAAACCATGGAAAACCGATCGCACCTGGATCGCGTTGTTCGAGTAATTGAAATACTTCAAGTCGCGGCCATCTTGCGCGTGGCAGTCCGAGCAGTGCGCTTGGATCGCCGCGGTCCCACCGGACAAAACCGGAACAGTCAAGGCCGCCGTCGTGTACAGCGTTTGACCCGCGGCAATATCGGACGCCGCGGTTGAGGGTGCCTGCCAGTTACTGGGATCGTCCCAAACGAAAGTGGAAGCGGGCACTAGCGAACTTCCGTCTGAACCGAGGACGTTTAGAGCCAGCACTCGGAATCCGCTGGTCACTCCATCGGTGCCATTGAACATGAATGAAACGGTGTTATTGCCTGTAACGACAGTGCCGGCCGGCAGGCTCATGGTCATGGAAAGGGTATGAAATCCGCCTCCGATGCCGCCGTACGCGTTGGCCAACCCCTGCAATGTCACGTTCGAGCTGTTGATGGGAATCCAGCCGGAGTTGTTCACCTGCACGCTGGACTCGGTCTGGTATTTCAGCCCATGGATTTGCAGCGACAGCGTTTGCGTGCCGCCCAGAAGCGATGCCGACGCTGAGGCAATGCTGAAGGAAACGGACGCCGTAGTGCCGCTGGGCCCCATAACCTCAATGGGCAGAGTGATCGTGGACGATGCAGGCGGGGTAACGACGCAGGCGCCACCCAAAGCAGCGGTGATGACCCTTTGTACGTCGGCCACGTCGCACGTTCCGGTGCCGTCCAGGTTCATGGTGCAAGCCGAAAGCCCCAATACTTCATTAACGGCAATTTGGACATCAGCAATATTCACTGCGCCGTCGCCGTTCAGGTCGCATGGCGCAGTGGAAGTTTGCGCCAAAAGGCTCGGAATCAACGCAGACAAAAGGCCTAACTGCCTTATTAGTTTCCCCGTCTTGAAGGACAATCCCACTTTCAAAAGTGCGGCGTAAGCCGACATTTCTCCTCCTGGCACGTGCTCGGCAAAAGTCGCGATACAGGAACCGATTCTACCGGCCCGAAGTCCTTGTTTCCAGACTCCTTATGGTCAGGCCTAATACGTTTCCATTAATTGCTATCTGTTTACTTTTGTTAGGGGTAGGCTGGCCGGGCGCGATGAGCGAGGCCTCCCAAATTGTGACGCCCTGGCGATCTCGGCGACAAGCCGAAATTGCGAGTAATTGGGTCGAGCTTAGCACGAAATCAGTTTGCTGTCAGGGTTTGACATCAGAAAATTACCGGATCAACCGGGTTATCTCCCTAATCCGAATCCGGATAGACACCGCCCCTGCCTGATTGTATGATTCAAGAAAGTGTGCTGTAGCGGCTACGGCTTCGGTTGGCGCTACAGACTGGCCGCCACCTATGAGTCTCTCTGTCGTTCTCTGCGAACGTCGAGTCTTCCCCTCTCGGGTGAATCCTACTCAAAACCAAAGTGCATAGAAATGACGAGGTCAGGGTACTAGTACCGCTGAAGCCGGCAGCCATTCTTTGTAGCCATACACTAATGTTAAGATCGAGGCCAGCGGAACGGAATCAACGTAGTGTCATGAGTTTAGGGCAACCGTTACCATATACCGTGACTCCACTCCCTGCGTTCCCGCTCGCGCCCGAACTTCTCGCCGATTGCCAACAACTTGCTCAGCAACAACAAGTTAGTGTCCAAGAGGTCCTCGAAGCTGGTCTGCGCGCCCTTTCCCTGCGGTACGAAGGCCGCCTGGGCAACGCGCCAGACTGGACTTTTCGGCAAGTGCTGACCAACGGGCCCGCCGTCGGATCAAAAGACCTTCCAGATGAACACTATAGCCGCCTGCTGGCTGCGCTAGTCGCTGAACCGGACAGGCCGATTTCCGAGCCGTGTTTCCTCTCTGAAGCAGAGCGCGAACAGCAAATCGTGACGTGGAACGACACGCGTACCGAGTACCCCCGGGACCGATCAATCGCCGAGTTGTTTGAAGAAGTTGCGCGGGGCTGCCCGGATCGAGTGGCGGTGGTCGACGGCAATGAGCAGCTCACCTACGGGATGCTCGACGAGCGCGCCAACCGGTTAGCGGCGCACTTGGAATTACAAGGAGTTGCAAGCGGGAGCCGGGTGGGGCTGGCGCTCGACCGTTCGGCGGCGATGATCGTCTCGATGGTCGGGATACTCAAGACCGGGGCGGCGTACGTTCCGCTGGACGCGGACTATCCGGCTGAGAGACTGCGCTTTCTGATTGAAGATACAAGACTTAGCGCTATTGTGACGGATCGGGATCTGCCGGGCGGCGTTCCATTGGTGCGGTTTGAAGACGCGCTCGGAACTGCACCGCAGGAAGTTAATACAAGAGCCAAAGCCACAGCCGAAAATACGGCGTACATTATGTACACGTCCGGGTCCACAGGCACTCCGAAGGGCGTGGAAGTGACGCAACGGGGCGTGATCCGCCTGGTGAAGAATGCGAGCTACGTGGATTTCGGGCCGGCGGAGGTTTTCGCGCAGATTTCGAACTCTTCGTTCGATGCCATCACGTTCGAAGTGTGGGGGGCGCTCCTGAACGGAGCACGGCTGGTGATTCTGCCGACTTCGGTTGTTTTGTCGCCGGAGGCATTCGCCGCAGCGATCGAGAAGCACCATTTGTCGGCAATGTTTTTGACTTCGTCGCTGTTCAACGTGATGGCGGCGCGCTGCCCTCAGGCCTTTCGTGAGATGCGTCACCTGCTGGTGGGGGGAGACGCAGTGGATCCGCGCTGGTCGCGGCACGTTTTGAAAACGGCGCCTCTCGACCGCATCATCAACGGCTATGGGCCGACCGAGTGTACGACCTTCTCGGTGACGCACGACATCCGGGACGTGCCGGAAGGGGCCAAGTCGGTACCGATCGGGCGGCCGCTCTCGAATTCGCAAGCGTACGTGCTCGATTGGAACATGCAGCCGGCGCCGATTGGCGTGGCGGGGGAGTTGTACCTGGGCGGCGACGGCGTGGCCAAGGGGTATTGGAACCGGCCGGAGCTGACGGCGGAACGATTTGTTCCCTCTCCTTTCGATCCGACGGGACAGGCGCGATTGTACAAGACGGGCGACATGGCCCGCTACAGCGAGGATGGCGTGATCGAATACCTGGGGCGCACGGACCACCAGGTGAAGATCCGCGGCTTTCGCATCGAGCTGGGCGAGATTGAAACGGTGTTGCGGCAGCACCCCAAGGTGCGGGACTGCGCGGTGGTTGTGGGGCAGGACGCTTCGGGCGGGAAGACATTGTGGGCGTATGCCGCCACTGGTCCGGGGGCGCGGCCGAACTGGAGCGAGATCCGGCAGTTCTTGCGCGCGCGCTTGCCCGAATTCATGCTGCCTTCGGCTGGCCTGTTTCTGGACGCAATGCCGCTTTCCCCTAACGGGAAGGTAGACCGGCGGAAACTACCACCGATCGAGGCGGCGCCAACGGCCAATGGCGCGACACCGATGACGGAAGCACAGCAGACGGTGGCGGAGGTCTGGAAAAAGGTTCTGGGCGTGCGCGACATCGGACTGGACGACAACTTTTTTGAAGTTGGCGGCGATTCTCTATTGATGGCGAACGTGGAGTGCGAACTGAGGCCGCGCTTCCGGACGCCTTTTACGATTACGGATCTGTTCGAGTTTTCGACGATCCGGGCACTGGCTGCGCGGCTCAGCGGAGAAGGGAAGCAATCGGCCGTGGTTTCCGAGGCACAGGAACGTGCGCGCCGTCAAAAAATGGCGATGGGCGGGGTGCGCACGGCGGTACGGGGAGCGTAGGACCAACGATGGATGGAATCGCCATCATCGGACTAGCCGGGCGTTTTCCCGGCGCGCGCAACGCCGCGGAATTCTGGACCAATCTCCGGAATGGCGTGGAATCGATTTCGCATTTCCGCACCGAGGAACTGGAGGTGCGGGATGCGGCGCGGTTGGCTCAGGACCCGAGCTACGTAAAGGCGCGTTCGATTCTGACCGACGTCGATCTGTTCGACGCGGAGTTTTTTGGATTTTATCCGCAGGAAGCCAAATTCATCGACCCGCAGCACAGGGTGTTTCTGGAGTGTTGCTGGGAAGCGATCGAAGATGCCGGTTACGATCCCGCGAGCGATCCTGGCGTCACCGGCGTATTCGCCGGATGCAGCCCGAACAGTTATTTCCTGCGGCAGATCGCGGGAAGCCGCGAGTATGTGGACGACTATACGTCGGCATACCAAGTCGGCTTTTATCCCATGATGCTGGGAACGATTGCCGATACGATGGCGACGCGTGTTGCGTACAAGCTGAACCTGAAAGGGCCGGCGATGACGCTGCTGGCGGCGTGCTCGACATCGCTCGTAGCGGTTTGCCAGGCAGCGAAAAGCCTTCTGACTTACGAGTGCGACCAGGCGCTGGCCGGTGCGGTGTCGATTACATTTCCGCAGAAGCGCGGCTATCTGCACCAGAGCGGCGGCATGGTATCGCCGGATGGGCATTGCCGGGCCTTCGATGAAGCGGCGCAGGGAACGGTTTTCGGTTCGGGCGCGGGCGTGGTGCTGTTGAAGCGGCTGGAGGATGCGGTTCGCGATCACGATCACATTTATGCCGTGATCAAAGGCTCGGCCGTAAACAACGACGGATCGCAGAAAGTCGGCTTCACGGCTCCGAGCGTCGATGGGCAAGCAGCGGTGATTGCGACGGCGCAGGCGCTGGCCGGTGTGGACCCGCGAACGATCAGCTACATCGAAGCGCACGGGACGGGGACGCCGCTGGGAGATCCGATCGAGGTTGCGGCGCTGACGAAAGTGTTCCGGGCGAGCACGGAGGACCGGGGATTCTGCGCCCTGGGGACGGCGAAGGCCAACGTAGGGCACCTGGACGTGGCGGCAGGAGTGACGGGCCTGATCAAAACCGCGCTGGCGATGGAGCACGGCGAGATTCCGCCGCAGATCCATTTCGAGCGGCCTAATCCGAAGCTGCAATTGGACGAGAGCCCGTTCTACGTGAGCGCGAAGCTCATGCCGTGGGAGCGGCGGGACGGCGCACCGCGGCGCGCGGGAGTGAGCGCGTTCGGAGTGGGCGGCACGAACGCACATGTGGTGTTGGAAGAAGCGCCGCGGGTGGAGCAGCCTGCTAGCCGGCGCGCGTACCAGGTTTTGAGTGTATCGGCGAAATCGGAAGAAGCGCTCGCTAACGCGCGCAAGCGGCTGGCGGAACATCTGCGGCATGTGCCGGGCGTGGACATAGCGAACGTGGCGTACACGCTGCACGCGGGCCGGCGGCACTATGGGTACCGGCAATCGGTAGTGTGCCGCAACGCGGAGGAAGGCGCGCGCGCTCTCGAAAATCTGGAGAAGCGCAAGGCGGAACCGCAGCGCGACAACCCCGCGGTGTACTTCCTGTTTCCCGGGCAAGGTTCCCAGCACATTCGCATGGGGCAGGAAGTGTATGAGGCCGAGCCCGTGTTTCGCGAGAACTTCGACCGCTGCTGCGCGATTTTCCAGGCGCATAGCGGCGTCAACCTGCGCGAGATCATTTATCCCTCCGCCGGAGAGGAAGAAGCGACGCGGCAACTGACGGCGACGGCGCTCGCGCAGCCCGCGATTTTCACGATCGAGTACGCGCTGGCGCAACTTTGGATGTCATGGGGAATTCAGCCGCGAGGCATGCTGGGGCACAGCATCGGCGAATTCGTAGCGGCGTGCCTGGCGGGCGTGTTTTCGCTTGAAGACGCGGTGCGGTTAGTGGCGACGCGTGGCCAGTTGATGCAGGATCTACCCGGCGGGGCGATGTTATCGGTGCGGCTCGGCGAAGCGGAAGTGAAGCCGCTGCTCAATGGAGCCTTATCGATCGCCGCACTGAACGCGCCAAAGCTGACGGTGGTTTCGGGCCCGCACGATCAAGTGGCGAAGCTGGAAAGTTTGCTTGAAGAGCGCGGTGTGATGGCGCGGCGGCTGCACACTTCGCACGCGTTTCATTCCGCGATGATGGAACCGATCGTTGGGCCGTTCACGGAAGCGGTGCGGAAAGTGAAGCTGCAGGCGCCCAAGATTGCCTATCTTTCGTGCGTGACGGGAACGTGGATTACGGCTGAGCAAGCGACCGATCCCACGTACTGGGCGTCGCACTTCCGGCAAGCGGTGCGATTTTCGGATGCGATCACGACGCTCGCCGGCGAACCGAACGGCATCCTGCTGGAGACGGGCCCGGGGACGACTTTACAAGTTCTGGCGCGCCAGCACGCGCAGCGAGACAACGGCCAGATGATACTTTCTTCGCTGCCGGAAGCGGTATCGGAGAACTCGGCGGCGGCAACTTTATACGGAGCATTAGGACGACTGTGGGAGGCAGGCATCCCGGTCAACTGGGGACAATTTTATTCCGGCGAGCCGCGGTGCCGGATTTCATTACCAACCTATCCATTCGAACGAAAGCGTTACTGGGCAGAACCGGCCGAGGCGAGCGGCACGGTTGCGGAGCCGGCCGGACAGGCGGCGCCAGCGCCAGAGATCGCGCCAGAGAGAACAGACATGATACCTGCGGAAAATCGGGGGAGGAAAGACCGCATTATTGGCAAATTGGCCAATACATTCGCGGAACTATCGGGCATGGAAGCCGGGGAGATGGACCCAGCGGCAACGTTCCTGGAGCTGGGATTCGACTCGCTGTTCCTGACGCAGGTATCGCAGGCGCTGCAAAGCGCCTTCGGCGTTAAAGTCACGTTCCGGCAACTGCTCGATCAGCTCGCATCGATCGACGCGCTGGCAAATTATATGGATGAGCAGCTTCCGCCGGAACCGGCGCAGGCGGCAGTGGCGGCGAAACCAGCGGCGGCGGTTGCACCGGCCGCGACTGTGCCAGTGAGTGGCGCGACGCCGGCGGCAGGGAGCGGGATCGAACAGATTTTACGCGAACAGCTTCAGGCGATGTCGGACCTGATGAACCGGCAGTTGGACGTTCTGCGGGGCGCGGGGGTTCCGGTTGCCCAGCAGCAGCCGGCGGCCGTGATCGCAGCACCTGTAGCAGCACCGGCCGCGCCGCAGCAGGCGGCTGAGACGCAGAAACCGGAGCAGGAGTTCAAGCCGTTTGGTCCTTACAAGCCGGTGCAGAAGGGCCCCACGGGCGGCCTGACGCCGCGGCAGGAAGCGCACATTCACGCGCTCATTGAGAGCTACACGAAGCGAACCGCGGAATCGAAGAGACAAACGCAGAAGTACCGGAAAGTTTTGGCGGACCCACGGGTGGCCTCGGGCTTCAAGTTGCAGTGGAAGGAAATGGTCTATCCCATCGTGACCAACCGGTCGCGCGGTTCGCGGCTGTGGGATGTGGATGGCAACGAGTACATCGACCTGCTGAACGGATTCGGGCCAACGGCCTTCGGCCACCTGCCGCAGTTTGTGACTGATGCGGTAGCGAAGCAGTTGAGCGAGGGAATCGAGATCGGGCCGCAGACGCCGCTAGCAGGTGAAGTGGCGGAGTTGATCTGCGAGCTGACCGGCGTGGAGCGCGTTTCATTTTGCAATACGGGGTCGGAAGCGGTGATGGCGGCGGTGCGCGTGGCGCGCACGGTGACGGCGCGGAAGAAGATCGCGCTGTTCGCAGGAGCCTACCACGGCACGTTCGATGAAGTGCTGGTGAAGCGGATCGGCAAACTGGAAGCGCTGCGCTCGGGGCCGATCGCGCCCGGCATTCCGGCGGAGAAAACGCAGAACGTGATGGTGCTGGATTACGGAGCACCGGAATCGCTCGAGATCGTCCGTCAACACGCCGGCGAATTAGCGGCCGTGCTGGTGGAACCGGTGCAAAGCCGGCACCCTGCGCTACAGCCCAAGGAATTTCTGCACGAGCTGCGAAAAATCACGGAGGCATCGGGCACGGCGCTGATCATCGACGAGATTGTGACGGGATTCCGCACGCACCCGGGCGGCGTGCAGGCGCTGTTCGACGTGAAGGCGGACCTGGTGACGTATGGCAAGGTGCTGGGCGGCGGGATGCCGATCGGCGTGCTGGCGGGGCGCGCGGCGTTCATGGACGCGCTGGATGGCGGCATGTGGCAGTACGGCGACGATTCGTTCCCGGAGGTAGGTGTCACGTTCTTTGCGGGGACATTCGTGCGGCATCCGCTGGCGCTGGCGGCGGCGAAGGCCGTACTCCAGCATATGAAGGCCGAGGGCTCCGAGTTGCAGCGGCGGCTGACGGAGCGGACCGCGGCACTGGTAGCGCGCCTGAACACGCTGTTCGAGCGCAACAACGTGCCCTCGCGGATCGAGACGTTCGGCAGCGTGTTCTATTTCAGTTTCCCGAGCGACTTCCGGTTTGGAAGCCTGCTGTACTATCACCTGCGCGAGAAGGGCGTGCACATTCAGGAAGGCTTTCCGTGCTTCCTGACCACGGCACACACGGATGAGGACATCGATCGCGTGGTGCGGGCGTTCGAGGAGAGCGTCGAGGGGATGCGGGCGGACGAACTGTTCCCGCATGCCGGCGCCGAAACGGCGAGCGCGCTTCGAGAAGCACCGCTGACCGAAGCGCAGTTGGAGATTTGGCTCTCGGCACAGCTCTCTCCGGAAGCCTCGTGCTCCTACAACGAAGCGTTCACGCTGGAGATGCGGGGCCCGTTGAACGAAGCGGTGTTGCGAGAGTCGATACAGAAAGTGATTGACCGGCACGATGCTTTGCGCGCCACCTTCGACGGCGAAGGCAAGATGGTTCACTTCGCGCCGGATCTGAAGTTGGAGATTCCGGCGATTGATTTGTCGGGCGAAGAAGACCCGCAAGCTGCGCTCCACCGGATGGTAGAGCAGGACGCGCAGACGCCGTTCGATCTGGCCGTGGGGCCGCTGGTGCGGGTGCGCATAGTGAAGATGGCGGCGGAGCGGCACACGATGCTGTTCACGTCGCACCATATTGTGTGCGACGGCTGGTCGGCGAACGTCATTCTGGATGAAATCGCCAAGCTGTATTCCGCGCGGTGCCAGAATACAGAAGCGAAACTCGACCCGGTGCTGCCGTTTGCGGTGTATGCCACGGCGCAGCGGGCGCAGGCAGGTGAGCCGAAGCATGCAGAGGTGGAGGCCTACTGGCTACAGCAGTTCGCGGAGCGTCCACCGGTGCTGGACCTTCCGACTGATCGGCCTCGGCCGGCGGTGAAGACTTTCGCGGGTGCGACTGAGCGGCACAAGATCGGCAAAGCGCTGCATCAGAGTTTGAAGAAGGCCGGCGCCAAGCAGGGATGCACGCTGTTTGCGACACTGTTAACCGGGTTCCAGGCGCTTCTGTGCCGGCTCACGGGGCAGGATGACGTTGTTGTGGGCATTCCGGCGGCGGCGCAATCGCTCGAAGAGGGCAAATCGCTCGTGGGTCACTGCGTCAACTTTCTGCCGCTGCGCGCACGGCTCGCGGAAGATGAGACGTTCGCGCAATTACTGGCCCGCGGCAAGCGCACGCTACTGGATGCCTACGAGCACCAGACTTACACGTACGGCACTCTCGTCCGGAAGCTCGGCGTTCCGCGCGATCCCAGCCGGCTGCCGCTGATCGAAGTGCAGTTCAATCTCGAGCGGGTGGGCGCGAGCATGGATTTCACGGGGCTCAAAGCGGAGATGGATTCCTGCGAGAAGCGCTTCGCGAATTTTGATTTGTTTCTGAACATCGTCGAGTCCGAAGACGGCCTGGTGATGGATTGCGACTACAACACCGATCTTTTCGACCAGGCGACTGTCCAGCGTTGGCTGCGCCACTACGAAACGCTGCTGGCTGCCATCGCTGAAAACATGAGCCGGCCCGTGTGGCAGCTTCCAATTCTGCAACAGAGCGAACTTGAAGAGCTACTCTTCGACCGCAATCGCACAGAAGCATCCTATCCCAGCCGGTGTGTGCATGAGCTTTTCGACCAGCAGGCCGCGAGCACTCCGAACGCGGTAGCGGTTGTGTTTGACCGGCAGACGCTGACCTATGCCGAACTCCAGGCACGCTCGGCGGAACTGGCGGCATTTCTGCAAAAGCAGGGCGCCGGACCGGGCCAGTTGGTTGGTATTTGTCTCGAACGCTCGGCCGAGATGGTCATCGCGATGCTCGGCGTGCTGAAGGCGGGCAGCGCCTATGTGCCGCTCGACCCCGCTTATCCGAAAGAACGGCTGGACTTCATTCTGGGTGAAGCCGGCGTGAAGGTGCTGCTCACCCAAGAACGCACCGCGGTCGAGTTAACCGGCCTCAAGGCGCGCGTTATCTGCATGGATTCCGAGCGGGCGCTCATCGCACGCGAAAAGTGGACCGAAAAGCGAACGGCGACGCCGGACGATTTGGCGTATGTGATTTACACTTCCGGGTCCACGGGCAAACCGAAAGGTGTGGAGATCCAGCATCGCGCGGTGGTGAATTTCCTGACGTCCATGCAGAAGCAGCTCGGGACGCAAGCGGCGGAGCGTCTGCTCGCCGTTACCACGCTATCGTTCGACATCGCTGGATTGGAAATCTTGTTACCGCTTGTTTCCGGGGCGCGCGTGGTGATTGCCGATCGCGACTCGACCATGGATGGCACGCGCCTGGCGGATCTGATCCGGGACTCTGGCGCCAACGTGCTGCAAGCCACACCCTCAACATGGCGTCTGCTGCTCGAGGCGGGATGGAAACCGCAGCCGTCTTTCAAAATGCTGTGCGGTGGAGAGGCGTTGCCGCGGGACCTGGCAGACGGCCTGCTGAATACCGGGGCCGTATTGCGGAACATGTATGGCCCGACGGAGACAACTATCTGGTCCGCGATTTCTCCGGTGAATGAAGGCCCGGCGCCGGTGCGGATTGGCGGTCCGATCGCGAACACGCAGTTCTATGTGCTCGACCGGCACGCGCAGCCAGTGCCCCTGGGAGTTCCGGGCGAACTGTATATCGGCGGGGACGGCGTTGCGCGCGGCTACTTCCAACGTCCGGAGTTGACGCGGGGGAAGTTCTTGCCAGATCCGTTCCGCGCCGGCAACCGAATATATTGCACGGGCGACCTGGTGCGCGCACTGCCTGATGGGTCATTTGAATTCCTCGGGCGTTTAGACAACCAGGTAAAGATCCGCGGATTCCGGATTGAACTCGGCGAAATCGAGAACGTGCTCAGGCAGCAGCCGGAAGTGAAAGATGCGGTTGTGGTGGCACACGGCGAAGGCGGCACGAAAAAACTGGTGGCGTATGTAGCGCCCAACGAGAATCAGGTCTGCGAAGGGGAAAGCCTGAAGCGGGCGCTGGCTACGGTGCTGCCCGCCTACATGGTCCCGTCCATCTTCATTACGCTGCCTGCGATCCCACGGACGCCGAACGGCAAGGTAGATCGAAAGGCTTTGCCGGAACCCGTACCGTCGCGCGCTTCCAAGCCGAGGCGATCTCCGCGAAATGCGGCGGAGGAGACACTGCACGGCATATTTTGCGAAGTGTTGCACCTGGAGACCGCCAGCGTCGATGACAATCTGTTCGAGCTGGGAGCAGATTCGATTCAGATCTTCCAGATCGTCGCGCGAGCGAATCGTGCGGGCCTGGACATCAGCGTTCAGCAGGTTTTGCGCCATCCGACGATCGAAGCGCTTTCGTTAGCCAGTATTACGGCGGCTCCGAACGAACGCAAACCGAAGGCGAAGCCGATCGCGCCAGTCTCCCGCGAACAGTTTCGGGTGAAGAACCGCCAATGACCGAGCCGGCCAACAAATCGGCCGAGCCAACGCAGCTCGCGGAGCAGCCAACAGCCGCGCCGCCGGCGGAGTCCTACGAGCTTCCTTGCTCACTGGTGCAGCAAACCTGCTGGTATCTGGACCGCATCAACCCGGGATCTGCGACATACAACATCGCGGTTCGATTTCTGCTGAGTGGCCCGCTGCAGATTCCGCTTCTGGAAGAGGCATTGCGCAGCATCGTGCGCCGCCACGAAGTGTTGCGTACGCGTTTTGTGGAGAAGGACGGTGAACCGAAGCAGTTAGTAGAACCTGACGCCCACTTCAGTCTGCCTGTAGCCGATCTAAGGGCGCTGTCGCCGGCGGAACGCGAGATTGAATCCGAGCGTTTGTCGGCAGAGGAGGCCAGCACCGGATTCGACGTTGAACGTGGCCCGCTGTTCCGGGGACAACTGATTCAAACCGGTGACGACCAGTTTGTCCTGCTGCTCACCATGCACCACATCATTTCCGACGGATGGTCGGTGGGCATCATCACTGACGAACTCGGCCGGATCTACGAAGGCCTGGTCGCCGGTTCCGGATCGCCACTTCCTGCGTTGCCAATTCAATACGGCGACTATGCGTGTTGGCAGCAGGAATGGATTTCCTCTGGAGAGCTCGACCGGCAACTGGATGAGATCCGATGCCGGCTGGATGGTTTCCAACCGCTGGACATAGCCACTGACTTTCCGCGTCCGCTTGTCTCGAGCACTCAGGGAAAGATCTGTTCCATTCTTCTGCCCCGGCCGCTCACCAATTCCTTGAAGGAATACAGCGAACAGCGCGGCTGCACAATGTTCGTTTCGATGCTGTCCGCGTTTCTGGTGCTATTGCACCTGGAATCCAAACAGAACGAGTTGACGATCCGCACGCAAACCGCTGGCCGTGATCGCACCGAACTGGAATCGTTGATCGGCTGGTTCGTAAATTCCATCGTCTTGCGTGTCGATGCCTCGGGCAATCCCACGTTTGATGACATAGTGGACCGGGTTCGGCAGGTGGTGGTGGACGGATTCGAGTATCAGCAATTCCCGTTTGAACGGCTGATGGGAGCCATTCGGCCGGCACGAAGCCCGTCCCGGCATCCGCCATTTCAAGTGAACTTCATCTTCCAGCGGGACTTCGTCCACCCGTGGCGGCGCGCCAGCGTCGCGATGAAGCCGATACCATCCAAGGCGACGGGCACTTTTGTGGACCTGAATTTTTTCCTGGTGGAGCGGGAGGATGGCTGGCGGGCCTCGGTGGATGTCAACACCGACGTATTCCGGGTCGAGACCGGCGAGTATTTCCTGGACTGTTACCGGAGAATCCTGGCAGCGTGTGCGCACCAACCGGGTTCGCGGATCTCGAATATCGTCTTACCGCCGCGGCAGCACCCGACGGTTCAAACGGAACACAGCGAAACCTACTCGCTGGATAACTATGTTCCACCCCGGAACGAACACGAAGAGGCCATCGTGGAAGTCTGGAAGCGTGTTCTTGGGAGAGGAGAGATCGGCGCGTATAGCAACTTCTTCGACCTCGGCGGGCACTCGTTGAAGGCGGTGCGCCTTCTTGCGGAAATTAAGCAGGCATTCGGAAAGGAAATCAAGGTAGCGGAACTTTTCATCGATCCGACGCCGGCAGCCATGGCGCAAGTCATTTCCGGCGTGATCACTTACTCCGATGGAAGAGACTTAATACCTGTGCAACCGCACGGAACGCGGCCGCCGTTCTTCCTGATTGGAGGAGATCACTACTTCCGGCCGTTGGCCAAGGCGATGGGGCTGGATCAACCTTTCGTCGGCGTGCCTCTGCTGAAATATCGCCACCTGGACATCGGCAAAACACGCCTTGACATAGCCAAAGATCTGGCGCAGTTGCTGGCGTCGCAACACCATGGCAGTCCATTTCTATTGGGTGGCTGGTGCGCCGACGGACTGACCGCGTATGAGGTTGGGCGAGCGCTCATGGAGCTAGGCGAGTCCGTGAGTCTGGTAGTTCTTTTCGATGCCGTGAATCCGGACTATTACCGCGAAACGCGCAGTCTGGTTAATTCCGTAGGCCGAACTATGACCAGCCTTCGCAACATTATCAAATTGGCGTCCTCGGGTGGCCTGATTGCTC
>Ga0181536_10004258_pt1 | contig 15219 bp, 10 predicted proteins | sample PEATcosm2014_Bin_41_FD_121105 | JGI IMG/M metagenome (GOLD analysis project Ga0181536, IMG submission 121105) | Peatland microbial communities from MTU Mesocosm Facility, Houghton, MI, USA - PEATcosm2014_Bin17_60_metaG | ecosystem: Environmental > Terrestrial > Soil > Wetlands > Peat | place... | reverse complement strand
GGCCACCAAAGATGATGAAGACGCGCCTTTGTGGGGCGGGCGCCCTCGCCCGCGGACCGGCGCCCTCGCCGGTCCACCGGCCGCAGGCCGGCGGGCTCGAGGTGCGTCTTCAACGGAGCGGTTCCCGTCAGCGGGCTTCGGGGAAGCGCAACTACGACCTGTGGTAGTAGCAAGGCGTCTGCGATAGCCTGTTTCTACGTCTCCGCGATGCGCCGAATTCTCTTCCTCTCCCTCGCCTTGCTCCCATGGATCGTTCAAGCCCAGGACTTCCGCGGCAGTCTGGCCGGCACTGTCACCGACGCGAGCGGCGGCCGCGTCCAGTCCGCCGATGTTTCCGTGCAGGCCACCGAGTCTTCCCTGGAACGCCAGACCAAGAGCGATAGCCGCGGAGAATTCCGCTTCGACAACCTGCTGCCCGGCAACTACAGATTGATCGTGCGCGCCCGCGGTTTCGCGGAGGCCAGTTCCAACGTAGCGGTCGCGGTCAGCTCGGTGCGCGAAGTCAGCGTCACCTTGAACCTTCGCTCGGAGCGGCAGACGCTGAATGTGCAGGCACAGGCGTCTTCTATCGTCACCCAGCCCATCGATACCACCAGCGCCGTGCACGGCGGCGCCGTCACCGCCAAGGATCTGGCGACAATTCCTCTGGCGAACCGCAGCTTCGCCAATATCGCCTACCTGGTCCCCGGGACTGAGCCGGTCGAGCCGTCCGACCCGACCAAGGCTCGCATCACAGCGGTCTCTTTCGGAGGCAGTTCCGGGCTCAACGATGTGAATTCCGTCGACGGAGGCGACAATTCGGACGATTACATTGGCGGCTTTCTGCAGAACTTCTCGCCCGACGCCGTTCAGGAGTTCGCCGTACAGACCTCGCAGCAAAATGCGGATATCGGCCGCACCGTGGGCGGTTCGGTGGAGATCACGACCAAGAGCGGCACGAACGTGTGGCATGGTGAGACGGCCTTCTACGAGCGCGCCGCGGCGCTCAATGCGCGCTACACCATCGAGGATCCACCGCCTCTGCCGAAACAGCCGTTCTCCCGGCAGAACTACATTGGCACACTCGGGGGACCCATCCTGAAGGACAAACTCTGGTTCTTCGCTGGCCTCGAAGCCGTCCACGAAGACGCCAGCATCGCCTATAGCCCCGCCAGCCTCACCCAGTTCGACGCTCTCGCCGCGCTGGCCTCCGATGGCCTCATCCCGGGAATCCATTCCATATCCGTGCCCGACAATGTTCCGATCCCGTTCCGGGATTACCTGGGCGACCTGCGCTTCGACTGGGCACAGTCGCCTCGCGCGCAGTGGTTCCTGCGGGCCGCCCTCGACACCTACACCACCGACAACGCTTTCGTGGAGCAGGCTACGCTTCCCTCCACCGGCGCCACCTGGCATTCCAACTATGTGAACCTGGTGCTGGGCCAGCAATTCATTTTCAGTCCCACCTGGCTGGGAACCTTCACCCTCGCGGGCAGCGGATTGCGCTTGAATGAATATCGCAACTCCCAACTGGGCTTCGCGCTGGCCTTCCCCTTCAGCTCCACCTCCCAGACTATTTCCGGTTTCGAAACCTTTGGCGACAACCAGTTCGTCACGCCGATTACGGCCTTTCCCATCGTGCGGGATCAGGAAAAATACCAAATCCGTTATGCCGTCACGCACTCCACCAGCCGCCACTCGCCCAGTTTCGGCGTCGATTTCATCCACGAGCCGGTAATGAGCGGCGCGCTTCCCTCGAATTCGGAAAACCTTACCGTGTTCGCCCAGAATCCCGTGGACTACGTGAACGATCCGCAGCAATTCGCCGTGGACCTGACCTGCACGCCCACTGCGACCCTCGCCGTCACACCGGGCACCACCTGTACGAGCACGCCGGCTGGCAACGGCAGTTTCTCGCAGAACGTGCAGCGCCTCGGAATGCACGCCGAGGACTCCTGGCGGGCGACTCCGAATTTCACCTTGAACTACGGCCTGCGTTACGACACCACCTTTGGACTCTTCACGGCCTCCGGCAGGTCCCAGTTGGATAACCCCGCGCTTCTCACTCTCGAGGCTTTGCAGGTGCCGCTTTTCCAGCATCCGGGCGCGCCTCGCGATTACCGCAAGCAGTTCGGGCCGCGTTTGGGAATCGCCTATGCGCCGGGTCAATCCAGGAACACGGTAATCCGCGCCGGTTTCGGCCTCTTCTACAACGACCTGGCGCAGAATGGCTGGGTGACTGCGTTCCAGGCTGTGAATGAGCCGCCCGGGCCCTGCGTCAATCCGGGTGACGCCGGCTGCCTTCCCGGAGCGGCCTCTGGCGGCGCCGGCGCGCTGATCGATCCGGATTACAAGACGCCTTATGCGCTGCATGCCAGCGCCGGCGTTCAGCATGCGTTCAATTCCCGCTGGACGCTGGGCGCGGACTGGACTCACGAGGAAGGCAACCACGGCTACCGCCGATACATTTACCAGGCCGGCTACACGCTCTTCTCGCCGCTTTTTGCCGACAACCTCGCGGCCCAACAACAGGACGTCCCCAACATTACCGTTTTCCGGAGCGACAACCGCTCCCGGTACGACGGGCTTTCGGTCCATCTGCAAGCCAACGTCTCCCGCTTCAGCCTGGTCCTGAACTATACGTTGTCGAGCGCCGAAACCTGGGGCTGCGTCCTGGGCGAACTCTTCGACTACGTGAACGGGGTTTGCAACCCGCTCCATGCGTTCGCGAAGGGAGATTACGGGCCGTCGGGAGAAAACGTCACCGACCGCCTGGTTCTGGCCGGGACAGTCCACATCCCCGGCGGCTTGGAACTGTCCGTATTGAGCCAGGCCGAAAGCGCCCGGCCTTTCACGCTCACCACGCCTGTGGACGTCAACGGATTTGGGGATACGCTAGATGATCGCGCCGTGGTCAACGGCGTCCAAACCGGCATGGATCAATTCCGCGGCACGCCTTACATCCAGACGGATGTGCGCCTCAGCCGCCCGTTCCGTTTTCACGAGCGTTGGCGCTTGACGCCGCTTATCGAAATCTTCAATCTGTTCAACCGCAATAATCCGGGCGCTAACTATGTCACCAATCTCGCTGCGCTGCCGGTGCCGGTCAACAATCTGGCCAACGCTACTGCATTTTGCCTGAACGCGGATTGTTCCGCGACGCAACCTATTACGAGCGTGAATCAGTTGCGGGTGCCCGCGGGCGCGTTGGGCGATTTCTTTGGTCCCGGCACCACGGTCGGCATTCCGTTTGCGGCTCAGTTGGGAATCCGGCTAAGCTTCTAGCGGGTGGCGACGAATGTCGACAAATCGGCAGGTCTGTGCGCCGCGTGTGCTCACGTCGAGTTAGTTCGCTCGGATCGCGGTTCTCTTTTCTATCTCTGCAAGCTGTCCGCCAGCGATTCGCGTTTTCCGAAATACCCGCGTCTTCCGGTGCTCTCCTGTGCGGGATATGAAGAGTACGATGTTAGTTAACAACATCCATGCCTGACCTGATCGAAAAACCAACTATCATTTCGGCCGCCGGAAACCTTCCGAAGCGGATTGAGGAATACGTGGGCCGCGTCAACTCCGCGACCGCGGATGTGAGCATCGCGCGCATGGGGAGCCCGGCCGGCTGGAGCGAACCCGGCCAAACGCCGGAATTTGACGAGTACACCGTGGTGTTGCGGGGCCTGCTTCGCGTGGAGACAAGGTCGCGGACCATCGATGTGAAAGCCGGCCAGGCGATCGCCACCCATCGCGGCGAGTGGGTGCGCTACAGCACGCCGGAACCCGGCGGCGCTCAATACATCGCGGTATGCATCCCTGCGTTCTCGCCCGAACGGGTTCATCGTGAGCCGTCCTGAGTGAGGACCTGACACGCCGGGTTCCTTGCCTGCTAAAGCTAACGGCTGGCCACTGCCAGCCGGCAGCCCAGGTCGGAAAACGAGATCGCCGATGGAGAAGCAGCAAACTGCGCCGGCACCTCCAGCAACAGATCAACGCAGTGTGGGAGACAAAGGACACGGACCCGCGGACTGGCTGGGGACCATGGCTGACGTCTTGTTCGATGCCGGCAAATACACGTTGCGGCCAGCCGCACGGGAAAAGCCGGCGAAACTGGCGGGCATCGTGATCGCGCAATCGCCACGAGGGCGCTACTCGTAGCGGAGCGCCACCATGGGATCGACGCGGGTGGCCCGCCGTGCAGGGATGTAGCTGGCGAGCAAGGCGGCGCCGATCAGCACCGCTGCCATCAGGGCGAATGTCGGCGGATCGAAAGAACCGACATGGAACAGCTCATTCCGCAGCAAACGGCTGGCTATCGGCGATACCACCAGTCCAACCGCTGCGCCGGCGCCCGCCAGCCGCATGCCCTGGCCCAGCACCAGCCGCAGGATCTCGCCCGGTTGGGCTCCCAGCGCCATGCGCACGCCCAGCTCCTGCGTGCGCTGGGTTACTGCGTAGGAGATCACGCCGTACAAGCCGATCACGGCCATCAGCAGCGCCATACCGGCGAAGACGCCCAGCACCATCACCACAAAGCGGCGCGGCGCGAGGGAACTGTTCACCATTTCGGGCAGCAGCCTCAACTGCGAAACCGGCTGCGTGGCATCGACCGATCGGACCGCATCGCGAATGCCGGCCGCCAGCCGCGCCGGGTCCGACGGCGTTCGCACCACGAACCTCGCGTAGGGCGGCGCGTCTTGGTATAGCGGGAAATAGTATTTGCCTTTGACATCTTCGCCGCCGAGATCCGCATGCTTGACGTAGCCGACGATCCCGACGATGGTGGCCCACGGCGTCGAGCGGCCGTTGCGGATGTGCTTTCCGACCGGATCTTCATTCGGCCAGTATTGCCGGGCCAGGATCTCGTCGATGAGGGCCACCGGCTCGGTATTCTGCCGGTCCACATCGGTGAAGACTCGCCCCTTGCGAATGGGGATCCTCAGCGCGGCGAAATAGTCCGGCGAAACGTAGCCGACATCGCCGTGCGGCCCCGGATCGCCCGGAGGCGACGGCCGCCCTTCAATGGCGAACGAGGCCGAACCGCCGTCGCCGCTGAACGGCACGGGCACGGCGGCGGCCACCGAGGTCACGCCGGGCATGGCCGCCAGGTTGCCGAGCACGGCGCGATAGAACGCGATGCGCTTGCCGGCATCGGCGTAATGCGCGGGCGGCAGCGAGAGACCGGCGGTGATCACGCCGCTGGCTTGAAATCCGGGGTTGACGTCTTCAAGCGACGCCAGGCTGCGCAGAAACAGTCCCGCGCCGACCAGCAACACCAGCGCCAGCGCGACTTCAGCCACTACCAGCGCGGCCCGCAGATGTTGGCGTCCCAAGCCGCCGGTATTGGCGCGGCCGCCTTCCTTCAACAGTTGGTAGTGATCGAGACGCGAGATCTGCCAGGCCGGAGCGACCCCGAAGAGAATGCCGGCGGCGACGGCGGCCAGGGCCGTGAAGGCCAGCACTGTAGCATCCATGCGCACGCCGACGGCTACCGGGAGACCTTCCGGTGCCAGAGCCAGCAGCCCTTTCAGCCCGGCGAAGGCCACACCCAGGCCGGCCAGCGCGCCTCCCAAGGCCAATACCAGGCTCTCCGCCAACGACTGCCGAATGAGATCCCAGCGGCCCGCTCCCAGCGCGGCGCGCACGGCGATTTCCCGGCTGCGTCCGGAGGCGCGCGCCAGCATCAGGCCGGCGATATTCGAACAAGCAATGAGCAGCACGAAGCCGACCGCGCCCAGCAGCACCAGCATAGGCGTTTTGGTATCGCCGGCGATGAAATCCGTGAACGGCATGAGAGACAATCCCCAGGCGGCGTCCTTGGCGTAAGCTCCGTTCCCCGTGCCGCTGTTGCGCACTCGGCTGCCGAGCACTTCCACGAACGCGTTGGCGGGCGCGAAAGCCAGCCCCGGCCGCAGGCGCGCCATGGCGTTATAGCTCTCGTTGAAACGGTTGCCTTCCGTATATTCGCTGTCGGCCAGGCCGAGCGGAGCCCAGAGGTCCACGTCCACGGGCCAGCGGAATTCCGGCCCCATCACGCCCACGATGCGATAGGGCAATTGGTTCAGCTCGATGATGCGGCCGATCGCGCCGGCATCCTGGCCGAAGAGCCGCTTCCAGGCGGCATAGGACAGCACGACCTCCCGGTTGGCGTTGGGCCGGTCCTCTTCCGGCTGGAACACCCGCCCGAGTTTGGCCTTCGCGCCGAAGACATCGAACCAGCGCCAGGTGACGCTGGCGCCGACCAGCCGTTCGGGAACGGTCGAGCCGGTGTAGTTGAAGTCGCCTCGATCGATGAGCGCGGCCGCATCGAATTGCTGCGTGCTGTGCAGCACGTCGGCGAAGTCGGGGATGGACACGCCGATGTTATGCAGGGCCAGTCTGTCGTATCGCGCCTGGACCGATACAATGCGCTCGGGGTGGGCGACGCCGGCGGGATTCAGCAAGACCTGGTTGACCACGCTAAAGATGGCGGTGTTGGCGCCGATGCCCAGCGCCAGGGTGGCGAGGGCCACGATGGTGTAGCCGGGGGTTTTCAGAAGCGTGCGGATGGCGTAGCGGGAGTCCTTCCAGAGTGCGCGCATAATGCTAATACTCGCATGGGGCCGTTTGGTTACGTGCTACATTCCCTTGTTTCTCAGCGCTTACGACAACAACGACACTGGATGAATCGCTTCGATGTCGTACCGTGCGAAGTCCGCGGTATTGAAAGTGAGAATCCTGTGGATGCCATGCACGTTCATCATCGCCACCAGCTTTGCATCGTGGACCTTGCTTCCCAACACGCTGTGTTGGACCACCAATCGCTTCCACTCCCCATAAACAGCCGGGGAGTCCGGGAGGGCCGACAGGAATCGCTCGATTTTTTCCAACTCTCTAAGGGCAAGCGCCACGGAGAAGCCGAGACCGTTGTTTGCTGTGGGGCGCGTTGCCACGTTCCAGAACTCGGACATATTTTGCAGTGTGAAATAAACGGGTTCGCCGGCGGCGAGCAGTCTTGCGACACTCTCGACCGCCAGACCATGGCTTGGGTGATCCGGCTGGGTCCGCCGCAGTAGGACGTTGGTATCGGCCAGGATGCTCATCTGCCGCGATCGCCGTAGATGCTTTCGCGGCTGATAGCTTCATCCGAAAGGGGCGGCGTATGAGGCAGGCCGCGGGTCGATTCACGCCATGCTGCGGCCCGCTCCGCCGGTGAGAGGGCAGATCCCGCCCGGGGAGGGACCTGTTCGCGGAGCACTTGCTCCACGTACTGGGGCAGCTCAAGGCCATGAGTCCGAGCCTGAGCGACCAGGTCAGCTTCGATATCCGCGGGCAGGTCGATGGTCACGGTCATATGATGAGGACTCCTGATTTCTTCACATCCATGATATCGCGGCACTGTCGACGCGCGGAAACCGCCGCCGGTGCCTGAAAAGAGCGTCTACCCGCTCATCTTACATGTGCGGCGACGTACAGGTACACCACCGGCAGCGTGAACAGCGTGCTATCCACGCGGTCCAGCCAGCCGCCGTGGCCGGGCAGCAGCGTGCTGCTATCCTTTACGCCGGCGCCGCGCTTGAGGGCCGACTCGCAGAGGTCGCCGAATTGGCCGGCCACGTTGGCCACGGCAGTGAGCGCCAGCACAACCGGCAGCGGGACCGCTGGAATCGCCCAGCGCAAGAAGAAGAAGCCGAAGATCAGCGATGCCGCGAGCGATGCCGCGGAACCCTCCCACGACTTGCCGGGACTCACAATGGGCGCCAGTTTGTGCCGTCCCACCGCGCGGCCCACGTAGTACGCGCCGATGTCGCCAATCCAGTTCAGAACCAGAGCGTAGAGGAGCCAATACCGGCCGGCCCGGTTCTGTCCGGCAAGCAGCGGCGCGAAGCGCCAGCAACCGAACACATACACTACGCCGAGCAGCAGGAATGCGGCGCGTACGATGCCGGCGCGCAGATCGTCGGCGCGCAGCGCCAGACTGAGCGCGATCAGGGCCACCGTCACGACGGTGAGCAGCACCTGGCCGTCGCCGGGCAACGCCAGAATGAGCAATCCTGCCCCGTAGCCGAGAGGACCGAGGGCACCGCTTACCGACGTGTGCGGCTCGGAAACGTACGCGGCCGCGATGCCGGAGTACTCGTAATAACACAACAGGGCCACCAGCGTGGTGACCGCGAGCAAGGCCCAGGGCGGAGACCAAAGGACTACGTAGGCGATCGGTGGAATCAGGACCAGCGCCGTGAGGACCCGCTTCATCTGGCCGGTAATGCGGCGATCATTTCCTCGGAATCGGCGGACCGAACGCCGTTGAGCGGCGTCGCGCTCAAACCGCCATAGCGGCGGTCGCGCTTCTGGTATTCCAGAAGGGCCGTGAGAAAATGGGTGCGGCTGAAGTCCGGCCACAACGTCTCGGTCACGTACAACTCCGCATACGCGATCTGCCAGAGCAGGAAATTGCTGAGGCGCATCTCGCCGGAGGTGCGAATCAGCAGGTCAGGAGGGGGACAGGAACCGGTATATAAATGCGCGGCGATGAGGTCCTCGTCCACCTGCAGCGAGGAAAGGCGCCCCTCCATGCGGGCCAGTTCGATGATGGAGTTGACCGCATCCACGATCTCCGTGCGGCCTCCGTAATTGATCGCCAGGTTGACGAGAAGGCCGCGGTTGCCGGCAGTGGCGTCCACCGCCGCGTCCAACTCGCGCCGCACATCGGGGGGCAGCGCGTCCAGCCTGCCGATGGCCTGCAACCGGATATCGTTCTTCTGCAACTCGGGCAGCTCCTTGCGCAGGTAGAAGCGCAGCAGGCGCCACAGGGTCTCGACTTCGGCGCGGGGACGCTTCCAGTTCTCCACCGAAAACGCGTATAGCGTGAGGACCTGGATCCCCAGGCGCGCACAGGTTTCCACGGTGCTGCGCACCGGCCCGACACCAGCCTTGTGGCCCGCTACGCGCGGCAGGCGCCGGCGCGCGGCCCAGCGCCCGTTGCCGTCCATGATGATGGCGATGTGCGCCGGCAGTCTGTCGGGATCGATGGCGGTGGCAAGTTCCCAATCCTTATCCCCGGGGCGGAGGGAGTCCAGTAAGGCCTTCATGCGGTAAACTTCATAGTACAACAGAGTGCAAGGCCATCCGCGGGCTTTGTGAGGCGCGGCTAGTGGGGAGCTATCTGTGGATATTACCAACAAATTTAGAGAACTTTGTATGAAATTTTAACACTAATGGGTTGTAAAATCGATTTCTTTCGTTACAATATGGTCTAGGGTTCGTTCAGCCTTGACGTGACCGGCAGGGCGGGTCGCTTCCCGCCTGGGCGACTGCGCACGGCATTCAGGCCGTTCGCTTTTGGAGGGAGTAATGCAGGTGTCTTCTTCGGTTTCACGGATTTCGCGAATCTTCTTGGTTTTATTGCTGGTAGCTGGTTCGGTGGCTTTGGTCGGCTCGAACAAGTCGCCCTATTCCCCTCACGATAAGGCTTATTGGGCCCCTAAGGCCCTGGTTGACTTCGTGAACCCCGGCTTGAAAATCACCATCAACTCAGCCAACATCACCAACGCTGGCGCCATCAGCGTGACGTATACGATCACCGATCCCACGGGATTGCCTTTGGATGCCGCGGGGGTGACCACTCCGGGGGCGGTTTCGCTGACCTTTATTGCCGCGTACATCCCTAAGGGTCAGGAACAATATGTGGCCCTCACAACCGCGTCGGCGACCGGCAAGGTGCTCGGGACCATCACCCGCCCGACTTTTGAAGAAGCCAGCACGCCCGGGCAGGCGGGATCTGCGCCCGGCCAGTACACGTACACGTACAAAGCCACGGCGCCCGCAGGTTTTGACCCCACCACCACCTACACCGTGGCGGTCGTCGGCAGCCGCAACCTCACGGTCTTCAACTTGGGGACGAATTATGCCGGAACCACTTTCAACTTTGTCCCCAACGGCTCGGCGGTTACCGTCACGCGCGATGTCATCCGTACCCAGAGTTGCAACAGGTGCCACTACCAGTTGGCCTTCCACGGCGGCCATGCTTTTGGCATGAACATGTGCGTAATGTGCCACCAGCCGCAAAACGCCGATCCCACCTCGGGCAATACTCTGGACCTGAAAGTAATGGCGCATAAAATCCATATGGGGTCGCAGTTGCCCAGCGTCCTTGGGTACACTTCCGGTACGCAAACCATTCCGCCGGCCCCCTATGAAATCTACGGCTACATGAATTCCGTCAGTAACTTTTCTACGGTGATCGATCCCGCCAATCCCCAGCGCTGCGAGGTTTGCCACGACCAGACCACCGGCGCCGCGCAAGCCAAAGCCTTCATGACAGAACCGTCTCGTGCAGTCTGCGGCGCCTGCCACGACAACGTCAACTTCGCCACTGGCGCCAACCACGCCGGTGGATTCCAGGCGGACGACACCGAGTGCGCCAACTGTCACATCCCGCAGGGCGAAACTCCCTTCGATGCTTCCATTATGGGAGCACACGTCGTGACCACCGACACTGCGGCAATGTACCCCCAGAACCCGGATACGCTGTTAGCGGGCATCGACCTCGCCATTACCGGCGTAACCAATACCTCCGCTGGGCAAACGCCCACTGTCACCTTCACCTTGCAGGACGACAAGAAAAACAACATCCCCTTATCGCAGGCCTCCACGCTGCAATTCACCATGGCTGGTCCTGCCACCGACTACGGCTACACCAGCTTTGGAAGCGGCACATCCAGCACTCCGGGTTACGTGACGGAAAGCGCTTCGGGCGCAACCTGTAACTCCAGCGGCTCCTGCACGTACACGTTCACCCACGCCATTCCGGCGACCGCTACCGGAACCTACACTATCGGTGGGGAAGCGCGCATGACTGTGACGCTGTTGGCCGGCACCACTTCGTCGCAGAGCGTCACGGAAGGCGCCAGCAACCCGGTGGTGAACTTCTCGGTGGATGGCTCGCCTGTAACGCCGCGCCGCACGGTGGTGGTGCTCAGCAACTGCAATGGCTGCCACGTCGCGCTTTCGCTGCACGGTGGCCTGCGCAACAACACCGAGTACTGCGTGCTGTGCCACAATCCGTCCAACACGGACGCCAGCACGCGCGCCACCGCCACGGTCACCTCGTACCAGAGCCAGCCGGCGCAGGGCATCAACTTCGCATTGCTGGTGCATCGCATTCACGATGGCGTGAATGCCGCGACCAACCCAGACGGGCCGCCCAAGTATCCCTACATCGTCGTAGGCCATGGCGGAAGCATTAACAACTTCTCCGGCATCCTTTTCCCGGTCATGAGCCCAACGGGAAGCGCCACTTATATGCAGGATTGCCAGATCTGCCACACCCAGGTCAGTGGTACGAACACTGAGGAGATCCTGCCCATCGGCCTGAATGCGGTGCAAGATCCCCAGGGCTGGATTCAGCCGGCGACCAATAATACTCCGGTGCAGCCCACTTCGGCGGCTTGCGGCGGATGCCACGTTTCGAAGGCCGAGGCGTCCCACTTCCTGGCTAATACCGATGTGTTGGGAGAGAGCTGCGACGTATGCCATGCCGCGGGCGCGCAGTTCGCAGTTGACGCGGTACATGCGCAGTAGTGTGGGGCAGGCTCGTAGCCTGCGGGCGGCCTCCCAGGCCGCCCTTCCCGCCCTAATAATCCTCCTTTGCTGGCCGGCGGGGGCTCAGACCTCCGCTCCCGCCGTGCCAGCGCCTTCTCCGGCCTCATCGCCGGCCTACGTTGGCTCGGAGACGTGCCAGCCTTGCCACGAAGACATCTACGCCGCCTTCCAGAAGAGTCCGCACAAGTTGGTCGATACCCAAAAACGCCGCGGCTGGGAAGCCAAAGCCTGCGAGTCCTGCCACGGTCCCGGCGGCAAGCACGCCGAGACAGCCGAAAAAGCGGCGATCGTCAATCCTGCCCGGTTGCCCGCCGCCGAGGCCGATCGCGACTGCTTGAAGTGCCATCTGAATCAGCCTACCCACATCGGACGCATCCAAAGCAGCCACGCGAAGAACGAGGTGAGTTGCACCGCCTGCCACTCCGTCCACCGCAACGGCCCCAACGGGCTGGTGCTTCGCAGGGCGGCGGCCGTCAACGAGCGGTGCGCAAGCTGCCATACGGCGGTTTGGGCCGAGTTCCAGCGGCCTTACAAGCACCGTCTGCCCGATGGCGCCATGTCCTGCGTGGATTGCCACAACCCGCATGGCAGCATCCTCCACGCCTCCGCGCAGTCGTACGCCGCCAACGAGCCCGGTTGCTTCCGCTGCCACGGCAACCTGCGCGGTCCGTTCACCTTCGAGCACGCGCCCGTGCGCCTGGAAGGCTGCGCCGCTTGCCATGAGCCGCACGGCTCCGCCAACCCGCGCATGCTGGCCCGCGCGGAAGTCCGCTACCTGTGCCTGGAGTGCCACGCCAATCTGCCCACGGCGCCAGGGCCCATCAAGAATCCTCCCGCGCTGGGTGGAGTGCCCCCGGCGTTTCACGACCTGCTCAGCCCGCAGTTCCAGAATTGCACCGTCTGCCACATGAAGGTCCACGGCTCCTACGTGAACGAGGACTTGCTCAGATGAGACTCGGATTGGCTTTGTTCGTCACGATTCCACTGCTTGCACAAACGCCGGCACAAACGCTTGCACAAACGCCGGCACAGCAGACCGCCCCCGCACCAGCCGACGCCTCGTCCGCCTCCCCCACCCCCTCCACCGAGCAGTGGATTACCGGCAGCGTCGACTTCGGCTTTCGCTTTACCAGCGTCGGCGGCGACAACGACGTCTATCGCAGCATAGTCAATCTAGGCCAGGGTCCCCGCCTGCTGGGCCTGGATTTGACCATAATCGATCCTAAAAAGCGCCTCTTCGACCATCTGGACGTGCGCGCCAACAACTGGGGCGGCGATCCTTATAACACCCTGCACGTGAACGCCTCCAAGCGGGGCATCTACGATTTCAACTTCGACTACCGGGATATTGCTTACTTCAGTCTGTTGCCGTCCTTCGCCGATCCCTTGCTCGGCACCGGCATCGTGCTAGACGAGGATTCCTATTTCGCGCGCCGCCGCATGAGCGATTTCCAGTTGGACCTTTTTCCCGGCCATCGCATCATTCCTTACCTCGCCTATGGCCGCGATTCCGGCGAAGGCACCGGCATCACCACGTTCGAATCGGGCCTGAACGCGTACCCCGTCGCCGACCACACGTTCGATAAGACGGATAACTACCGCGGCGGCGTCCGCCTGGAGTTCAATCGCTTTCATGTCACTCTGGAACAAGGCGGCACTACCCTGCGCGACGATCAGCAGGCCTACGATTCTACTGTCAACTACGGCAACTACACGCAGCCCTATTTTGGCCAGACGCTCGACTTAACCAGCCTGGCGCAGGCTTACGGCATCCGCGGAAGCAGCATTTATACCAAGGGCCTGTTTACCGCCAACCCGTTCTCCTGGTTGGACGTCTCGGGCCAGTTTCTGTACAGTCTTCCCAATACCAACGTCAACTATACGCAGTTCGATACCGGCAATCTCGTGCTGGAGCAGGCGATCCTTTTTTATACCGGTGAACAGGCCCTGGGCTTCGCCGCGGGCAAGCAGCCCCATACCACCGGTAGCCTGGGTTTCGAACTTCGCCCGCTGAAGCGTGTGCGCATCCTCCAGACCTGGATGACGGATCGCATGCACACTTCCGCCGCTGGCCTGTTCACCGATATGATTTTGCAGCCTGTTTCTGCCGCGACAACCACGCTGACGCCGCTGACCAGCCTGCTGGTGTTGAACTACAACCAGGAGCAGACCGACGTGTTGCTGGAAGTCACCCACAAGCTCACCTTGCGCGGCGGCTACCGTTACGTGTGGGGCGATGCGGAAACCGGCAACATGCTCATTGCGGGACCCGGCCAGGAGTCGAGCGAATTGCGCCAGCAAGTTGGCATCGCCGGCATCAACTTCCGCGCCACCCAGAAACTCACCGCCAACGTGGATTTCGAAGACGCCTCCAGCAGCCACGCCTATTTCACGACCAGTCTTTATAACTATCAGAAGATGCGTGCCCGCGCGCGATACCAACTCGCCTCCACGCTGGCTCTGCAGGCCAGTTTCTCGCTGCTGAACAATCAGAATCCCACGCCCGGCATCAACTACGATTTCCTGAGCCGCCAGAATTCCCTATCGGCCTCTTGGACCCCGTCCAAGCGCGTCAGCATCCTGGGCGAATACACGCGTTCCACCCTGCGCTCCAACATCGGCTACCTGGAGCCCGAGACCTTCGGCCCCGAGACGTCGCTCTATCGCGACAATGCCCACAACGCCAGCGCGCTCATCGACCTGGTCTTGCCGGGCTATGCTAAACTTACGCCGCACCTGGCCTTCGGCGGATCGCTGTTCCTCTCCGCGGGCAGCCGCCCGACCACCTACTATCAGCCGCTGGCGCGCCTCTCGCTGCCCTTGCACAAGGACCTCGTCTGGAAGTCCGAATACCGCTACTACGGCTACGACGAGGCGTTCTACCAATACGAAGGCTTCCGCGCGCACATCCTCCAGACCGGCCTCACGATTTCGCGCTAGTGGCGCACGCTTTAGCGTGCAGCGGCGGACGGGTGCACGACATGGAGGGGGCAATCACCCACGCCGGTGCTCCCAATAATCGTCGAATTGCCGACTGTGGCGACAGCATCGGAGCGCAATCATGGCGTTGGCGCCGCGCACCGTCCAGAACATGCCGGAGCGCTTGAGGCGAGAACCCATCACGGTCTTGCACCCTGCTTCGATAACACCTGAGCCGACAAACAGGTTCTGTTTGCGAAACTCTGGATAGCGCATGCGCTGGGCATTGCGTTCGAAGTAGTTCGCCTCGCCTCGAACCGCTGCCACCAACTCGGGATTATCCGGCGAGAGCGACCGCAGTTTGGCTACCAACTTTTCGATTTTGCCGTCGTCCAGGAGATGTTGATGAGACATCACCCACCGGCGTTTGGAGTTCTCGTTGTTGGGGTGGAGTTTGCCGCCCAGATCCCAGAGGTGCTGACGCGCGTGATAGAGGTCCACGATTTGAACGGCGCCGGGAAACTGCTCTTCGCAGATGTTCCAGATCCAGTCGGCGCCATCGCCCATGACGACCTTGACCTGCGCCCGTCCCCAGCCGCGCTGATGGGCCTCGGTATAGATCCGACGAGAGAATTCGGCAGCGGTTTCAATAGCTCCGGTGTAAGTGGTAGAGTCCTCATCGCGCACGGGTCGGCCCTCCTCATCGACGGTAGTTTGAGTGAAGACGCAGCCCAGCTTGGCCTCGCG
>Ga0181536_10004256_pt1 | contig 15226 bp, 10 predicted proteins | sample PEATcosm2014_Bin_41_FD_121105 | JGI IMG/M metagenome (GOLD analysis project Ga0181536, IMG submission 121105) | Peatland microbial communities from MTU Mesocosm Facility, Houghton, MI, USA - PEATcosm2014_Bin17_60_metaG | ecosystem: Environmental > Terrestrial > Soil > Wetlands > Peat | place... | reverse complement strand
GGGTTCGAAGTGATCGAGCGCGAGCATAAGATCCTGCTCGATAAAGGACCATCGCGCATCTCCCCGTTTTTCATTCCGGCGACGATCATCAACCTGGCCTCCGGTCACGTATCGATCCGAACCGGGGCGAAGGGACCGAACTCCGCGACGGCGACCGCTTGCACGACCAGCGCGCATTCGATCGGCGACAGCTTCCGGCTGATCCAGCACAACGACGCGGATGTCATGATCTGCGGCGGAACGGAAGCGGCGGTGACGCCCATGGGCATCGGCGGATTCGCGGCGATGCGGGCGCTCTCGCAGAACAACGACGATCCGGCGCACGCCTGCCGGCCGTGGGACAAGGATCGCGACGGATTCATCGTGGGCGAAGGCGCGGGCATCCTGATTCTGGAGGAACTGGAGCATGCTCGCCGACGAAACGCTCCGATTCTTGCCGAGATCGTGGGCTATGGCATGTCAGGCGATGCGTTTCACATCACCGCGCCTTCGGAAAACGGCGACGGCGCCTTCCGCGTAATGCGCAATTGCCTGCGCGACGCGGGGATTGAGCCGCGTCAGGTGGATTACATCAATGCGCACGGCACGTCGACGCCAGTGGGCGATCGCATCGAGACGCTGGCGATTAAGAGGGTGTTCGGCGAGCATGCGCACAAGCTATCGGTGAGCTCCACGAAATCGATGACGGGGCATCTCCTGGGCGGCGCGGGGGGCCTGGAGGCGGGGATCACGGTGCTCGCCATCCGCGATCAGATCGTGCCGCCGACGATCAACCACGAGGTTCCCGACGCGGACTGCGACCTGGACTATGTGCCCAATCACGCGCGTCCGCTGAAAATCGACTATGCGCTTTCGAATTCTTTCGGCTTCGGAGGCACCAACGGCTGCCTGCTGTTCCGCAAGTTCGTTTCCTAGCCAATGAAAATTATTGTTGCGATCAAGCAAGTGCCGCTGCGCGATTCGCCGCTGCGCGTTTCCTCCGCTGGGTTATGGATCGACGAAGACGCGCTAAGTTTTGAGATCAACGAGCCGGATGCCTACGCCCTGGAAGAAGCACTGCGGTTGAAAGAGAAAAACGGCGGCGAAGTGATCGTGTTGTGCGCGGGTCCGGAGCGCGCGGCGCAGACGATTCGGGAAGCTCTCGCCAAAGGCGCCGACCGCGCGATTCACATCGAAACCGGGGACTTAAATTCGCTTGACACGTTGGGAATCGCGAAGATTCTCGCTGAAGCCGTGCGCTCGGAGAATCCTGACCTGATCCTGACCGGCCTGCAATCGGACGATCTGGGCTCGGGTCAAACGGGTGTGGTGATGGCGGAGCTGCTGGGCGTTCCGCATTCGACGATCATCATGCAGGTGGAAGTGGACGGCGCGCGCATCAAAGTAAAACGGGAATTGGAAGACGGCTGGTTCCAGCACATCGGCATGCCTCTGCCCGCGGTGCTGACGATTCAGAGCGGATCGAACAAACTGCGCTACGCCACATTGATGGGAATCAAGAAAGCCAGGACCAAAGAGATTCGCCGTGTGACACCCGCCGATCTGGGAGGCGCGCCGGCGCCGGTCGCGGGCATCACGAAGGTCTACGCACCGCAGAAGCAGAAGCAGGCGCAGATTTTCGAAGGCGACGCGAAGACGGCCGCGGCGCAATTAGTCGAAAAACTCAAGTTCGAAGTGCGCGTCATATGAGTAACACCATGAGCGTGCTCGCAATTCTTGAACAACAAAACGGACAGTTCCATCGCATGTCATGGGAGACGTTCGCGGCGGCGCAGCAGCTGGCGGCCTCGCTCGGAGTGCCGGTGGAAGCGGCGGTGATCGGCAAAGGAATTGCCTCGCTCGCCGCGGAGGCGGCCTCGAAGAAAGCGGCGAAGGTCTGGGCCGTGGAGCACGATCTCCTGGAGAGTTACACCGCGGACGGGTACACGATCGCACTCGAAGCACTGCTCCGCAAAGCGCAGCCGGCGCTGGTGCTTTTCCCTCATACCTATCGGACACGCGATTTCGCGCCCAAGCTCGCCACGCGCTTTGGCAGCGTGCTAGTAAGCGACGTCATCGCGGCTCGGATCGAGAACGGCGCGATGATTCTGGTGCGGCAGTTATTCCAAGGCAAGTTAAACGGCGAAGTGCGGTTAGGCGGGGGAAGTCCACAGTTCGCGTCGGTGCAGGCGGGCGCGTGGCGCGCGGATTCCTTGGAAGCCGCCTTTGGCGACCCAGCGCCGGTTGAGACATTTTCGCCGTCGCTCGATGCCGCCCAGATTCGGCAGCAGCCGGAAGCTCCCTTCCGCGAAGCGGCGCGCGCCGTGGACCTGACGGCCGCGGAGATCATCGTCGCGGTGGGCCGGGGCATTGGAGAGGAATCGAATATTTCCGTGGTCGAGGAGTTGGCCAAGGTGTTGGGCGCGGAGATGGCCGCATCGCGCCCCATCTGTGATGCCGGGTGGCTTCCCATGGAGCGGCAAGTCGGCAGCTCTGGTCAAACCGTGGCGCCGAAGATGTACGTGGCCGTGGGGATATCCGGCGCGATCCAGCATCTGGTGGGCATGAAGGGTTCGAAGACCATCGTGGCGATCAACAGGGACGCCAACGCGCCGATTTTCGAGGTCGCCGATTACGGCATCATCGGCGATTTGTTCGAAGTGGTTCCGGCGTTGGTGGAAGCGGTGAAGAAGGCGAAAGCGTAGGCGGTTTCTGTGAGTTTGACTTAAGCCGTCACCGGATGCTTGCTGCCGACCACGTGCTCCGCGTAATATTTCTGCACGGCCGCGACGCCCGAGCCGAGCTTCACCGGAAATCCGTTGGCGTCGAGAATCAGTTCGAGCTGCGCGATGATGCCGAAGAGATCGACCACGTCGAAGTAGCCCAGGTGCGCGATACGGAAAATCTTGCCTTTCATCTCGCCCTGTCCATTGTTAATGATCGACCCGAACTTCTGGCGGAATTCCTTCACGATAACGCCCGAGTCGAGTCCCTGAGGCGCCAGCACTGCCGTCACGGCGGCGCTGGGACGGCCTGGAGCGAACAGTTCGAGCCCGAGGGTGGTGCAGGCCGCACGCGTAGCGGCGGCGAGGTGCTGGGCGTTCTCGACCAAGGCGTTCATTCCGGTCTGTTTGCCGGACCCCAGCGTCTGAATGTATTTGAGCACCTCAGCGAGGCCGAGAATCAGCGACGTCGCGGGGGTCCAGGACGATTCGCCCTTCAACGCGTTCTTCTTTTCGCGGCGCAGATCGAAATAGTAGCGCGGAAGCTTGGCCGTTTCCATGCGGGCCCACGCCTTGGGACTGACCGCGAGAAACGCGAGACCCGGCGGAATCATGAAAGCCTTCTGCGATCCGCCGATCACCAGATCGAGCCCCCAGCCGTCGATATCGAGGGGCATGGTGCCGATGCCGGTGATGGCGTCGACGACGAAGAGCGCCGCTGGCGCCGCGCGCTGGATGGCTTCGCCCATCGCCTGAACATCGTGGGCCGCGCCCGTGGAGCTCTCCGACGCCTGCACGAACACGCCTTTGATGTCCGGATTGGCCGCGAGGGCATTCTCAAGCGCGCCAGCTTCCACGGATTTGCCGTAAGGAGCGCCGAGCACCAAGACGTCCAGCCCGTAAGCCTTCGTCATCTCCACCCAGCGCTCGCCGAATTTACCAGCGGAGCACACGATGACGCGGTCGCCGGGCGAAAAGCAGTTCGTGACGGAAGCCTCCATCGCGCCGGTTCCCGAGGCCGTCAGGATCAAAACGTCGTGGGCGGTGCCGAGCAGGGATTTCAGATCGGCCAGCACGGACAGGACCACGTCGCGGAATTCCTGCGTGCGATGGTGGAGGTCGGCGCCCATCATCGCCTGCAGAGCTTTGGGGTAGAGAGGCGTCGGTCCGGCGGTGAGCAAACGCTGCTTCTTGATGTGCATTTTGGAACCCGCCTCAGGCGGGGGCTGAAATTTCAGGATAACAAAATGGTTTTGGCGCACTGCGCCGCGGGGCAGCCGCGGAACCTCGCGGAAGCCTGAAAATCCGGCGCGTGCTTTATCCCGTTAAGCTAGTATTTATGCCTTTGCTCGACCAGATTCAGAAGGACATGGTGGCGGCCATGAAGGGCCGCGAGGAAGCGCGGCTGGACGCGCTGCGCATGATCAAGTCGGCGCTGAAGAAGCACGAAATTGACAGCATGAAGCCGCTCGATGAGGCGACGGAGTTGCAGCTACTGGGCACGCTGATCAAGCAGCGACGCGAATCGGCGGATATGTTCCGCAAGGGTAACCGTCCGGAACTGGCCGACAAAGAAGAAGCCGAGCTGAAGCTGATCGAATCCTACATGCCGGCGGCGCCGACCGAGGCGGAGGTGGATGCGGCGATCGCGGCGGCCATGGCCGAGACCGGCGTGACGTCGCTGAAGCAGATGGGCGTGGTCATGAAAGCCGCGCAAGCGAAGCTCGCGGGCAAACGCGTCGACGGGAAAGCGCTGAGCGATCGTGTGCGCGGAAAGCTGAGCTAGCACAGGGGGGAGCTGGCGGCCTGAGAGGCCGCCGCTGCCCCACACAGGCGGGCGGACAATCGTGAGTTGTCCCTCCAGGACCGCTTTGTTATTCTCGGGTGGTGCGCGCTCCCGCTGTAACTCCTTCCTCACGGATTTCCGACCTGCGGCCGACGGCGGTCAACGCGATTCTCGCGGAAGTCCGCGAATGCCAGGCGCGCGGACAATCGCTGGTTTCTCTGATGCGCGGCGAGCCAGATCTGGCGACGCCGGAGCACGTCGTTGAAGCTTGCACGCGCGCCCTGAAATCCGGCCGCACGACGTATCCCGATAATCGCGGCGAGCTCGAATTTCGCGAAGCGGTCGCCGAAAAATTGCACCGCGATAACGGACTTACATATCACCCTGGAACGGAAATCCTGGCGACCACGGGCGCGACGTTCGGCATTTACGCGGCGCTCGCGGCGCTGCTGAACGAAGGCGACGAAGTCCTGCTGCCCGATCCGATTTACGATGCCTACCAATCGCCCGTGCGCTTGTGCGGCGGGCGCATTCGCCCGGTGACTTCGAAGATCGAAGCCCTGCGATTCACGATTACCGAGGGGGCTCTCGAAGCCGCGTGGTCCCCGGCGGCGCGCGTGCTGATCCTGAACACGCCTTGGAATCCGGTAGGCACGGTACTGACGCGCGCGGAAATCGAAATCATCGCGCGCTTCTGCGAGCGCCGGAACCTGATTCTGTTGAGCGACGAAATCTATGAGGCCATCACCTACGGCGAAGCGAAACACCTTTCCCCTCCCGCCGTGTCGCACGGGTTGCGGGAGCGCTGCGTGCTAGTCAATAGCCTATCGAAGACCTACGCGATGACCGGATGGCGCGTGGGATATTGCGCGGGGCCGGCCCATCTGATTCAGGCGATGTACATGGTGCTGGCGCAATCGAGCCGCGGTCCCGCGACGTTCATCCAGGACGCGGCGGCGGAGGCGCTGGCCGGCTCGCAGAAGTGCGTCGCGGAGATGCGCGCGGAGTACATGAAGCGCCGGGAGCAGGTGATCCAGGCGCTGGCGGGAATTCCGGGCGTCACCGTGCTGCCTCCGGAAGGCGGATTCTTCGCGATGCTCGATGTGCGCGGCGTGGGATTGCCGTCGAATGAGATCCGCGTGCGATTGATGCTTGAACACGACGTGGTGGTGGTCCACGGGGCCGCGTATGGTCCGGCGGGCGAAGGCACGCTGCGCGTTTCGTTCGCGTCGGGCGGCGAGAAACTCGCGAGCGGCCTGGCGGCGCTGCGCGAAGGCCTGAAGCAGATCATCTCCTCGATGCAGAACTCAGGGAACAAGCTTGCGTAATGTGGGCAAGGGAGTAGTGAAGTGAACTTGGTGCAGGTGGCTGCCGGCACGCCCGTTCCACAGGCGAACGCGAGCCTGGTGGATATGGAGGCGTTGCGCCGGGAACTGGAGAGCGCGATCGAAGGCGAGGTCCGCTTCGATACTGTTTCACGCGCGCTTTATTCCACCGACGCCAGTGTGTATCAGATCCGGCCGGCGGGCGTGGCAATTCCGAAGACTCGCGAGGACCTCGTGCGGATCGTCGAAATCTGCCGCAAGTTCCGTTGCCCTGTCACGATACGGGGCGGCGGAACGGCGCAGGCGGGACAATCGATCGGCGCGGGGCTCTTGGTCGATACGTCGAAATATTTCAACCGCCTGCTGGAGGTGAACGAGGAAGAGCGCTGGGTGCGCGTCGAACCGGGCATTGTTCTCGACGAACTGAACGCTCAACTGGCGCCGCTGAGGTTGCGCTTTGCGCCCGATATTTCCACAGCCAGCCGCGCGACCATCGGCGGCATGATGGCCAATAACTCCTGCGGCGCGCGCAGCGTGCTGTACGGCAAAACCATCGATCACGTGATCGAGCAGACGGTTCTGCTTTCCGATGGCAGCGTCGTTCACTTTCGCGATGTGCCGCGCGATCAAGTGCCCGGCAATATACCGGAAGATAACACTTTCGAAGCCGCATGCTATCGCGCGGTGCTGGACTTAAGCCGGCGGCATGCCGACGAAATCGACCGGCGCTATCCGAAAATTCTGCGGCGCGTCGGCGGCTATAATCTCGACGAGTTCGTCGATGCGTCGAAGCCCGTGAACCTCGCGAAGATCATGGTGGGCTCCGAAGGGACGCTCGGCGTGGTGCTGGAAGCGAAGCTGCGGCTCGTTCCGCTGCCGAAATGCAAGGCCGTGATGGTGATCTGTTTCGCGGATCTTCTCGAAGCGCTGGCGGCCGCGCCCGCGATTCTTGCGCATAAGCCATCGGCGGTGGAAGTGATGGACAAAGCGATCCTCGACAACACGCGCCAGAACCTTGCGCTCGATCGGATCCGCGGCACCATCGTGCAGGGCGACCCGGCGGCCACGCTGTGCGTCGAATTCTATGCCGATCGTAAGGAGGATTTGCCGCCGCGGCTCGATGCCCTGGAAGAAGATTTGCGGGCGAAGCAATTCGGATATTTTTACTACCGCGAAACGGATGTGGCGGCGCAGGCGCGCATCTGGAGCCTGCGAGAGGCGGCGTTGGGACTTTCGATGGCGATGAAGGAACAGGCAAAATCGCTTTCTTTCGTCGAGGACACGGCCGTCGCTCCCGAAAAGCTCAGCGAATTTATCGGCAGATTTCTGAAGATCGTCGCGCGGCACGAGACAACCGCTGGTGTTTATGCTCATGCTTCCGTGGGATGCCTGCACGTGCGGCCGGTGATCAATTTGAAGACCGAGGACGGCGTCCGCAAGTTCGAATCGGTGGCGAATCAGGTCGCTGACCTGGTGCTGGAATTCGGCGGGGCTCTTTCTGGAGAGCATGGCGATGGCCTGGTGCGCAGTCCCTTCATGCGCAAAATGTTCGGCGATACACTCTACGAAGCCTTTCGCGAGATCAAGCGAACTTTCGATCCGCTCGGTATTCTGAATCCCGGCAAGATCGTGGACGCACCGCCGCTGACACAGAATTTCCGTTATGGAACAGGTTACAAGGCCACCAACCCAGCGTCCACGTATTTCGATTATTCGGAATACGACGGCTTCGCGGAAGCAGTGGAGATGTGCAGCGGAGTGGGCGCGTGCCGGAAAAAGCTCGCGGGAACGATGTGCCCGTCGTATATGGCGACGCGCGAGGAATCCGACACGACGCGCGGACGGGCAAACGTCTTACGTCTGGCGATGTCGGGCCAACTGAGCGACTCATCGAAAAAAGACGGGCTTGCTGACGAAGCCGTGTATCGGGTTCTCGATTTGTGTCTGGAGTGCCGCGCGTGCAAGGCGGAATGTCCTGTGAATGTGGATATGGCGCGCTATAAGAGCGAATTCCTGGCGCATTATCACGAAAAGCATGGGACACCGCTGCAAGCGAAGGCGCTGGGCGGTGTCGCGAAACTCGCGGGATTGGGAAGCGCGCTCGCGCCGCTCTCTAATTGGATCGCCGGTACGGGCATGAACAAGAAGCTGCTCGGAGTCGACACCCGGCGCAGCCTGCCGAAGTGGCGACGGGATACCTTTGCGAAATGGGCGGCTGCACGCAAAGGAACCCAGTCACCCGGAACTAAATCCGCCGTCCTCTTCAACGACACCTTCACCAATCATTACGATCCCGAGATCGGCATCGCCGCGGTGGAAGTGCTGGAGCGCGGAGGTTGCCGCGTCGACGTCGTCCGGCCGGGATGCTGCGGACGGCCGCTGATCTCCAAGGGCCTGCTGAAGGAAGCTCGCGAATCAGTGGCAAAGCTCATGGAAGGACTTTTTCCGATCGCCAGCCGCGGCGAACAGATATTGTTCCTGGAACCGAGCTGTCTGTCCGCGGTGAAGGAGGATGCGCCTTCGCTGTTGCGCGGAGAGCAGCGGGAAAAAGCGCAAGCGGTCGCGGCGGCGGCGATATTGTTCGACGAATTCGCGGCGGGACTCGATCTACCGCTGCGCGCGGGACCAAAGAAAATCCTGCTGCACGGACACTGCCATCAAAAATCAATGGGGATGCTGCAAGCTTCGATAGCGTTGTTGTCGAAAATACCAGGCGCCTCGGTGGTAGATCTCGACGCGGGCTGCTGCGGTATGGCCGGATCCTTCGGATATTCGGCGGATCACTACGATGTTTCGGTGGCGATCGCGAATCGCAAGCTGCTGCCTGCGGCGAAGGCTATGCAGTCGGGCGACGTATTGGCGGCTGTCGGAACTTCGTGCCGCCATCAGGTGGCGGATCTAAGCGACGCCACGGCCCGGCATCCTGCCCTCATCATCCGTGAACTGCTGGATTAGACCGGTTTCAGAGACGACATAGACCGAGGCGCAGACCCCAACGACCACGGGATTTGGTCTAGTTCCGAGGAAATCGTTCTACGCTTATTCAGAAAAGGTCTAGAGACGTCGCGCACGCACTCTTGCGTGCCACTCATGGCTCGCCTGGGCAAGCTACGGATTCAGCAGCGGAATCGTCGCCGGATTCAGCGGCGCTGGGAACGTCTGAATATAGGCGTACACGTCGGCGAGATCCTGATCGGGCATGATCTTGGCCCGATACGGGGGCATGTTGCTCGGCGGAGGATTGCGCACGAACGCGATGAAACCCGGTTGCGTCAGCTTGGTTTGCGCCAGGCGCGCTCCCGCGGCCCCGCCCTGTCCCACGGTTCCGTGGCACTGATAGCAGCCGTTGAAGGCGAACAGGCGCTTGCCGTTCTCCACGTTGCCCGGCTTGAGCTGCGCGCTCGCGGAGACGCTGAAAAATGTCAGCGCGAAAAATGCGAAAAGGACCAGATTCGTTTTCATAGGAGTCTGTCCTTTAACGCGGCTGCGTCACGGTATCGAGAAGCGCGGGCTGGCCTGCTTTTACGCGCGCGATGGCACGCGTGAGCGCCGGACCCAGCTCCTTCGGATCCGTGATCGGACCTTCTGCGTACAGCCCATAGCCCTTGGCGATGGACGCGTAATCGATGAACGGATCGTTCAGCGCCGTGCCGACATCGGAATTCCCCAGGCCACGATCGAATTTGTTGCCCATCATCTGCAGGTACATGCGCTCCTGATGATAGGCGCGATTGTTGTGCATCACGCTCAACATGGGAATGCGATGATGCGCCGCGGTCCACAGCACGCCCGGCGCGTAGTTCAGATCGCCATCGCACTGGATGTTCACGGTAAGGCGTCCGTACTTTCGATTGGCGAGCGCCGCGCCCACTGCCGCGGGAGCTCCATAGCCGATGCCCGCGCCGCCCTGACCGCCGATATATTGATGATATTTTGTGAAATCCCACAGGCGCGAGGGCCACGCGCTCTGGAAATTATCCGTGGAGACCAGCGACCAATCCTCGTTCCTGATCTGGTTCCACAGTTCCGCCGAAAGGCGCGCGGTGCTGATCGGACTGGCGTCCCAGCCGAGCGTGGCGAGCTCGCGGTCACGTTCGCGAGCCTTGCGATTGGCCTCTACGATTTTCGCGCCGCGCTCGGCCAGCGCCCGCTTGCGATCCGCCGTGAGAAGTTTCTTCACTTCTTCGATCAACATCGGCAGCGTCGCTTCGCAATCGCCGGTAATGGAAAGCGCGGGCTCGAGATAGTGGCCGAAATCCTGATAATTCGACTTGTAATTCAACTCGACGGAGGAAATATCGATCAACTTCGCGTTGGTCGTCTTGTGCGTCTCCATACCGAATTTGTTGAGTCCGGTCTGCGCATTCATGGAGCTCCACAGATCCTGCGTCTCCAGGCTAAGGATCACGTCGGCGTCGTTGAGGCGGACGTTGCTCGCCAAAGGATGACGCGTGGGGAAATTCATGCGCAGGCGCTGATCCTTCACGGGAGCTTGCAGCGTCTCGGCGAGCTCCACCAACAATGCTATGCCGTGGGGAGTGCGCGCGACGCGTCCGGCCACGATCACCGGATTTTCCGCCGCGACCAGCATTTGCGCGGCTTGCTTCACGGCGGCGCTTTCGCCTTGCGGCGGAGCGCTCAACGTCAATTTAGGGATGCGTAGGTTCTTTTCGGCGATCGGCTCCTCTTGCAGAGCGCCGTCGGCCACGATCGCCACCGGCTCGTAGGGGGGCGTCATCGCGATCTTGTAGGCGCGCACGGCCGATTCGGCGAAGTGCTGGAGCGTGACTGGCGTATCGTCCCACTTCAGGAAATCGCGCGCCATGGCGGCGGCGTCCTGCACGCTGTGCACCCACTCGGCGTTGCCGCGGCGGTAGTTCACATCCAGAATGTTGCCGAGCACCACGTACACCGGCACGCGATCGCACCACGCGTTATAGATCGCCATGGAGGCATGCTGCAGGCCGACGGTGCCGTGGGCCATGATCAACATGGGCTTACCCTCGATCTTGGCGTAGCCGTGCGCCATGGCGGCCGACGATTCCTCGTGGCAGCAGGTGAGCCATTCGGGGCTCTTGTTTCCGCCGTAGGTGATGATGGACTCCTGCACGCCGCGGAAGCTCGATCCAGGGTTCGCCGCGCAATATTCGAAGCCCAGCGATTTGATGACGTCGACCATGAAGTCCGAGCCAGGGCGCTGGTTGGAGGTCACTTCCGGAGCCGAGCCCGTGGTTTCGGGTTTCAGTGCAGCTTGCTGCGCCATTGCGACGGGGGGCGTGCTGATCAATCCGGCGGCGCCTGCGGCCGCGGCCGCGCCGCGCAAAAAGCCGCGCCGGTCGACTGGATTGTTTTTGGATTTCGCCATGTGACTCTCCTTGGATGGATGTCGTGAACGTGATTATTATGTCATAGGCGGATGGCGGGAACATCCGCCGCCAACATATCTTGGCGGACGCTCGCGGCGCGATTGGCCGGGGCTCACGGCGCCGATGGTATCATCCTTTTGAAGAATGCAGCCCGCGACGACGAACGCAGAAACCTCCGTTTCGCAAGGCCGTCCACAGCGCCCCACGCATGTGCGCCAAATCGTGCTGGGGCTGACCGTCGCCGCGTACATGATCACCTACATGGATCGCCAGATTCTGGCGGTGGCGCGGCCGGTGATTCGCGACGAGTTGCATATCTCGCTGGTGATGATGGGCTGGATCACGTTCGGTTTCCGGCTGGCGTACGCGCTGTTCCAGATTCCCGGCGGATGGCTCGGCGACCGGTTCGGCGCGCGAAGGGGATTATCGCTGATTGTCATCTGGTGGAGCGCCTTCACGGGTTTCACGGCGCTGGCGTGGAACGCGGTCTCCATGCTGACGATCCAAGTTTTCTTCGGCATCGGAGAAGCGGGCGCCTTTCCCATCGCTACTCGATCTCTCTCGCGATGGATGCGGCCCACCGAACGCGGCTTCGCGCAGGGGATCACGCACGCGGGATCGCGGCTGGGAGCGGCATTGACGCCTCCGATTGTGGTGCTGATCATCGCACGTTACGGATGGCGCGTGGCGTTTCTGGCGTTCGGCGTTTTGGGCGTGATGTGGGCGACGACTTGGTTCCTCTACTATCGCGATACGCCGGAGGAGCATCGCGGCGTCAACGATGCCGAGCGCGCGCTGATCGGCGTCCGCAAACGATCGCCGGCGAAGGTTCCGTGGCGGGAGATTCTGGCGCACGGGAATTTGTGGATTCTCGCGCTGATGTACTTCTGCTACAACTTCAATCTTAACGTCTATAACGACTGGTTCCCCACCTATCTGCATGACGCGCGCGGCATGACGCTCGCAAAGATGGGGATCTACGCGAGCCTGCCGTTGTTTGCGGGAACGCTCGGAGATATGCTGGGCGGCTGGTGCTCCGACCGCGTGCTGCGCAGGACCGGCAACGTAAATCTCGCGCGGCGCTGGGTGGCGATCGCCGGCTTCGTGGTTTCCGGCGCGGCGACGATCCCAGCGATTTTGGCTTCCGATCCGAAGATTTCCGTGGCTTTTTACTGCCTGGCGTTCTTTGCGTTGGAGTGGACGGTGGGAATTTCGTGGGCGGTGCCGCTCGATATCGGCGGAGATTATGCGGGCTCGGTGTCGGCGGTGATGAATACGCTCGGCAACGTCGGCGGAGCTCTCTCGGCAACCGTCGCCACTTACGCGGTGAGAAGCTACGGCTGGAACGCGCCGTTTTTGATCACCAGCGCGCTGTGCGTAATCGCCGCGGTGCTCTTCCTGAAAATCGACGCGACGAAGAGAATCTTTTCGCAAGCCTGAGGAGCCTATCGGAAAGTTCAGCCCGGCGCGCCGGCGAGCTCCGGATCCGGCGTCCTTTCCACGCCGAAATATTTCTGCGCCATGGTCCACAGCCCTTCGAGCGCGGGGGTCATCCACCGCTCCCGATGACGCAGCATCTGCGTGTAGGCAACCAGCGGCGTGCCCTTCCAGCGCACCGGGACGAGCCTTCTCTGCTCGAGCTCACGGACGATGGCGGTCCGCGGCAGTACGGCCACCCCCATCCCCGCGATCGCGCACTGCTTGACGGCTTCAATGCTCGTCAGCTCCAGCACTCCCGAAAGCTGCACGGGCACTACGTCGAGCATGGCTTCAAACACCGCGCGATATCCGCAACTGCGGCCCGTGAGTAAAACCTGCACGCGCGCCAGGTGATCCCAGGTGACAGCTTCCGCTTTTGCCAAAGAGTGCTGCGGCGCGGCGACCATCAAAATATCTTCTTCGGCCAAGTGCTGCACGTTGAGACGTTCGGACTGCACAGCCTCGCCGGCCACGAAAGCCACATCGACCGTGCCATCCAGCACCGCGCCCGCTTGAGCCCGCGCATCGCCGCCGGAAAAAAGCTCGAGATGGACCAGTGGATATTCGACCTGAAACTGGCGCAGAAGATCGGGCAGCTTGTAAATCAGCAGAGATTCCGGCGCGCTCACTTTCAGCGGACCGGTGGGCTTGCCTTGCTTGCGCACGGCCGCCTTGGTTTCATCGGCCAACGCCAGAAGGCGTCCGGCGTACTCAAATGTCTTGTGGCCGACTTCCGTCAACGCGACCTTTTTCGCAAATCGGTCGAAGAGCGGAGCGCCCAATTCTCGCTCTAAAGCTTTGATTTGAGTGGTCACGCTGGACTGCGAGTAGCCAAGCTCAGCAGCCGCCCTGGTGAAGCTGTTGGTCACCGCAACCATGCGAAATGTCTTTAATTTCTGCAGGTCTAGCATGCACAAACCTTTTATTATTGCTTGTTTTGGCAAACGTGGCCTGGGTAGGCGAGTAGGGGCCCGCGTCCAGTATCACGCAAGAAAGCGGTTATCGGAAGCGAAAGTTCCCTATGGGACTAATCGAAATTATCTATTAGCCTAAAATGATCGACTCCCGTAAAATACTTATGAAAATGTAATCGCAAGCCAAGCCCCGTCGCTTGCTGCCGCAGTGCCAAAACCACAGATTGGGAAGCCTCCGCCGTCGCGGCGAACAGGTTTCGTGTCTCTTGGCGGTCCCGGCACTGCATCCGTCCACAAAAGTGGAAGTTTAAAAACACTAGGAGAAGCAATATGGCGGAGAACGACGCACCTAAAATGCAAGCGACGTTAGGCCTTACGGGTCTAACGATGAACGCAATGGCGCTCATTGCCCCGGGCGCCTTCTTATGGCTGACGTATGTCGTCCAGGCGACCACGGGCTCCACATCGCCGGCGATGTGGAGCGGCATCGTGCTGGCGCTATTACTGTGTCTGGCGACGGCGGTCTGCTACGCGGAAATGGCTAAGTTATACCCTGGCACCGGCAGCTCGTATTACTTTGCCGAACAATCTTTTCTGAACCACGAAGAACACTGGAAATACGCGCGGCTTGCCAAGTTCATTGTCGGCTGGGGTTCCCACCTTTATTACTGGATCTACCCAGGCGTGATGGTCGGGTTTATGGGTATTCTCGTCGGTTACCTTTCGGGAACCATCTGGCCCAGCTTCATGAGCGCGTCGAATCCCGGACCGGTGTTCATGGCCCTGGTAGCCGTGGTGTTCTGCTTCGCGGTTGCCTACGTCGCAAGCCGCGGCGTCAACGGCGCTACCTCCGTCAACATTGCGATTAACGTCATCCAAATTACCGCGCTGGTCGTTTTTTCCGTTCTAGCTTTGGGCTACCGCATGAACCATCCCCCGGGAAGCGAAGCGTGGCAGTTCGATGCGCAGTCGGGCGACGCCTACAAGTATCAGTTCGCCATGATGAATACGGTCGTCGACGGGAAACCGACAGACGTCATCGTCCGCGACAAGGACGGGATACCCCAACCGGCGAAGGACGCCTCTGGCAATGTGATCCCCTATAAGATCTCGTACCCGGCCGCCGATGAAAAGGGCAACTTCCTCTCGCACGGCGACGCGGCTTCCGTCGTCAGTCCCCACAACATCAGCTGGGTATTCATCCAGGCCACGGTCGCCATTCTGATTCTGGTTGGATTTGAATCCGTAACAGCCATGGGAGGCGAGGCTAAAAATGCCAAGCGGGACGTGCCCATCGCGGTCATTACTTCGCTGCTGGTGCAGGGCCTGGTGTGTTACCTGATCGAATATTTCGCGGCGAATTATTTTCTAAATAGCGGTTATAGCATGCAAACGGCCTCCGCCTCGGCGGCTCCCGTGGGCGACATGATGATCGTCGTGGGCAATGCGATTCTGGGCGCCGGCATGGGCAAGACGTTCATGCTGATTGAAGCATTTACGGTTTTCCTGGCGCTGATCGGCACGACGCTTTCCTGTATGAATACCGGCGCGCGCGTCACCTATGCGATGGGCAAGGACGACGAAGTTCCCGAGCACTTCGGCATGCTGCACGATAAGAACCTCACCCCGCACCGCGCCATCTGGACACTGGCGG
>Ga0181536_10004255_pt1 | contig 15227 bp, 14 predicted proteins | sample PEATcosm2014_Bin_41_FD_121105 | JGI IMG/M metagenome (GOLD analysis project Ga0181536, IMG submission 121105) | Peatland microbial communities from MTU Mesocosm Facility, Houghton, MI, USA - PEATcosm2014_Bin17_60_metaG | ecosystem: Environmental > Terrestrial > Soil > Wetlands > Peat | place... | reverse complement strand
TTTTTCGTTTCGGGCCCCCTTCCGCCCGACGGTCCGGAGATCGAGAACGGACCACTGAAGGCGACCGACGTCGGGTTCCTCGACGCGTTTCGCCGCCAAGGCGCGCGGCCCGACTGGGGCAACGCCGCAGCTTGGGACACGGGCACGGTCGTCATCGCGGCGTTGCGCGCCAAGGGCCTCGAAGCCAGCCCGAGCGACCTGCGCGACTACATCAACAAGCTGCACGGGTATCCGCTCATCCAAGGGCTGGCCGACTTCCGCAACGGTGAGGGGCGCGGCGTGTACGACGCGCGCCTTCTGCTATGGGACAAGGCGCGCAACACCTGGACGATCGCCTCGGAGCCCGGCGGAGCGCCGAAGAAATGACCGGAGGACTTCTCCGGCGGCGCCTGAGCGTATACGAAACTCCTGCGTAGCCGAGATCGAGAACTTGCGTCTTCGCGGCCAGAGATGACAGAGGTAAAATGCCACGACTTAAATTGTCCTTTATCGTAAGCAAGCACGATCTGCTTGAGCCGATCATGTCCGGCGAGGTGAAGATCGAAGGCGTCGATTTGATAACGACGTTTTCCGATCCGTCCGAAACGTTTTGGCGTCAGCTCAACTTCGCCGAGTTCGAAATCGCGGAGATGTCGCTATCGTCGTTCTTGATCGCGCGCGAGAAAACGAACGACATGGTGCCGATTCCGGTTTTTCCTTCGCGGCGCTTCATGCAGCTGGAGTTCTACGCTCGCGTGGATGCGGGAATCGATGGGCCGGAGTCGCTTGCGGGGAAAAGGATCGGGGTCGCCGAGTACCAGCAGACGGCCTCCCTGTGGGTACGCGGCCTATTAGAAGAAGATTTCGGCGTCTCGCAATTCAGTATGCAATGGGTGATGGAGCGATCGGAGGAGCTGAGTCACGGTGGTGCGACCGGATTCAAACCGCCGCCGGGGATTTCTCTCACGCGGGTTCCCGACGGGGAGACGCTCGATTCGATGCTGTTCAGCGGACAAATCGACGTTGCACCCGCCGGACGCGCCATGCGGCATGAGCCGAACCTGATCGACCGGAAAACGCACGTTTCGGAAAGCCAGTGGTCCATGGTGAAGCCGCTCTTTCCCGATCCCTTCGCCGAAGGACGGCGCTTCGTCACCGCGCACGGGTTCGTCCCGGCGAACCACATCATCGTGATCCGCCGCGACGTCTATGAGCGGTACCCGTGGCTCGCCTTCAACCTCTACACGGCCATGCAAAAGGCCCGGGATATCGCGCGTAAGCGGACGCGTTCGTTGATCCCCTCGTATCTGTTGTTCCGCGACGAATATCTCACGATGGCCCAATCCGTCGGCGGCCCTGACCCCTACCCGTACGGCGTTCGCGCGAACGAGCCGATGCTGGCAACCGCGGTGCGCTACTCGTTAAATCAGGGCTTGATCACGCAGAAGGTCGAGGTTGACGATCTCTTTCCCGAGTCCGTCCGCTCTTCGCCCTGATTGCCGCTCGCAGTCGCCGCGAGACGTCTCTCCGCAGGACAACGCCACAGGCACTGAATAATGGAGCCGTCGCCGCAAGCTGACGCGTTTTGCAGCAACGGTCAATGAGGTGCCTATGCCGAGTCCGTATCGCTTCGCACTGCTCGCCGCTTCACTGGCGATCGCACTCGCTGGTGCGGCAAGCGCCCAGCCGGCGCCTTACACGCTCGACGTCCTCTTGCCGCTCACGGGGGCCCAAGCGTTTGCCGGCACCAGCGAGCAGGCAGGACTGAAGGCGTACGAAGCCGTCGTGAACCGCACCGGGGGCATCCACGGCCGGCCTCTGGATCTCGAAATTCACGACGACCAGTCGAATCCACTCGTCGACGTGCAAATCGTCAACGCGCTGTTGCCGAAGAAGCCGATCGCAATCCTCGGGCCGGCAGTCACGGCAACCTGTCAGGCGATTCTGCCGCTTTTTGAAAACGGCCCGGTCGACTATTGCTTCTCGCCCGCGATCACACCGCCGAAAGGCAGCTGGGTGTTCGGCTCCGGCGCCACGTTGCGCGCTCAGATGATCGCCGGGTACGAGCATTTTCACCAACTCGGCTACAATCGGCTGGCGGCGATCATCTCAACCGACGCCACCGGGCAGCAGAATGAACAGATCACGCGCGCCGCGATGCAGTTGCCGGCGCTACGCGGCATGGACCTGGTGGATCTCGAGCAGTTCAATCCGACCGACACGAGCGTCGCCGCGCTCGTCGCTAAGGTCCGCGCCGCCAATCCGGACCTGATCTATGCCTGGGCGATCGGTCCGGCACTTGCAACGGTTTTGCGAGAACTCGCGAACGACGGCTTCAACGTTCCCGTCGGCACGACGCCCGCCAACGCCAATATCGAACTGCTGACCCAGATGCAATCGTTTCTGCCCAAGGCACTCGTAACGTCCGGCTTGCCGTATCAAGGCGACGTGCAGCCGCCGGCCGTCCAGGCGGCGTCGAGCGAGTACCTCGCCGCCATCAAAGACGCGCATCTGCAGCCGAGCACGATTCAAGCCTATGCGTGGGATCCGACGCGGATTGTCGTCTCGGCGCTGCGCGCGTTGCCGGCGAACGCGACCCCGGCCGACTTGCACAACTACATCGAAAACCTGCACGGTTTCGGGGGACTGTTCGGAACCTACGACATGCGTTCGGGCGACCAGCACGGGCTCGACGGCCGCGACTCGCAGTTGATCTATTGGGACCCGAACAGCAAGGAGTGGAAATACTACAGCGCACGCCCGGCGAAATCGTGAACGCGTTTGACCAGCTGACGACCGAATCGACGATCCACCGGTCGGTGTATACGAGCCCGACGGTATACGCCGCGGAACTCGAGCAGATCTGGAAGAGGACGTGGCTGCTCGCCGGCCACGAAGCGGAACTGCCCGCGCCAGGTAGCTTCAAGACGACGCTGCTCGGCGATCAGCCGGTCATCGTCGTACGAGACCAGAGCGGTGGACTTCGCGTGCTGCTCAACTCGTGCCGTCATCGCGGCGCACTGGTGTGTCGCGACAAAGCCGGCACGAAGGCTCGCTTCCAGTGCCTCTATCATGCTTGGAGTTATGGGCTCGACGGCACGCTGCTCGGCATCACCGATGCCGCCGGCTACGTCACCCCGCTTTCAAAGGCTGATCTCGGCTTGTGGGCGCTGCCGCGGGTAGAGACCTATCGCGGCATCATCTTCGCGAGCTTCGACCCGGAGGCTCGGCCGCTGCTCGAACACCTCGGTCCGGCGGCGCGCGCCCATCTTGACGACGTGTTTAGCACCGACGACATCGAGGTGATTGGGCTCGCGGAATACGAGTACCGCGGCAACTGGAAGCTCCATCCCGAGAACACGATCGACGGCTACCATCCTCGCTTTCTGCATCGCATCGTCGGCCAGACCGGCTCGTTTAGCGTCGGCCAAGCGCTCGATTTGGAGCGCGGTCACGGGGTCCTGGCGTGGAAGAACGCGCTGAAGAGTCCCAGCGCCGAGGAAAACACCGCGGTCGCCACCAACGGGCGGATCAATCGCGCGATGGTCGTGTTCCCGAACATGGCGCTGGTGAACATCAACGATTTCATCAACCTGCGCATGGTCATTCCGCTGGCCCACGACCGCACCCAGATCTCCGCGCTGGCGCTGGGCTTCCGCAGCGACTCGCCGGAGTTGCGGCGACGTCGCGCGACCCAACTCGCGGCGTTTCAAGGACCGGCCGGCATTGCGGGCGCCGACGACGTCGAGTTGTTCGAGGCGGCGCAGGAAGGCTTCGCCGCCAACGCCCCGGCGATCGGCTGGCTCGATATCTCGCGCGGGCTCGGCCGTGCTCCGGGCACCGAGGATCTGGAAGACGAGACCGCCGTACGGGGGTATTATCGCGAATGGCGACGGCTGATGCAGTGACGGCGCAGGATGTCGAGGCGTTCCTCTACCGCGCCGCGCGCTTGATCGACGCGGGTGACTTGAGCGGCTGGTTGGCGCTGTGCGGACCCGAGATGACCTATCGCGTGAGATCGGTGCTCACGAACGAGCGCGCGTACGACGTCGGCCTAATCGACGACGATCGTCCCGCGCTCGAGGGCCGCATTCGCTCGATCGAGCAGTTCTGGCACGCGGAAGAGCCGCGCACGCATCTCCTCCACATGATTACGAACGTCGAGATTCTGGAGGATCGCGGCGACGCGCTTACCGTCGCTTCGGCGGTGACGGTCGTTGCAACGCGGCGCGAGCGGCAGGCGGTCCTCTACGGACGCTATCTCGATGAACTGCGCTTCGTCGAAGGAACACTGGGCTTCACCCGGCGCACGGTGACGCTCGAGACCAACCTCCTGCGCGACGGCAAGATTACGTTCATCGTTTAAGCTCTGAGCTTTCGTTCGTCTTATAGCCGGGTAGAAAATATACCAGGATGTGACAAGACCTTCCCGCGTCCGACCGACTTTTGTCATGCTGATGTCTTAATGGCCGAACTCGTCGAGATCATTGGCATCACGCACAACCCCTTTCTCCCGGACATGCTCGCCTCCGACGACCCCGATCCCGTTCTTAGGGAGATCGCGGCCGACTATGCGCTGATGCGGCGACGCCTCGCCGACGCCAAACCGGATGTCATCGTCGTGATCGCAAGCGATCACCTCAACCAGTGGTTCATGGACAACATGCCGGCGTTTCTCGTCGGCAAAGCGCCGCAAACCGAAGGCCCGTTCCCCCACGAGCAGCGCAACTTCGGCATCGCGCCCTACAAAGCAAAGATCGATACGAATCTTGCCAAGTGGTTCGTCGCCGAGGGCTTCAACGAAGGCGTCGACTTCGCGTTCTCCGACGAGTTCCTGATCGACCATGCGTTTACGGTCCCGTTGAACTTCGTGCGGCCCGAGCAAGACCTCCCCATTGTTCCAATCTGGACGAATGTGATGGCTCCGCCGCTTCCACCGGCCGACCGCTTCTACACCGTCGGCCAAGCCCTCGCCCGGCTCATCGAACGCTGGCCGACGAACCAACGCGTTGCCGTGCTCACGAGCGGGCACCTCGCGGTCGAGGTCGGCGGCCCGAAACCCTACACATCAGGCAGCACCGACGAAGACTTCGACCGCAGCATGATGGCGTTCATCGAAGCCGGCGACGTCCAAAGCGTCCTGCGCGACTCCACCTTCGAGCGCCTCCTCCAAGCCGGCAACGTCACCCCCGGTTTCCTCAATTACGTCATGCTCCTCGGCGTCGCCGAGGGCCACAAACCGAGCGCGATCCAATTGCGCTTCCCACGCGCTACAACCGCCGTCTACTACATCGAGTGGGCCGCAGGAGCGCTGGCCTGATGAGCCGTTACGCGATGGACAAAGTCTTTCGCGAGGTGATTACCAGCAACGCGGCGCGCGAAGCGTTCGCGGCCAATGCGGAGAGCTACCTCGCTGGCCGCGACCTCACGCCGGACGAGCGCCAGGCGCTCATCACACGTGACTTCACTACCCTCTACAAAATGGGTGCGCACCCGTTCCTAATGGTCGGTTTCGTCGCAACGCAATCGCCGCCGGCGGAACGCGGTAAAGCCATGGCTGCCTATCAGCAAAGCCTAGCCGAACTCGGTTATCCCGACTACAGCACCTAAGCCATCGAAGGAACTGCTGCATGAAACGTCTGTGGATGATCCCGCTGTTCGCCCTCTTGATGCAACCCGCACCGGCCGTTGCCGCGACGTACACGATCGACATGATCTTGCCGCTCACCGGGCCGGCCGCATTCGCCGGCAAGTCGCAAGAAGAGGCCGCGCGCGTCTATGAAGCCGTGGTGAACAAATCCGGCGGCATCCACGGCCAGCAGTTGCACTTCGAGATCCACGACGACCAGAGCAATCCCACCGTCGCGGTTCAACTGGCCAACGACATTCTCCAAAAGCATCCGGTCGTCGTCCTGGGCCCGAGCGTCACCGCCACGTGTGCGGCGATCGCGCCGTTGTTTGTGAACGGCCCGGTGGACTTCTGCTTCTCCCCGGTCGTCGAACCGCCGCACGGCGGCTACGTCTTCGCCTCGTCGATCGCGCTGCGCAGCCTGCTGGCCGAAGGGTACACCCGCATGCGTTCGCTCGGCTACAAGCGTGTCGCCGCGATCTTCGCCACCGACGCCAGCGGTCAAGTCGAACTGCAAATCACCAAAGACTGGTTCGCCCAACCGGCCAACGCGAACATCAAACTGGTCGACGCCGAAACGTTCGCCCCAACCGACATCAGCGTTGCCGCCCAAGTCGCGAAGATCAAAGCCGCCAACCCCGACATCATCTACGTCTGGGCCATCGGCACCGCGTTCGGCACCGCCATCCACGAGCTCAGCAACGCCGGCGTGGATGTGCCCGTGGTCACGAGCCCGTCGAACACGACCGAAACGCAGCTCGCCCAATTCAAGACGTTCCTTCCGGCCACGCTGGTCACGTCGGGCATGCCCTATCAAAGCACGCTGCAAAACCCCGCGTTAAAAGCCGCCGCTTCGGAATACCTGGACGGCATGAAAGCCGCCGGTCTCAAACCCGAAACGATGCAATCCTACGCCTGGGATCCGATGCGTATCGCGGTCACGGCATTGCGTACCCTCCCGGCCAACGCCAGCGCCCAACAGCTCCACGACTATCTCGAAACGATGCACGACATCGGCGGCATCTGGGGCATCTACGATTTCCGCAACGGCGACCAGCACGGTATTGCGGGCAAAGACATCCCCTACTTCCGCTACGACGCCGCGAAGGACGCCTGGGTCTACTTCGATCTCGCGCCCAAAGGATAGCGCGATGCCGGCCACACTCGACGATCTCGTTCGCACCGGTCCCGGCACGCTCGCGGGCGGCTATCTGCGCCTCTTTTGGCAGCCGCTGATGCGCAGCGAAGATCTGCCTTCGGGCCGCGCGCAACCCGTGCGTCTCATGAGCGAAGACTTTACGGTATACCGCGGCATGAGCGGCGAAGCGTTCGTCGTTGCGCCGCGCTGCGCGCATCGCAAAACGCTGCTGCACACGGGCCGCGTCATCGACGACACGATCCGCTGTCTCTACCACGGCTGGCAATACAACGGCACCGGACAGTGTGTCTACCAGCCGGCCGAGCGCGAATCGTTCACGCAAGCGACGAAAATCGCGGCCTATCCCACGACTGAATGGGCCGGCCTGATCTGGGCCTACATTGGTCCCGGCAACCCGCCGCCGATGTTCAACCACCCCGACTTCGACCGCCCGGGTCTCATCTCGGTCGGCCCGCCGGAAGTCTGGCCCTGCAACCTCTGGAACCGCCTCGATAACGGGCCCGACCTCATGCACGTCGTTTACACGCACGAGGAGACGCTCGCGCGCGAATACGGCATCAACGATCAGTTCAAGCACGTCCCGGAATTGAACGCCGTTGAAACGGAGTTCGGCGTCGAGAGCACGGTGAAAACGCCTCGCGAGGCTTCGTACTTCCACTTTCTCATGCCGTTCACGAACGCCATCGCCGCTCGCTCGAGCCGCCTCGAAGGCGTCCGCGACGGCACGAAGGTGTGGGCCTACGAAATGTTCATCCGCACGGCCATCGATGACGAGAACAGCCGCAGCTTCCATGTCAGCTTAGTCGATGTCCACGGCGAAGACGCGCAGCGCTACATCGAAGAACGCGACCGCGTCCGTCGCGAGCTCGACCCGAACGCCGTGATCGAGGCGAACGCACAAGCCGTCCTCGACGGCCGCATGCCCATCCAAGACATGGACCGTCGCCTCACGAGCTACTACTCGTTCCTGGTTGAAGACTACGCGTGCCAGGTGGGCCAAGGCCCGATCGCCGACCGCGAGGGCGAGCGCCTCGGCTCGATCGACAAAGGGACCGCGCTACTACGCAAGCTCTGGCTGCGCGAACTCACCGCGCTCGCCGAAGGCAAGCCGCTCAAACAGTGGGTGATCCCGGCCGGTCTCGCCGACCGCACGGAGCCCCAGCCCTCATTGCGGGTAGCACGATGAGCACGACGATGACGAAGGTTGCTTATCTCGTCGATGCGCGCCGGATCGAAGTTGATGAGAAACCGATCCCGAAGATCGGCGCCGACGATGCCCTCTTGCGCGTCGAGCGCGCCGGCCTCTGCGGCACCGACTACAAACTCTTCACCGGCAGCATGGGCCGCCCGTTTCCGATCCACCTGGGTCACGAGATTCTCGGTCACATCGAAGCGATCGGTCCCGATATGGCGCGCCGCGAAAACCTCGCCGTCGGCGACCGCGTGGTCGTCGAGGCATCGGTGCCGTGCGGCCGCTGCAAATATTGCGCCGGCGGCCTCTCACGCATCTGCTCCAACCAGCAGTACTACGGTTTCGGCCGAGGCTTCTCCGGCGCATTCGCCGAGGTTATGTATCTCGCACCGGGTTCGCTGATCACCAAGATATCGGAAAACGTTAGTCCCGCCGCGGCCATCGTCGCATCCTCGAGCCTCGCCAACGGCATCCGCTGGATGCGCACGGTCGGTGGCGCGGAAATTGGTAAGTCCGCGCTCGTGCAGGGCGTCGGCGCGCAAGGCCTCTCCGGGATCATCGCAGCGAAAGAATCCGGCGCATCGCCGATTATCGCCACCGGCATCACGGCGGATGCGCCCCGCTTCGCGCTCGCCCTGGAACTCGGTGCCGACGTCGTGATCGACGTTCAAAAGGAAGACGTCGTCGCCCGCGTTCGCGAGGTCACCAACGACGAACTCGTTTCCGTCATCCTCGACGTCAGTGGCAACCCGGATGCGATCGCGATGTCCGTGCACCTGATCCAACCCCAAGGTACGATCGTCTGCGCCAGCTCGATCGCTGAGAACAAGCCATCAACGATCACCACAAACCTCATCACCAACAAGGAAGTCCGCTTTCAAGGCGTCTTCACGCACCCAATCGAGAGCACCCGTCAAGCCATAAAGCTGGCCGAAACCAATAAATATCCGCTCGAGAAATTCATCTCGCACGACTTCAGCCTCGACGACGCCGAAAAAGCCGTCCGTTCAATCGGGCGGGAACTCTCCGAAATCGAACCGATAAAAGTGTCGATCACCCCCTAACACCGCCGCTGATGTTGACGCGCGCAGAAAATAAGCTCCTGTGCAGAGTCGGCCGCAAAAAGCCGATGGGTCAAATGCTGCGCCGCTACTGGCTTCCCGCTGCTTCCGGGGCACCGCCGCTTACACTAAGCGACCTCGACGACATTAGGAACGATCATGCTCGCACAAGCTGACAACGATATCATCACCCGCGTCACTCCAGGCACCCCGATGGGCGACCTCCTACGCCGCTACTGGATCCCGTTTCTCTTCAGCAACGAGGTTGTGACCGACGGCGCTCCCGAACGCGTGCGCTTGCTGGGCGAAGACCTGCTCGCCTTCCGCGACAGCGACGGCAGGATCGGCCTCATCGAAGAACAGTGCCCGCACCGCTGCGCATCGTTGTACTTCGGCCGCAACGAAGACTGCGGCATCCGCTGCCTTTATCACGGCTGGAAGTTCGACCGCAACGGCACCTGCGTCGATCTCCCAAGCGAACCACCGGAGAGCACTTTTCGCGACAAGATCCGCATCACGGCCTACCCATGCGTCGAACGTTCCGGCTTCGTATGGACCTACATGGGCCCCGGCGCGCCGCCTGCGCTCCCGGCTCTCGAATGGCTTGACCTCCCCGAAGACCATCACGTCGCCGGCAAGCGCGTCCAGCCGTCGAACTGGGTCCAGGCTATGGAAGGCGAGGTCGACCAAAGCCACGTCTCCTACGTGCACAGTTCCTCGAACGGAGCCACCAACGGCGTCACGAGCCGTCAAGTCGACGAGATCCGCGCCGCCGATAAACACCCGCGGTTCGAGGTCGTCGAAACGCCATATGGGACCTGCATCGGCTCCGGCCGCGAGACCCCCGAGGGCAAGAAGTATTGGCGCCTTACGCAACACCTGATGCCGTTCTACACGCTGACCGGCCCCTATGGCAAAAACCCGCGGCGCACCTGGCGCTCGTGGATCCCGATCGATGATACAAACACGCTCGTGATGGGCATGATCTTCCACCCGCTCCGCCCGATCACGGACCAAGAACGCAACGGCGCACTCACGAAGTCGAGCGTCTGGAACATCGCCCCCGAGCTACGTGCCCCCGCCACATCGCAGGCTTTCGGTAAATACCGTCCCATCGCGTCGATGGCCAACGACTTTCATCAAGACCGTGAAGTGCAACGCACTCAAACGTTCTCCGGCATCCCCGAATTCTGGGCCCAAGATGCCGCGATGCAAATCAGCATGGGACCGATCGCCAACCGCGAACGCGAGCACCTCGGGACGAGCGACCTCGGCATCATCGCCGTCCGGCGTCGCCTGCTCAACGCCGCAAAAGCACTGCGCGACCGCAACGAAGTCCCGCATGAGATCTCCCACCCGGAAGTGTACGCCGTACGCGGCGATGCAATTCTCATCGACACCGACGCATCATGGTTCGATTCGACGGCCGAACGTCGCGTCGTCGTCGCCGGCACGAACCCCGACTGTCCATAGCGCGTTGCTCGCCGATATAGAGATGGTGGACGGCCCGCGTAGGTGTGATCGTTAAACGGGTACTGGAACCTTTGGGTTGGCGGCGGCAAAAAGCGCCAACAACTCGTCGGCGTACGGATAGTACCGCGACTGCGTGCGCCGGAACAAGCTTGCGAAACCATCGTCGAACATGAGCTTCCCGCTCTCGACGTGCAGCTCGATGCGGTCAACCGGCGCGCGAATTACCCCCATCGGTTCCTCACCGCGCTCAATCTTTGCTAGCTCGCGGTCAAGAATTTTGCGGAAAAGGATGACGCCACGGTCCGTCCAGCCGAGCTTCTCCAACTCCCGTTTGGCAACGGGCCCTTGCGTTACCCAAGCCATCACGTCCTGCGCATCGAGCAATTCGAGGTTGAACGTACCATCGTCGAATTGGCACGGAACATCGAACAACGGAACTTCGTCGAGCATCTTCTGCGGAACGAAGGCGTGCTTCGGCGGCACGTAGGCCGTGTACCAGTAGTGCATCGTATGCGTATCGTCGACCGGAACGCGGATCTGGAAGGCGTACATCGTCCAGTACCCGCCGGCGCTCCCGACGGCGAGCAGATTCGGAAACATCACCGGGTGCCCGACCCGCCAATCATCGGCGTCCTCCGGCTGCCCTTCGTAGAGCCGGCGTTTGTAAATGCCGTATTCGAACTCCGCGAATGCGATGTTGACGTGATGGCGCGAGATCTTGTAGGTTGGTCTGATACCGTCGCGCTGCTCCTCGATCCACTCTTGCAGATGACCGTGCAGCCACTCGGTATGCACCGGATCCATCGAGTTTTCCATGATCTGAAGCCAGTTACAGGGAACCATCACTTGGCCGACCATGCGAATCATGCCCGGCGTGACGAACCCGTCGAGGCGCGGCAACTGGGGCGCCGGCAAGGGTCCCAGATACGCGAAGATCATGCCGCCGAGTTCTTCCACCGGATAGCCCGCGGTGCGCGTGCGTTCGGCAAACGTGCTGTCGGCCGGTTCGTTCGGCATCTGCAGACACTGCCCCGTGCCGTCGAATTTCCAGCCGTGGTACGGGCAGCGAATTCCATCGAGTTCGGGTATTCCGTATGCGAGCGACGCACGGCGGTGCGGACAGAACTCCGCAAGTAAGCCGAACCTGCCGCCGCGATCGCGGAAGAGCACGAGGTCCTCACCGAGCAGGCGGACGCGTTTGGTCCAAGCGCTCTTTAACTCTTCGCTGGCCGCGACCGGGTACCAGTAGCGCCGCAGCAATTCGCCCATCGGCGTGCCGCGGCTCGTTTGGCTGAGGCGCTCGTTCTCTTCTTTCGTGATCATCGCGAACTCCGATCTCCCGTGATAGACCCTTCGACGTCGCCCCGATATCCCTCTCGCAACCTCGTTGTCCACGCACGGTGCGTATAACGCAACCCACCCCCACGGCTCGATGCGAATCGCGCGAGCTATCCTGCTCGCCGAACCCCCGAACCGTGCCGAAGGCGAGATAACGGACAAAGGCTCGATCAACCAACGCCGCGCACTCACGCTGTGCGCGGACGCGATTACCCGGCTCCTTGTGACCCCCGACCACCCGCAGATCCTCCACTTCACCTAAGGCCGCGGCTACGCGCGCAGGGCATCGGCCAGCGCGGAGCGCGTGCGGTCATCGGCAGGCGTGTAGATCGTCATGCGCAGTGCGCCTGCGTCGCTCGGCGCGAAGCTCGTGTAGCTAAACCGCAGCCGCCCGGCCGGCGGCCGCTCAATTTCGATGAGGCCCGGAAAACGATCCGAGACCTCGTGGTCGTTCCACAGCAACGCGAACTTTGGGCTGATCTCGCGGCAGCGCGCGATGAGCGGCTCGAAGCGCGGGTCGTCGGGATGGCGCCCGTAGCTGGCGCGGAATTCGGCGACGATACGCCGGGCATGCCGTTCCCAGTCGACCACCTCGAGGCGCCGCCGTGGCTCGGCGAAAAAATCGTAGACGACGTTACGGGTATCGGCCGCCAAGGGACCGTAATCGATGAAGCCCTTCGCCGCCGCCGCATTCCACAGCAGCACGTCCCAGCAGTGATTCGTCAAGTACACGGGGTTGAACCCCATTCCATCGAGCATTTGCCGTAGCACAAGCGGCACGTCTTCGCCGCGTGAGCGGTGCGGTAAGACCTGTTCGGCTAGCGTGAAAAGGTACGAACGTTCGCCGTCGTCGAGCGCGAGCGCGTCGGCGATGCGCAGCAGTGCCGGCGATGAGACGCGGATCTGGCGGCCCTGTTCGAGCCACGTATACCACGTCGTGCTGATGTTAGCGGCGGCGGCGACTTCTTCGCGCGTAAGGCCCGGTGTGCGCCGTCTCCGCACACCGGGAGCCTGTGGCGGGGGCACCAGCCGCGCACGTCGGCACTGCAAGAAATGACCCAGTTCCAACCGGCGTTGCGTGGTCTTCTCCATCTTACAGAGTAGTATTTATACCCTGATAACGCGTGGCCTGTGCGCTCAGACGGTGGCGACCCCTCCGCGAACTCGAGCGATCGCCGCCGCGGCGTTTGTCGAGCGGATCGCGGCCTTGTCGGCCTCGCTGATGCGGGCCTCGTCGATGGCGCGCTGCGTCCAGGTCATTCCGAACGCCGTACCGTCGGTGCCGAAGACGATCTTCTCGGAGCCGTAGACCTCAACCGCGCGCTCGATCGCACGGCTGCCCAACGAATTGCAGTCCAGTAGGATCGGCGCCGCGCGAACCACGCGCGACGGCAACGGGGCCTCCGGTTGATCCATCAGCGAGCGGTGATCCATGCGCTCGACTTCGAAGGCGATGTTGCCGCCGAGATTGTGCGTCATCATCGTGAGGTTCGGGTACTTCGTCAGCAGATCGGTAAAGCAGAACGTCAGCATGGCGGACGAGATGCGCGACTGCATGTCGAGCGTGCCGATCCGGTAGTAGCGGTTGTCGGAGACGTCTGGCTTCGGCGCCTCGGAATCGCCGGGCAGCAGCCCGTAATGCACGAGCAGAAGCGCGCGGCGGAGATCGGCGCTGGCCAGCAACGGATCGAACGCCGCCGCGCGTTTCGCGCTCAGAAAACCGTCGCACGGCAACACCGCACCGACGAAGCCCGGCAACGCCATGACGCGCTCGAACTCGGCGACCGCCGCGTTAATGTCGGCGAACGGGAGTGCCGCGAACGCGTGCAACCGTTCGGGATACCGCGCGCACGCCTCCGCCGCCGCGTCGTTGAACGCACGGCAAAGCGGAAGCGAATCCGCCAGCGCGATGTTGGTGATGTCGGGAAAGAGGTTGGAAAGCACGGCCTTCCCGACGCCGTGTTCGTCCATATCGGCGAGGAGCGCCTCGATGCTCGTGCGCGGGATGTCGGTCCCGCCCATGTGGCGCACCATTCGTTCGCTTCCGTCGGCCGCGCGCTCGATCATCGGCGGCGCGGTTCGCGCGCGGAGCGCATCCGCGAGCCCCTCGAGAACGATGTGGCAGTGCATGTCTATAGCTGTCATGGCCGGGCGCCTCCATCCGCTCGAACAACTTTACAGAGGCGGCTTCCCTAACCCTATGAGATGCTGGCCTTCCTTGTGGGACCCTGGAAGCCCGTGGGACTGCACCACGCATGACCGGACGGTGTATCTCGCCAAGGTCAAAGCGCTACTCGGTTTCTAGAAAGGTACACCCCGTGCGTCTTCTCACTGCACTTCTGGCGCTTGCGATGCTCCTCGGCGCCGTGTCGTCGGCGCCGGCCGCCGATCCCAACGCGGCGTTCAACGCGCTCGTCGCCGCCGCCAAAGCGGAAGGCTCGCTCGTCGTCAACGGTCCGCCCAGCGATGCGGTGCGCGATGCGGTCACGACCGGTTTCGAGCGGGCGTACGGCATCACGGTCAGTTATCTCGGTACGCCGAGTTCGGAAGCCGCGGCGCGTCTGCGCGCAGAACGCGCGTCCGGCAAGTATCTGCTCGACGTCGCACTGAGCGGTAGCGATACGCCGGTGCTCACGTTTCTGCCGAATGGCTGGCTCGACCGGATCGAGCCGGCGCTCATCGAGCCCGATGTGATCAACAAGAAGGACTGGAAGGACGGCCACATCTGGTACGTCGACCCGCAGCATACGATCATCCGCGTGCTGCAAGACGTGCAGCCCGAACTCGCGATCAACACTAAGCTCGTGTCGCCCAAAGAGATTCCGACGTGGAAGTCGCTGCTCGATCCCAAGTGGAAAGGCAAGCTGCTGGCCAAAGATCCGACCTCCGGCAGTTCCGGCCAATCGCTCACGAGCTTTCTCTACGTCACGTTCGGCGGGGATTTCATCCGCAAACTCTACAAAGACCAGAGTCCCACGCTCGAAGCGAATCCGCGCCAGGGCGCCCAATTTCTCGCCCAAGGCAACTACGGCGTGTGGGTCGGCTGCGACTTCTCGCAACTCGAACCGTTCATCAAGCAAGGCTATCCGATCGAAGCCGTCGAGCCGAGCGACGGCCCCGGGATTCTCAGTGGTGAGTTCGGCATGATCAACCTGATGAACAAAGCGCCGCATCCGAACGCCGCCAAACTGTTCGTCAACTGGATCGCAAGCAAAGAAGGCCTGACGTTATTCGCGCGCGCCGAACAAGCGGCGAGCCTGCGTACCGACGTCGATCCCACCTGGATGATGGCGGCACAGCTCCCGCGGCCGGGCCGCAAATACTACGACGAGTACGACTACAACTACATCAAGAACGTGCGCGCCAGGGCGCTAGCGAAAGGACAGGATATCATCG
>Ga0181536_10004254_pt1 | contig 15228 bp, 16 predicted proteins | sample PEATcosm2014_Bin_41_FD_121105 | JGI IMG/M metagenome (GOLD analysis project Ga0181536, IMG submission 121105) | Peatland microbial communities from MTU Mesocosm Facility, Houghton, MI, USA - PEATcosm2014_Bin17_60_metaG | ecosystem: Environmental > Terrestrial > Soil > Wetlands > Peat | place... | reverse complement strand
CAGGCGATCCCGTTCGGCTTGTGTCATCAGGAGTTGTCCTTCTTGCACCTCCCCAGCCTGGAAGATGTCAATAGGACATTTCTACTTTGCGCAAATAGGACATTATCATTTTGCGGCGACATATCCGGCGAGCGCATTGACAAACTTGCTGATCGTTCCTATACTAACACCATTCGTAAACGCATGACGAAATCGAAGTCAGATCCAGCAAGCACTGCGGCCGACCGCGATCTGTACTCGGGCTTGATCCGCCTCCATGTGCTCCACCACGCCGTGGAGGGTCCGATCTTCGGTCTGGGAATGATCGAGGAGCTGGCGCGTCACGGATACCGCATCAGTCCGGGGAGCCTGTATCCGCTTCTCCAGGGCCTCGAAAAGAAGGGGTACCTGCGATCGACCGAACTGCGAAACGGCAAGTCGCTCCGGCGAGTGTACCGAGCCACTCCACTTGGCCGGAAGGCGCTGGCAGCATCGAAGAGCAAAGTGCGGGAACTTTTTCATGAACTCATTGAAGGTGATTAGCTCAAGTGCCGATTAAGCGAGGATCGGAATTCACATGCGCGGCGAGATGGCTCTCAGCGACGTTCGTATTTGTATGGGCATTGCCGGCGCAACAGGCTCCACCTCCAGCCGGCTTGACGATCAGCCAGGCGGTCGAAAACGCAGTGAAAAACTATCCTGCGATCCGTGTGTCCCTAGAGCAGATCAATGCGGCCGCCGCGGGGATTCAGCTCGCGCGAACCGCTTACCTACCGCGAGTGGACATGCTTGCGCAGGCGAATCGTGCGACCAGGAATAACGTTTTCGGGCTGCTTCTGCCTCAAGGCATTATCCCTTCCATGTCTGGCCCGGTTCTCGGCACGAACAATTTTGGAACCGCGTGGGGTAGTGCCATCGGAACTCTGGTCACCTGGGAACCCTTCGATTTTGGTCTGCGGAAGGCAAGTGTGGCTGCTGCCACGGCGGCGCGAGCCCAGCAGGAGGCTGCTCTTAAGCGGACTCAGTTCGATGTTACTGTGGCAGCCGCGGACGCATACGTTACTTTGGTCGCGGCACAGGAAACAGTACGCGCGGCGCAGGCTGGCGTAGACCGTGCGGAGGTGCTTCTCCGAACAATCGGTGCGCTCGTCAACGCCCAACTGCGCCCTGGTGCAGATGCGTCGCGAGCCCAGGCGGAGCTTGCCGCCGCACGGACGCAACTGATTCAGGCTCAGCAGGCGTCGGAGGTTGCCCGCGCGAACCTCTCCCAGTTCGTGGGCCTGGAACCTGCACAAATTGCGGTTTCTGCACCCAAGTTGCTTCAGTTGCCGCCGGAGCAGACCGTGGCCCCGCTGGACACTGCGACAAATCCCCTCTCACTGGAGCAGAATGCTGCAGTGGAGCAGTTGAGGGCGCAACTCAGAATTCTCGAACGCTCTTACTTTCCGCGCTTCTACTTGCAGGGCGCGGCCTACGCGCGCGGGACCGGGGCAGAGGTCAACGGAACCAACCTGGGAGGGCTCAACGGCCTTGCCCCGACAACTCAGGATTATGCTCTTGGCTTTAGTATGACTTTTCCGGTGTTCGATCTGGCAGCGATTCGAGCAAAGGAGGCTGGACAATCTGCGACGATCCGTGCGGAGACGGCCCGGTACCAACTGATTGCGACCGATTTGAAAGCCCGGTGGAATGTGGCGGTGGCGACCTTGGGCGGAGCCAAGAATGTGGCCGCGAACACACCTGTTCAAGTTGCCGCCGCGCGTGCCGCAACCGAGCAGGCGACGGCTCGTTATCAGTCGGGGCTGGGGAATATCGATGAGGTCGCTGAGGCCCAGCGGCTGCTCACCCAAGCCGAGATTGATGATGCGCTTGCCCGTCTCGGTGTCTGGCGAGGCTTACTCGGCGTAGCTTCTGCGGCGGGAGATCTTCAGCCATTCCTTGCCGAGGCAACCCAATGATCTCGAAAGGTGAAACATGCGTTTCGTCTTAGCTGCGCTCAGCCGGCCGATCACGGTCGTTGTGGCCCTCATTGCCCTGGCACTATTTGCGTTCATCGCCGTTCAGCGAATGCCCGTGGACATCTTCCCGAAGGTAGGCGAGCCCGCAATTTACGTGGCGCAGCCGTACGGAGGCATGGATCCGGCACAGATGGAGGGTTATCTTACCTACTACTACGAGTATCACTTCCTCTACATCACCGGAATTAGTAGAGTCGAAAGCAAAAGCATTCAGGGCGCCGCCCTGATGAAACTGATCTTTCATGAAGGCACTGACATGGCCCAGGCGATGGGTGAGACGGTCGGCTATGTCAACCGCGCCCGAGCATTTATGCCGCCGGGGACGGTGCCGCCTTTCATTACGAGATTTGACGCGGGCAGCGTTGCCGTCGGTCAATTAGTTTTCAGCAGCGCAACGCACACGCAAGGTGAGTTGCAGGATTTCGCGCTCAACCGGGTCCGGCCCCTGTTTGCGACACTACCCGGGGTCTCTGCCCCGCCACCCTTCGGTGGAAACCAGCGGACGATTGTCATAACGCTCGATCCGGACAAGCTCCAGCAGTATCAGATCTCGCCTCAAGAGGCGATCTCAGCGGTTAGCAAAGCCACGCTGGTGATGCCTTCTGGAAATATGTGGACAGGGAAGATCGAGCGCATTGCAAGGACGAACGCAGCGCTTGGGGGAAACCTTGCGGAACTGTTGAGCGCGCCCATTAGGCCGGTGTCTGGGGCAACGATTTACCTCAGAGACATCGCAACCATTGAGAACAGCACGGATATCATTACGGCTTACGCTCATGTCAACGGCAAGAGAACCGTCTACATACCGGTGACCAAGCGTGCGGATGCCTCGACTCTTGCCGTCATCAACGCCGTCAAAGCGGCAATACCGGATTTCAAGAAGGCCGTGCCCGACGATGTGGACGTAAGCCTGCAATTTGACCAGTCGCCGTTCGTCACCAACTCTCTTCGCGGACTAATCACCGAGGGCTTGCTCGGCGCGGGGCTGACTGGCTTGATGGTATTGATCTTTCTCCGCGACTGGCGGAGTGCCGTAATCGTCATCATGAATATCCCGTTCGCCTTGTTGAGCGCTGTGATCCTGTTGTGGGCCGCCGGCCAAACAATCAACATCATGACGCTGGGCGGGCTGGCGCTCGCCGTCGGTGTTCTGGTGGATGAGGCGACGGTCGAGATCGAGAATATTCACACCCAGATGCTTCCGGGAGTTTCGCGGGCGCGCGCGGTGGTGGAGGCATGCAGCCGGACCGCCATGGCACGTTTGCTTTCGATGTTCTGCATCCTGGCGGTATTCCTTCCTTCCTTCTTCATGATCGGGGTGAGCCGGCAGCTCTTCGTGCCCTTATCACTGGCCGTCGCTTTCTCGATGATCGCGTCATACCTGCTCTCCAGCAGCCTGGTACCGGTATTTTCCACCTGGCTCATGCGGGAAGCGCATCGTGGCGAGGAGCATGAGGGAATCTTCGGGCATCTTCGCTCATTCTACGAGCGTTATCTCCGCCTGGTCCTGAGGTTTCGCTGGCCCCTGGCGCTGGGTTATCTGGTAGGGGCGTTCGGCCTGCTCTTTCTGCTGCTGCCGACCATGGGGACCGAATTATTCCCCGATGCCAATGCTCCGCTGTTGCGCGTCCGGCTGCGCGCGCCGGCCGGCACCCGGATCGAGGAGACTGAGCGCATTGTCCTTCGCGCCCTCAATGTCATTCAACAGGACGCCGGCAGGGACAACGTGCAAATTACCAGCGATTTCATAGGTGTGGTGCCCCCCAGCTATCCGGTGCAGTTGATTCATCTGTTCACCAGCGGACCCCAGGAAGCAATCGTACAGGTTGCCGTGAAACCTGATACTCCACGAGGCGAAGCGCTGCGAGAGAGGATCAGACAGGACCTGCGGAAGGAGCTGCCGGCCTGCCAGGTTTCTTTTGAAGCAGCCGACATCGTTTCCCAGGTGATGAGCTTCGGATCGCCCACTCCTGTCGAGGTGGCGGTGCAAGGGCCCAGTCTTGCAGACGATTATGGATACGCCCAGAAGATTCAAGTCGAATTAGCAAAACTGAGCTTCCTCCGGGACTTGCAGTTCGCGCAGGAGTACAACTACCCGACGCTGGACATCAACATTAACCGCGACCGGGCCGGCCAATTCGGACTTACGATGGCGGACGTGGTCCGGTCGGTTGTACCCGCCACCTCCTCCTCCCGCTTCACGGAGCCGAACTACTGGCGCGATCCGAATTCCGGCAACGCGTTCCAGATTCAGGTTGAGCTGCCGCAGAATCGAATTCAGAGCGTAGACGAAATAGGAACTCTCCCAGTAATGCCAAGCGGTCGCCCAGAGCCGCAGCTAGACAATATTGCGGCGCTGAAACTGGGTACGATGCCCGGCCTGATTGAACGCTTCAATGGTCAGCATATAATCAGCCTGACGGCGAATATTCACGGGATCACGCTCGGAGAGGCAGCGCCGAAGTTGAATCAGGTGCTGGCTGCTGTCGGCACCCCGCCACGCGGCGCCAAGGTTGTGATGAAGGGCCAGATCCCGCCGCTGGAGCAGACCATATCCGGACTGCGGATCGGTTTGCTGCTGGCCGTCGCGGCGATCTTCCTGCTGCTCTCAGCCAATTTCCAGTCGATGCGGCTGGCACTTTCGATCGTCCTCACCGTTCCTGCAGTGCTTTGTGGAGTACTGCTGATGTTACGAGCGACCAACACCACGCTGAATATTCAATCCTTCATGGGCGCAATTATGGCCATCGGCATTGCCGTTGCAAACTCCATTCTGTTGATCACGTTCGCCGAGCGGGCGCGGCACGAGAACAGGCCTGTTATGGATGCCGCCCGCGAGGGCGCCGCCAGCCGGCTCCGGGCGATCTTGATGACAGCCGCGGCGATGATCTGCGGCATGGTGCCATTGGCGATCGGATTTGGCGAGGGAGGATCGCAATCGGCGCCGCTGGGCCGCGCCGTCATCGGGGGTCTCCTCGTATCCACATTTGCCACTCTGACCATCCTTCCCTCGATCTACGCCATCCTGCAAGGAAGGGCGTCGCTGACCTCTCCGTCACTCAATCCCATGGATCCCGCGAGCCGATATTATGAAGCGCAATAGAACTTTCTTTTTCCTAATCTGTATTCTCGGGCTGCTCGGCCCGGTTGGCCGGGCCCAAACTGGCGAATTGGCTCCGGTCGTTTCCAGACCGGCGTCCCGAACGGTCGAATTGCCGGGCGAGTTTCTACCCTTCCTGAGCGTCTCGCTTCATGCCAAGGTTCCGAGCTACGTGGACCGCGTGTTAGTCGACCGGGGGAGCATCGTCAAACAAGAGGATCTTCTTGTCGAACTGAGCGCTCCGGAAATGGCTGCGCAAATTGCTGAAGCTCAGTCGAAAGTGCAGGCCGCCGAGGCGGACCACCTGCAAGCCGAGGCTCAACTTGCGGCTGCGCAGAGCACATATGACCGCACCAAGCAGGCCGCCCAAACACCTGGCGCTATAGCGGGCAACGAGTTGATCCTGGCGGAAAAGCAGGTGGACGCCGCCAGGGCTCTCCTAAATTCCCGCTTGCAAGCAAGCAAGGCAGCGGAGGCGGCGGTCCGAGCGCTCCAGGATTTGCAGGGCTATCTGAAAATCACTGCGCCTTTCGATGGAGTCGTGACTGACCGCATGGTCCACCCAGGTGCACTGGTGGGCCCTGGGAACGACATCACACTACTGGTGATCCAACAGGTCTCGCATCTTCGGCTCGTGGTGCCGGTCCCAGAGGAGAATGTTAGTGGGATCGTGAACGGAGCGAGCGTGCCATTCCAGGTGCCCGCTTGGCAAGAACGAACCTACTTCGGGACGATCGCGCGAATTTCTCATGCCCTCGATCAAAAGACTCGCACCATGAGCGTCGAGTTGGATGTCATGAATCGTGATGGTTCGTTGGCCCCCGGTATGTATCCGACAGTCAAATGGCCGGTCCGCCGCTTGCGTCCTTCACTCTTCGTGCCAAAGACGAGTGTGGTCACCACCACTGAACGCACGTTCGTGATTCGGGATCAGAGCGGTCAGGCCGAATGGGTGGATGTCAAGAAGGGTGTCAGCGAGGGAGACCTTGTGGAAGTGCTCGGGAATTTGAAACCGGGCGATAAGGTGCTCCGCCGGGCAACGGATGAAATACGGGATGGCACGCCCATCCGGATTGCGGCAAAGTCGAAGTAGCACGTTAGCGCAACGGACGTGGACGCGATGCCCGAGACCACCCGGCGCCCGAACGGACCCACTTTCGGCGATCTCCATCAGTGTTCTTTTGAGAGTACTCGGCTTGATCGATACTCCATGTGTCTCGGCTCATTCTCACTGCTGCTCGTAGGCACCAGGCAGTGGTCGTGCGATCTGGCGTTTTGCGCGACAAGATTACACTGCAGTGGCACACCGATGATATTCGCTCATATCAGGATCATGCTACTTGAAGGCGCAAGGCGATATGACAGATAAAGAACTGGAAAAGCTAGCATTCAGGTTCGTCCTGACTGTCGGTATCGTTAACCTCTTTGCCGACATGACCTACGAAGGCGCCCGCGGCATCGCAGGCCCGTTCCTTGGTTCTCTAGGTGCGAGTGCGACTATTGTCGGTTTCGTTGCCGGGTCTGGTGAGCTGCTCGGATACGGCCTGCGGTCAGTCTCTGGATATTTTGCTGACAAAACTCATAAATACTGGGCCGTCACTTTCGTTGGCTATTTCATCAATATGCTTGCCGTGCCCGCACTGGCGCTCGCAGGTAATTGGCCGACTGCCGCAGGGCTTATCGTTGCCGAACGAACAGGCCGAGCCATCCGTCGGCCCGCCGTTGAAGCGATGATCTCTCATGCCGGAAAATCAATCGGGCGTGGATGGGTATTTGGATTGAATGAGGCCCTGGATCAGGGAGGCGCAACCGTCGGGCCACTCATAACGGCGTTGGTGCTGTACCTACATGGAGGCTACCACCATGCTTTCGCCGCCCTCTTGGTCCCTGCCGCGCTGTGTCTCATCATTCTCACCATTGCGAGAGTATTTTATCCGCGCCCGCAGGAGCTTGAACAGCGTACGCCAGAGTCTTTGCAGGCGAAGGGATTCTCGAAGGCATACTGGACATACCTTGCCGCCGGAGCACTGATTGCCTGTGGATTTGCTGATTTCTCATTGATGGCGTTTCACTTCCATAAGACTGCTATGGTCGCGCAGGACCTTATTCCAGTCTTCTATGCAGTAGCGATGGCTGCAGGAGCACTGGCTTCTCTCGTACTTGGCCGGTTGTTGGACAAAGTTGGCCTGCCAGCCCTTTTGCTGGCATTCTCTCTTCCAGCCTTCTCAGCACCCCTGGTCTTTCTCGGCGGGTCAACCATGGCCCTCGCCGGCGTGATCCTGTGGGGCATCGGCATGGGAGCACAGGATTCATCTCTCAAAGCTGTGTTGGCAGGGATTGTTCCGCCGGAGAAGCGGAGCACAGCGTTTGGCGTTTTCGATACTGGCTTTGGAGTCGCTTGGTTTCTCGGCAGTGCCGCCATGGGCTTGCTGTATGATCGATCCATTCTCGCCTTGGTTCTCTTCTCAAGCGTGCTGCAACTTGCCGCGTTACCGGTTCTGTCTTTTGCCAAGCGGCAAGAGAGCGCGTAGGTTTTGATCTGCGCGTGGGTCCATGCCACTAGCGGCCCATGGCAATTATAAATAGCTCTGCCGCGTCACGCTCTACGCGCTGAGTTGATCAACGTTGCTACACCAGGCCGAGTCCGTGATAATGCGGTTGCTCGATCACTTGCGGGAACTTAAGATCTATGCTTCGAAAAGACACAAAGCCGGTTCAGAAGCACCCGAGAAGCGAGGATCGGCCGATGTGACAACTGCCACTAATCGCCTCGGCCGACACTCGAATCGTGGCCGTTTTCACACGGCACCGCAATCGCGGAAACTTTTGTCGACTAGAAAGCGAGTCCGTGCCGCAGTGTTCACCGATCAAGTTCTGCTTCGTCGGCATTCCGGAACATGATGGGCGGTTCGTCCCGGCGCAACTTCCGATTGCGCTGGGATCCGGGCACGATCGTCAGTCCGAGATGACCACGTCTTTGAATAAGCATCGAGTAACTAGCCGTTCGTTATGCAACGCCCAGCCTGATTCTCACAGCTCAGTGATGAGATCGCGCCAGGAGGCGCGCTCGCGCACCGGTCTGAAGAGCGCCGACAGCTTCGCACCGCGACAAAGGAGCTTGCTGTAAAAGGTAGGGTCCGCCTCGGCGCGAAGAAGCAGACTCCGTAGAGCTTCGGTATCTCCGCACCGGTAGAAGCCCGGATAATCGGCGCCGAGTAGCCCCACAGAGCCTGGAATGCGCGAGGCCAAAATGGGAGTGCCGTCCACGATAGCTTCGGAAATCACATTGGCGCCGCCCTCCATTTTCGAGCTCAGGACCAGCAAATGGCTGGAGGCAATCAGACGTCGGACTCGCCAACGCGGAAGTCCGCCTGACCAACGATACCGGGAATTGCGTTGCTCTTCAGCCCGCGCACGACGTGCCATATCCTCGGTCATGGCGGCACCGGCGTGCATAACCCGAATCCGTGACGCATCGGGCAGGCTACGTGCTGCCATCGGCGTGCGAAAGGGATCCTTGATGCTCCGCAAGTGTCCTACAACAGCGACCTGAAACACCTGATCGGGTCGGGCTGCCGACCCAGGTGTCTTCTCGACAGATTGATAGATGACACGCGCCTTCGGGCGGAGGTGGCAAGCAAGTTCCCCGACAGCCAGAGGCTGCAGCACCACCAGGAGCGTTGCGGCCTCTAGCGCACCCTGCGCGCTCCGATACCGATGAATGTCGCGGTATACGTCAGTGCCAGTCAGAACCACGATGACTGGCTTGTGCGGGTAAAGCTCGGCGAAGTCGAAAACTGCCTGTGCGCTCCGCCTGGCGTGTAACGCGATCAACAGATCACAGGGCGCGCCATCATAGCTCGTGTCAATCGCGACCCGATGGCCCAATTGGCGAAGAATCCGCGCCCAGCGCTCCGCGCTGATGCGGTTGCCGTAGAGTGTGCCGGGAGGGGCCGGGCAGACAATTCTGATCCGCATCGTGGGCATGATAGCATCCGTGCGGAGGAACTCGGCCGATCTACAATAGCGAAATGTACTCCGCTGCGGAACTGCGGTCCATGTTGCTCGACGCACGGCAGCGAACGCTCGATCTCGTGGCCGATCTGGGAAATCGGTCACCTGGCCTGGTTTCAGGAAAGGTGGGTACTGCGGCATCTACGTAGCGAACCTCCCATTCACCCGCGCGCCGATGAATTCTGGGATTCCGCTGCAGTTTCACATCACGCGCGCTGGGAATTACCGCTGCCGTCGCTCACAGCCACGCAGTGCTACATGCAACAGGTTCTCGACGGCGTTTTGGAGCGGCTTTCGGAAGCCAGTGTCAGCGGGGATGAAGCTTATTTCCACTGGTTGGCCATCATGCATGAGGATATGCACGGCGAGGCTTTCGCTTACACGCGGCAGACACTAGGATATCCGCCTCCGCCAGGCTGGCGTCGGGCGGCGTCATCCGCGTCGCTCGCAACGACCGGTGGCGATGTCGAAATTGACGGAGGAATCTACCGCGTAGGAGCGCTGCCGGGTCAGCGGTTCGTCTTCGACAATGAGAAATGGGCTCATGAGGTGCATCTACCTCCATTTGCAATCGCCCGTTACGCGGTTACGAATGAGGAATTTGCCGCTTTCGTGAACGACGGCGGCTACCAGTGTAGCGAGTGGTGGAGCGACTGCGGCTGGAAGTGGCGTGAGCGGGAACATGCGGAGTATCCGTTGTACTGGATTCCACAGGACAACGGGAAATGGGTGTACCGCCTCTATGACCAGGTTCTGCCATTACTCCACACGCAGCCCGTGATACATGTCAACTGGTATGAGGCGGAAGCCTATTGCCGCTGGTCCGGCCGCAGGCTTCCCAGCGAAGCCGAGTGGGAACTAGCGGCGGGCGGCATGGAAAAAGCGCCGTATCCATGGGGAGAAGAGCAGCCAACAGCCCGTCGCGTACATCTGGACGCGTGCTCTCTGGGAGCCATTTCCGTGTCGGATTGCACATCTGGAGATAGCCGGAACGGCTGCCGGCAGATGATCGGCAATGTGTGGGAGTGGACTGCGACCGATTTTCTTCCTTATCCTGGATTCGTGGTTGATCCCTACAAGGAATACTCTCAACCTTGGTTTGGATCCGAGCGGAAAGTGCTGCGCGGTGGCTGTTGGGCCACTCGTTCGCGCCTGATCCGGAATACGTGGCGGAATTATTTTCAGAAGGACCGGCGAGACATTTTCGCGGGGTTCCGTACCTGTCCGATAACACCGAGCCAATAAATCAACTCTCATGAAACTGGCATGTTCTTGCTTGGCAGCTGGCGCTACCCCGCGGAGCCCTGCCAAGTGTACGTCATCGGCGTGCTCTAGGATCTGGGAGGTAGCACGTCGTCAACTCAGAGATCTGAAATCCTGTCGGGTGAGAAACTCGTCAATCCTACGATTGAGGTGACAGCCCTCGCCGACTCCCTTCCAGATCGGCGTGAGGCGATCTTGTCGGATGACTACGCCAGGATCGGGAGCACGGCCATGCTCCAGGAAGATAAGCTGTCCGGTCGGCTTTACCTGAAACCGGGCGACTCTCTATCCGTAAGAGGATATCGTACTTGCCGCGGAAGCGAGCTTTTCGTTGCAGCGGAGCTCGAATTAGGCGGCAAGAGCCTCGTGTTAAGAGGCGAGCACGGCAGACCTGCCTGGTAGCGCGAGCGGGGGCGTGGATAGATCGAGCCCCGAGAGACCCGAAGACGCAACGCTTGACCAATACAAGGGCTCGGTGTTTTTCATCTAGATGTTCCTAGCCATTGCCTTGCCAAAGCTCGACGTTTCGGAAAGTCGGTTAGGATCTCCGTCCGGCGAGCATCTTCTCGTACGCTTCCAGTAACTTCCGCCGGGCATCACGTGCCAAAGGGCCGGGCAGCTCTTTCGGCTGGTATTCGTGGCAAAGCTCGATGGTTTTGCGAAGGCTTTCCGTAAAGGCCGCACATGGCTCGCATCCCGCAATATGCGCGTCCATTTCCTCGCATAAGTCGACAGGAAGCTCCATGTCGAGATACTCGGAGAGCAGAGCGAACATCTTTTTGCAGTTCTCGTCATGCTGATGCGTGGACATCAGTTCTTCTCCACTGGCTGACTGCTGGCCCGAAGGTAGCTGTCGAACTTCTTACGCGCAAGCAGCCGAGCCCGGTGCAGTCTGGTTTTGACCGCGTCGGTGTTCAAATCCAGAATTTGCGCTACCTCCTCCGTCGAAAGCTCTTCTACGTCCCGCAAAAGCATGACCGAACGGTAGATCTCCGGCATCTCGGCAATGGCTTCGTCGAGAACGCGCTGCAACTCCGAACGAAGCACCTCGTCTTCGGGAATACCCGACCAGTCTGCGATTTCGATCCTCATCCGATCTCGACTGTTTCCTCTCGCCGGCATGAGCTCGTCCAGCGACAGTTCCTGCTGAGGCGCATAAATGCTTTTGCGCCGCTTGATGAGGCAAGCGTTCTTCGCGATTCGGAATACCCACGCACGCACATGCTCAGGCTCACGAAGCTGGCCGAAGTTCTCAAACACCTTGAACAACGTCTCCTGCACGACCTCTTCCGCATCCTCGCGATGGCCGCACATAATCTGGCTGTAGTTAAAGATCTTTGCTCGGAAGTGATCGACAAATCTGTCGAATGCTTCCGGCTTACCTTCGAGTAACTGGCGCGCCAGCTCGATTTCCGCCGCTCGTTCCAATAGTGGATCCCGCCAACATTGTAGCCGACCGGCAGTCAGTACTAAGGATGCGGCGCGCGGAAAAACGTGACACGCGACCCCAAAAATATGCTGTCACCCTCTGACGCAAACTGCGTCTATATACGTTGGAATGCCGGAACGGAGCATTACGCAGTCGATGAGCAGGACAGTCACCGAGTCCGCAGGTCAAGTTTGGATGCGGAAGTGATCATTGCGCGAGGATTAAGAACGAGTGACAAAAAGGGGAACTGAATGCCTGAGTGGGTGACCGTAATTGTTGTGTTTGCCGCCTACCTCGTCGTCATGCGGTGGGTGCTACCGTGGTTGGGCGTTCCCACGTGAATGGCGAATCAATGCGATGCCGGGTCCCGGCGTCACCGCGAACCGTCCAGCAGCGCAGAGCGTCCGCGTGACCCTGGGCGTTAGCTGGTCACGCCACTTCACTGCACGTTCATGATCCGGCCCTGCGCGGCGTGCACCGCGATTCCGATGACCGGCGAGTTGAGCAGCGTATTGTGAATCAGGCACGACTTCACTGCTCGCAATACCCCTTCCTTGTGGCGCTCCTCGACTTCCGGGATGGTGACCTCGATTTGAAATGACGCTAAGCGCGCTGGTGCGAGCGCCTTTTCAGCCGAAACGCGAACCTCCAGCCCTTCAGTAGACAACGATCGCGTACGCAGATACTGCACTGCGTAAAAACCGGCACAGGTGCCGAGCGAGGCCAGGAGAAATTCCGGAGGGGACATGCCGGCATCGGCGCCGGCATTATCCAACGGTTGGTCACAGACGATCTCATGTCCCCGCGCCTGTACTGCGAATTTGACGTTTTCCAGATGTTTGACGATCAGTTCCATAGTCGCTCTCAATCATGAAGATACGATCTGGGAGAAAAGGTGACAACGCCGCCTTCTCATGGCTTGAGCACTAGTGATCGTGGTCAGCACCGATGTCCATTTGCGCCGAGTGGTCCTGACGTTTGCCAAGGTCTTTCGCGATGCGCCGTTCCAATTCCTTTACTGCCCGGTGCCATCGCGCTTCGGGTTTCTCAAAAGAGATGAGTGGTGGATGCGCCCCGATGATCGGTGGTTCGTCATCAAAGAAGCAATGAAACTGGCAGGTTATTGCGCAATTCTGTCGATGCCTGCTTGGGCTATTCGCCGGCTGATGCGGCTGGAAGGTTGATAGGAAAATGAGTTTTACCGCGGGGAGGGTCCGAGATTTGAGAACATTGCCTTCTCGGTGGCTTATGACGGATCGTTCGCCAATCACCGTCACCTGGATTAGCCAAGACAACCAAGAAGATGGCAAGGCCCGGCTGCTGGACGGGCAAAGCAGTGAAAGCCAGCGCGGCGGCGCTGATGATCCGAGCAACATGCAATGGCAGACGGTTGAGGATGCGAAGGCGAAGGATCGGGTGGGGAATTGAGCGGCAAGCGCCGCCTCGCTTGGCCAAAACCCCTCGGGCTGGCCTTGCTTTCGGTCGCCGCTAAGGAGTATGCTCCCCGCATCAAGTTATTTCAGATCTTGAAGTCTTATGCGCACATTTCAACTGCTCGCCCCGGCGCTGCTCGCGCCAGCAGTGAGGGCAGGCCGCGATGAGCCGTCAACCCTCCCAAGACAAGTTGGCCAATTATGAGAGCGAGCCTCGCCATCACAGTTGAACCAATTGCCGGTTCCTTCGACGATCTGCTGGAGGACTGCTACCAGATCTCTCAGCGTACTGGCGTAGCGGTTAAATTTAACCGAGTTACAGAATCCTGGGTTGTATTCCCGTGCGGAATAGCCATCAGCGAGGCAGATGCTTTCAAAAGAACGGAAGATGCCGAATGGATGGAGTGGACCAGCTACCGGAGGTGGCTAGAAGGCCGCGCTAACACAAGTATCGATAAACCCTTCAGAATCGTAAGAATAGATTCTGAAAAACGAAAGCTGGCATGAGGTGCGTTTACTGCAATAACACGGCAGTTTCCGGCACCCACTTTGACGGGTAGTCGGCAGTACACGTGCATATCTGCTGTTATCTGCTGTAACGTCGTTGCGCATTTGGGCGCCAGAGACTGCCCAAAGGGCGGTCCGAATGCTGTTAACTACAGGGTGGCAGATTTGTTTGGGTCCCCAAACGATTTAGAAAAGCCCCCGCTTGTTAACACACCCAACGCGCAGCCGCTGATCTAATGAATGATACTGACCACGTTTGCAAACTCCGGCTCTGAAACGACACGTGGGCGCCGGTCGATCATCCCGTTGTACACCTTGCGAGCCGCGTCGTAACTCGGATCGCCTGGCTCGATCAGCCCTCCGCGCAAAGTGGCTCTGAAAGCTGCAATCGTCGCTTCGTTCAGCATCGTTACCTCGATCGCCGAAAATTTGGCCTATTCTACTACGGTTGGATGCATAGCGGCGGTACGGCGCGTCACTAGGCGAACCTGCGTCATCCGCCAATTTAGGTGGAATTTCCGATATCGCGGACACTTGACCAAACAGGCCGGGTCGCCCTTGAAGGATCACTTTGACCGCGCACCAGCCATCCCAGCTCACCCACGCGCAATAGCCTTACCCCCGGTTAGCTGCTGCCATCAAACCATGGCCAAACGCATCCCGCCCGAAGTGCTCGAATACCTGCGCCAGATGGGGAAGGTATACGGCAGCCAGGGCGGAAAGACCGCCGCGAAGAACATGACGACTGAGGAGCAGTCGGCCCGCGCGAAGAAGGCGTCCATGGCGGCAGCGAGGAAACGGACGGCGAAGCGTCTGGCTCGGGAAGCAGCAATCAAACGAGGGAAGAAGGCCGCGAAGCGGAGGTGATCCGGGCAGTGGGGAGTTGTCCGGGGTGGTCCCCTCGGATTAATCGGTCCGAATATACATTGCTATTTCACCGGGTCTGATGTATCGTAACAACGAGTGAGCATTTTACTCCCTCCTCTGGTTGCCTGAACTAAGTCAGACTCCCTGGACGCCTTTCCTTAGCCAACTGACGATGTGGATGTGTGCGCAGAAATCGCACGAGTCCCATGCGCCACAAGGCTGGCCGGACGTAACACGGCCGTGGACGGGCAACTCTGATGGCCGCCCTGTTTCATGCTGCCCCCGTTCGTTCGGGGCTTCCTAGTTCTGATGGGAGGGACCTTGGCGGAGAAGTCGATCACAAACCGAACCATTCTAGCGGTCTTTCCAGCAGGGGAAGACCAGACCTCGCTCATCAACATATTCAGTCGCTCGAATTGGAGGTTGCAGTTCACGTGCACTCTTCGGGAGACACAGACCGCGTTGAGCGTCTCTCCCGGAGTGGTCATCAGCGAAGTCCAATTGTCGGACGGCCACTGCTGGAGTGACCTTCTCGACGAAATGCAGAAGATGGAATGTCCGCCGCCGCTGATCGTGGCCGACCGCCTTGCCGACGAGCACGTCTGGGCGGAGGTGCTG
>Ga0181536_10004253_pt1 | contig 15230 bp, 15 predicted proteins | sample PEATcosm2014_Bin_41_FD_121105 | JGI IMG/M metagenome (GOLD analysis project Ga0181536, IMG submission 121105) | Peatland microbial communities from MTU Mesocosm Facility, Houghton, MI, USA - PEATcosm2014_Bin17_60_metaG | ecosystem: Environmental > Terrestrial > Soil > Wetlands > Peat | place... | reverse complement strand
CGGCCGTTGGACCGGCGAGGGCGCCGGTCCGCGGGCGAGGGCGCCCGCCCCACGAAGGCGCGTCTTCATCATCTTTGGTGGCCCGCAGGGCCATGGGGCACTCCCTTACGGTCGCGGCTCAGTCAACCTCGCGAAATCCACGTGCCTGTTACCGAGCCGCGACCGTCAGGGAGCGGTTTCTGTCTGAAACCCCGAAAACGGTTAAGCACCCTCCGCAAATTGGAGCGGCCCTTTCCCTGCCAAAAGGTGATACACTCGTATTGGTCACAGTGATTTTGGCATCTTCGCATTAGTCCGGTCCGCCGCCCTCGTCCGATCCTGCCCGATTCCAACGCCAGTTAACAAAGGAAAAAGAAATGAAGAACATTTTCGTAGGCAACCTCAACTTCGGGGCTACCGAAGCTGCGGTTCGATCTCTATTTGAAGCGTATGGCGCCGTCGAGCGCGTCAACATCGTCACCGACCGGGATACCGGCCAGGCCAGAGGGTTCGGATTTGTCGAAATGACCAGCAATGCGGAAGCGGATCGCGCTATCGCGGAACTGAATGGCAGGGAACTCGACGGCAGAGCGCTGAACGTCAACGAAGCCCGTCCGAAAACGGATCGTGGATTCGCCGGCGGCGGCGGTGGCGGCGGCCGAGGCCGCGGCCGCGGCAACAGTCGCTACTAGCCGCTTGGACTGAACTGAGAGGGGCTGCGTCGCGAGGCGCGCCGCCCCTCTTTCGCTCGCCCCGTTTCGAGAGTAACAGTCTGTCGGCGGTTAAATACTCCCATTGCACAGCATATATCTCGGACGTTTTTAGGTTCAGATATTAAGATACTGAACTACTATATTGGCGGTTGATTCCCGCATCGGGGCTGCTTGACAACCGAAAGCGGCTTAGCCTATAATGGTTTCGTCTGAGCGCTTCTGCCCACTCGCGGGTCATCTGAACTAAGTCAGGCGATCTGATTCCGGCTTCTTAGGCTACCCGACAACCGGGGAGGTTGCTATGTTTGACGCGCGCCGGCAGTCTACCGGAGTCAATTACATTACGACGGTAACTTTCCTCATCGTCGCCTTCATCTTCAGTACCCCGGTATTTGCCGCCTCACGCGCGCGCTCGCCCCGGATTATAGGCACAGTCGAATGACAGTCATCACCGTGAAACTTACCCCAGAAGAGCTTGATCTGCTAACTGCCCTGGCATCGGATCAGCTATTTCGCAGACAGTATATCGACCCCCGGTTGCCCGGCTACAAATCCAACCCTGCCGAGGTGCGGCTCGGAAAAGAGCTGGTGGAACGCCTGCGGCAAATGTCGGATCGGGCCAAAGGCGCGCCGGTTTCGAAAAGAAACGGAGCGACCGCGTGAGGCGTCGTTCGGCACCCGCGGCCGCCGCCGTACGAAGGACACCGGATGCCCTTTGAGCATCTGATTCCGCGGCCGTTCGCTCAGGGGCCGATCCACGCGTATGCACCCATGGCGTCGGGGGTTTATGGAATCTCGAATGCTCTCAAATGGCTCTACATCGGCGAAACCGACGACATACGCGGCGCCCTCCTGACGCATTTGGACGAATATGAATCGCCGCTCATGATGAGCAAGCCCGCTGGATTTGTGTTCGAGGTTTGCGATCGGTCGCGGCGGACGGCCCGCCAGGATCGCCTGGTTTACGAATACGGACCCACCTGTAACCGGTGCCCGCCGAGGCGCACATGACTTCCGCAACGAGTATGGTGAAGGAGTCGAAAGTAAATTCTGGAAGGAGCGCAAAGATGCAGTTCGTTCTTACGGGCTTCACGCAGGATTTGGGATGCCGCGTGTTCGCATTCGAAGGCATCGCCGTGGATCGCATGCGGACGCCATTCACGGTCAGGGCCGATCTCGCTCTGATACGGAGATACGGCATCCAGATACAGGAGCTGCCGCTGTTGTGCCGGAGCCTTCTGGAGCGGCGTGACGAAGGCAGCGCGACGCAAGCCTTGACCTTTACCGAGGAAGAGATGCGTACCTGCGCGACCGCGCGCGCCGCGGCTAAAGACGAGGCTGCTCACAGGCGAAGACCGCCGCGCCGGCCTTCCCCGGAGGGCCTTGGAGCCGCCTGGCGAGTTCCCCAACCGTAGCCCGAACGCTCCCGGCGCACTCGCGCCATTGAGGTGGCCGTGTTCTCTCCGCAATGCCCATATTGCCGGTCCGTGCAGTTCAGAGGAGTAGGCGTGCGCAACGCCTTGGAACAAGCTCTTCACTGGATTCTCTTGCCCTATCGGTGCGCTCTTTGCGGCCACCACTTCTTCCTGGTTCGATGGCTCGCCCCCGCCGGGGGGACTGCGTAAGGAACGTCGTGGCGCACGCTTCAGAGCGAACGACCCTGCGGGCCGTCACCAATGTCGGAGAACTTGACCCCGGTACGTGGCGCACGCTTTAGCGTGCAGGGCGAACTTCAGTTCGCCCTGCGGGACGTTAGTCCCGCTAGATCAGTGACTTGCGCAGTGGTTCTCTGGAAAGCGTGCTGTGGCGAGCTTCAGCTCGCCATGGCTTGTTCCACATCGCAATCTGAAGAATGCGGGCGCAAACTTGGGGATACGGGTGATTGCGCCCGCCAGGTGTAACGGAGTTACCTATACAGACGCACCACCCGCCCAAATGGTTAGTGTCTAATCGTGAAATCCCGCTCGCCCGCACAGTCCTAAAATGAAATTCTAGCCATGGCCACGTCCATGACCCAATCGTACCTGGGATTTCGCCTCATTCTGGTGGCGCTGCTCATCGGCCTGAACGGCTTCTTCGCCGCCGCGGAAGTGGCGTTGCTTACCGTACGCAGTTCGCGCCTGCGGCAGCTTGCCGAAGAAGGCCAGTCCGGCGCGCAGGCGGCGCTCAACCTGCTCGCGAATCCGGCACGGCTGCTTTCCGTGACCCAGGTCGGCGTCACCCTCAGCAGCCTCGGACTCGGATGGGCCGGCGAAGAAACGCTGTTCCGCATCGTCCAGTCGTTCTTCCATCCCGATTGGGGGCCCATGGCCACGAAGTTTGTCCACGGCGCCAGCCTGCTGTTGGCGTTTCTGGCCATCAGCTACCTGCATGTAGTCGTCGGCGAGGTGGTGCCCAAGAATCTGGCCATCGCCACCGCCGACCGCCTGGCGGTCACCATGGCGCCCGCGCTGCTGATCTTTTACCGCATCTCCCTCCCTTTCGTGCTGGTGATCGAGCGATCCAGCAGCGCCATTACCAATATGCTGCGCATCGGCGGCCATCATCGCTCCGGCGGCCATTCGGCGGAGGAGTTGAAGCTGATCGTCACCTCCAGCCGCGGCCTCGGCTACCTGCCCGAGGCGCAGGAGGATATGATCCACCGCGTGCTGGATCTGAGCGAACTCTCCGTGCGCGAAATCATGGTGCCGCGCAACGATATCGTCTCGGTTTCCGTGGAAGCCACGCTGGATGAGGTTTTGCACGCCATGATCGAGCACCAGCACTCGCGCCTCCCGGTCTACGAGGAGAAGCCCGAGCAGATCGTCGGCCTGCTGCACTACAAGGACTTGCTCCCGGTTTGGGAGGAGCGCCGCGAAGCCATCCGCATGGGCCGCCCCAGCCGGGCGTTTCGCATCCGGCGTTTGCTGCGCAAGCACCTGGTGGTCCCCGAAACCAAGCCCGTCGGGCAGATGCTGGCCGAGTTTCAGCAGGGCCGTTCCCACATGGCCATGGTGGTGGACGAGTTCGGCACCATTGCGGGACTCCTTACCGTGGAGGACGTGCTGGAGCAGATCGTCGGGCCCATTCAGGATGAATACGACGAGAAGACCCAGGCGCATACCGGCGGGCCGGCGGGCTCGGAAGCGAGCGGAGTGGAGCTCGACGGCGCCACCCGCATTCGCGACCTCGAAACCGAGTACGGCATCGACATTCCCGCCGAAGCCGGATTCGAGACGCTCGCCGGATTCCTGCTGTACCGCCTCGGCTACATCCCGCATGCCGGCGAACACGTGGATTACGGCGGGCGGCGTTACACCGTCCTCGAGATGGAACGCAATCGCATTGCCCGGGTGCGCATCGAACGCCTGGGTGGGACAGGCCTCCCGGCCTGTCCTTCAGTGCCTGCGCCACGTTAGAATGCCTACAGGCCATTATGCTCGGCATTGAAGCGCGCGCCGCGCGCTACACCTGGACCGCAGCTCTCGTGCTGCTCTTCCTCTGGCTGGTCTACCTGATGCGCACCACGCTGTTCGTGTTCATCGTGGCGCTGCTGTTCGGATATCTGCTCGCGCCGCTGGTCGACGTTATCGACCGCTTTCTGCCCGGCAAACGCACCCGCACTCCCGCGCTGGCCATCGCCTACGCGATTTTCGTCGCCCTACTCTTCGTCGCCATCACCCAGATCGGTTCCCGCGCCGTCGAAGAGGCCAACTCACTAGCCAAATCCATGCCCGCCAAGCTCGCCGGGTTTCAGCAGCCCAACGCATCCCTGCCCGCCAGTGTGAACGCTTTCAAAGCGCAAATCGTGCAGAAGGTGGGAGAACAACTGTCCAAGAGTTCCGGCGATATTATCTCTTCGCTGCCGCGCGCCGGCGCCAAGATACTCAGCGTGGCCAGCAACCTGGTGTATTTGGTCATTGTCCCCATTGTCGGCTTCTTCTTCTTGAAGGATGGCCGCGAGATGCGCGTACGCTTCCTGGAGCTGATCGACGATAGACGCCGGCGCGCCCAGGTGGACGACCTGCTTGTCGATGTGAACCTCATGTTGGCCCACTATATGCGCGCCCTCCTGATACTATCGCTGGCCACCTTCACGTCGTATTCCATCTTCTTCAGCATTCTGCGCGTACCGTACAGCATCCTGCTCGCGGCCCTGGCGGGAATGCTCGAATTCATCCCCACGATCGGAACCTTCTCGGCCTGCGCGATCATCGTGATCGTTACCGCGCTCAGCGGCGGACCGGTTTGGGCCGCGATTGTATTCCTGATTCTCTATCGCGTCTTCCAGGACTACGTCCTGTCTCCGCTGTTGATGCGCAGCGGCGTGCAATTGCCTCCGCTGCTCGTTCTATTCGGCATCTTCGCCGGCGCGGAACTCGCCGGCGTTCCGGGCGCGTTCCTCTCCGTGCCGGTGCTGGCTCTGGTCCGTGTCATTTACTGGCGCATCCGCCAGCAGCGCCTGGCCGCGGGACAGATCCACGCTGTGCCCGACGCACCCGCATGAAAGTCCTGGCCGGATTCGTCCTGCTCGCCTGTCCCGCATTCGCGCACGTCATGAGCATGAGCTCCGGCGATCTGACCATCCGCGGAACGCTGGCGCACTACGAGTTCCGGCTGCCTCTGTACGAAATGCCGCATGTCGCCAATCCCGCGCAGTCGCTTCTCGCGCATATCGTTTTCTCCAGCGGCGGGCGGCAGGCCCAACTGCTCACCTCTTCTTGCCGGGAGGATGCCGCGCACGGCTCTTATGTGTGTGCGGCGGATTACCAATTCGCCGCTCCCGTCGATATCCTGGATGTCGAGTGTACGTTCCACACGGTGACCGTGCCGAACCACGTTCACCTGCTGCGCGTCGAAAACGGCGGCAAGCGCGATCAAGCTCTCTTCGATATCTCATTTCCTCGCGCCACCTTGCGCTTCCGCCCGCCCACCGCCCTGGAAACGGCCATGACGCAGGCCGGCGGCGGCGCCCTGCGATCTTTGGGCGGCGCCGCGCAGATCCTGTTTCTTGCGAGCCTGGTGGTGGCCGCGCGCAGCCGCCGCGAGTTGATCCTGTTGACTGCCATGTTCTTGGCCGGCCAGATAGCCGCCGCGCTCGTCGTTCCGCGCACGGCATGGCAGCCGCCCGCGCGTTTCGTGGAAGCGGCTGCCGGCCTGACCATCGCCTACCTCGCGGTGGAGATCCTGGTTTTGCCGAAGGCCGGTATGCGCTGGCTGATCGTGGCGGTCTTAGGCGCATTTCACGGCCTTTATTTCGCGCTATTCCTGCGTACCACCGGTTACCGCGCCTTCAACGTGCTGACCGGCGCGGTGTGCGCGGAGATCGCGCTGATCGCCGTCTGCGCCCTGCTGTTCTCCTACGCGCGAAAACGCCTGGCGGTCCTGAGGCCCGTGCCTGTCTGCGCTTCCGTCCTGCTGGTGACCGGCATGGCCTGGTTCTTCCTGCGCCTGCGAAACTAAGGGCCTGGAATGAAACAACTGTGCCATCCTTGTGGGACAGCCAATCTTGGCTGCAGCCGGCTTTCAGCCAGCGTGTTGTGGTGGGGCAGACTTTAAGTCTGCGCGGGTCCTCCAGGACCCGCTGTTTGCGGACTCCAGGCGTGTGCTTTACGGTGATGTCTATGAGGTTACAGCCGGCTGGTTTTCCTGCGGTGGTTACCTTAAGGTATGCAAGTCCGTGGCCGAGCCGTTTTCTCGATTCGAGCGCACGGAGCCCATGAAGGCCATCGAACTGGAGTTTCTTGCCAACGCCCCTGAAGCAGGAGAGAGCGGAGTCTCAGAAGGCACCGCACCCTGCGTTGATGTAACGTTATTGCCGAGGAAGCGTCGCTTTAGGATAGATCCCCCGATCCCACGACATTTTCGCTCCCCCCGTTCACCCGCTGTCGCGGCGGGCCGGCCGCCGACGCTCTCGGTTCGGCGCTCCCATAGCATTCGCGGGGAGGTCACCGGCTGAGATATACTGATCCACATGCCATGTGATCACCACGAGAACGAGCAAATCGGCGAAGAGTTGGCAAAAATACCAGACGAAATGTTGGGTGCCGAAGTCGAGCACGGACCATGCACCATCACCGTGCGCGCAGATCCCGCGGACACAAATGCCGCGGCCAAATTGCAATCTCTCAAAGACGCCCTTTCGTTGGTGGAGCAAAAGACGCACCTGCACCTCGACGCGCTCCGTCTCTATCTGGGCATCAATGTTCGCTGTATCGCTTACATGGGAGAGTCTGCCGACGACCGCTCTTACGTGCTATTCCTGGGCGACCAGATGACGACGAAGACACCGGTGACTCTGTCGGAAAAGGCCTCCCAAATCAAGGGCGGCTTTGGCTCCGCGGAGCGCGGGGTCGCCGATCAGGCCTACGACAAGACGCGTATGTCAACGTTGAACCCTAAGCGCTGGTGGCTGGGAGAGGCAAAATACCAGCAAGCCAAAGTGACGGCGAAAATGACGACCGTGGTAGTCCATGAACTCGGCCACATCCTCCACGAGCGTGAACATAGCGAGAGTTTCTGGACGCACAAAACGACATGGGGTGACGAAGGACGGCCGCCCGCGCAGCAAGCGAGTAAAGTGAGCCAGTATGCGACCAAGAGCAAGCTGGAGTATGTAGCCGAGGTCTTTACCGGCCTCATCATGGGAATCCATTACCCCCAGGATGTGATCGACGTTTACCTCCAGTTGGGAGGCGTCACCGTGGAGACGGATCCGCGCACCCGGAGGCACGCGGTGTGAGGCGGATTAGCCGCCTTGAGCTTCCGGACGGCCTCGCGATAACGGAAGCCCGCCAGGCGGCCCACTTATGCGGCCACCACAATGGTGTAGTCGCGGTGAGCCGAAGCCGCGGAAAATGGGATTTCGCCTTCCCGTTCGCGGCGTACCTCTATCAGTTTTCGCGCCACGTCCCGCGCGATGTTGAGGGCCTCGCCAGCCGTTTGTCCGAAGTAGCCAACCAAACCCCCTCCGGCAATTCCTCAATCTGGATGCTTATGGCGAATTCCATGTCAGCACGATTCTACAACACCAATCCTGCGAGCGCGGATAGATCCCCTGACACGCAGACGAAAACAACTGCCGCCAAACCCATCGCCCTCAGCCTGTCTTCTTTGCGGGCTTTGCGGGTCCCTTGGCGTCTTTGCGTGAAATAACAAGGCCGGCCTTCGGTCACAGATTCCGAAAATAAATCTCTCCGCTGCATCTAACCGCACACACACCACTTACTAAATACCCGCCTTCAAGGTACGGCTTTTCCCCGGCATGCGCGTTCTATTATTGAATCGGGGTATGGGCGCTGAATGCCCAAAACCCGAAAAGGACAATTCCACATGGTAATTTCAGTGAAGCAACAAGAAGCCAACCGCAAGAATGCGCAGCATTCCACCGGTCCGAAGACCCCGGAAGGCAAAGCGGCCATCCGCTTCAACGCCCTCACCTACGGCCTGCGCACCCGCGCCACCATCCTCGAACGCGAAAACGCGGCGGACTACTCTCAGCTTTGGGACGAGCTGGAAGCCGACTGGCAGCCGCAGACCCGCACCGAACGCTGCTACCTGGAAACCATGGTCACCTCCCAATGGCTGCTCAAACGGGTCGCCGAACACGAGAACCGAATCTACGACTGCATCGAATTCGGTGAAGAACGGTTCAAAATGTTGGCGTACGTAGCCAAACAACGCGCGCAACTGGAGCGCTCCTTTCGGACTGCCATCGCGGACATGAAGCAATCGCAAAAGGAGCGCCAGGCCCGGCAGCCGCAGCCCGCGCAAACCAAACCCAGCCCCCAGCCTCCAGCCCCCAACCCCGCCGAGCGAAGCTCGCCCCTGGCTCCGCTCCCCGATTATGTGATGTCGGAGGGCACCGAGGCTCATCCGGTCTCCTGCTCCCCCATCACCCCCGACACTCGTTAGCAACCTGCCCCCCTGATCTTTGACAACCGGCCCCCACGGCACAACGGATACGCGATAACTGCCCCTCCGCCAGCCTGCAAACACAACCCCAGCCCCCAGCCCCCAGCCCCTAGCCCCGGCGAGCAAAGCGAGCCCGGCCGCTCATCACCCACCGCCCTCTTTACATCCAACGACTTGGGCTTTGATCGTTCGCCACCGCAACCTCTTCGCCTCGATCGGCGTTTATATATACAGTGCCATCTAATCGATCATTCCGGGCCGCATTTATTGCCCTCAGCATTTGCCTCCTTACCGGCATTTCCGTTTACGCCCGAAAGAGCACCGGAGCATCCGCCCAAGCCGCCGCTCTCTTTCGCCAGCGCATCGCGAACGATCAAAAAGCCGGGCACGCCCTCAACCGCCTCACCTTCGGACCGCGGCCAGCCGATGTGCAGCATGTTCAGGCGCTTGGGCTCAAAAAGTGGATCGACTTGCAACTCCACCCGGAACGCATCCCCGAGAACCCCGTGCTCGAAACCAAGCTGCGCCCGCTCGACACGCTCGGCATGAGCACCGCGCAGATGCTGCAAAGCTACTCTTCGCCCGCGCAAGTCAAGGCCATGGTGGCAGGCAAGCTCCCGTTTCCCGAGGATCCCGACAAGCGCATGATGGTCGACCGCCTTGCGGCACGCATCCAAGCGAAAGCCGCGCGCCTGCAAAGCAAAACGGACCAGGATAGCTCCCCGGCGCCCGCGCCCGGTCTGGCTGCGCTTCTCCCACCGGAGCAGCTTCGCGTCCTGCGCGCGGGCGCCCCGCAACAGAAGCTCGATCTGTTCAGCTCGTTATCGCCAGACCGTCAGGACCAGGTGTTGGAGAGCATGGGGCAAGGCATGCGCATGCAACTCTTCGCCGCCGCGCCACCCAGCTTGCGCCGCCGCATCCAAAGCACTAATGGGCCTCAGGCCATGGTGGCGCAAGATCTCATGGAAGCCAAACTGCTTCGCGCCGTCTACAGCAACCGCCAATTGCAAGAAGTGCTCGCGGATTTCTGGTATAACCATTTCAACGTCTTCATCGATAAGGGCGACGATCGTTATCTGGTCACGGCATATGAACGCGATGCGATTCACCCGCACGTGCTCGGCAAGTTCGAGGATCTGTTGCGCGCTACCGCGCAAAGTCCCGCCATGCTGTTCTATCTCGACAACTGGGAATCGGTGGGCGCACAATCGCCCGCGGGCATTCGCCGCCAGCGCGGGCTCAATGAGAACTATGGACGCGAGCTGCTGGAGCTGCACACACTGGGCGTGGATGGCGGCTATACCCAGAAGGACGTCACCGAGGTCGCCCGCTGCTTCACCGGCTGGACCATACGCCAGCCGCAGCGCGCGGCCGAGTTTGAGTTCAACCCGCGGATGCACGACGATGGCGAAAAGACCGTCCTGGGCGTGCGGATTCCGGCCGGCGGCGGCATCGACGACGGCTTCCAGGTGCTGCACCTGCTGGCGCATCATCCTTCCACCGCGCGCTTCATCTCGCGCAAACTAGCGATGCGGTTTGTGGCCGACGATCCGCCTGCAACGCTGGTGAACCGCATGGCCGCCACGTTTTTGAAGAAAGATGGCGACCTGCGCGCAGTACTGAAAACCATGTTCGATTCGCCGGAGTTCTGGTCGCGCGGCGCCTACCGTTCGAAGATCAAGTCGCCGCTCGAAATGGTGGCCAGCTCCTTGCGCGCGCTCAACGCCCAAGTGGATTTCACCTCCGGCCTCAACAACCAGTTGAACCAGCTCGGCGAGCCGCTCTACCGCAAAGCCGAGCCGACAGGTTACTCGAACTCCAGCCAGGAGTGGTTGAACTCGGCCGGCCTGCTGGCGCGCATGAACTTCAGCGTCGCGCTGGCAAACAACAAGGTGCCCGGAGTCAAAGTGGATAGCGCCCAATCTTCGCAGGGTGTCACACTAGGCTCCCCAGACTTCCAAAAAAAGTAGGACAGGCCTCCTGGCCTGTCCGATTGGCTAATTTATGATCACCCGCAGATTCTTCCTTCGTAACTCAGCCCTGGCGATGGTGGGGGCCGGCGCGGCTCCGCTGTGGCTCGAGCGCGCGCTGTACGCCGCCGGCGCACTCTCACCGCGCAAGAAAGTCCTGGTCGCCATCTTCCAGCGCGGCGCAGCCGACGGTCTCAACATCATTGTGCCGCACGCCGAAAAACGATACTACGAAATGCGGCCCACCATCGCCGTGCCGCGGCCGTCGCAGGCAGCGGCCCGCGGCGAAGACGCCGCCATCGACTTGGATGGCTTCTTCGGCCTGCACCCGGCGCTCGCTCCACTCAAGCCGGTCTGGGATGACGAGCACCTGGCCATCGTACACGCCGCCGGATCTCCCGATCCGACCCGCTCGCACTTCGATGCGCAGGACTTCATGGAAGCCGGCACGCCCGGCCTGAAAGCCACCGCCGACGGATGGATGAATCGGGCCCTGCCGCATGCGGAGCCCGCGGCGCGCATTTCTCCGGTGCGCGCCGTGGCCATGGGCGCCGTTTTACCGCGTGCCATGCGCGGCGCCAACCCGGCGGTCGCCGTACAAAACCTGAGCGACTTCCAGGTCCGCAACGCGGAAGCGTCCGGCGCGTTTCAGGCGCTCTATGCCGATAGCCAGGACCCGCTGCTGCGCGCCGCCGGTCGTGAAACATTCGAAGCGGTGTCGCTCGTCCAGTCCATCAGGAAGCAGCATTACGAACCGGCCGCCGGCGCCAATTATCCCAAAGGCCGCTTTGGCGACTGCTTGCGCCAGATCGCGCAACTCATCAAGGCCGATGTGGGCGTGGAGATGGCCTTCGCCGACGTGGGCGGCTGGGATCATCACGTCAACGAAGTGGGCGCGCGCGCGTCCGAGGGCCAACTGGCCGCACGCCTCGCCGACTTCGGCCAGGCGCTGGCCGCCTTCTGGCTGGATCTGGGCGACCGCCGGCAGGACGCCGCCGTAGTCACCATGTCGGAGTTTGGCCGCACGGCGCGCGAGAACGGCGACCGCGGCACCGATCACGGCCACGCGAACTGCATGTTCGTGATGGGCGGCAGCGTGCACGGAGGCAAGGTGTACGGCAAATGGCCGGGCCTCGAACCGGAGCAACTCTATGAATCGCGCGATCTCGCCCTGACCACCGATTTCCGCGATGTCCTGGGAGAACTGGTCGGAGCCCATCTCGGCAACCGGAATCTAAGCCAAGTCTTCCCAAACTACACCCCCAAACCGCGTGGAATTTTGAGAGTCTCCTGAGCCGCGCGCGTAAGCAAGCGGTTGCCTATTTCCCCTTCAAATACCGCCCCACCTTAGGATTCTCCGCATTCCACCGCGGTGGTTCGACGCTGTCCGCCAGCATGACGATGCCGAGTGCGATCATGCGGTCCACTTTGGCCATATTTCCGTAATCGATCTTCTGCCACACGTCGCCCGTCCCATGATAGTCGGGAAACTCAAGCGCCACTGTGATAGTATGCGCCGGGATGCCGTGCTCCGCAAACGTCTGGTTATCGCTGCGGTCGAAGAAGTCGTCGCCGTTGGGCGTCTCATACACTTTGACGCCGGTCAACTGGCCCGCCTGTTGCAGCGTGCGCGCGACGGTGGAGTACTGGAAACCCGTCAGCGTGGCATTTGAAATCTCCGGACCGGCGCGCGAATCGGTGCGCCCAACCTGTTCCAGATTCAAATCGGCCACGGTCTTCGCCAGCGGAAACAGCGGATGCCGCGTGTAGTAGCGCGAGCCCAGTCCGCCCTCTTCCTCGCCGAAGAACGTCATGAACACGATGCTCCGCTTGGGACGGAGGGGCAGGGCCGCCAGCGCTTGCGCAATCTCGATCACCGACACGGTTCCGCTGCCATCGTCGTTCGCTCCGGGGAAGACTTCGCCGGCGCTGTCGCGGCCGAGGTGATCGTAGTGCGCCGTGAGCAGGATATATTGGCCGCGCAACGCGGAGTCCGACCCTCGCAGTAGCGCGGCCACGTTGCGCACCGTCACGGGCGTAGCGGTAGGCGCGGGCAGCTTGATCGAGACGGTTATCCCGGTCTCACCGGCCTTCGCGTCTTCGAGCAGCTTGACGGCCTCCGGGTCGCGCACGATGAGCCGCGGAACACCGCCGGACAGGGTGGGATCTTCGTCCGGATCGATCAGGCGAGGGCCCCCCGGACCGCTATCGTCATCCGTTTCGAGAAAGGCAGCCGGCTGGAGCGCCGCCGCCTGGGCAAGAGCGCGGGCGCCCTCTCGCGCATGGTCCAGCTCCACGACTTTCCCTTTCACGGCGGCAGCACGCAGGTCTGCCCGATCCGCGATCTTGTACACCGGCGCGCCGGAAAGCTCCAGCGGCTGTTGGCTGACGACCGTTGTCCGGTCTCGCGAAACTGCCAGCGTCCGGGTGCCGTTCTGCAAGCGCAGATCGAAAGGCTCGGCGGCCGGCGCCACGCGCAGCATTTTCGCGGTCTGAAAGTATCCGTCGTCGCCGGCTGGTTCGAGATCCGCCCGGCGGAATTGCGCGGCGATATAGAGCGCCGCGATGTCCAGCCCGCGCGAGGGCGTATCGCGCCCTTCCAACAGATCCGAAGCGATGAAGGATAAGTTGCCACGCAGGGAATCCACGCAGATGGAGGCCAGCGCGCGGGACTCTTCCGGCGTGGGCGAGAAGCGCTGTGGGGCAGCCGCGGACGCCACCACCAGAAAGAAAGCCAGCGATTTGGCAAAGTTTGTTTTCACTTGTTTCGATTATAATCGACACCCTTGACACCCGGCCTGGAATCCTGCAAAATTAGAGTTAAGGCGAAGGAAAAGCGAATATGGCAGCCGTTGCGCTGGGCCGGGATTTCGTATTCAAGGTAGACAGGCCAGAGGTTTGTCCTACCGGCGTGGCGGAAGTGGATGCGATGGCCGGCGGCCTTCCACAAGGATGTTTGACCGAAATCTATGGGCCGGCCTCCTCGGGGCGGACCAGCCTGATGCTGGCGGCCATGGCGCAGTCCACCGGCCGTGAGAATGTATGCGCGCTGGTGGATGCGAGCGACGCTTTCGATCCGGCATCGGCCGCGGCGGCCGGCGTACGGCTGGAGCGGCTCTTGTGGGTACGCTGTGGCGGCCGTGCCGAGCACGCGCTAAAAGCCACGGATCTGCTGGTGCAGGGCGGAGGATTCGGCCTGGTGGTGATGGATCTGGCCGATACGCCCGTCGTCACCGCGCGGCGCATTTCGATGACCTCCTGGTTCCGCCTGCGTCGCGCCGTGGAGCACACGCCCACAGTGTTGCTGGTAGTGGAGCAGCAGCCGCATGCCAAGACCTGCGCTTCGCTCACGCTGGAGATGCGACGCGAGAGGGCGGTATGGTCCAACGCAAACGCAGGCGAAATCGCCTGCGCCACCTTTGGGCTGCGACAGCTTACAGATTCTGGTGAGGTAGGCATTCAGTCTACCGTAGAGTCCTGCCCCACATTGCGGCAAGCCGCAAACGGGCGGCCTGAGAGGCCGCCGCAGGCTGGGAGCCTGCCCCACAATCGATTGCTGCGCGGCATCCGGGTACACGTGGACCGGCGCAAACCCATGCCGGCTATTGCGGCATCTTTTGAATCGCGCTGGTCTACTGAGCCGCGCTGGTCTACTGAGCCGCGCTGGTCTACTGAGCCGCGACCGTAACGGAGCGGGGGAGTTATGTTTGCGGCGATCCATGCCACGCCTGGCGATTCAGAAAAGCTGTTGCGGCTGGCGCAGGAATTTTCGCCGCAAGTGGAGCAGACCGCCGCGGACACCGTAGCGCTGGATGCCGACGGGCTGGAGCGCATCCATGGCTTGCCTCAGCAAATCGCGGCTGCCCTGGCGCGCCGCGCTGTGGAGCGCGGCCTCGAGGCCAACGTGGCTATTGCGGCGAACCTGGATACGGCGGTGCATGCGGCGCGCGGGTTTGCAGGCGTGAGCGTGATTCCCTACGGCGATGAAGCCAAATATCTGGGCAGTCTGCCGCTTGCGTTGTTGGGTACAACGCCCGAGATGCTGGAGACGCTGGATCGCTGGGGTATACGGCGGTTCCGCGACCTGGCCGTGCTGCCGGAACTGGGACTGGCGGAACGGCTCGGTCAGGAAGGGCTGCGCTTGCACAAGCTGGCGCGCGGCGCGGGCGACCGGCCGCTGGTCCCCATTCGAGAGCCGCTCCATTTTGAAGAAGAGGCTGAACTGGAATATCCGGTGGAGTTGCTGGAGCCGCTGATGTTCGTGCTGGCGCGGCTGTTGAACGGTTTGCGCGCGCGTCTGGCCTCGCACGGCCTGGCCACCAATGAATTGCGGCTGCGGCTGAAGCTGGAAAATCGGGGCGAGCACACGCTCACCCTGCGCTTTCCCGTCCCCATGCTGGACACCAAGGCATTTTTGAAGCTGCTCGATCTGGATCTGGGCGCGCATCCGCCGCCGTCGCCGGTGGTGAAGCTATGGCTGGAAGCGGAGCCGGCGAAGCCGCGCGCGGCGCAGACCGGTCTCTTTATTCCCATCGCACCCGAGCCGGAAAAGCTGGAGCTAATTCTCGCTCGTCTGAAGTCATTGGTAGGTGACACAAACGTAGGCTCCCCGGTCCTGCTCGACACCCATCGTCCCGGAGCGTTCCAAATGCTGGCGCGCCCGTTCGCCCCCTCG
>Ga0181536_10004251_pt1 | contig 15234 bp, 24 predicted proteins | sample PEATcosm2014_Bin_41_FD_121105 | JGI IMG/M metagenome (GOLD analysis project Ga0181536, IMG submission 121105) | Peatland microbial communities from MTU Mesocosm Facility, Houghton, MI, USA - PEATcosm2014_Bin17_60_metaG | ecosystem: Environmental > Terrestrial > Soil > Wetlands > Peat | place... | reverse complement strand
CGACTTCAACTTGCGCGGCCTCCATAGGTAGTCCTCGGGCAGCTCAAGCTCGATCTGGAGCTGCGCCGCGATCTCGGGGTCGTCCTTGAGCCACTTGTTGCGGCCGCGATTGTCCACGATTTTCCAGTCCGGGACCGGCTTGCCTTCCCGGAAGAGCTGGTAGGCATATTGCCGAACGGACTTCACCCAGAAGGCCAGCAGATCGGAGCCCTCCAAGACGTGCTTGACCTGCTCCGGCGTCAGCATCTCGGCCGGCGGGAGCGCGGGACGGCTCGGATTGAGGGTGTCGAATTCGGCTTGAGCGATCTTCTCGTTGTAAGCCCGCAGCGCCGGGCAGAAGCCAGCGGCGGGGCAGAAGGTTTCGCGGCAATGGCGGCCCGGCACGAGCGCGGCGTCCGGCTTCTGGGTCTCCGCGGCGCGCGTTAGCAGCCAGCTCGACCACTCCAAGAGCTGCACGGCACCGACTGTCTCGCTGCGCACGGTGCCTTCGGCGGTTTCGGCGCGCGGCTGCACGATCACCACCTCAACTTCGACCACCGGGTACTCCCGGAGCTTCAGCGCCGCGCCGAGCCCGTAGTAGCGTCCCTGGGCGTTGTCGATCGCCGAGACGATGATCCCGACGCCGTACTTGAAGTCGATGACGATCAGCTTCCGGGCGTAGGGCTTGTAGATCACCACGTCGGCTGTGCCGAACATCTTCTCCGGCGGATTGAGATCATCCAGGACGAAGCGCGTCTCGATGAAGAGGATGTCGCCGGCCGCGGGATCATAGTTCGCGTGAACAGTGTCGAGGTGGAGCTGCACCGCCTCGGCCATCTCTTCGTCCACCTCGAAGCCGAGGACAGTGTGGCCGAAGAATTCAATAGCGTCATGTTTTTCCGTCAGGCAGAGTTTCGCGACTTCGTGCGCCGCGGTTCCCTCCAGCGCGTAGACGCTCGGCACGTCCGGCAAGTCTCGGATCAGCCGGATAGAGCCCGGGCAAGGCATCCACCGCTTCGCCGACGACGCGCTGAGGAGCGCGTGTTCGCTGACATGCGTCTCCCGGATCGCCGGGAGGTTGGCTGGGGTCGTGGCATCCTTGAAAACGTCTTCGAGGCTAGGCATCGGGCTTTTCCTTCGCTTCGTAAGCGTCCATATCTTGAATGAGCTGCTCCACTTCCCACTTGGGGCCGCAGTACCAGCTCTCGGGCCAGCGCCGGTGGAGCGCTTCCTGCACTAGTATCTTCAGGGCTCGGAGGACCAGACTGTTGAACCTCAGCATGGCAGAAAATTCTCCGCGAGGAAGTTCCAGATCGGGAAGCCGGCTTTGGCGCACTCGCCCACGCTGGCGTGCTGGGTCCTCTCACACTCGATCGGAAAGGCTGGCACTTCCGAGAACAGAAACTCCTGGCCGAATTCCTTGAGAAGGAAGCCCTGTATCTCCTGCTGGCTCCGGAAGGCGATGGCGTATTGCGGCAAGTCCCCGGTCGTCAGGTCGTAGGACCAGAAGTATTGGCCGCCCTCGTGGCCGAGGTAGATGCCCTTGTCGGCGAGCACGAGGAGGAAGCGCTTGTTCATGGCTACACCACGTCGAATGAGGTACTTTCACCGATCGCTGAAAGCTCGTCCTCTTTAAGGACGAATTTACCATAGGCGTCCAGCAGCATGTTGAGGTAGGGGTGGTTCTCCCGGCGCAGCATGATCCGGTCGTTCCGGTCGCACTGCTTCAGGATTACCACCGCCTCGCCCATCAGGACCCGCAGGCGGTCGGCGCGGCTAAGCCGCACCTTCTCGCTGCGGTTGATCTCTGGTGCCTTCTCCGGCACCTTCGTCGGCGTCACGGGGCCTGCACCAGCTCGGCGAGGCGCTTGTAGAGCGCCGGGAGCTTGTCCGCGGCGATCTTCTTGATGTTGTCCACACCGAATTCCTTGGTGAGGAGGTTCAAGGCACCCACAAACCCCGCGCCCTTGTCGCGGGCATAGGCTTGGAGCAGGTCGCCGCACGCCTGGACGAGCTGCTCGGCCGGCGGCATTGGGCCAACGATGACCGGTAGCGGGCCGGGCGCGGCGGGCGAGGGCGGCTTGGTGCTGTCGCCGATCTCCGTCAGGAGCTTGTCAAGCTCGGGCACCTTCGTTGTCACGGCAGCCGGCGCGGGAGGGGCGGCCTCGGTCTTCAGCTTGGCCGTCAGGTCGCCGTAGGCCGCGATCACGCGGTCACTCTCTTTCCCCAGCTTGCCGAGGGTCGAGGAGTTGACCGTGAGGAGATTGTCGAGACTATCCTTGCTCGGGGCCGCCTTGAGTATCTCGATCAGAGCGTTTGCCGCTAGCTCAGGGCTACCATAAGCCGCTTTCGGTGTGCCTGAGCTATCCAAAAGCACGATCTCGCCGGTGATGGCCGCGGCGACCGCCTGGGCGTCATCCTTGAGCGGGGTGCCGGCCGCCGTCGCGGTGAGCGGCAACGGCGGTTCCTTGTCGGGATTGACATCGGCTACGGCCGCAGCCATCTCGGCCCGCGTCCGACGCTTGCGCTTCTGAGGCGTCGGTGTGGGGTTGGCTGCCTGGCGCTCAGCTTCGAGCACCTCGACGCCTGCTTGTTCCGCTGGCGGCAACGTGCCGTCTTCCTCGACGCCGATCGGCTCCTCGTCGAGGTTCGCTCGATACGCCGCCAGGGCGTGCATCATATCGCCAATGAGCGCGATTTCGTTCGGGTCTTCGTCGTAGATGTCGATGGTGACTTTGGACACGGGGCGGTCTCCTAGTCGTAGAGCTGTGCGAGCGCTTCCGTCTTGCGCCGCAGAGCCCGGGTGATTTGCTCGTGAACGGTTCCCGGTATATAGGGGAACCGCGCCCGGACGGAACGGGTCTGACCGGCTAGGGGCCGATCCACCCGAAGAAACGCTTGCTTGTTATCCTCGGGAACCCATGAACATTCGGCAAAGACTACCTCATGCCCGGTGGGCAAGTCAATAGAGGTGCCGCACGCTTCGATCTGACCGATGAACGGGCGCACAGTGGGGTCGTCGTTGAACGAGCGCCAGGCCCGTTCCTTTGCGAGTGGCGACATCCCGCCATACAAGATCGTGGGGTTGAACGGCTTCAGGCGGTCCCGGAGCCCTTCGATTACCTCGCGATGGTGCGCGAAGATGACGAGCTTCTCGATCCCCTCCTCGAAATCGGCCTTGACCATCTCCGCGATGGGCTCGACCAGCGCGAGCCCACATAGGCGGCGGAACGTCCCGAGGTGTTGCCCGCGCGCCAGCATCTCGACAATCTCTTCATCGCTGTGCGCCACGCCCTCGAAGAGGCTCAAGTCAACGCCGCTCTCTTGCGCCATCAGCTCCGCGAGCTTCCCGTGCACGTCGAGGGGAAGGTCCTGGAAGCGGGGCGGGAGCTGGCCGATCACGTCCTTGGTCAGCCGGCGCAGCGAGCGCGGCTTCAGGAAGTCCCGCAAACCCGTCACGTCCTTCGCTTTACTGCCCAGTATCCGCCCTTCCGGTGTGACGACACAGTACGTCTCCGCGAAGTCCCAGAAGCCGATCGGCAACCCGGCCGCGGCCATCTCATTGCCGAAGAGGGTATAGAGGTGTGTCCACAGCTCGGCGGGATTGTTCCTCGCCAGGCCGCCGCTGAGGACCCAGGCCCGATCGCAGACGTGTACTACACCATTCTTGCCGTAGATCGCCTTGGTTCGCTTGGTTGTCGGATGGCCGAGCTCCTGAGCCTCGTCGATCGCCGTGGCATCGAAGTGCAGCGCGGATATGGTCCGGGTATAATAGTCCAGGATGTCGTAGTTAATGATCACCGCGTCGGCGTGCGGCGAGATGCGGTCGCGCCGTCCCTCGACGATCTGCGTTGAGCGCCGCAGGAGCCCCCAGTCATCCAGCTCACGAGCCCACTTCTGTTTCGCGATGGCCTTGCAGTTGATCAGGAGCCGCTGAGCGCCCACCTTGTCTGCCGCGCGGATGAATTGAGGGGTCTTGCCCAGGCCGGGCTCGTCGAGGATCAGGAACCGATTGTGAGCGGCGAGCTGGTGCACGCCGAGCATCTGGAACGGCTTTAGGCCATCAAAGACGTTCACTGGCTCTCTGCGCAGCAGTGCCACGCGATTAGCGCCGCCTCGGCCCGCCCATCCATGGGGATGATTGCGCCTTTCTTCTTGAGGTTCGGCCGGGTGAACAGCGCGGCGTGGTGGGGAAATACCTCTAGAGCGCGCTTCACGCTCAGTTCCTTGGGTGCTCCGGCCGGGAGCCCCACTGCGCGTTTCCAGACCGAGGGCTCTATCCGAGTGTACGGGAACGCCCGGGCCGACAAGACGCCCAGGATAACGCCGAAGCCCATCCCGAACTTGAACGTGGAGCTGACGCCCTGCTTCGGCATCGAGTGCACGTTCTCGACGTAGGTCATGCCTGTGACGAATAGGTACGGCTCTAGCGCCTCAATCAGAGCACCGGGCGAAACCTGCCCGGCGACGACTGGCATGTCGATGACCGCCAGCGCGCCGGTGTTTGGATCAAGGAAGGCAATCGCTCCGGACAGGCCCGGGTCTACGCCGCCGTAAAAGATGCTCACCAGGCGGAGACCTTGACAGCGCCGTTCGTGTGCCGGGATATCTTGGTCCGGATCGGGGGCGCTGGGACGCGGGTCCCGTTGGCGTAGCGGAAGACGTTGCAGACGTGAGACAGGCCAATGTCGCGAGCGAGCTGCGACAGGCTGTGCTTCTGGCCCCACCGTTGAAGCCGTTGCGCATTGGTAATGCGGGTCCGGGCGGCGACTGACATGATGATCTCCAGGGTTGACATTGAGGATACGATCGGATACACCTAGCACTTCCGCATTGAAAGGTCAAGCCCATGCCCAACGATCCAGGTAAGATGACCCCCGAGGACCAGCAGCGCCTTCAGAAGATGCTGGAGGGGAACCGCGTCGCTATCCTGCCCAAGAAGTCGGATGCCCCGATCGCGGGATGCCGGCAGTGCTCGAATTGCTACTGGAACCCCAGCGGCAAGGTCTGCCAGCTTGAGCCGCTCCGGTCCCAGTACCTTCCAGCTCCCGGCGGCGGCATCGGGCTCAAAGACGTGCCGGCGATCGTCCCGCCCGACTACGGATGCTCGCACCACGACTACGAGTGCGAAGTGGCCCCGCACCGGCGCAGGGACGTGACCGAGCTTCAGATCAGGACGGCTCGGGAAGCCGCTATGCCGCCGAAGAAAACCGTTGCTCCGGGGCTCAAGGATGGCTGAATTCCCCGTCCAGCTCACGGAGCAGCAGGCGGCCGACTTCCCTGTCGTCTGGCGCGAGTTGCCGATGGCGTTCATCAAATTTCACAGGGAGCAGCTCGAAAAGAACCATTTTCAGACGGTGGAACAGCTTTTCACGCGAGGGGGTCTGGCGCTACAAGAAATCGCCGCCGCGGTTGCCGGGCGCGACGCCCGGGCCGTGTTCGATATGGATGACTTTGAGGCGATCGTGATTATCGAGAGTGCGCTGGGCGACTGGCGGATGATCGCCGGCCTGCTATAACTCAGGCGGCAGAGCGGGTATAACGCCAGGGGCTTACGAGGATCAGATTGTCCCGCGGCGTCACCTCGTTGGCTGGGATCAGGAGCTTCCGCGGGAAGAAGCCACTCTCCTCCAGGCCCGAGACGATCAGCTCCGAGCAGAACCATTGGTCCGGATTGCGCCAGTCCCGGCGCACGGCGAAGGCGACGATGGCCTTCTTGTCGTAGGGCTTCCCGATCTGGGTGTTGAGGAAGTCCCAAAATAAGCTCTCGACGCCGTGAGAGCACGGCAATTTGACGATCTCAACCCGATTGAACTTCTTGTAGTCGGGCGGCCTGAGCTGCACACCAGCCGGGACGCCGGCATGAACATCCGATCGGGCTCCGAGGAGCATCCCATCCCAGCGCACCGCATCGACGTGGGAGGGCCAGCCGCGCTCGTAGAACTGGATGACGCGGGACCCGAGATCGGTGGCCGAGGAGAACTGGAGCTTGATCACGGGCAGAACTTCGCGACGTTAAGGTTATGCTCGACGACCTGGGCCTTTTCTGTAAAGGTCCAGCGCGTCTCGAAACCAGCGTCGGGGACGATCAGTTGCTCCCAGCCGCAGGAGTTACTTATTGGGGGCGGGCTGGCGCACGCGCTCAAGAGCAGCGTCGAGCTGCTCAGGAGACATAGCAGCAACCTCGTTGTGCACTTTCCGGGCATCGGCGTCATCCTTGAGGGCTGCGGCGTCGTCCTTCTGGGCCTGCGCGGTCTTGCCGGCCTGGAAGATGGCGAGGGACATCAGGGCCTTGAGTGCGGCGCTAACCGCACTCATTAGGCTCCCGATGGCGCTTAGCGCGCCGAACACGTTACTGCGCCGCGGGCGTCGCGCCGGCAACCGGTGCGCTCGTGCTCGCATTGACGACATGCGCGTTCACGAGAGCCTGGAGTTGCAGAACCTCGACCTGGCCGAGCGACTGACCCTGGGCCTGTAGGACGGAGAGGGCCGCAGAGCCCGCCGCCGCCGCGATGGCACCGACGCCGCCCGTCAGGGGCGAGGCCAGAGCAGCCGCGACAGCCGCCTTTGCGGTGGCCTGGAGGATGCCGGGAACGGCAGCGATGAAGGTCTGAGCCAGAGCTTCCAGATCGGCTTCCGCCGTCTTCACGAAGCCTTGAATGTCGGCCCAAATAGCGTCGAGATCGGCGTGGAACTCGTTGGAGAGATCGTTCGGCATGTGGGTGTCCTCTTTACAGGTGGTTAAGGTTTACGACTTCTTGCTCTCGGGCAGGAACGTCGCCGCCGCGCCCGCGCCGGCAACAAGCACGCTGGTAAGCGCGCCCACCTGATCTCCGGTGAGGTGCATACCCAAGGCCAGAGCGAGAGCGCCCAGGCCGGCATAGGTGCTGGGCTCCTGGAGCCGAGCGAGAAGGAAGGGGAACATCTTGGAGAGCATGGGAACCTCGCGAGGTTGTGGTGTGGCCGGCGCGGGAACTGCCCTCTCTGAAACCGCCGATGCAGGGGCCGGCGGTTTAAGGAAGGGCAGGACCTTGCCGTTTGGCGACAAGCGCCAGAACGATTGATGTCCTAGCACGATCGGGGTCACGCTGTCAACTGCCTTGTCCCAAGACGCGGCGGTGCCGGTGCGCTTGTAGGTCGTGCTCCCGAGTGTCGGGTCCGGGATAGTACCCTCGAAGACCTTAACAACTAGTTCCTTGAAGTGGAGGTACTCCGGATCGCCTGGCCGCAGCGCCAGGAGCTTCGGCAGGTTGGGGTCGGTCGCGTTTCGACACGAGAACTGCCACGGCTTACGGCACACCTCGTCCGGAGTGGACCCCCACCATGGCTTTCCCCACAACTGCGGATAGGCGGAGAATTCGACCCGTCGCCGGATCACCCAGATCACGCCGATCTGGCACTCCTCGGGCTCGCCCCGGCTCTCGGCCCAGGCGGTGCGGACGGTCGTATCCAGGTCAGTTACGGTGTACGCGACTGGGGCGGCCATAGTATTTCTCCGGTTTGAGGGCGTAGATTAGCACGCGGGGATCGAATGGGAGACAATCGACGAGGATATAGGTCTCCACTGTCGCCGAAATCGGGATGTCCGGTGGGAAGTCACCGGGTGGGCAGGTCTCCATGATCCTGTATGCCCCTGCCGAAAAAACCGGCACTGGGATTTCCCGCGGTTGCCCCTCGATCGCCATCTTGGACAGGTCGCGGGAGCCGCCGATGAAGTAGGCGAAGTAGGTATCAGCCACGGGGAAAGCCCACGGGATCAAGCTCCCGGCCGCAGTTAGGGCAGTGCTCCCACTCGTCCAGAACAAGGGTAACGCAGCGTTTGCAGTATGTAGGATCAGCAGCTTCCATTTCCGCCGCTTCCAGCTCCAGCTCTAGGATCGCGAGAGCCCGCCATGCGAGGCCGCCGCTGTGCCGCTTGCCCTTGGCGTCGAGCGTGCCAACGTCGAGCAGGTGCCGGGCAGCGCAATCTTCGTGGTCGTTGCTCTTCTCCCGCGACCAGTGGAGCGGCTCGCCGGGGTTGTGCTTCTCATTACCCTCGAATGAGATTTCCGCGACGTAGGCCAAGGCTCGCGGAAAGTATTTCATCAGGCCCATGAAGAGCGGGATACGCTTCCGCGCGGCGCTGTCTTCAGGAAGAACGGGGGTTGCCATAGCTAAATTCCTCTGCTAGGGATTGCTGGAAGTCGTAGTCGTTGATGTCGAAGACTTGACCGGAAGGTCGGCGGCTATCCCACCCTGCGCCGGCATTCGCCTTCGGGCCGTCTTTGGGCTCGCGTGGCTTGTAGATGCCGGGATATCGACGGCGATTGCATCTCATATTCTGCGCCTTATCAAGTCCCACACGAGGCTCCAGAAAGAGCATGCGGCCCACAACGGTAGCCCAACGGCTCCTATGAGAAAGATCGCGATAACCGGCGGCCCGAGTGTCAGGACAAAAAAGACGATCAGAGCGTCTTGAAGCCACCACGGCATAGCGTCACCTCAAAAACATCCACATAAAGCCCAGATTGCCGACTGTGTATCCGGTCCAGACAAGCGCCATCGGATAGTCGCCCTTTGACACTTGCGAGACCGCGACGCCTATATAGCACAAGGTCGTGATCAGCACAAGGGGGAAGCTCATGTCGCCGACGCCTCAGTCGGCTTGAGCGGGACGACGCGCACGGGAAGCCCGGTGTAGATGTCGTATTTGCAGGCGATCTCGACCGCCTTGGCCGCCGTCGCGCCGGCTGCCATCGCGCCGATCGCGTAGCGGAAGCCGTTTCCCATCGCGGCGTACTTCTCGTGGCACTCCAGGATTTGGGCGCTGTAGGCCATATCGCTGTCGCCCACCATGTCATCGAAATAACACTCGATATAGAAGACGCGCCCGTTCTTGAGCACCAGGAGCCCGCGGATAGTCTGCTTCAGCGCCTTAAGCTGGTCTCGCGTCGGCAAGTTCTTCTCGCCGCGGACGGTCGCCATGAGCTTCAGGAAGTCGCGCTCGTCAGCGTCGCCGCTGAGCCCGAGGAGATGGCCGTGCGGGAGCCGCACGATCTTGTTGCAGCGGGTCACGAAGTCGTCGCCGCCCGTGACCTTGCTGTCGCAGGCCATGAAGCCGTTCGTGTAAGCGATCGTTGTCATTTTGATTTGTCCTCGTTCGCTGACTTTCGTTTACCCCCGGAGGAAAGTCAAGGCTTTCTGGGCACTCGTCTCCGTCTCCGCCTTGATGTCTGAGAAGACGCACGAGGCGGGGCCGGGACCAGTCGTGACCTTTTCAAGGAAGACCGGCCACTGGCAAGTGATCCCGTGCTTGGGATGGACGAACCAGAGCGCTTGGGACGGCCGACTGTAGGGAGCCCTCAGGAATAGGCGAGCGAATTCGTCGTAGCCCTTGAGGGCTCCGTTCACGATGACGGCAGCGGCTTCCCCACGAGGGATATAGGTGTGCCAATGCCCCATGATGATCGTGTCGAATTCCCGGCCGATCTGGGCTTCGGAGCGCGCCATCTTCAGGGCACCGCGGGCAACTGGCCCGAGCATCCCGATTATACCGTCACCGCCGCGCACGCCGAGGTTGTCGCCGTGCGTGAGGAGAAACCGGTGGCCCTGGACGTTAAACGCCACGTCACTCTCGGGGGACACGTCGAAGCGGAAACGCTCGTCGTGGACGAAGCGTTGCTCCAGCTTCGTATACAAACCCCACTCGAAGTTTTCGATTGCCTTGCCCTTCGCCCGGGGCTTCTTGTGCATGCGGCCATGATTGCCGACGACGCACGGGACGTAGAGCCGGCCGAACTTGTCGGCCATGATCTCCAGAGCCCCGGCGATGTAGTTCTCCAACTCGGCGAGCGTCTCCTGGATCGTGCCGTCGTTCGTCTGCTCCAGCTCTTCGTGAATGATGCCGGATACCATGTCGCCACCGAGGCAGATCACCATGCCCGGATACTCCGGGTTGACCATGTAGTCGTAGGCGAGCGATATCGTGCTGCCGATAAGGGTCTTGAGACGGGTGCGGGCGACGCGCCGGTTGAATTCGTTGCAGCCGCCTACTTCTTCAGCCTTAACCACTTCGCCCCAATGCCAATCCGACCAAACCGTCATTGGGACGCCAGGATGATCGGGCGGGCCGTGCTCGACGAGCCAGGAAGGCACCGGGTCGATCGGACGTTTGGCGATGCCGAATATGGTCTCCCGGATGCTCTCCGCGGTGTCGTTCTGGACTTTGATGGCCTTCAGATCAGCTTCGACTTCCTTCAACTTGGCGCGAAGGACGCGCTCTTTCTCGGTCCCATCGGCGGTAAAGTACCGCTCCAGAAGATCGTTGATACCGTCAACGTCGGTCAAGTCCAGCTCCTCACCTCGGATCGTGGCCCATGCTTTTGCTTCTGTTAGATGTTTCTTTGCGAAGTGTTCTGCTGCGTGGTCCCGCGCCATACGTTTTTTAATTGTCCCTCCGTCAGTCCAGGAGCGCACGAGCTGCTCTTTAGGGTGGCTTGATCCTTTACCGCTTCTTTTTTGAGCAAATGGGATATTAGGCCACAACGCCTTTGCGATATTAGTGTTTCCTATGCTACGTGACTTCATCTTCAGCGCCGCAGCCTTGAAATCTTGCGGATACTCAAGCTGGTGCCCGTGGTCGCGGTTCATTGCGATCCCGTACTTGATCGCTTCCAGCTCCGTTCCGTCGAAGGCTTCGCAAGGAACCTCGACGATGCCGACTTTGTATGCCGCATCTCGCCGGTGGAAACCGTCGATGATGTACCACTTGCCGTCCTTCTTGAAGACGATGATTGGATTGGTTTTCCGAAAGCCTTCGTCACGCATGCTTCGCGCCAGCTTCTCGGTCATCTCGGGGTCCATCGCAGCGCGTAGTTGGAAAGCGCCATAATCGACGACGAGATCGGCGAGCTTTAGCATAATGATTTTCGGGGTGGCGGCCATAGGTCGGGTCTCCGGGGTTGAAGATTTACGCACCATACCCGCTTCGGCGGAGGGTGTCAAGGGGAAAAGAAGGACCAGAAGTTCGTTGCTTTCGAGATGACCATGGCGCACAGAAGGATCAGGCCCATGGCGAGGATTTTACCGATCGTCAGCAGGACGCCCCGCTGCACAACCTTGTAGGTCGAGAGCAGCTCACGGAGGTTCTGGAAGTCCCGGGCGATGTTCTTGTCTCCCTCGGTGACGCCGAGGAGCCCTACGATCGCCTCCCGAGCGCCGCGCGCCGCGGCCACCGTCAACAGCTCTTCCAGCTCTTCTCTCGTCAGGGTGATTGGTGTTGCGGTCATGTTCACTGCTCACAAAATAAGGGCCGCCCGGGAAGGTCAATCTACCAGGGCGGCCATTTAGAGGGGGTTAACGGTTAGTCGAGATCGTAGAGCGCGACCGTCGCACCGGCTTCGTTCGTGACATAAATCCTGCCGTTTCCGTAGCGGTTGGTGCAATCCGATACAGGCCGGCGGATGCCGAAGGCGACAACTTCCGCCCTTCTTCCGTCAGCGGCCGGAAAGAATTCAACCGAGGTGGCGGGTGTGATGCTCTCGTGGCCGTCTGCCTCGATCTGCTTGACCGTCAAAGTTCCTGCGATCATCGTCATACTGGTTCTCCTGCTTCTGCTATGCCGGGGAGCCCGCCCGGCGCGGTTAGAAGTGGTACGGTGCCAGATACTCGAAGCGGACGGTCTCCCCGAGCTGAATATCGTGGAGCGTTGAGAGTAACCCGTCAAGGTTCATCGGCAACTCGGGGGCGGAGTAGTGCAGATAGCCGCCGCTGTCGTCTCCGGCCACCTTCGCCATCTTCTTCATCTCTTCGCGGGTATAGATCGCCTTGGAGCCGCTCAGCTCTTTGGCCTTGCGCTCGGCTTCCTCGTAGGTGATCACGCCATCGACGAGCCCCACCTTCACGGCTTCCTGGCCGAAGAAGATGCGGGCCGATTTGACGGCATCCCAGTCGGTGATCTTGTCGCCGCGGCTATCCTTGATGATGCCGTAGAAGTCGGCCGCCAAGCTGTTGATGATCGACTGGAAGTATGCCCGATCGGCGTCGGTGGTTTCCCGTCCCGGGTTGCCAGCGTCCTTGAGGGGCGCGCTCTTGTAAACCTCGTTGTCGAGCCGCGCCCAGTCCATGAGGCGGTTATATTTCGTCATCGACATGACGACGCCGATGCTGCCGGCGATGGTTTCCTTGCGCACGCCGATGAACTTGACGCTCTTGTTCATCAAGACGTACATGCCGCCCGAGGCGCACTCGGAGTTGCACCAGGCGACGACCGGGACCCGCAGCTTGCTCAGCTCCTCGTTGATGTTGGAGCTGGCGACGACGCCGCCACCCGGCGAATTGACCGTGAGGAGGACCGCCCTGATGCGTTTGTTCTGGTTAATGTCCTTCACCTTGTCCGCGACCTTCTCCGCGGACTTATCGTTGATCACGTCGGTAATGTCCATGATCTCCAGGATATCCGGGGAATTCGGCGCGGCTGTGTCGTCGGCGTCGGTGGCCGCCGCGGTAACAGGTTCGGCGGCGCTGTAATTCGGTGCGCCGACAAGAGCGACGAGACCGGCAGCCAGCAAGAATTTACGCATGATGATCTCCTACGGGTCAAAGGAAAGAGCAGGCTGCCACGGCGCGCGGCCGATGTCAAGCCTCCAGATTGTAGCCGAAGATCGCGGAGTTGAGCGCGGCCGCGGCCCAGGCGGCGCTCGTGTGCGGGTCGTTGATGAAAATGTCCTGCTGATACTGGTAAGTGACGCCGGGGACAACCGCTGTCCCGTCCGCGACGTTGCCGCTTGAGGAAATCTCGTTCTGGATCGCGCGGGTCGAGGCGCTCTCCTGGCGGATAGCCGAGGTGACAGCCGCGGCAAAGATCGTCGTCGGCGTGTTGGACAGCGCGCCGTGGCCGAAAAGATCGGTCTGGGCGGGCGTCGAGCTGTAGTTGTAGGTGGTGTCCCCGTCCATCGCCACCTCGTCAACCATGCCATAGTTATTGGCACCGGAGAGATGGGTGAAGGCAACCGAGCTGTCGCTGGTCGGGAAGAGGGTCTCGACGCGAGTGTCCCCGAGGACCGCGTTGAACGGTGCGGAGCCCCCTTCATTATGGAAGTAGAAGTCGTCAAACCAGCACGGTTGGCTACCCGAGCTGTCGTTCATCAACGTGAAGCTGTTGCAGTGCGTCGCGCTCGGGGCGGTGTTGGCACTGCTCACGTCGATATTTTTTGTGCCGTTTATGTAGACCTTCGCGGCCCCCGACGCTACGGAGAAAGCCAGGATTTCCACCTCGACATAGTACCACGTCGCCGGCTCGAAGGTGCCGTTCCCCGAGCTGCCCAGGACGGACCCGTTATTGCCACCCGAGCGAAGCTGGAGCTGAGCGTTGACCTGATCGACGGTGAGCGTGACATTGACGCCCGTCTGGTTAGCGGTGCTGTATACGAAGACTTCCGGGGCCGAGCCCAGGGTGTAGGTCAGCGCGAAGCCCAGGACCACCACCGTCTCCGCGCCTGGAGTGTTCTTGTAGACCCCGCCACCCGGCAGCAGCTTCAGCGACTTCCCGTTGAACCGGAAAGTCGTCGCGTCGATCGAGACGCTGAGAACGCCACTATCCGTCCCGGTCCACTTGTTACCGGTAGCCAGGTCGGAGTAGGCGTTCTGGTGGTCGAAGCCGTCGAAGAACAGGTCGAGAGCCATGGTTTACCCCTTATCTTGCTCCTCGTCAACGAGAAGCCATGTGAGAGCGGATAGTGTCATCCCGGACACCTCGGCATTGCTGAGATCGAGAGCCGGAATAACCGGCACGGTGATCTCGGTCTCGGTATCGAGGAGGAGCTGGTGAGCCGCGGCGAATTCGGTGGGATTGGTGAGGGTCGGATTACCGATCCCGTCAACCTTAACCGAGCCGTCTTCGTTCTTCTCGGCGCATTCCGTAATGAGCGCGTTCCGCGACTTGCCGTAGTGGCCTAGCTCCGTTTGAACGGCGTTGATCACCTTGGCTATCTTGTAATTGAGGACGGGCTGCTTGAGGGTGCCGATCTCGCGAAGGGCGTCCATGCTCTTGACGAGAGTTTCGAGGGTCACTTTGATCTGGGGCATAGGGGTCTCCATTATCCGAAATAAGGAAGGTAGATGATGTTACCAGACGGGTCTTTGGTTGTCAACCACCCTTTGAGCACGATGTCCGCGGGTCCATTCGCAACGAGAGGCATTACTTTTCCGGTGCCAGGAGGCGAAACTGTAGCAGACAAGAGATTAAACCGCGGAACGACGGGGGGGAACTGGTCCCGCAATACCGTTACTGCTGATTTCAACAGCAGTAAACCTTTGTGCTAAAGTTGGATCGGGCACGGTAATTCTCCTCTAAGGCGCTAGAATTGCGTATCCGCGGACGTTAGTCGTTGTTGCCCCGCCGGAAAGGGTCATCCCGATAGTAACATTGTGCGCTGCGGATATGGCAAGTGCTCCCGTCAAGGTGATGCCAAAGTTGCCGTTTGTGATCGTTCCAGTCATTGCCGTCGCGGCGTTGTTGTCATATACTGTGACTGTATAGGTCTGGCCTATTCCTGGAGTTTGCTCAGTGAGGAGTACAACAGTTGTCATGTGGCAGGCAAACGGCATGACCCATGCTTGGGCTTGAGAACCGGTGAACCAGCCTATCGGCCCAAAGTATCCTGTAGCTCCAGCTGCGATTTGCTGTGAGAGTGAGGCAGGACCGACCGCATTGTTGAACGGCAAGTAGGCCATAAACATGCCGTTCGTAGTGATCGAGCCGTTGAAGAAGCTGGGAGCGCTACTGGCGCTGTAGATCGCGTAGGTAAACGAGGGGATAGTCGCGGTCCCGAGCAGCAGGTCTACGTTATACGTACCAACCGTTCCCGCGTTGGAGCATATCCCAACGTTTCCTGTGATCGTGCCTGTCGCCACGGCATTGTTGACTTTAATCCCATAAGCGTTCGTAATCGTCGCACCAGCCGCGTTGTTAGCGATCCCGATGCTGATACCAGACATGCCGGTTAGGGTTCCTGTCGCACCTGCCGTGATAGCAGGGGCTATATTTAATCCTTTGAGACCAATCGTTGCAGTCCAATTTTTACTATTCGTGGCACCGATCGTAGGAGCAAGTTGAAGGGCCTGCAACGTATTGGCGGTGTCCGCAGCGGTAACGTTCGTGATTGGATTTATGTCCGCAGCGATTGTGCTAGAAGCGAGCCCGGCAAATGTGGGACTGATCGTCAAGTCTTCAGTGCCGGCCGTCGCAGCGGTGATCTTAATCGGCCCCGCAAACTG
>Ga0181536_10004250_pt1 | contig 15234 bp, 7 predicted proteins | sample PEATcosm2014_Bin_41_FD_121105 | JGI IMG/M metagenome (GOLD analysis project Ga0181536, IMG submission 121105) | Peatland microbial communities from MTU Mesocosm Facility, Houghton, MI, USA - PEATcosm2014_Bin17_60_metaG | ecosystem: Environmental > Terrestrial > Soil > Wetlands > Peat | place... | reverse complement strand
CTTCCAGGAGGCGGAGCGGCAGCGGGGGAGGGACTTGATCGGGTTGAACGTGGACGTGGGCGCGCGGGTGATGGGTTTGGCACAGGGGAGCCAGATTCTGCTGACAAGGGCAGTGTTTGATAGTGCCCGGCAGAGCCTCAAGGGAGAGGACATTCCGGGAGTCGGACAGTTGAGTTGGCTGAATCACGGGTTATATCAGCTCAAGGGCCTCGAGGACTCCCTGGAGGTCTGCGAGGTCGGGGAAGTGGGCACAGGTCCGTTTTGCGCCCCCGCCGACACTGAGAAGGCGCGTCGTTTTGGAGGGGCCGACCAGGAACCGGTGTTGGGCTGGCGAGCGGCGCTGGACCAGGCGGTGCCCAACACCCCTTGGGTGCTCGAGGAGAAGCTCGGACAGGGCGGCTTTGGGGAGGTATGGGTTGCCCGTCACCGGAAACTTAAAGAGCGGCGGGTATTCAAGTTTTGCTTCCAGGCAGACCGCGTGCGCAGGCTGAAGCGGGAAATGACGCTGTTTTGCGTCTTGAAGGAACGCGCCGGCGAGCATCCGAACATCGTGCGGTTGTACGAAGTTTATCTGGACAAACCGCCTTTTTACTTGGAAGAGGAGTTTGTCGAGGGAAAGGACCTCAAGACGTGGTGTGAGGCGCAGGGTGGGATAGAGCAGGTGCCGCTGGAGGCGCGGCTGGAGATGGTGGCGCAAGCGGCGGAGGGCTTGCAGGCGGCGCATGATTCGGGGATCATCCACCGGGACGTCAAGCCCGGGAACATCCTGGTGCATGGCGAAGCCGTCTTGAGCGAGCGCGGCGCGCCTGCGCCGCACTCCAAAATCCAGGTTAAGCTGACGGACTTTGGCGTTGGGCAGGTCACCTCCCAGGAGGTTCTGGCCGGGGGAACACGGGAGGGTTTCACCCAAACGATGCTATCTCCGGACTCATCGTACGCCGGGACGCAGCTCTACATGGCGCCGGAGCTGTTCGCGGGAAAGCCGGCTTCCACACGCTCGGACATCTACTCGCTGGGCGTGGTGCTCTACCAGTTGGTGGTGGCCGACTTCAGGCGGCCGGTGACCGGGGATTGGGCCGAGGACATTGACGACCCGTTGCTCCGCGAGGACTTGAAGCGCTGTCTGGCGGGCAAGCCGGAGGACCGGTTTGCCGGGGCGGGGCAGTTGGCAAAGAGACTCCGCTCCTTGCGCCAGCGCCGAACCGCCTTGACGGAGCAACAAGCGGTCTTGGCAGCCAAGGAAACGGCGGCCTATCGCCGTGGTATTCTGCGGACGGCTGCCATCGCCGGCGCGATTCTTGCCGTCATTGTCGGCCTGGCGTGGCGGGTGTGCTCGGACGCGCTGGCCAAATACCGCCAGGCCGCCCAGATACGCTCCATGACAGTCCGCCTGACTCTCGAAATGGCTAAAATGGCGAACGGAATGACTCCTGCCAACAGTGGGGACTGGCTTTCGGCCCTGCTTTGGTTCTCGCAGGCATTCGTTCTGGATGACCTGTTCCAGGCAGCTCCCGACCCGGAGCTCACCCGGCAGACCCACCGCATCCGCATCAACTCGATGCTGCGCCGCTCACCCAGTCTTGAACAGATGTGGTTCGATCAGGGCGACCTGTGCGGCGGTTTTGATGCCGCCGGGCAGTATGTCCTGCTCGGCGGCACTAGCGGCTACATGCTCTACAACATCGCAAGCGGCCAGGCCGTCAGCCCGCGCGTCGGCCAGGGCCACAGCCGGGCCAGCCTTAGCCCGGACGGGCAGCGCGCGGTGACAGGAGGTGGCGCCACGAACTCCGCCTTCACCTTGTGGGACGTTTCCTCAGGGAGAAACGTCTTTAATTTGCAGCAACTCGAAGGCGGCGGGGCGTTCCGAGGGGACTGCGAAGACCTGCAGTTCTCACCCGATGGCCAGTGGATCGCCGCCGCGGTGTCGGACCCCGAGGGCCGTGTCGTGATTTGGAACGCGAAGACCGGCCATGCCCAGCGGGCGATCAACCATGCAGACGCTGCGAATGCAGGATGGACCAAGAACGACACCGTCTTCGCTGCCCGCTTCGACCACTCGGGAACACGCCTGGTAACCACTGGCACGGACAAACGTGTCGTGGTTTGGCAGTGGGAGACAGGCCGGGCCACCCAGGTCCTGCAACGCCACCAGAGCTTCGTTTATAGTGCCTGTTTCGGCCAGCGCCACACCAATTGGCTCGTTACCTGCAGCTTCGATCGAACCGCCCTCTTGTGGGAACTTGACGCCAACCACCTCCCCCTTCGCGTCGATCACCCGGGCGATGGCATCCTCGATGTCCGGTTCCGTCCCGATGACAGTGTGTTTGTGACTGGCGGCTTGGACTCGACCGTGCGGTTGTGGGACTCCGAAACCGGCCGCATGGTGCCTCCTATCCTCAGGGACCACGATCGAGTCAAGCAGGTCCTCTGGAGCCCAGACGCTACGCGCATCCTGACAGCCGATCGGGACGGGGTAATCCGCGTCTGGCGTCTCGGGTCTGAGAAACCGGTATTTGAACAGGCCGGCGGCGATTTCAGCAGCGACGGCCGCCTGGCTCTCATCCACGATCGCACCTCCGCGCGGGTCCGGGATGCGGGCTCGACCAACGAGCTTGCCGCCCTCCGGTTGGCCCAGGCCGAGGTTTCAGCTTGCTGCTTCGCCGGCGCCTCCAACCGTCTTCTCTGTTTCTTCCGGCAGGCGGGCTCGACGCCTGCCGGACCGACCCAGGTCCAGGTTTGGGATGTCTTCGGAAAGGCCCGGACTCCCGCCGGCGGTCCCATCGTGTACGACCCTTTGTGGTCTCATTGTTTGTGCGCCGCCGGCGGGCGACGGTTCGCTTTCTACGGCGCCAGCAGCAACGCGCCGGGGGTGGCCGTGTGGGAACCGTCGCGCGCTCCCGAACCGGCGTTGATCGCGTTCACCAATGAGGTCGCAGCATACGCAGCCTTTGACCCCGAGGGGCGCCGGCTGGCTCTCGCCTCCACGGTCTGCGCGACCGGAAGCGGAGTGCTCCGCCTTATCGACCTGGACGCAGGTCCGACAAACGTCGTTTTGCTAACCCATAGCCAGCAAATTGCTCACGTGACGTTTAGCCGAGACGGTCAGTGGCTGGCTGCCTCTTATTGGGACGAAACCCTGGACCCCGGGGAAGCCGTGATCTGGCGAGTTGCCGAGCCGGGCCGCCCGTTTGGCCAGCCCTTCCCTCTGCCCCACCTGGATGGCGTGCTCTTCACCTCGTTCTCGGATTCCGGCCGGATGCTCGCTACCGCGAGCGAAGACAAGACCGCTATTGTCTGGTGTCGAACCAATGACACCTGGCAGCCCTTCTCCCGGCCCCTTTACTGTGGCGGCGAGGTTTATGCCTGCAGCTTCAGTCACAACGGTCGCTGGTTGGCCACGGCTCACCGGACACCGGAAGCTCAGCAGGCCCACAGGTGGGACGCCCAGGTCCGGATTTGGGACGTCGCCAACAGTGAACCGATCAGCCTCCTCCCGTTCTCTTTCACCAACAAAGTGACGCGGCTGGGTTTCGTCGCCAACGATACCCGCCTGTTTGTCGAGCGCTGGCTGCCCCCGGCGCCACCTGAACGCTGGGTCATCGACCTTGCGGCAAATGAAGGGTCTGCCAGGGAATTCCTCCTTCGCGCCGAACTGCTCTCCGCCCAGCGGTCGTTCCTTCGCGGGCCCGCCCAACACCCGCCGCGACCCCTCTCGGAAGCCCTCTCGATAGAAGAGGCCGTGGCTCACTCCACCATCGTCGGCCCTCTGCGCCCGCTAGACAAAGAGGAATGCCGCCAGTTGTGGCGCTACCTTTCCCCCAGGGCCGCCCCCCCGCACTAGAGTGGTCTCCTCAGTGGAAGCTGCCTGCTTTGACTCGACCCGCCCGTCATCAGTGACCGATTGCAATCACATCCGATATTTCCTTGCTTTTCACCAACAGGCGAGGTAGAATGTCGCTGAAACCACGAACTAGGGACACCGCTATGAAGAAAAAGAATCAGCCGGAATCGTTCAGTTTCCCCATGCTCACGGGCGATACGCTCGTCTATAATGGCAAGAGTACTATCACCCCGAACTGCACATGCCTCGTGGAAGGAAACCCCACAGAATTGGACGCGCAAGTCGTTGAAAAATGGTTCCTGAACAACATCGTCCCGCTGGTGGGTCAGGAGGCGGCAGGCCATCTCCAAAGCCTCTTTGCAGCCCTCTCGCAGCATGAGCACGTCAAAGGCTTCCATGCTGAGGCACTGCGGTACCGGCAGGGACTGAAGTAGTTCAACCCGCGTTGTCCTGTTGCATCCGGGTTCTGCTTGCGCCCGGGCCAGGGGAAAGCGGAAGGACGAGCGAAGGTTCCCGGAGTCTGGGCCTGCTGCCCTGATGGAGAGGGCGGGGGCACGCTGATTGCATTGTGACTAAGGGCCTGTTATGTCAATAGCCCAGACGCGTAAATTGGTCCTGCAATCGCACTTGGCCCTGGGGGACGTCGTGATGCTCACGGCCGCCGTCAGGGACTTGCACCGCCTTTGTCCTGGCCGGTTCATCACTGATGTGCGAACGGCCTTTCCCGATGTTTGGACCCACAATCCCTATCTGACGCCGCTCGACCCCCTGGACCCTTCGGTGGAGACGCTGGGGTGCGACACGCCCTTGATACACCGCAGCGGTCGAGTACCGTGCCACTACCTGTATGCCTTCCTGGATTTCCTCAACTCCCGCCTCGGCCTGCAGCTCGGGCCAACGGAGTTCCGCGGAGACATTCATCTCTCGAAGACCGAACGGTCGGCTCCTTCTCCGATTCGCGAGTTGGCCGGAAGTGACGCCCCCTACTGGCTGGTCTGCGCCGGCGGCAAGCATGACATTACAATCAAGTGGTGGGCGGCCGAGCGTTACCAGAGCGTCATCGACCATTTTCGGGGGCGCATTCAGTTCGTGCAGGTCGGCCATATTGGCCACCACCATCCGCGCCTGGAAGGGGTGATGGACCTGCGCGGGCGCACCAGCCTCCGCCAGTTGATTCGGTTGGTCCACAATGCGGATGGAGTGCTATGCGGCGTGACCGCGCTCATGCACCTGGCTGCTGCAGTCCCGAGGCCGCCGGATCGCCGCGGTCTTCGTCCCTGTGTCGTCATCGCGGGCGGCCGCGAACCCCCGCATTGGGAGGCATACCCGGGACACCAGTTCCTCCACACCATTGGCGCCCTCCAGTGCTGCCGGGACGGCGGCTGTTGGAAGGCGCGCGTGCAAAGCCTGGGCGACGGCGCTCCAGACGATGAACTCGATTGCCGCTGTGTCGACGCGGTGGGTTCTCTTCCCCGCTGCTTGCACCTGATCACGGCCGATGCCGTGGTGCGCCAGATTGAATACTATTTTGACGGAGGAGCCGCGCGTTACCTGCGGCGCGCGGAGGCCCGGCTGGCGGCCCGCGCGGCGCGCGTTGCCGGGCCCAGCGGTTTCGACGACCTGCCCTTGACTCTGCCCGGTGCTCGGGCTGCGCTCGAGGCCTTCTTGCGCCATGCCCCGGGTCCGGCAGCCGGCTATCGTGGCCGCGGCATCGTCATCTGCTGCGGCGGGGCGCGCTATTTTGCAAATGCCTGGGTCTGTCTGAACGCCCTGCGGCGCCTGGGCTGCCGTCTTCCCATCCAGCTCTGGCATCTGGGGCGCCATGAGTTGGACTTGGACATGGAACGTCTGGTGGCCCCGCTGCAGGTGGACTGCGTCGATGCCTCCAAGGTCCGGCGCGACCATCCTGTCCGCCGATTAGGCCCCTGGGAGTTGAAACCCTTTGCCATCCTCTTTTCCCCGTTCCGCCATGTGTTGCTGCTCGACGCCGATAATGTGCCCGTGCGGGACCCGGCCTTCCTGTTCGGCATCCGGCCATTCCGGGAGTCCGGCGCCCTGTTTTGGCCCGACTTCGGCCGTTCGCGGCAAGCGGACGCAATCTGGCGCAGTTGCGGACTGGACGTCCCCCTTGAACCTGAATTCGAGAGCGGCCAAATCGTCGTCGATAAACGGCGCTGCTGGCCGGCGCTGCGGCTTGCCCTCTGGTTCAACGAACATTCCGACTTCTACTACCAGTACCTCCAAGGCGACAAAGACACCTTCAGTTTGGCGTTCCGCCGGCTCCGGACCGTTTATGAACTCTGCCCGCTCGCCCCGGAGATGTTCCAGGGCGGGATGTACCAGCATGATTGGGAGGGGCGCCGGCTCTTTCAGCATCGGACCACATCGAAGTGGACTCTGATGCCCCACAATTCCCATGTCCCCGGGTTCCAATTCGAGCACGAATGCCTGGCGGACCTCGAGCGGCTGAGGCGGCGCTGGGATGGCCGGCTGGCATGGCTGCGCGCCCAATCGTCCGCACGCCGGCCCTGGCGCCGGGCCGGCCGCGGCCCGCCGACGGTCGCAGCATGGATGATTACGTGCCCGGAGCGAGACGAGTCGCGGCGGGCCACGCTCGCCAGCCTCGCCGCCTCGGACTGGCCCGATCTCCCGCTCGAGGTCCTCGTTGACCCTGAGACAACGAGCGACCGCAAAGGGCGAATCAGCCGGCAGGTCCTCCGCGCCATGAAGCGGTTCCTGGATCACTCGGCGGACTACCTGCTCCTGCTTGAGGACGACTTGATTTTCAACCGGCACCTTCGCCACAACCTCCAGTGCTGGCGGCCCTGCCGCCGCAGGGAGATCACCCTCGCCGGCTTGTACAACCCCGCCCTCCCGGAAATCGCGTTCGACGTGGCCGGCCACGCCGTCGCCGTCGACCCCGAGTCAGCCTACGGCACTCAGGCCCTGTTGCTCTCGCGGCCTGCCGTGGCGCACGCCGTTTTGGGCTGGAGCACGCTCAAGGCCCCCGCCGACCTGCGACTGGTGTCCCTGGCCTTCCAACTCGGCCGCCCTCTCTACTACCACGCCCCGTCGCTCGTCCAGCACCGGCTCGGAACCAGCACGTGGGGTGGGGCTGCCCACCAGGCTCGAGACTTCGACCCCGACTGGCGAGCGTAGCCAGTTACCGAATGAAACCAAACACCACAAACGCGAGTGTCAGAGAAGAGGAAAGGCTGCCCGCAATATTTGCGCAAGACCCCGTCGTTTCCAAGATGGTGATTGCTGCGCGCGAAGCATTTTCAGAAGGCAAAGCCCACCCTGCCGCTATTTCAAGAAGCGATATGAAGAAGACGGCTCGGAAGATGGCGTGGCAAGGGAAGCCTTGTTTCTAATGGGCAAGCTGCCTCGATAGTCAGCAGGCGCACTTGTGGTTTGTGTTGACTTTTCTATGCCCCCCTGGAGAATAAGAGCGCGTCGCAGTCATTGCAAAAACATTATGGCCGACTTCTTTCAAACCGGCGCCATCGCCACCATTCACCGCCTCGGTCCCACCGACCTGCCCCGACTGGAACGCGAACTCACCGAGTTTGGCAAGGAGACGCCCATCGCGCTGGTTCTTCCGTGCCACATTCGCGAGGTGGGGACCACAGCCCTCAAGGGCATTGTCCGGGAGCTCAAGCATGTCCCTTACCTCAAACAGATCGTGGTCGGCATCGACGGCGCCGCCGGCCTCAGGCAGTGGCGCCAAGCCCGGCGCTTCTTCGAGCAGTTGCCCCAGAAACCGGTCCTGCTTTGGAATGACAGCCCCCGAATGCAGGCCATGTTCCGCAAGCTCGATGACGCCGACCTCTGCCCGGGCCCCGCCGGCAAGGGCCGAAACGTCTGGATGTGCCTGGGCTACGTGCTGGCCAGTGAACAGGCCCGCATGGTGGCCTTGCACGATTGCGACATCCTCACTTACGACCGCGAATTCCTGGCCCGCCTCTGTTACCCGGTCGCCCATCCCGCCCTCGGTTTTGATTTCTGCAAAGGCTACTACGCCAGACTCACCGACCGCCTCAATGGGCGCGTCATGCGCCTGTTCATTACCCCGCTGCTCCGGGCCCTGAAGACCATTCTCGGCCTGCATCCCTTCCTGGTCTATATGGACACCTTCCGCTATCCGCTGGCCGGGGAGGTGGCTTTGGATACCGACCTGGTGCGCCGGGTGCGGATTCCGCACGATTGGGCCCTCGAGATCGGCATGCTCGCCGAGGTCTTCCGCAACACGGCCCCTCGGGCGATCTGCCAGGCTGAGCTGGCCAACAATTACGATCACAAGCACCAGGAGCTTTCGCCACGCGACCCGGACAAGGGCCTCAACAAGATGGCCTGCGACATCGTCAATTCCATTTTCCGCCGAATGGCGGCCGAAGGCATCAAGCTCGATTCGGGTCTCTTCGATACCCTCTTGAGCGCCTACAGCCGCCAGGCCGAGGATACCCTGCGCTTTTACGCCGCTGACGCCGCCGCCAACGGGCTGAAATACGTGCGGCATGAGGAGGAGAGCGCCGTCGCCACCTTCGTGCGCTCCATTCGCGTGGCGACCGAGGCCTTTCAGAAGGACCCGCTTCGGTCTCCCTTGATACCCAACTGGAACCGGGTCGAGTCGGCGCTGCCGACTTTCCTGGATGAATTGCGTGAGGCCGTGCGACAGGATAACGGCCTCCTCGAGCCGCCAATGCTTGTGCGGCGGCGCCGCGGCAACGGTCCGCTGACGCCGATTGCCGGACGAAACCAGCCGCCTCTCCTGCTGATGCCATCGGTTGCAGACCCGCGCGTTGATGGCGACGCCTCGATATAGAAAGCGTCCCTCACCGCAGCGCTTCTATGGCATCGGCCAATTTGCGGCGGAAGGCCTGCCAATCCTCCGGCGCGAATAGTTCGTCGTGCTCGCGTTGCGCGAGTTTGAAGGAGGCCATGCGCGCCTCGATCAGGTCCCGCGCGGCGGCGGCGGCCGGGCTGCCTTCCTTTTCCCTGGCCAGCCGGGCCAGCGTCAGCAGGTGGCGGTAATCATTGAGGCCGGCTCGGAGTTGCTCGAGGTGAATGGAAGGAACCAGCCGGCCATCGGGCGTTGCGTTGCACCAAGCATAATCGTCCTCACGACAATCCAGGGCGTAATAAGGGTCGCCGGCGGCGGCGTTCCAGTGCCAGGAGAGACGGAACTTGAGGTGGAACTGCTTGGCCGCTTTGTAGAGGTAATAGCCGTAGGTCCAGCGGTTGCCCCCGTTGTAGAAGGCCCAGTCGCCCCCCGCTTGGCGGAGCAGGCCCACTGCAGCCTCGTCGTGCAGGTTCCAGTTGGCCACGTGAAAGGCCTTGGCAAGCTCGAAGTGCGGGTCGTTGCGGTCGCTGCCGCTGAAGCTGCTGGCGCCGGTGAAAAAGGGCGGTCCCATGGGAAAGGCGCGCCGGTAAGCCCCGGCATTCTCGGCGGAGCGTTTGACATCGTCGCCAATCGGTTCGTCGGCCAGGTTCCAATAAACCGGCAGCCATTGATTCTCGTCGGCATGTTTTTGAACGGCAGTGTAAATGGCCTTGATGAAGGCGCTGTAGTCGGAGAAGCCGGCGGCTTTCATCTGCTCGGTGTCCTGGAAGTAAGCGTTGAGGCCGGAGAGGCCGCTGCCGTAGGCGCTGACGGCGAGAAAACCAAGGTCCCTGGCAAGTTTCATCGAGGCGTCGGAGGCGCCGAAGTCGAGCACCGGCTGGCCGTTCTTGAAGCCCTGGTAACGCACCCCGGGCAGGCCGCTGAACATGGTGAACCCGTAGTCCCGCATCTTGCGCAGGCACTGCACGGCCAGCCTTCCGTGAAAGGCTGCCGCATCAGGGTCGTCGTCAGGCCAGGGCGTGCGAATCGTGTAACCCCAAGGCCCGGCCGGTATGTCCAGGGGGTCGAGCGTCCCTCTTCGCACCGTGACGGCCAGCGGCGCCGTGCATGCGGGGCCGTGCTCCGGCGAAACGGTCACCTCCGCCCTATAGACGCCCGGCACGGCATCGGGCGGGACCTTGACAGCGAGCCAGAACTGCCGGGCGACGCCCTTGGGGAGGCTCACGGTGTTGGTGGGCATGATCAGGCGCGGGCTGATCGTATAGACCGAGCCTTCCATCGTGACGCGGCTCAGGCGATAGGAAGCATATCCGACCTCGACGGCGCCCGCGTCAAGCGTGCCGCCCGGGCCGGCCAGGCGGCTGGCAGTGACCGTGGTCCTCCCCAAGTCCCGCAGCGGCAGGACCCCTAGCGTCACCGCTTCGCACTGGCCGGCAAAGGCCTCCGCCGCCAGGGGCTGGCCGACTTCGTCCTTGGCAGGCGTGTCGTTGTAGTAAAGCTCCTTCATCGGGTCGCGCCGGAAAAGCACGCAGCCCCGGCGCTGGTCCTGGTCTGTCGGGTCGAGCGGCTCGCCGGTCGGTTTATGAAGGACCCGCTTGAAGTAGTTGTCGAAGTAGAACCGCCTCTTGGCCTTGACCCATTCCAGAAAACGCTCTCCTTCCGCCGCCTTTGCCACCGGATAAATAATCACCGCCGACACGCTGCACGCCCAGTTGTCCCCGCGAAAGGCCAGGTCCAACTGCCCGTCCGTCACGTCCGCATCGAACGTCTTTTCGTGGTAATACGCCTGCTGGTACTTGTCGAACGTATTGTCGGACGGCAAGTCTTCGACGTTCCAAAAGCGGAAGTATTTCTGCTTGAGGGCATTGAAGTCCATCATCTCGGTGACGGCTTCCCGGCCCTGGGCCAGGACAGCGCGGCGGCGGTAGGTCTGGTACTCGCCCCAGAACCCCGAAGGGTTGTCCAGGTTGACGAAGACCCGGTACTTGCCGTTGGGCACATCCACGGCCAGGCCGCCCGACTCGATACAAATGAAATCCTGGTAGAGCGGGTCCGGTTGGAGCACGTCGAACGCGCGCCATATCTGCGCATCCTTGAGCCCGTAACCGCGCCCCTTGCTGTAACGCGTGGCCGGGGTGATCGGCAGGAAACCTTCCATCACCGGGCTGCCTGCCGGACCAAAGTCAAAGGCGTACAAACCCTCGAACCGCGCGCGCGAGATCGATTCGTCGCGTTCCAGCCGCAGATGGTCCACAAACAACGGCGCCAGGGGTTTCTCGCCAATGTTCAGAATGAAACGCCGGATGTCCCCGAGCATCAACCTCCGGCCCGGCCGGGATTTCTCCCCGACGTACAGCCCCTTGATTGGCAAGACCAGCGTGCTGGGGCCGGGCGGCACAACGGTCTGGTAGTTTACGCGCGTCCAGTAATCACGCGTGGCGGCATCGCGTATCTCGATCGACAGGTCCAGAGGCCCCTGGGCGTCCGTGTACAAGTCCGCCTTCAGATAATCGTAGCCGGTCCAATCCTGCGGCCCGTCCATGCCGGCATAAGACCGCTCCAGCCGCAGCGCCTTCCTGCCGTCAGTGGCGTGTTGCTCGACCACCGTGCCCGCGTCGAAAGGATTCTTGTCTTCGAACGAGGTGATGTCCTTGACAGGCGGTCCGGCGGCCTGGGGCCACTTTGGTTCCAGCGGCGTGCCGCAGGCGTAACAGGTCCTCCATGCGGCCTGGTTGCGGTAGCCGCACTCCACGCAACGCACGGCCTCGGCCCCCGGCTCCCCTGGAGGGGCCACCGGCGCTTCCTCGGGGCCGAACACCGGCTGTTCCGTCAGCGGCGCCGCCTCGCCCACATTCACCAGCCTCACATCGTCGATCCAAAAATAGCCCGGCGCCATTAACCCGAAGGACGGCCCGGCCTGCTTCTTTTCCTTTACCTCGCCCACGTAGGTCAGTTGCGTCCAGCCAAAGGTCCCATTCTTGTGCAGCGGAATGTACTTGCCGTCGAACATGAACTCGGTCGTCTGGTTCCAGAGGCCGACGCCGATCTCCAGGCCGCGAACCCAAGCCGTTACCTGGTAACGGCCCGGCTCGAGGTCGCGCAACTGAACGACACGGATTTTGGGCGCAGCACCCCCCTTGAGCAAACACGAGGTCCGCCCGCTATGCGCCACGCGGCCCACCGCGAACTCGCAATCGCCCTCGTATTTCCAGCCCCCCCACTTGGCGAAGACCAGCCCAAACTGGTCCTTGTCCTTCGTCAACTCGAACGACGGGTCCTCCAGCAGGTTGTCCTGCGCCATCCCCGCCGCCGAGGAGAGCACGAGGAGAAGCAAGGGACAAAACTTCACGCCTTGAGCCCGCTGGCGTCGAACTGCCACTTCTCGCCGGTCTTCAGGATGTCGTCCCAGGCAACCTCCGCGCCTGTGTAAGCGGCGGTGCGCCCAAGAATCGTCGTCAGGTTGCTCCTCACGCTCGGCGCCACCGTCGGGTTGGACCAGTCGCCCTTGGTGATATTCTCGTAGAAGGTCACCATGTTCCTCTGGACGCCGACAAGGTAGATGTCGTCGGTCTTGCCGCTGAAGGCGTCGTCCCGGCTGCGCAGCCAGCAATTCCCCCCGTAATTGGTCTCGATGGTGCCCGTTTCCCCGTGAGCGCGCACCATGATGTCGTCGAACCCGAATCCGACCTGTTTGGCGGTGAAGGTGACCATGAGGTCATTGGGGAAAAAGAACAGCACCGAGTAATGGTCCCAGCAATCCCCCAGAAACGGGCGCGCGCGGCCGCCCCGCCCGTAGGCCTTGATCGGATTGGCGTCGGCTATCCACGTCGCCACGTCCAGGGCGTGGATGTTCTGCTCGGTGATGACATCGCCCGACAGGACGCGGTCAATGCCCCAGGCGCGGAGCCGGACCTCGGGATTGTTCGGGTCTTTGCGCAACTCGCTGTCACGCCCCTCGAACATCAGGCTGGTTTGGTACTCCGCGTAAACGGTCACCAGCTTGCCAATGCCCCCTTTGTGGACGCGCGAAATGACTTCCTGGTAGGACGGCATGGCGCGCGTCTGAAAATCAACCTGGAACGCCAGCTTCTTCTCTGTGGCCTTGCCCCCGCTCTCGCGGACCGACTGGCAGCCGGGAACGTCCACGGCAATCGGCTTGGCCAAATAAACGTGTTTGCCCGCCTCGACGGCCGCCGCGGCTTGCTCGGGGTGAAAATAGGGCGGGCTCTCGATGGCCACGGCGTCCACTTTCTCCTCCAACAGGCGTTTGTAGCCCGACAGTCCCGTGAATCGTTTGTTGGACGGCACATTGAGCTTTCCCCCGGCCGCATCGACCCGGTCCTGAAAGTAATCGGCCACCCCGACCACGTTGTAATGGCCGTTCTTGGCCAGCAGCTCGGCTATCCAGGCCCCCCGCCCCCCGCATCCGATCACCCCAATGTCGAGCATCGAGTTCGCCTCCGCCCCCGCCGCAAGACCGGGCTTGAGAATCGTCAGACCGACCGCTGCCGCGCCGGTCCTGGCCAGAAATTTGCGGCGCGTGACATCCGGGCTTCCGTCCGCAGTCGCAAAGTGGGTCGCTGCGATGGCCTTCGATGAACAGGATCTTTTCATGGACACGAGATAATGACGGAAAGTTGAAGATGTCAATTCATTAGCCGGAATTCTCTGGAAAAGCCGCCGGCTCATGCTACAACAGCGGCATGAAAAACATGCGTCTGGTCATTCTCACCCTTTTGATTTCACTGCTCGCATCCTGGAGCTTCGTGTCTGCCCAGGCCCAGAATCCGCCCGGGAAGATCCGCGTCCTCGTGGTCACCGGCGGCCACGATTTCGAGAAAGAGCCGTTTTTCCAGGTGTTCAAAGACAATCCCGACATCACCTACCAGTCAGTCGAACATCCCAACGCCCATGCGATGCTCAAGGCCGAGGCCGCAAAGGAATACGACGTGCTGGTCCTTTACGATATGCACCAGGAAATCACCGAAGAAGCGAAGGCGGATTTTCTGGCGCGGCTGAAGGAGGGCACAGGACTGGTGGTGCTGCACCATGCCATAGCGTCCTACCAGAAGTGGCCCGAATACGCCAGGATCATCGGCGCGCGCTATTATCTGGAGCCCACGGTTGTGGATGGAGTCAACAAGCCGCGCTCCCTCTACCAGCACGGAGTTCAAATCAAGATGCACGTCGCCGACCCGCAGCACCCTGTGGTCAAGGGAATCCAGGATTATGTCATCCATGACGAGACGTACAAGCTCTTCGACGTGGCCGACGAGTGCCATCCGCTCCTGACCACCGATGAACCCCTGAGCAACAAGGTCATCGCCTGGGCCAAGACCTACGCCGGCGCCCGCGTCGTCTATCTGCAATCCGGCCACGACCATTTCGCGTACGAGAACCCGAATTACCGCCAGATAGTGCGCCAGGCCATTCGCTGGACCGCGCACAGGCCATGATCAAGACGTGGAGCAATGCCGAACTCGATGAGCGGACTTTCTTTGCGCGTGATGACCGAAGGCGACCTGGCTGCCGTCGACGAGTTGCGCCGGCTTGCCGGGTGGAACCAGACGCCGGAAGATTGGCGCCGGCTGCTGGAATTGGAACCGCAAGGCTGCTTCCTGGCGGAGTTGGATAATGAATTGGCTGGAACGGTAACCACGACCGCTTATGGCCAGGCCGTCGCGTGGATCGGCATGATGCTCGTGCATCCAAAACATCGCCGCCAGGGCATTGCCACCCTTCTGATGCGCCAGGCCATAGAATACCTCCGCCGGCGGGCGGTCCGGCTCATCGGGCTCGATGCCACGCCGGCCGGCTATCCGCTCTACGAAAAGCTCGGCTTCGTACCCGAGTGGACCCTAACCCGCTCTCTTAATCCTAATCCTAATCTTAATCAAAGCCAGCCTCCGCCGCCCGCCGCTGCGTCGTCAGAGACGCGGGAGCTTGCCGATGCCGACTGGGATGCAGTCGAGCAAATCGATGCGGCGGCCTTTGGAGCGCCGCGCTCGGGCCTGCTGCGCAGCCTGGCCCGCCACAGCGTGAAGGCCCTGGTCTGGCCCGCCGGACGGCCTGTCGCGGGCTGGGGCCTGCTCCGTGCCGGCGCCAACGCGGACTACCTGGGTCCCGTGACCTGCCCCAGCCCCGAGGGAGCCATTGCGCTGGTCATAGACTTGCTGCACGGAACGGGGACTCGGCCCGCGATATGGGACGTTCCTGACGGAAACGAGGCGGCCAAAGCGGCAGCCCAACGCTTCGGCTTTGCGCCGACGCGGTCATTGACTCGAATGTATTTGGGGCCTGATGCCCCTGGGCATAATCCCCGCGCCCAGTTCGCCATCGCGGACCCTGCGCTCGGCTAAGCCGAGCGTGTGGAACAGGTCTGTAGGAGACGACGTAAGGAGTCTTGTAGGAGACGACGTAAGGAGTCTTGTAGGAGACGACGTGAGGAGTCTTGTAGGAGACGACGTGAGGAGTCTTGTAGGAGACGACGTGAGGAGTCTTGTAGGAGACGACGTGAGGAGTCTTGTAGGAGACGACGTGAGGAGTCTTG